>Ga0126304_10000276_pt1 | contig 19122 bp, 17 predicted proteins | sample Plot25_FD_92538 | JGI IMG/M metagenome (GOLD analysis project Ga0126304, IMG submission 92538) | Serpentine soil microbial communities from UC McLaughlin Reserve, CA, USA - Plot25 | ecosystem: Environmental > Terrestrial > Soil > Grasslands | place: USA: UC McLaughlin Reserve, Lake County... | reverse complement strand
TAAGAAAAGGTTACAAATATTTGGTTATGCCCGAGATAACTTAATTTGGGAAAAAAACGAAAAGAATATCATTGAGGCCTACAAGAAGTGTGCATAAAGCTGTATATCATTAGAGCATTATATTTCGTAATCCGTGGAGCTGGTAGGGTCTTAAATTCAATCAGCCGAATATAAGTAGCTAGGCATATTTTTTTGCCAAGCCCATATATCCTGATAATCCAACCAATCTATTGAAGTTGTCAAAAGTTACCATCCTCCGTTGCGACCTTTTGGTAGACCCAGTCCGCATCAGCTCTGTAAAGACGTCACGCAACGCGAAGGTCGCGGAATAAAGACCTGATAGAGGAAATACAGCAATTCTGTAGCCCATCTTCTTAAGTTCATGAGAAGACAAATTAGGAGTAATACCTTGTTCTATCATATTTGCTACTAGTGGGGCATCAATCTTGGATGGAACTTCTCTGAGCTCTTTCAGCGTTAGAGGGGCCTCGACGAAAATGACGTCCGCGCCAGACATATAGTATTCTATTCCTCTCTGAATAGCTTCCGACAGTCCAAGTGTCGCACGTGCATCTGTTCTAGCGACTATGACAAATTCTTTGCTCCTTCGGGCATCAATTGCTGCTCTGAGCTTAGATATGTATTCTTTTGTGGGAATCACATCTTTGCCTGTCATATGTCCACATCTTTTTGGCCACACTTGGTCTTCCAAAAAGACTCCGCCTGCACCAATATCTTCCAGGTCTCGCACCATACGCCACACATTTAATGGATTTCCGTAACCGGTATCTATATCAACTATCACGGGAATGCTTACGGATTTGATTATCCGTCTTGCATTATCAATCGTTTCTCCCGCGTTTAGTAGACCAAAATCAGGCATTCCAAGTAGCGCTGCAGCTGAGCCATACCCGGTCTGAAAGATTGCAGGATAGCCGATTTTTTCTGCAATTCTTGCGCTTAAGGCATCAAAAACACCAGGCAGGGTCAAAAATTCTTTCTTGTTCTCCAACAGAGACCTTAAGGAGCGCCTATTTTTTCTTTTTCTCGACATTAATCTTTCGACAGCACTACGCGAAATTAATATTTACTAATGTCTTGTTTTGGGCTTAGTGCAACTAGGGTTCTAATGGTCGTACTTTGGTTGTTAACTTTAGCTCCGTATTTTGATTGCATCCTACGTCTTGGCTTCCAATTGTTCCAATTCCTCAGAGCCGTCAGGATACTTTGTTATGTTTATTTTGCAATCCCTGCAGGTATAAAACTTTGTTGAAACTTCGTGGCTAATTGATCCGTTTAACCATACCATTAACTTGCCGCAGAAAGGACAATTCATAGTCATATCTATCTAAAGAGAGACCGCAAATATATTCATTCACTGATACAGCGGACTTTTCAAAGAATGTCTTCGTTTTACTTTGGCTAATCAGAAGTAGAGTTCATGTGAACGATTAACTAGAGCTAAAGAGGCCAAGGGATAATTTCAAAAATGTATTCATGATTTCTGGATTGGATTGTGATCTTACTTTCAGTATATAGCACAAAAACACAGACCAAAAGCAATTACATATATATCTTGGGTACAAGATGTGGCGCAGGAGTTGTGATAGTCGCTGACAGAAAAAATTATTCGTTCAACTGGTCGTGTTGAGTACGACGACAAATTATCTCGATGCCATTATGCTATCTTAATAAAAGAAGCAGATACAAGTCAAATGATAGGTAATTTTATGGAACTTGAATCATATGCAGCTCAAAATACACTTGTGAGTGCATCTGGCGCGTAGCTCAATCCAAATAACTCTAGCATGGAAACATTAATAAGTCACTAGTGATATTACTAGTGATATGTTGTCTGATTGGTTAGCCAGAGTTGGAAGCGTAATACCAAGGGGGTTCTCAAGACATTACATACTTGGTCTACTTAAGGAACAGCCCATGTCAGGGAAGGAAATAATCGATAAGGCGGTGCTCCAGAGCGATGGCAAATGGCGACCGTCTCCAGGACTAATTTATCCGATGCTTGGAAGACTCCTTGAAGAAGGACTAATAACAGAGACAGATACGGGAAAATATACTATCACAGAAAAAGGCTTAGATATTGCGTCAGACATAGAATCAGTTCGGCATATAATACAGAAACAACTAGATGTAATGCTCAGAGTCGGCAATGTGGGTAGATTTATGGCTTTGGATCTTATAGACAAGGTTGCCACCATAGGATCTACGCTTAGTTCAAACCTCGATAGAATGACTGTTCAAGAGAAGAACAAGTACAGGGAATTTCTAATCAGCGAGCTTAAAAAATTGGACGGACAGCAAAGTAACGCTGAAAAGGTGAGAGTAGAATAAGAAACAAGATTTTTCACCAAAAATCGATCCACAACTAATTCTTATCAATAGCCTCAAAGGAGACAAGTATTATCGCTAAATATAAGAAGGCCTTATCCTAGATGTGTCACGCGATAAGCCAACGTTAGATTTTGAAATCAGGGAACTTAGAAAATCGGATTTTAGAAATGGCTTTTTTGAAACACTCTCAAATCTAAGTCAAGTTGGACAGATTAGTCAAAACATGGAAGAAGCTGCAAAGATCCTGGATAGTATCGAAGAAAATAAACTCTCTAAAATCTATGTCGCAGTAGGTAATAATGGGCAGATAATAGGTTCAATCACATTGCTTGTAGAGCAAAAATTTATCCATAATGGGGGCAAAGTTGGACATATAGAAGATGTAGTAACAAGAAAGGAATATAGCGGAAAAGGAGTTGGCTCTTCCCTGGTTCAAAAGTGCATTGAGGCTGCAAGAGGAGAAAAGTGTTACAAGCTAATTTTGGACTGCTCCTTAGATAATATTGCATTTTATGAGAAAGCTGGCTTTCGAAAACATGAGGTTTCCATGAGGTATGATATTGGCTAACAACGTGGTGTCGTGGCAAAGATGTTATAACGCTGGAGAATAATTTATATAGAGATTATGTGGTTTTATTGCTAAGGTTTCAAGTAGAAAGAGGATTACGAAACGTTACCGGTTTATTGTGAGAAATACACAATGAGCTGGGCCAAATATGGCAAGATATGATCGTTAGTGGTTGGTTATTTGTAAATTTTAAGCCGTCGTTATTTAAATAGTTGTATTGCAAATAAAATTGGCCTAGAGAAATGCAAAATTCAAAAATTTTATGTTCTATATGTCAAAAGGATGAGATGATCACCGACCTTGAATCCGGTGAAATTATTTGTAGCAGTTGTGGATTAGTTGTCTCTGACAAAGCCCAAGAAACGCGAGCAGAATGGCGAGCCTTTAACCAGGAAGAATCCAACAACAGAACACGAACCGGAATTCCCACATCACTAGCAAGGCATGATATGGGTTTATCGACTGTTATTGGCAAGAGCGACAAGGATGCTAGCGGCCGAGGCCTAGATACAGCCATGCGAGCCACGATGGAGAGACTCAGGACTTGGGATTTCAGAACACAGGCTCACACTCCTACTGATAGAAACCTCAGACATGCATTTAGTCAACTGGATATACTAAAGGATAAGCTAGGCCTTCCTGACGCAGCCACGGAGAAAACAGCATATATTTACAGGAAAGCCCAAGAAAGAGGAATGGTTCGTGGAAGAACAATCTCAGGAGTATTGGCAGCGGCAGCTTATATTGCTTGTAGAGAAACCGGGATATCTAGAACCTTGTCTGACATAGCCAGTGTCAGCAACATTAAACGCAAAGAGCTAGCCAGAACTTATAGGCTGCTTGTTTTTGAATTGGATCTAAAGATACCGATGGTCGATCCTATGAAGTGCATCGCAAAGGTCGCAAATAAGGCCAGTCTCAGCGAAAGAACTAAACGTCAAGCAATTACTATCATGAACAAGATTACCAAAAGTGGGGTCTCTGCTGGAAAAGATCCAATGGGTCTTGCCGCCTCTGTTCTGTATCTATCGTGTTTGAATACAGGCGAACCCATCTCCCAAATGAACATTGCTGATGCTTCAGGGGTAACAGAGGTAACAATCAGAAATAGATTCAAGGATCTTAAAAGCCAACTACACCTAAATTAATACCCAATTCTAATTTTTATTTCGTTTTGACTTGTTTTATTGTTGAACGTATTAATAATAGTGCGGCATTGTCTTTCTCAAGTTTAATATATTTAATGCCCACAGATTAGAATTGGACAGACATTGTGGCGTTTGCTGGCCAATCTCAGCTTTGTATCCAGTTATTTAGATGAATTTCATTAGATAATTTTATTCGAACCGATCTCAAGCATTTTGCTAATACTCTGCTATAACCTCTCCTGTAATGTTTTATTGTTTTATTATTGTTCTTTTCGAAATTTTTGTTCTAAAGCTTAAAACGGTCTATGCAGATAAATATACCTCGGACCCGTGGACTACAAGCGCTACGCCACTCAAATATTGGACTTTGAATCCCCGTCTATTTCGGGAAATGACATTTCATTTCTAGTTAGGCTCATTAATAGTGGATCAGTTCCAAAAATTAGTTCGTATCTTAGGCTTAAACGCCAATCAGATGCCTCTAAGAGTGATCAGTTAACTGCCAGGAGACTTCAAGAGATTGAACTCATACAAAGTAGCGAAGGGGGATTATTTTCTAGTTCAACCAACTACAAATTGACTGAAAAGGGGATATTTTATGTTCTATCAAAACTAGAAGAGTACCCTCCAGCTCTGCTTATAAAATACTCAGATAGTAATGTATTGGAAACGCTAATTTACCAGTTTTTTGAAGTTCAGACGATCAAACGTTGTACAGCAAGCTTGTATTTGGAAATTACCAGATACTTGAAGGAATGTTCCACTAGAACTATTTTAAGACTAGAAGGAATAAAGAACTCCAAGACAGAGGATCAATTGAACGAACGTATTAGAGATCTAGAGCTAGACTTGATTTGGCTGGCAAAAATTCTCGTCTTAAAGCTGGCTATGATGTATAGTGAAGCAAATATCCTTCGTTCTACCGCAGGAATGACCAAAGACAATGCAAAAGTTGCTCTATATGAACTCGAAAATGATATGAAAGGTCTTCTTTCAAAAGACGGCAAATTTACAAAATTCTTGAAGCTAGCCCATGATGAATTGGCGGAAGGATACGAAGAGATTCGTAAGAGATCAGAACAACTATAAGAAATTACACATTAGAGCAGTAGCGACTTTTCATGATTCCTGTTATGCGCGGAAAAATGGTCAAATTGATTTCAGTATAGTAGTATTCTAGAAAAGTCAATGGCAGTAACTCACGGTATCTTATGTTGTACAACATACGCCAACAATGTATATGGGATTATTTACGAGAAGAAATACGAATCTAAAGGATGTTATTCTAAGCTTTTATGTTGTTGGTCACCTAAGAAGACCTCGCAAATGGCCGTCTTGTTCTAATTTATCTGCGTGAGCCGAAATATAGCGCCATATAATGTCCGCTTTATCTGACTGAAAGTCCCAAGGAGCAATGAGAACCAGATCATTATCTCTAATCCACATTTTCCTTTTAATTTTGCCCCTAATTCTGCATGTTCTGATTTTTCCGTCTGAACTCTTTACTATTATATTGTCGCCGCCCACCAACTTGATAACTCTACCAAACAACTCTCCACTCTGAGGCATTACTAGTTCCTTCAGATATGATTCATTGAGCACTTTTCTCTTGCCTAAATCTCAAAACCCCTAATATTGAACTTACAGTAGTAAATTGTCCTAAAAGAATAAAAACGTATTGGCTAAGAATCTTACCACTGGCTGCAAGTTTAGCTAAGCAACTCACTGAGTGCAGACAGAAAAGGTACTGTTAGCCTCAAGCTAGGTTGAGTTGAATAAGGTTAAGGCTGTAAGTTGTCTGTTGAGGCGATTCAATAATAGTTTGGTATCGTATACTATCCTTTTTCTCGCAATCTAAAATGGCAAAGGTATATGGAGATAAAGACTTAAAGTCAATGGTATTCATTTTTCTTAAAACGAAGATTTCTGTATTAAATACAAAATTCAATATGAACAGAAGAACCTCTCATAGTACTCTATAGGTGGGAATCAAAAGTAGCATTTATAGTGGATTATATTTCAAGGCAAATAATAAATTTAGTAGCAAGCATACCTTTTGATATGGATGTATACTCTGAAGTCAGACCATGGGGAAAGTTTGAAAAATTCCATGAGAATAAATTGTGCACGGTTAAATTGATCTATGTTAATCCAAATTCTCGCTTGAGCCTCCAATATCACAAAAAAAGGTCTGAATTCTGGAAAATAGTTAACGGCATAGCACACATAGAACTTGATGACAAATTCTTTGTTCTTGAAGAGGGTCAGACCATAGAAATTCCAAATAAGGCAAGACATAGAGTAGAGACCAAAGAAACCAAATGTGTAATCCTCGAAATATCTTACGGTAAATTCGATGAAAACGATATAGTTCGACTAGAAGACGATTACAATAGGAAAACCTCTTCTCCTTCCACACACATGATAAAGAATTCCTTGTTGTCTTGATATGAGGACGGATTCTGAAAACATACACATATCATCAGGAAGTAGCCGAGAAAATTGGTTTTGTCAAAAAACCTGAAAGCATCTTGACATGTTCCGATGCTATTCGAAATACAAATAAAGCCCTCTTAACGTTCTACCCGTGTATGAGTGCAAGCAAAAAACCACATATGAATTTGGTGGTTGTAGGTCATGTGGATAATGGTAAATCAACTATTGTGGGTCACTTAATGGTAGATTTGGGCGTAATTGACCAAAGAACTATTGACTCATTCGCAAAAGAATCAGAGGCTACTGGAAAAGGTGATACCTTCAAGTACGCCTGGGTCTTAGATAGCATCAAGGATGAACGAGATAGAGGTATAACTATTGATCTCGCTTTTCAAAAGTTTGAAACTTCCAAGTTCTTTTACACCTTAATTGATGCACCGGGTCACAGAGACTTTATAAAAAACATGATAACCGGTGCCTCTGAAGCAGATGTTGCCATCCTTGTAGTCTCCGTTAAACCCGGTGAGACTGAAGCGGCAACGGATCCAGGAGGTCAAGCCAGGGAACACGCATTTCTCGCTAGGACGTTAGGAGTGGGACAAATTGTTGTTGCTCTAAATAAAATGGATGATGCCGGCTATTCCGAGGCCCGTTATAAAGAAGTAAAGGAAACCGTGGAAAGGATGATGAAGCTAGTTGGCTACAATATTTCTAAAGTGAATTTCATCCCTGTCTCGGGTTGGAAAGGAGATAACCTGCTCAAAAAGTCAGAGAATATGCCGTGGTACAAGGGTCCGACGCTGGCTGAAGCTCTGGATATGTTTGAGGCTCCTGAGAAGCCAGTTGGTAAGCCACTAAGAATTCCAATTCAGGACGTTTATTCGATTACCGGTGTAGGCACAGTTCCTGTAGGGAGAGTTGAAACGGGGAAAATTAAGGCTAACGACAAGGTTATAGTAATGCCCGCAGGCGTTACCGGTGAAGTAAAATCGATTGAAACTCATCATACTCAGATGGATTCAGCTGAAGCCGGCGACAATATTGGCTTTAATTTAAGAGGTGTAGATAGAAAGGCTATAAAAAGAGGAGATGTTATTGGACCTTCTGATAATGCTCCCACAGTTGCAAAGGAGTTCGAAGCACAAATCATTGTAATTCATCATCCTACTGCAATGGCTCCCGGCTACACCCCCGTTTTGCATGCACATACCGCACAAGTTGCTGCTACTCTCAGCGATTTTGTAGCCAAGATAGATCCCAAGACAGGGGGAACAGTAGAGGAAAAGCCAAAATTCCTGAAGACAGGAGATGCTGCAATTGTTAGAATTAAGCCTGTTAGACCGCTAGCAATAGAAACCTTCAAGGAATATCCTGAGATAGGAAGATTCGCACTGAGAGATATGGGAACAACTATAGCAGCAGGAGTGGTAAAATCGATTACTGAGAAGTTTGACTCTACGGCCAAAAAGTAGAACAAAAAATGACTAGTGATCATGATATAGTGTAAAAGAGGAATAAAAGAACTTGGCGCAAGAAGCAAGAATAAAACTGACGTCCACAAATCTTTCTACGCTTGAAGGAGTATGCTCCGAGATTAAAGGTATAGGCGAAAAAAATGGCATAAAGCTAAAAGGACCTCATCCTTTACCAACAAAGAAAATGAAAGTTGTTACTCGAAAGTCTCCATGCGGGCAAGGCACTAATACCTGGGATAAATACGAGATGAGGGTCCACCGGAGGGTCATAGACCTAGGAGCTGACGATAGATCAATAAGACAGCTTATGAGGCTGAAAATTCCAGATGATGTTTATATTGAAGTGTCTTTAACACAATAGTATTTCGAGTTTTGACAATGAAGAGACGGTTCATTTACCTAATATTGGCTCTATATTCTGGGCGCGATAAGGACTCTTGCTAGAGGTGGCTAATATTAGTGAATTATAGTACGAAAACATGTGTCTTAGTATTTGTTCTTTTATCAGTATTTTTGTTATCATTTACTTCACCATATAGTAGTGCTCAAAATGAAACAACAGAACCTGTATCGGAGGGAATTCCAAGCACAAATGATACAGAGTTAGCAAGTGTGAATAATGGCTCAACGCCTATACTATTTGAAGTTGCGAGTCAATTCGAGGGTGGTGACATGGCACTGAATCAAAGCTCATTTAAGGCTCAAATAGCGTGGATATCAAATGCGATTGGAAGCGAAAATACTTTTTCAATAAAGTTTCTAAACACTAGCTCCGGCGAAGAACTTCAAAATGTTATATATGATATCATGTTATTTAATGAAGAAAACCATCTTAGTGAAAGCCATCGCTCAAATCAGCAGATGGCTAACCAGAAGTATGTATTCCCTGAACCAGGCTTGTACACCCTCAAAATAGATAATATCGGAAATACAACAGCAAGGATTGATCTGCCAATACAAGTCGTTCCAGAGTTTGCTGGAGCGGGGCCAGCTACAGCTATTATAGCAGGGTTACTTGTCTTAGTATTGTTCATGGTCAGATTTAAAATGCGTGGTTCAGGGCTTTCCGTTAGGTGATAAATTAAAAGAAAACTAATTCTCAGCTGTGACCCAGATTTGATGACCCTGTAAAATTTGGATCAACTATCTTTTTCTTCATATACTAGGTATTTTGTTTCCTCTTAAGTATTGCCTGACGATCCCAGTTCCTTGTCAGTGCAAAAGCCCCTATTATGATACCAGATATCCCAATCCCGGTACTTACCATTCCAAATACATAGGCCCTGTCTATAGAGCCTCTAACTTGTTCTAACGTGTCCCTAGTTTCCTCCGAAATCCTTTCAGCTCTTAGTGCTGTATTGGCTGTGGAATTAACCTGATTCATTAGATCAGACACCAAAGGAGAAAACTGCTGAAATTGGAGCTGCATAGATGAACCTGGCCGATTAACACTTTCTTTTTCCTGTCTAGGAGCCCCAGATAGCAGTTGCGAGGAACCAGAAAAGCGATCGCTCTCTAGTAAAGGAAACGCAAACTTGGTTGTATCTTCTACGTCCTCTATTTTCACTTGGGAATTTATTGGCTGACCGTCAACATTTCCAATTAGCAGTAATGAATAAGTACTTACCTGTGTTGGCAGGATCTTGGCTCTATATAGGCCAGCTGATTCTTCTTGAGGTTCAAAATCCAATGTCTTTGTGAGGCCTCCGGATCTTATGCTAGCATCCAATTCAGAGAAAGCATTTCTAATGGGAACACTATTTCCTCCTGCCTCATTTCTTATGATATTGATTTCAATAGAATTTAATTGATCGACAAGTGGTGGTTCTACCTCCCATCCTGGTGCTACAGAGATATTCCCGAAACTGAAGGTTTCGTGGGCAAAAGCCTTGATAATATCATTGCCACAGATAGCTACTGCCACGATTAATAAAAATGCGGCCGTGGAACAGAGCGTAAACACAAGATGTCTAGCGTAATGTAATTCAAACAATTCAATCATCGATAGTGATTGGATCCAAGATATCATATAATGTTTCGGCGTACTGCGCTTGAAACCTAACTGTAAATTGCTAACGAAGGGAAAAAATAAAAGAATGTATTTACAAAGCCTTTCTATCACCAGCAAGAGACAAAATAGGAAGAAAAATCATCAAATATACGAAATGAGCAGCAAGTAATGGTAATAGATCCTATTGTGGTCCTTCCGAACAACTCCTTTTTTGCATTTCTCGCCACCTTTTGTCTTGTCGATAACAACCGCTATTGTATCGGTCTTTTTTATCCTTTGCATTTCTTTTGCGGTCGAGTCTTCTGCTCATCCATTTTATGTTGATTCTACTCCAAAGCCCTTTCAGAATATTCCCAAGTCGCCAGGAGAGGTGAGCGTTTTTTTCAGCGAACCTATAGAGCTTTCCTATAGCGATATATCAGTACTAGGGCCAGACGGAGAGGCAGTAAATAACAAAGACCCTCACAATGTAAACGGACAGACATCGTCCATTGCAGCTAGTCTGAAAGAAAATCTTCCGCCTGGAACCTACACAGTCAATACAAAGGTGCTATCTGCAGTAGATGGGCATGTAGTTGATAATTCTTTTACTTTTGGAATGGGTACGGAAATAACTGCAAGCATTGATGGTGATAGCGATGGACGGTTTACAGGAACTACTGCTGGTCACCAAACTCAAAAAGATATACTATCGCTAGAAGAGTCCCTATCAAGGTTTCCAGGCTACATAGGTCAGGTTCTCGCTTTTGGTGTTTCGATTGCGATGATGTGGTTATGGAAACCGTTCAATCAAGTACCTTGGCTTTCCGAACCTCTTGTACCCTTTCGTCGTCTGACAAGCAACAGTGCTACAAAGATTTTGATTATGGGCTCCTCGCTAATTTTGGTCTCTGGTGTGGCTATGATAGTTGTTCAGTCATATTCTGTCGATGCCACCCTTCTCGAAATAATCTCAACAAAGTTTGGAAAGGTGTGGACTATTCGAATGATTCAAGCCTCGGCTCTTGTGTTAGTTGCAGTTGGCATCTACCGGAAAAACACCCGACAAGGTGACCTGATTAAGACAACAGAAATTGTTGCAATCCTTGCTCTTGCATTATCACTTCTTGTAACCTACAGTCTTATAGCTCATGCTGCTGCCATCAACCAGCCTCTTGCAATTCTAGCAGACTTTTGCCACAGCGCAGTAGCGTCAGTTTGGATCGGAGGAGTTATCTTTTTGGCTTTTGCTTGTGTTCCTAAGTTGGCATCCTTTCAATCAAATGACAACATAAAGGCCATTTTTTTATCTATCCTCATACCTAGGTTTTCTACTATTGTAGTAGTGGGTTTGGGTGTAATTTTGATAACTGGTCCATTGCTGTTGTGGACTCTTGAAAACGACCTTGAAATAACTTTAGCCTCGTTGTATGGTAAGATACTCCTTGGTAAGTTATCGGTTGGTTTGGCGATGATTGCTATGGGAGGGTACCATCAATTTTTAACCCAAAAGAAGTTTACTGGTTTAGTCATATCCTCAACAACTGTTGCTTCAGCTCATCACAGATCAGATAATCTTGATAGGAGTTCCGTTACGAAACCAAATGCTCACTTTTTAAAAAATATTACACGATTAGATAAAAGCCTAAAAGTAGAAGCTGCCCTGGGAGTCGGATTATTATTTATGGTATCGTTAATGGCCAATATGGCTTTACCGTCTGGAGAATTTCCGGCTTACGAGCGTGTCGACACAGGAGATGGTACTGAGGAATTTAGTGCGAGCGCAACGGCTAACCTCCTAGATAATGGATCGCCTCTACGTGAAAACCATTCATCAGAACTTGCTTACCTTTCAAATGGAGACAAGATTCAATTAAGAATTGAACCACTTACCATAGGTCAAAATAGCTTTGAAGTAACTTTTTTTGATAGCAACAATTCTATTGCCCAATTCATAAACTCCTCAACTATAAAGCTGACTCAAGTTGAGGAGGGAATAGGCCCAATAGTGGTTGATATGTCAAACCAATCCCTAGGAGTCTTTAGAGCAGAAGCTGCTTTTTCATTAGCTGGAAGATGGGCAGTACAAGTGCTAGGCGAAAGTGTCAGGCCCGGTTTACCTAATATGGTCGCAATTTTTGACCTCCAAGTAAAACCAAGAATTTCTGATTTGCAATTTAGTGTTGAAGAATACAAGATACCTCAACCATCATTGCCTCTTTATCCGATTTATGATTCCATAAAACGTACAATTTGGGTAGGAGATTCAATGCCAGGAAGCGGTAGAATATGGGAGTTTAATATAGAATCTAAGAACTACACTATCCATCCAATTAGCAACACTAGCTTACTAACTATTACTGCTCTTGGAAACGATGGAAAGATTTGGTATCTCGATCCAACCAAAAGCATTATAGGAAGTTACGATCCCCTGACCAAGAGTAACGAACAGTATATCATTCCAGTAGAAGGTGCAATGTCAGGAATGGCAATAGATCAGCAACAAGATATCTGGCTTACAGTTGGTGGACAATCAAATAAAATAGTTAGGCTTTCTCCAACATCTAACAATTTTACTGTCTATGATATTCCAACTCCAAATTCACTTCCTAGAGCTATTGCGGTTGATAGTCAAGGGAATGTCTGGTTCGCAGAGTCAATAGGAAAGCTCGGAAGACTTGATCCTTCTTCTGGGAATATAACAGAATATCAACCATTGAATGGAAGCCTTGAGGAGCCAACTGCTATACTTCCAGACCCAAAGAGATCCTATGTATACATTTCTGAACATGAAGGAAAAGCACTATCAGTTTTAGACCATGTCTTTGGTACGTTTTCTAAGTATCCTATCTCAAGTCGTGAAGGCTTGCCATTTGGTATGGCATTAGATACCTATGGAAATGTATGGTTTGCACAGCATGTGATTGACAAGATTGGTATACTGAATTCTGAAAATGGCGAAATAGCCGAAGTGCAGATACCCGCTAGAGGTTCCTTTGTTCAATGGCTTGTGCCAGATGACCAGGGGAGAATTTGGTTTGCTGAACAACGCGGTTCATCTCTTGGAGCAATTGGTATGACTTTAGGACTCAACATGCCTACAGCTGATCCCAATGAAATGAATCAAAGAAATGAGGATATTGGTTCAACAGAAATAGAAGTAAGAGGAGAAGACAAGGGTGCCTCTTCTAACATTGAATCTTCAAGTATTCCACGTCTGAACTTTGGATTTGCAGATATTCTAGGACCCCTAGTTGCAGTCGGAATAGTAATATCAGCTGTTCTTTATTCAAAGAACGTTTTGGATGTTAATCGAAATATTGTTATAGCGAATCAACTTATTGATCGTTGAAAATCATTAGTAAATAAAAATGAGATTGTCTTTGTCATTTTTTACTCGCTTGCCTTCTTTTTCATAGACATAGGGGCTAATTGTATTGTAATTAAATTGCATTGCATTGCAGAGAAGACCTAGAGTTAAATTCTCAAGTTGTGTTATTCATAGTGTAAGGTGAAAGTGAATGAGTGAAATGAAGATAATGGAAAAGAAAATGATGGAAAGGAAAGAAATAGAGAAAGAGCCAATATTCAAAGAACATGAGAAACTCAAGATGGCGTTGGTGGTTGCAATCACTCTTGGACTAGCCTATTTTGTTATGAGTACAATACTTAGAGTTCCCATCTAAATATTTTTTATTTATAGCATAGCAAAAAGGTTAGCTTCAATTTCACAAATACTTCTTAACTTCGGTTCTTGTTGTTTTGTCATTTAGTTACTCCTTACCACCATTCATAGGTGCTAATTGTATCCCTTCTGACTCAAGTCTAGTTTTTGCACTAAGGTACAGCTAATTCGATTCTTCTGTAACCTGTTCTACTGACATACCATAAACATGAGTGTAAATCCTTACCCCTTCTTGTGTGGATTCTAGTAAGAAGGAAAAATAGAACAGAATAAGGAAGATAACATGTTAGCATGGTTGTCACTGTGATGATCGGTAAGGAATTCTTCCGGCGTGAGAAGGCAACATCTCATGGCTTCTTTTGATGTTGTGTTATAGGTTGAGTGCCTTCTCGGTATGTCACTGTTACCACATCTCCTTTATCGTATGGGCAGTTCTCAATATTACGAGGGTGATCTGAAGTTTCTACTACACACGAATTGTTATTCTTTATTATTACAGTAGCATCCTCTGTTATATCCCTTCTAAATATATCTAGAAAAGGAAGACCGAACAAAACCTGGATAAATACTATAGCCCCAATAAGTGCTATGATAAATAAGATTGCTAGTTTCTTTCCTGACATGGCATCTTGCCCTTGGGGTTCATAGTCTTAGCCCATGATTGAGTCCCCCTTCTCATAGATATTAATAATAATTTAAGACTTTGTTCGTGATGAAGCAATGGCAGTTGCATGGACCTTTTGGTTCTTAAGAAAGATCAAGTGCCACCACTAAACTTCAATTATTGTTCTGCAACAGATCGGATGAGGGGTTTTGTATTGTCTTCACTAGAATAGTGTATTGCGCCAAGTCCAGAGGCTGATTTAACTCAGTTATTTAGTCCTGATAAGAACGATCTTTGGATATCTTCAGAAATAACATCATAGATATCTCTTGGTTATGATAAACTTGGAAGTTTACTCAATATTGACAATTGACTGAATACTTTGAAAAAGTGGCTTCAACTCCGAGGGAGAACCTCGTATTTCCATTTTGGAAGAGCCTTGGACCGAAATTTTTGCCATTTTAAACAAGATACCCTTCTCAGAATATTCAACGCCTTGCAATCTATCCAAGCGTTCACTAACGACATCATCTGACCTCAGAATATGCCCTCTTTGTGCAAATAGGATTAGTCGCTTGTCTGTAATAAGCACGTTATACCTTTTGCCTCCATATATAATTGAAGACTTGCTATAAAATTTGATATTTTCAAGGGGTAACAAATAGTCCTGTAGTGTCATATTCCGCGATCATTGGAAGGGTTTTAAAGATATATAGGAAGGAGTCGCAGCAATTTATCAAATTTGATAATTTATCTAAATCATATTTATCTTATACTGTATAAGCAGGTAGGTTGTCCTAGTTACATATTGCTAAACATGTATGTGATTGGTGCAATAGTTGTTCTGAGAACAGAGGTAAGACAGGGAACTATGTATATCAACACCCTGATACTAATAGCTGAAGATTTTAATAACCTATCCAAGGATACAAAACCAGTGCAGTCGTTCTGTATTCAACTTCAATGAGATCATCTTCATTATCTTTACAACCGTCCTCAATAAGCAATTCTGTAAGATACTCGCGTGAGAATAAGAAAATGTTCACTTCTGCGGCCAAAGAATTACCTGAGAATGTTCCTGCATTGCTATTGTCTGCTGTATACTCTGGAGACGAACAAAAAGTATACCTGAAATTCTACAATGAAAAGGACCAAACCATTCTTTTCTGGCGCGATAGAACGAACCACAGGCCATATTGTTTTACCAAGATTAATTATCGTGATGCTGCTGAGAAAGTTATTCAGAAAGAGAGGAAATACTCATCTGAGATTACGAAGAAGAGAGATCTAATTTCGGACAAAGAAATAGAGTGTTTGAAAATAGTTGCCCCAGATCCACTTTCGATAGGAGGCACAGAGAATAGCTTTAGAGAAAAGGTAACCTGTTGGGAAGCTGATATAAAATATCATGAGAATTACCTTTATGACACGGGCCTCATTCCGGGAACATGTTATATTAGGGCCGGTGATTCCTTAACACGATTCGAACAGCCTATCTCTTACAAGGTTCAAGATGAACTGCAGAAATTACTATGGAACAAACTAAAGGAGGATAGTAATAACAACAATAATGAGACAGGACAGCTTGGGCTTGAAGAATACAGACATTATATTGAGGAATGGGCAAACCTTCTCAACCAACCCATTCCTGACATGAAGCGTATTGCTATTGACATAGAGGTCGAATCCGAGGAGGGAAGAATGCCTAACCCTCGTGAACATGATAGACGCGTCATTGCTGTCGCCTTTTGTGGAAGCGATGGATTGAGAAAGGTTCTGGTTCTGGAACGAAAGGAGAATTCAAATGGCGTTTCTAATGGTAAAATGAACCCACTTATCCCAGAAGCTGAGGTTTACAAGACTGAAAAAGAACTATTACAAGAAACCTTCAGGATAATTAGTTCTTACCCGTTTGTTATTACATATAATGGAGACGATTTTGATTTGCCCTACCTCTATGCTCGGTCACAGGACCCAGCCATAGACTCTGTTAACGGAAAGGCAATTCCTAAAGAAGAAATTCCTATTATTGTAAAAAGAGAGACCTTTGTAAAAAGAGGAATACAAGCTGAACCTGTCCAAATAAAAAATGGAATTCATATCGATCTCTTTAGGACATTTCAAAACAGATCAGTCCAGATTTACGCATTCAGTCACAAATACTCAGAATATACACTTAACGCAATATCTGAGGCACTACTCAATGATAGCAAATACGAATTTGAAGGTGATATCAGTGAGCTTTCGACCGACAAACTTGCTCAGTATTGCATGAAAGATGCTGATCTTACTTGCATGTTGACAAAGTTCAATGATAATTTGCTGATGAAACTACTAGTCGTAATTGCTCGGATCGGGAGGTTATCAATTGATGACATTGCACGTTTTGGTGTAAATCAATGGATAAGAGGAATGTTGTACTATGAACACCGTCACCATAATGCGCTAATTCCCAGACGAGATGAATTGCAGGCCAAGGGCACTGCTTCTACCACCGCTATAATAAAGGAGAAAAAATACAGAGGTGGGTTAGTAGTTGAGCCTACCTTGGGCATTCACTTCAATGTCGTAGTTGTAGATTTTGCAAGTCTTTACCCAAGCATTATCAAGGTCCATAATCTTTCCTACGAAACTGTAAACTGTGCTCACCAATCTTGCAAAGAAGATGCAACCCGAAGAATCCCTCAAACTTCTCATTGGGTTTGTAAGGAAAAAAGAGGGTTGACATCGCTTCTTATAGGCTCACTACGTGACCTAAGAGTCAACTACTACAAATATTTGTCAAAGGATAAAGCCTTGGCTCCCGAGGAACGCCAGCTTTACAATGTTGTTAGCCAAGCCATCAAGGTGATTTTAAATGCAAGCTATGGAGTAATGGGAGCTGAAATATTCCCCCTCTATTGTCTTCCCGTTGCAGACGCCACAGCTGCTATTGGCAGAAGCACAACTACAAAGACAATAAATAAATGCAAAGAAATTGGTATCGACGTTATATATGGCGATACAGATTCTCTCTTCTTGCGAAATCCCTCTTCTACAAATGTTGATCAAGTATCTTCTTGGGCCAGGAGTAACTTAGGTGTTGATCTTGAGATCGATAAACAATACAGATATATTGTCTTCAGTGAACTTAAGAAAAACTACCTAGGTGTATTGTCCGATGGTACCGTGGACGTAAAAGGTTTAACAGGTAAAAAGTCCCATACTCCTCCTTTCATTAGAAAGGCGTTTAACTCTATATTGACTATTTTAAGCAAGGTCAACTCTAAAGAAGATTTTGAATCAGCCAAGGAAAAAATAAAAAATATAATTCAGGAAAATGCTAAAAACCTGGAGCTTGGCAGGATTTCTCAAGAGGATCTCAGTTTTAATGTTATGGTGAACAAATCCCCCAAGAAGTATGGAAAAAGGATCCCAGAGGGTGTTTCTGATACCGGTAATAAAAGGTCTTTGGATGGAAAAGCAATAGATGTTGCAGCAAACTTCAAAGGACTACCACAACATATCAAAGCTGCAAAATTGTTGACAGATATAGGACGAGAAGTTAAGGCAGGTGACATTATTTCTTATGTTAAAACGAAAACTACTGATGGAGTAAAACCTGTGGGTCTCGCTAAATCAGAGGAGATAGATATAGAGAAATATCTGGAAACAATGGAGGCAACTTTTGATCAAGTATTGTCGTCACTAGGTTTTAATTTCAAATCGCTATTAGGCAAACCCCGGCAATCAAATTTGGATGAGCTTTTTTGGAGCAGGTAACTGAACCGGTAGAAATGATGATGATAATAATAATAATAATAATAGTAATCGACAATGTCCTTGATTAAAACTGACACTAGTCAATTCTGCCCTCAAGTTATAGATCCCTCATTATGCCTTACCGAGAAAATAGAGGAAAAAATACTACCGATATACATTCTTGGATCCACCTCGCATAGAGGCAACTAAGACGGTCACTGAACTATAGCACCATGTTCACTATTGGCACGTTTAAGTTAGCCAGGACATTAGTCCAGTCAATAAGTAGCAATAGCCATCTACTGGTAACAGTGCTATTATTACTTCTTACTTACTTATCTTATTTGAGTCGAATGTTCTCAATTCCTGCAACAGTAGCAATAATACTATATACTAGAGTTAATCAATTGTTAATACACGGACTACAGACTAGATGTATTTACTCGAAAAGTTCGTTGCTGCTGCTGTCGCCAATAGATAAGTCTTCTTCGTCATCTATAATATCATTATTATTATCTTCTACAACTTCGTCCTGTTCAACAAGATTAAATGTTGTTGTTTTAGACTCTGGTTCATATCCCACTGCAGAAGCTCGCAATGTAGCCGTAAATATGCCTGGTATAACAGTTTCTCCATCTTCTTCCTCTGTGCCTTCCGCTCCTACCTCGAATGTGTATGAAATGCTCCCATCATCATCAGAGAATTCCTCTATAGTGTTTCCAGCTGAATCAGTTATTTCTAATTCTAATATTGCACTGTCTATTTGTAGATGCGAAACGGCATCAAGTACGGTGGCTTCTATGGTCTGATCATCTCCTGAAACCGCAGAATTTGAAGTAACATTCAGAGAAATTGATAATGATGATTTGGAGGGATACCCAACAGAATCAGTAGAAAAAGAGTTACTGGTATTGGTACTACTAAGGGTGGAGACACTATCGGTAGTATTATTATTATCAGGTATGGTTGGTAATGGGAAAAGGACAAAAGGAGCTTGCATTGCAGTTTCTGCTCTGTCTATATTTGTAGTTGTAGTTGTGTTTACTCCAGTAACATTCACACTATACCATTTAGTTAAATTAGGAGCACATTCTAGTTTGGAAGTTATTTTGTTATTTGGACC
>Ga0126304_10000275_pt1 | contig 19144 bp, 16 predicted proteins | sample Plot25_FD_92538 | JGI IMG/M metagenome (GOLD analysis project Ga0126304, IMG submission 92538) | Serpentine soil microbial communities from UC McLaughlin Reserve, CA, USA - Plot25 | ecosystem: Environmental > Terrestrial > Soil > Grasslands | place: USA: UC McLaughlin Reserve, Lake County... | reverse complement strand
TGATCCAGGAAGGCTTTCTTCAACGAACTCCGCGCGGCAGGGAGGTTACTTATAAGGCGTACGAACACCTGAAACGAAAGCTGCCCCACAGATCAGGCGATAATTTCCAATTAGATTTATGATAGTTGCCACGGATTAGACGTGGCGAAAAAAGCCGCTCCTGAGAGCGGCCCTAAGAACAGTTTGAGAGTCCTAGGCAGCAGGCGTAGGTACTACCAGCCTGAAGCCATTTCCATGTATGTTTACGATTTCAATATTCGGATCTTCTTTGAGATACTTCCGCAGCTTGGCGATATATACGTCCATGCTTCTTCCATTAAAATAGGTATCACTACCCCAGATCTTTTTCAACGCTTGCTCCCTTGGCAGAAGGTCATTCATATGTTCAGCCAATAACTTCAGCAGTTCATTTTCCTTGGGCGACAAGGTTTGCATTTTTCCTCCATGGCTCAATTCTCTCAGCTTGGGATTGAAATGATAGTTGCCCAAATCAAATTCCCTGTTTTCCTGTTCACGGTTTGTCTCTTCATTCCGTTTAAGGATTGCTTTAATTTTGAGCAGTAGAACTTCGCTGTCGAATGGCTTGGTGATATAATCATCTGCTCCCAGTTTATAACCCTGGATGATATCCTCCTTCATCGTTTTAGCGCTCAGGAAGAACAACGGAATGTCGGGATCAACATCGCGAATCTCTTCAGCTAATGTAAAACCATCCATATGCGGCATCATTATATCTAAAAGGCACAAATCATATTTTTCCCGCTGGAATGCAGCAAGCCCTAAACGTCCGTCACGTTCCAGTGTTACATCAAAATCATTCAGCTCTAAATAGTTTTTAAGTACCATTCCCAGATTCGCATCGTCCTCGCATAATAAAATTTTCGGTTTTTTTCCTTCCATTGTTTGTAGATTTTAATTCAATTCAAATAATCATACAGTAAATAAAATTAAAGCATTTGGCAGTAATCTCCATTCAGCCGTAATTTTTTGTTAATATGAACGGATATAAGACGACGTACGACGGCAAAGGTTATAAGCGTCCTGGTGCATTAACAAACATTCAACAATTAATCTCCCTCATTGACGTGACGGCGCTATTTTTGCGCTTTAATTTCGATGCCATGCGTTTAACTCAAGATAACAAGTTCAAAAAACTGATAGTAATAGGCGACCGTCTACTCATAAGGTTGGCAAAACCCAATGAACGCACAGAGAGCGGGCTCTATCTTCCGCCTGGTGTACAGGAAAAAGAAAAGGTACAACAAGGCTACGTTATCAAAACCGGTCCCGGGTATGCCATTCCCATGCCCGTTGAAAATGAAGCGTGGAAAGGAGATGAAGAGCAGGTGAAGTATGTACCTCTCCAGGCCAAAGAAGGTGATTTGGCTATTTTTTTACTAAGCGCCGCGACCGAGGTTATCTATGCGGGTGACAAATACTTTATTGTCCCGCAGAGTGCAATTCTGATGCTGGAAAGAGATGAGGAAATGTGAGTTGAGACATATTCGCGCCAAGACGCGACGAATACATCCAACTTTGCGCCTTCGCGTCTTTTGCAAGAATTTTTTCATGTAACTTTCAAGCACAATTTTATTTATGTCAGGTAAGGATGCATTCGTTCAATTGGTACAACAGGGATACAGTTTCAAAGGCGAACATTTTCGCATAGGTGCTGCAATGCTCGGCGGTGATATTTTGCCTGGCTCCGATATACTACTCCCTCTTCGCACAATGAATCGCCATGGCTTGATTGCCGGCGCAACAGGTACCGGAAAAACAAAAACACTTCAGGTAATCGCAGAGGGACTTAGCAATGCGAGCGTTCCCGTTTTGCTCATGGACATCAAGGGTGATTTGAGTGGAATTGCAGCTGCCGGCGCTGAAAATGACAGGATAAAAGAACGCATGGCTAAGATGGGTGGAACTTATACACCCACTGCTTACCCGGTTGAGCTGCTAACGTTGAGTAATGAAAAAGGCGTCCGCCTGAGAGCGACAGTAACTGAATTCGGTCCTATTCTTCTCTCAAAAATTTTAGGATTGAATACAACACAGGAAGGGCTGGTAGCCATGATCTTTAAATACTGCGACGATAACGGTATGCCACTCCTCGACCTGAAAGATTTTACAAAAGTGCTGCAATATGTAAGTAACGAAGGAAAGTCGACGATTGAAAAAGATTACGGGAAGATATCCACCTCTACTACCGGGACCATTTTGCGAAAGGTGATTGAGTTGCAACAGCAGGGCGCGGATGCTTTTTTTGGCGAGCCTTCTTTTGAAATCGATGATCTCCTGCGTATTTCCGATGATGGAAGAGCGGTGATAAGTGTACTACGTGTTACAGATATGCAAACCCGTCCTAAGTTATTTTCTACATTCATGTTAAGCTTACTCGCAGAACTATACGCAACACTACCGGAAGAGGGCGACCTCGAAAAGCCAAAGCTTATCATGATCATTGACGAAGCGCATCTTGTTTTCCAGGAAGCAACGGATGCCTTGTTACAGCAAATCGAAACTGTTATAAAGTTGATCCGTTCGAAAGGTGTTGGGATATTCTTTTGTACGCAAAACCCACAGGATATTCCGGCCAGCGTTTTATCTCAGCTTGGTTTGAAAGTGCAGCATGCACTGAGGGCATTTACTGCAGCGGACCGTAAGACCATTAAGCAGGCTGCGGAAAATTATCCTGAAACTGAATTTTATGATGTTGACGAACTGCTCACGCAGCTTGGTATTGGCGAAGCTTTCGTTACGATATTGAATGAAAAAGGAATTCCAACACCGCTCGTTCATACGATGCTTGTTCCTCCACAATCACGAATGGACGTTTTGAGTGATCAGGAGATCGACGCTTTGGTAAGTAAGTCAAAGCTTGTAAAAAAATATGCAGACACAGACGACGCTCAAAGTGCCTACGAAATACTAAACGCGAAGATGGAAGAGGCAGCGGCGAAATCGGACGAGCGTTCAGAAGAAAAGAAAACTTACAAACGCCGGGAAAAATCCACTATGGAAAAAGTGTTAGACAATTCGGTAACAAGGCAGATAGGGAGAACGGCCGCGAATGTTATTACGCGAAGCCTGCTTGGAGCGCTGGGCTTAGGAGGAAGAAGCAGCACCAGGAAGCGAAAGAATTCTGACAGTTGGTTTTAGTAGTTGGCTGTAATTTTTATTCATCATATAAACCAAATAAAATGAACAAACTGCTATTTTCGGCGTTCATCATTTCCTTTATGATTGCCTGCGAACAAAAAACCGACAATGTTTCTTCTGGATCTGATTCAACCGCTGTTGCTTCGACGTCTTCAGCGGAAGAAAAAGAAGAACGCAATAAACAGACTGCACTGGCAATTTCGAGAGAAGTAGGAGGTGGCAATATAGATTCAGGTTTTGTACATATATCTTCGGATATAACGGATTATGGCGAAGGAAGCGGCCCGGCGATGAAAAATAAGGATAGCATTCTCGCTGGTATTAAAGGGTTTGTTGCGGCCTTTCCTGACTACAAAGGCGATAACTTCGAGGCAGTTTCCGATGGGGATAGAGTATTTGTATATGGAGACTGGACTGGAACATTTAAAAATGATTTTATGGGAATGAAAGCTACCGGCAAATCCTTCAAAGTAAAAGACGTCGATATTTTTAAGTTTAACGACAATGGACAAATCATCGAACATCGCTCGATTATGCCATGGTCTGTCATCATGACCCAGGTAGCGGCTAAGCCATCGAAGAAATGATTATTTCAACCTGATCACTCCATCTTTATCAACCTCAATCTTATTTTCAGCCTGGAGAAAATGAACAACCTTCCAGGCTTTTTCTTTTTTAATACCGGTGAGATTCTTTAGAAGATCGCTGCTGGCGAGGGGTTTTGGGCGGATGAGATGTAAAATTTGTTGATGTATTTTTTCAAACTCTTCGGCGGAAACATCATGGTTGTGATGGTCGAGGCAGGTGTCACAGATCCCACATTCTCCTATTGACAAATCGCCAAAATAATTACCAATCATTTTACTTCTGCAGTTTTTCTTTTCGTCGATATATTTTATGAAAGCCCTGATACGATCTAATAACTGCTGTTTGCGCTTTTTATGATTGATTTCGTTAATGGAAAGGTCTTCAGTACGAAACCTATTTTGAATGAAGAAGATCTGCGGAGAATCTTTCTGAGGCATATACTCTATGATCAAAAAGTCATGGAGACGTTTCAGAGCTCTCACTACAAACTCAACACTCTCGTGCAGAATGTATGCGATGCTCTTTTCATAAACAAAAACGGGCTGGTCGAATATTCCCTCGTATGTTCTCAACAAGGTTTTAATGATTGGTTCAAGCTCGGGATGATCTCTTTCAAATGCATACAAACTTTCTTTGTTTGTTGTGAATTGAAGTCTCGAAGGAAGAAAGACCTGTTCGTTAAAACTAAGAAGTTCCTCCTGCTCAAGTGCCTTCAATGAGTATCGTGCTAATTGGGTGTCATGGTTGAATTTTTTAATAAAATCAATCAGGTGAAAATCATAATAGTTTCCTTCACCAGATCCCGATGGAACCTGCAGGTAATTCATCAGGGATTGATAAACTGACCTTATATCAGTGATCGCCGGGAACCGAATTTCAGGCAGGCTTTGTAATTCCTGAATTTCCTTCATGTCATGTAACAAAACAGCATACGCCTTCTTTCCATCTCGTCCGGCACGACCGGCTTCCTGGTAATAATTTTCCAGGCAATCAGGAACATCTGCATGTATTACAATTCTCACATCCGGTTTATCGATACCCATTCCGAATGCATTGGTACAAACCATCGTTCTTATCTCGTTATTGATCCATGCTTCCTGCTTTCTACTACGTTCTTCAGATGTTAAGCCCGCATGATAGAAGCCAGCACCGATTCCGTGCATATTCAGCAGATCGCTGATATCCTTTGTTCGCCGCCGGCTTTTGCAATAGACGATACTGCTGCCTGGCACTTTTTGCAGGATGTCTACAATCTTATTGATCTTTGAGTCGACCTTAAAAACACTGTATGAAAGGTTTGTTCGTTCGAATGATTGGCGGAAAACAGCGGGTTTTTCGAATTGTAGTTTTTCGCAAATATCTTTTTGTACATCGGGCGTCGCGGAAGCCGTAAGAGCCAGAACTGGAACGTCGGGTAGCTCCTTACGCAATTCGGCGATGCGAAGATAGGGTGGGCGAAAATCATATCCCCATTGTGAGATACAATGCGCTTCGTCAACCGCAATAAGATTGAAATCAAGTGAAGGCAGATACTCGAGAAAGAGTTTTGTTTCTAACCGTTCGGGCGATACGTATAAAAATTTACAGTTACTTTCACCGGCTACATGCAGGGTATTGATCACTTCCTTTCTACTCATGCCGGAGTAAATGGCGAAGGCTGTAATATTTTTTTTGCGAAGATTCTCTACCTGGTCTTTCATGAGTGCAATCAGCGGACTGATGACAAGGCAAAGTCCGGACTTGGCCATTGCAGGAACCTGGAAACAAATTGATTTTCCGCCGCCCGTAGGTAATAATGCGAGCACGTCCTGATCCTTTAAGATAGCTTCTATTATTTCTTCCTGCAATGGGCGGAAGGATTCGTAACCCCAGTATTGTTTGAGAATTGATTGGATATTCAATGCCAAAGCAAGATAGCTTGTTAATGTACCTAAATTTAGTTTATGTCTTGTTTTTGGAGGAAGGTTGCCACGAATTACACGAATTGCCACAAAGAACATTTGTTATAATCCGTGTCATTCTGTACAACAGGAGATGCCTTTGTTTCGCCTGCCACGAATTCCAGCCGTCTTCCCAAAGATGATTTTCATATACAACTTAAGATATCTTGCCGCTGGTTGCGTGGATTAATCCGTGCTAATCCGTGTAATCCGTGGCAGTAAATTCTTACGAAATTTTCTTGTACAGAATTACCCGAATTAATTCGTGGCAATTCGTGTATTTCGTGGCAAGACTTTCTGATTTGGATGTCGTCTCCATAAATCATCTCCTCCGAGACGCTGAACTCGCGGCAACAAAAATATATCGATTAAGCCACTTTCTTGACAAACAATCTAACAGAGTTTAATCCCAGTACAACATCACTCAATCCCATCACCAATGCGCCGAATGTAGGAGTTAATAGTCCAAAGGCCGCAACTGGAATTGCGATGATATTATAAAAAAATGCCCAGAAAAGATTTTGCTTGATCGTGATATAAGTATGCCGTCCAAGTCCTAATGAAACCGGCAGATTTTTTAACCCATAATTCATCAGAACTACATCGGCGGTTTGCATTGCAATCTGCGAAGCATCACTCATCGAAATGCCGATCGTGGCTTTTGCAAGAGCTGGCGCATCATTGATACCATCACCTACCATAACAGTTGGCGCCTGTTTGGTTAAGTCTTCAACAACTTTTAGTTTTTGTTCAGGAGTTTGTTCTGCGATCACTTCATCAATCCCCAATTCGTGGGCAAGTCGTTTACACTTTTCCACACGGTCCCCGCTTAGTAAGAATGTTTTTATGTTTTTCTTTTTCAAATAGTTTACCACCGTGGCCGCCTCTTCCCTGATCTGATCTTTCACATCTATCCATCCGAGCAACTTGTTGTTTTTAACGACATAAATATTATGTGAATGATCTGGTGTTAAGTGTTCTGCGACTCTATAAGACCCTGCTATAAATTCGTCACCGTTATTGTCTATCGATTTCATTCCCTTTCCCTTATTCTCCTCTATTTTTTTCCACCTGATCTCGTTTTTTTGCTTCCATGAAGAGGATATAGATTTTGCGATCGGATGATTTGAATATTTTTCCAAGGAAAAAACAATTCGTTTAAATTCTGCTTCACTCACATCAGTGCTTTGAATTCTAAAATCAGCGATTTCAAATTGTCCTGTTGTAAGAGTACCTGTTTTATCAAAAACTACCTGCCTGATGTCTTTAAAGAGCTCGAGGCTTTTTGCATTGCGGAATAACACTCCATTTTTCGCAGCTCTTCCCAGGCCGACCGCAATCGCTGCAGGAGTAGCGAGACCCATCGCACAGGGACAAGCGATTACAAGTACAGCAATGCTTCTCATCAGAGAAGCTGTAAATTCCTGCAGTATTATATAATTGACGATAAAAGTGATTGCTGCTATTCCTAAAACAACCGGTACAAAGATCGCGCTGATCCTATCCGCCATCTGTTGAACGGGTGGTTTTTCCCCCTGCGCCTGTTTAACGAGATTAATGATATTTGAAAGCACAGAATCCTTTGCCTCCGCGGTTACCTGTGCCTTTACCGTTCCATCAAGTAAAAGGCTTCCACCAATCAGTTGGTCTTTTGCTTTCTTTTCTAATGGCAGACTTTCTCCGGTGATGATTGCCTCGCTAACGTTCGCATTACCCCAGAGTATCTTGCAATCTGCAGGCACTTGCTCGCCCGATTTAATAAGGACAAGGTCCCCATGCTTTAATTGTGAGTTTTCTATCGGAAAGATCAGCTCATGGTGATTTTCATCAAAGGCGATCATATTGGCCATTACTTTTTGGGACTTTGCCAGGCTGTTCAAAGCACGTTGAGTAGAATGAACAGACGCGTCTTCCAGGTAATTACCAAGAAGTACCAGCGTAATGATTGCAGCAGCCGTTTCGTAGAACAGGTATCCTTCGCCTAACTTTAGAAGAGTTCCTGCCAGACTATACGCGAAAGCAGCTGTTGCCCCAATTGCAATCAGCAGATTCATATTTGGCATTCCGTTGCGAATACTCCTCATCGCGCTTCTTCCGAAGAAATCCATTCCAACAATGTAAACAGGTAGGCATAGAGCTAACTGTACCCAGGGATTCATAAGCCAGTGGATATGAATCCAATTGTCGAACATATGAAGCATCAGCGGCAACGTAAGAACCAGACAGAATAAAAAACGCTGTTTATGATTTCTGAAAATCCTTTTGCGTGGCTGAGCTGACAAGGAATCCGCTTTCACGCTGTAGCCAAGATTTTCAATTCCTTTCTGGAGTTTCTGCTTGTTTTTTTGGTCGCTTGTTTCGAATATAACCTCGCCATTGATGGGATTTACCTTCACGTGTTGCTGACCTTCCTTCTGAAGGTACTGGCTGATTGTTAAAGCGCAATTTGAACAGGTCATCCCATCTACTTTCCAAATCACTTTTTCCATGCTGAACTATTTGAATTAATCTAAACTAACGCTGCAAAGTTACCGTCCACTGTTTTATGAGTGTTACTAAGGCAGAAATAATAAATACACGTTGTTGCAAAGATAGAAACACCGTCGTGTCACAAAGGTCACAACAAGTGTTGCGAAAAGATATATTTGCCTTATGGAGCTGACCATTAGGTTAAATGACATCAAGAAAATGGCGGAAGCATTTTGGAATGCTGTTGGAGATGCTAACGTGATGGCCTTTCATGGAGAAATGGGCAGCGGAAAAACAACATTTATTCACGCACTTTGCGAAGTAAAGCAGGTAAGCAGTACTATTGGCAGCCCGACATTTTCGATTATTAATGAATATGTTTTCCCGGGCGGCACGATGTTTCATATTGATCTTTACCGGTTGAAAGATGAGGATGAAGCCATTCGCGCCGGAGTTGAGGATTGTTTGTATTCGGGCAATATTTGCCTGGTGGAATGGCCGGAAAAAGCTCCTGGAATTTTCCCGGAAAATACCCTTAAGGTCTATCTTGATTTTATTGATAGTCAGACACGCAGGCTTCGTTTAGGATAAATAAGTATATTTGAGCAGATACATTTTTACGCCGATTTTAAATAACTTTTACACCGATTTTAAATTACTGCCAACTGTAAACTCTCAACTTCCATGTCCCAGCAAAGACCGGTTATTAGCACATCTTTCAGCTACGAGACTTTAGAAGAAACGCTTGATATCAAGCCCCAGGGCGCGCAGTTACATATTGGCATTCCAAAAGAAACAGCTTTCCAGGAAAACAGGATTGCACTAACACCCGACGCCGTTGGCGTCTTGATCAGCAATGGCCACCACGTGGTGATCGAACACCATGCCGGCGATGCGGCACATTTTCGAGACAAAGATTACAGCGAAGCAGGAGCTAAGATTGTGTATGATAAGGCCGAAGTTTTCAAAGCGCCGATCCTTGTTAAATCAGCGCCGATTGTTGACGAGGACCTTCCTCATCTACAGTTGAATCAGCAGATCATTTCTCCCATTCATATGTCGGTCATGAAGGCCGAATTGCTTGAAAAAATGATGGAAAAAAGGATCACCGGAATTTCTTTTGAAGCTTTGCGGGATGATAGCGGAACCTATCCCATTGTCCGTAGCATGAGTGAGATCGCAGGAAGCTCGGTAATGTTGATTGCTGCGCAATATCTAAGTTCAGCAAATCATGGCAAGGGAGTTTTGCTTGGCGGTATATCAGGCATTCCTCCTACAAAGGTCATTATCCTGGGAGCGGGGATCGTGGGTGAATACGCTGCCCGTGCGGCGTTGGCCCTTGGAGCCTCTGTCAAAGTTTTTGATAATAGCGTTTACAGGCTTAAAAGGTTGCAGAACAATATCGGGCATCGGTTATGGACCTCTGTTATAGAACCCCGCATTTTGGCCAAACAGTTAAAGACCTGCGAAGTGGCAGTAGGCGCATTGGGCACTCAGGGCGGCCGTACGCCGGTTGTGGTCACCGAAGAGATGGTCAGCAACATGCGGCCCGGCAGCGTGGTCATAGATGTGAGTGTTGATCGTGGTGGATGTTTTGAAACCGCCGAGATCACTACCCATGAACATCCTATCTTTTTAAAATATGGGGTAATCCATTACTGTGTGCCGAATATTCCTTCAGGCTTCGCACGAACCGCCTCACAGGCAATCAGCAATGTGTTGATGCCATTGTTGCTGGAAGCAGGAGAGGAGGGCGGTTTCGAAAATCTTGTGTGGCACAAAGTGCACCTTCGCACAGGAATTTATTTATTCAAAGGAGCGTTGACGAACTTTCACCTCAGTCAGCGGTTTGATTTAAAATATACTGACCTCAATTTATTAATTGCAAGCCAGCGTTAAATCCAACGAATAATAATTATCGGGCAACGACGGAAAGGGGCAAAGTTGCGAACTCTCTCTGCGCGTTCGCGCCTTTGCGCGCCCAATTCATTTATAATCGAGAACAGAAATTTTTTGCTCGCAAAAAGAATATTCTGCGATATCATTTGAGCTGACAATCACCAGCCTTCCTTTGCAATAAGCATCTATCATTCGTCGATACAATTCAATTCCTTCGCTATCAAGGTTCGTACAAGGCTCATCGAGCAAGATGCAGGGGGTGTCAGAAAAAATTGCCTGTGCCAGTTTGATTCTTTGTTTCATGCCCGATGAATAAAACCGAATCTGTTTGCGGGCCGCTTCTTCCAAGCCTATCGTAGAAAGGATCTCTAAAACGGTACAACCAGGTAGGAGAGGTTTGAACTTGCGATGGAACTCTAGAAACTCAATAGCTGTCATCTCTTCAACTACTTCCAGATAAGGAGCCGCTATTGAAATGTACTTGTATGCAAGATCCGCAGGAATGTTAGATACTGGATTCTGAATTCTCGTCTTTGACTTCTGGGTTCTGAGTCCAGAATTCAAACTCTGAAGTTCCGAAATCTGAATACTTGCAACTTCATACTTCGTACTTCGTACCTCGTACTTGATCTCTCCTTCACTCATCGCTATCGCTCCCCCGATCACCTGGAGCAACGTAGATTTTCCTGATCCATTAGGACCGGTGATTGCGTAACTGTGTTCGCTGGTAAATGTGTAACTAAAGTTTCGGAAGATCCAATCGCGGTTAAAGCGTTTGCTTACATCAGAAAGAGAAATCGTCATCATTTCCGATTTTGGAGTGACGCTTTATAATGCCGGCATGTGAAGTTGTTATGAATTTAATGATCTCCTCCTTTACAGGAATCGAATCGAAATTCTTTTCTATAAGTGCGAGCGCTGCAGAGGTAGTGTGGCGTTCAACAAAAAGTATATGATAGATATCTGATATCGCGGTAATACTGTCCTTCGGGATCTTACACCTTTGTAAGCCCACGATATTAATTCCCATATAACTCAGTGGTTCGCGAGCTGCTTTTACGTACGGCGGCACATCTTTGCGAATGACTGAATGTCCTGCAACATAAGTGTGTGCACCGATCCGTGTAAATTGATGCGCGCCTGAGAGTCCTCCAAGTATGGCATGGTCATCCACAGTAACGTGGCCTGCTAATTGAACGGAATTGGCAAGAATCACATGATTGCCAAGGATGCAGTCATGTGCAACATGAGCGTAAGCCATGAGCAGGCAATTGTTTCCTATCACCGTTTTCCATTTATCCTTCGTTCCCCGGTTTACGGTAACGCATTCACGAAGTGTGGTGAAATCTCCTATCTCTACAGTGGTATCCTCTCCTACAAATTTCAGGTCCTGGGGTATAGTGCCAATGACAGCACCGGGAAAAATACTGCATGATTTGCCAATGGTAGTACCGCTTGCAACGAATGCATTCGACATAATATGGGTGTTATCACCAATTGTTACATTGTCGTTAATGACGGCGAAAGGATCGATGGTTACATTGTTCCCGATTTTTGCATTTGGATGTATATATGCAAGAGGGCTGATCATAGTTTGGCTTTAGGTCTTTTTACAATTTGTGCTACAAGGTCGGCTTCGCAAACCAGTTTGTCTCCAATAAAAATTGTTCCTTTCATTTCACAGATCCCCCTGCGGATAGGATTGTTCAATTCCATTTTCAAAATCATTGTATCGCCAGGCACCACTTTCTGCTTGAATTTACAATTCTCTATTTTCAAAAAATAAGTATCAAACTGATCCTCGCTGTCGCGGGGAATGGCGAGAAAGCCGCCTGCCTGGGCCAGCGCTTCTACCTGCAATACCCCGGGCATAACACAATTCCCCGGGAAATGTCCCTGGAAGAAAGGTTCGTTATAAGTTACATTCTTGATCGCCACAACGTATTTATCAGTGAGCTGTATTACTTTGTCAACCAATAAAAATGGGTAACGGTGAGGCAACACTTTTTCGATCGCGTGTATATCGAGCAGCGCCGGCTGCGTGGGATCATATTTTGGAATATCCTGGCGATGCTTGTATTTTTTGATATGCTCCTTGATCTTTTTCGCGAACCGCACATTTGAAGCATGTCCTGGCCTGTTGGCGATGATATGAGCTTTAAAAGCAAAACCGACCAGCGCAAGGTCACCAACAACATCTAATAATTTATGACGTGCCGGCTCATTGGGAAATCTTAACTGGAGATTGTTAAGAATGCCTTCTTCACTCACCTGGACGTCCTTTTTATTGAACACCTTTGAGATTCGTTTCACCTGGTCATCTGTCACGGGCTTATCCACCACAACAATGGCATTGTTGATATCTCCGCCCTTAATCAGGTTATTCGCCAGGAGAGCCTCCAATTCATGAAAGAAGGAAAAGGTACGACAGGGTGCAATCTCGTGGTTAAAATCAGCAATGTTTTTGAGCGCTGCATGCTGGGTTCCAAGAACCGGTGAGTTGAAATCTATGAGTGTATTGATGCGATAATCATTGTAGGGTAATGCTACCATCTCCACCTTTTTCACGTCATCCACAAAAGTAATATTGTGCTCGATGCTGTAATATACTTTTTTGGCTTGCTGTATCTGTGTGCCGGTTTTTTCCAATGCGTCCACGAAAGGTTCTGCACTACCATCGAGTATGGGCACTTCGTCACCGTCAATCTCGATCAAAACGTTATCAACCTGCATTCCCACCAATGAGGCCATTAGGTGTTCGATTGTACTCACCCGCGCTCCGTGTGCTTCGATCGTCGTGCTGCGGTTCGTTTCTATCACATTGTCAACATCCGCCTTGATCAATGGTTTTCCCGGGACATCAACTCGTTGGAAAACAATCCCGGTGTTCGGCTCAGCAGGCTTTAGACGCATTGTTACCGCCTGTCCGGTATGAATCCCTGCCCCAGATATTGTTATCTCAGACTTAATGGTATGTTGAAAAAACTCGCCATTACTATTCGTCAGCTCCATAGGCCACGAAAGTATGAAAAGAATCGGATTTGAGAAGGTGGGATGTGTGAAGTACGAGGTTCAAAGTACGAAGTCTGAAGTCTGAAGTACGAAGTGTGAAGTAGCAAGTCCGAGGTGCTTATAAGAAATAAAAAAATCTGAGAATCTTGCGAAACTGTGTTTGGATAGGCTGTTTGTCGAGTCCCGAGCACCTCTCTCGCCTTTTTTTACCTCCAACGTCACGCTGGCAGGCTTCAAACCTCGTATTTCTAACTTAAATTCCCGCCTTTTCCATTAGCAGCTGCTTTACAAGGTTTTCCAAATCGTGGATGCGTCTTTCCAACTCCGGTAAATTCCGGCTAACCGCCTGACTGCGTAAGGCGCTGGTATATTCAAATGCAGGCGAACCTGTTACTTGTGAATTTGGGTTCTTGATTGATTTACTAACGCCGCTTTGTGCGTTGATCTTGGCGCCATCAGCGATCTGGATATGGCCAACGATTCCTGCCTGCCCCCCAATCATTACATGATTACCAATTTTAGTACTTCCGCTTACGCCCGCCTGTGCTGCGATCACGGTATGATGTCCTACTTCTACATTGTGGGCAACCTGTATCAGGTTGTCAAGCTTTGCACCGGTTTTAATAATTGTCGAACCCATTGTGGCACGATCGATCGTGGCGTTAGCGCCAATTTCAACATGATCTTCCACAATCACATTTCCTATCTGTGGTACCTTTTTGAAAGTCCCATCGCTTTGGGGAGCAAATCCGAATCCATCACTACCGATTACGGTACCCGCATGTACGGTTACATTTTTTCCCAACACACAATCGTGATATATTTTTACTCCTGGATGGAGCATTGAATTGTCATTGATACGCGCGTTGTTTCCAATGTAAACGCCCGGAAAGATCTTCACGTTGTTTCCTATTAATGTGTTTTCGCCGATATAGCTGAATGCCCCGACAAAAACGTTAGTTCCCAGCACTGCTGTCTTTGAAATATATGATGGTTCCTGGATTCCGTTCAACTGCTGGGTTCGCATTTCCTGGTATTTGGAAAGGAGTGTGGCGAAGGCCGAGTAAGCATCTGGCACACGGATAAGAGTTGTGTTAAGTGGTCTTTCAAGAGCTTGCGATTCGTTTACAATAATGATTGAAGCGCCGGTTTGGTATAAATAATCTTCGTATTTAGGATTTGCCAAAAATGATAACTGACCCGGTTGCGCTTCTTCAATCTTGCCAAAGGATCCGATTGAGGCATCCGGATTTCCTTCGATCGTTCCATTTATGATCAACGCTATTTGGGATGCAGTGAATTGCATAGTTTAGACTTTAAGCAATGAGCAGTAACCGTACCTGTTAGCAATTTACACTATATGACGGCTTCTGGATCTAAATAACAAATATAATTTTTTTTCACGGGGCTGGCTAAGCTGTGATGGATGAGCGCATTATCTACTTCCGATATATCCTTTACTGAATCGTCTTTAAAGAGTATTTGAATACGTTCTTCAGAAGGATCATAGGTGGTGTTCACTGCTTCACCCGAGAAAATAAAATACCGGCTTTCATGTTGAGTAACGCCAGTAAGTAAACAAATCTTGTTTTGCAGGGTTTCGAAAATTGCCTGATTTATGGGTTCTGCCTGTAATTTAACTTTTAATAAACGCCTTTCCACTAAAAGCCTGCAAAGTATTGAAAGTATTTTATCCGGATGCTCCATCCAGTTCTTGATGGTCGATAGCACATCGAAATCATCCAATAAACAAAATTTGTCGAGATGACCTGTAAACTTTTTTGCAAGAGGATCATTTAAGAAAAAATCGAAAGTAGATGAACAGGAAGAAACCAGTGTTCCCTGCGAAATCAATTCCTTTGCACGCTGAACAATCTTCACCAGCATCATCTCTGCGCTTAATACAGTCTTATGAAGATACACCTGCCAATACATCAATCGCCTCGACACAAGAAATTTTTCAATTGAATAAATGGCCTTTTCCTCCACCATCAATAGTCCCTTGTGTACAGTGAGCATTTTTATGATACGATCGTAACCGATCACTCCCTCCGAAACACCGGTAAAAAAGCTGTCCCTGATGAGATAATCCATGCGATCAACGTCAAGTTGCCCGGAGATCAGTTGATGCAAAAATTGTTTGTGATATTGATTGGTGAATATTTGGATTGCCATTTCCAGTTGACCACCCAGTTCTTCATTCATTCTCTGCATGATAAGTATGGAAATATCTTCGTGTGCAAAATCCTTTATCAAAATGCTTTCGAGTGCGTGGGAGAATGGTCCATGCCCTGCGTCATGTAACAGGATGGCTGCCTTTGCCGCCACTTTCTCCTCAGGAGTGATCGCTATTCCTTTATTATCCAGTTCATTTAATGCGTTGCACATTAGGTGATACGCTCCCAGTGAATGATGCAGGCGGGTATGAACGGCACCTGGATAAACGAGGTGGGCAAACGCCATCTGGTGGATTCTTCTTAGTCGCTGGTAATAGGGATGGGAGATGATTCTTAACAGCAGCGGGTGGTCGATTGTGACAAATCCATATACCGGATCATTGATGATTTTTCGTATGTTGGTCATTCGCTGCTTCCGATTTGTTAAAATTTTCGCCAAAATCCGGCGAGCAAAAGTACAAAGGCCGGGCGGATAAATTAATTTTGCTAGCTTTCGAACCAATCCATTCATTCTTTCGTATACGGAATGAATGCTCTTAGCAATCGCCGAAAATAAAACAACTCCCTCGATGTCATTAGGAAAAATTCTTTGGATAGACGATGAAATAGAAAGCCTTCAGTCACAAATTTTGTTCTTGCAGAATAAAGGATATGAGGTGAATGCTCTTACGAACGGATTCGATGCTGTTGACTATGTGAAAGACAATCCCATCGACGTTGTGCTGCTCGATGAAACAATGCCTGGAATAACGGGGCTGGAAACGCTTGCGAAAATAAAGGAATTGAATTCCCAAATCCCGGTGGTTCTTATCACAAAAAATGAAACCGAAAACCTAATGGATGATGCCATCGGCAGCCAAATCACCGATTACCTCATCAAACCTGTAAATCCCAATCAGGTATTATTAAGCCTAAAAAAGATCATCGACAATAAAAGGCTTATAGCTGAAAAAACCACGACCGCATACCAGCAGGAATTCAGGAACCTGTTCATGGCACTAAACAGTAACCCGGATCATAACTCATGGATGGACATTTACAAGAAGTTGGTGTACTGGGAACTTGAAATGGAGAAGAGCGATAGCCCGGAAATGCGTGAGGTTTTTCACACACAGAAGAACGAAGCAAACACTGAGTTTTTCAAATTCGTTTCCCGACATTATGCCAAATGGGTAAATCCGAAAGGAGACGATGGCCCCATCATGTCTCACACTTTATTTAAATATAAAGTATTGCCACATGTTCAAAAAGGAGTACCGACGTTCTTTATTTTACTGGATAATCTCCGGTTCGATCAATGGAAGGCAATCCAACCCATATTTTCTGAAAGTTTTCGCATATTGGAGGAAGATACATTTTACAGCATTTTGCCAACGGCTACCCAGTATAGCCGCAATGCTATTTTTTCAGGCATGATGCCAATGGAAATTGAAAAGCAATTTCCTTCGCAGTGGAAAAATGATGATGAAGAAGGAGGGAAAAATCTTCATGAAGAAGAGCTTTTCAGGTTGCAATTAAAGAAAGCAAAAAAAGACGATATGCGTTTTTCTTATACCAAAGTATTGAATCATCAGGCAGGACAGGATCTTGTAAACAATATTCATAATCTCCTGGGAAACGATCTCAATATCATCGTATATAATTTTGTCGACATGATGAGTCATGCCCGGACGGAGATGGAGGTATTGAAAGAATTGGCTGGAGACGAGACAAGCTATCGTTCAGTGACAAAAAGCTGGTTCGAACATTCACCATTGCACCAGGCGCTGAAAAAAATTGCCGATAAGAAAATCAACCTGATCCTTGCAACCGATCATGGAAGCGTAAGAGTGAAAACGCCGGCCAAAGTAATAGGCGACAAACAGACAACCACAAATCTTCGTTATAAGCATGGTCGTAATTTGAACTACGACAGCAAAGAGGTCCTGGCTTTCCGGGATCCGAAAGAGGCTGGCTTACCTGTCCCGACAGTCAACTCTTCGTACATTTTTGCAAAGGAGGATATATTCTTGTGCTATCCCAATAATTATAATTACTATGTAAATTATTACAGAAACACTTTTCAACATGGAGGTGTTAGCCTTGAGGAGATGATAGTGCCTGTTATCAAAATGACTAACAAATAACGTTTCTGCAAAGGCTGTGGAAAAAATAGTATGAACCGTACCAGTCATGCTTCTAAAGAACGAGTAGTTTCGCAATGCACAAATTTCGGTTACCGACATGAAATATACCCAGACAACATTAGACAAAGCAGAGAAGATCCTTGAAGAAGCAGGATACGTGGTGCGATATGAAAGGGGTACTTTTCAGAGTGGTTATTGCATTCTGGAGCAGCGAAAGGTGGTAGTGTTGAATAAGTTTCTCCAGACCGAAGGTCGTATCAATACTTTGTTCGATATTATTCCTCAATTGAATATTCAGCCTGAATTGCTAACACCCGAATCGTGGAAATTCTATGAAGCGATACGGTTGAAATCGGAAGCATGAGGAGAATGTGAGATGTGAGATGTGAGCTCTGCGTTCTGCAAAAGAGGGAAGTACAATATTACAACTTCGGTTCTGGTTTCGGATGCACTTATGCACGGTTAGGGTGTGTTTGAGTCAGTTCAGGGTCCGGGTCGTCGTTATGGGAAGGGAAATTTTGCAAATCGGTTTCATGCTTTAAACTGCCATCCCCTCAATTGTAGATCCTTAGCATTCTATCCTACATCGTACATCTTACTTCTTACATCTCGCAACATACATCTTACTTCGTACATCTTTCCTTATTTTTACCCGGTGAGTTTTCCTTCTCTTAAAATCACCTTTCTTGGAACCGGTACCAGCAGTGGGATCCCGATGATTGGTTGTGATTGTTATGTTTGTTCTTCTGATGATAAAAAGGATAAACGTCTGCGTTCAAGCATTATGGTACAATCTGGAAAAACGACCCTCGTTGTTGATGCGGGGCCGGATTTCAGATACCAGATGCTCAGGGGAAAGGTGAAACATCTCGATGCAATAGTATTCACACATCCTCATAAGGATCATATAGCAGGACTAGATGATGTAAGAGCATATAATTTTTTTACAGGACAGCCAATGCAGGTATTTGCAAATGAATTGACGCAGGAAGTGTTGATTCGTGAGTTTCCATATGCCTTTGCTGATATGAAATATCCTGGTGTTCCTGAAATTAATTTAAATACTATTGCCATGGACTCATTCACGGTAGGAGATATTGAAGTGGTGCCTATTATGGTGTGGCACCTGAAAATGCCCGTATTGGGTTTTCGCTTTGGAAATTTTACCTACATCACAGATGCAAACAAAATAGAGAACCACGAAAAAGAGAAAATTGTAGGTAGTGAAGTATTGGTATTAAATACTCTCAGGAAAGAAAAGCATATTTCACATTTCTCCCTTAGCGAAGCGGTCTTGCTTGCAGAAGAATTAAAAATTCCTCAAACTTATTTTACGCATATGAGCCACCAGATGGGCCGGCATTCGGAGATCAACCGGCAGTTGCCAAAAGGCGTGCGCCTTTCGTATGACGGGCTGGTAATAAACATATAATCCGGTTTAAAAGCTCACGATAATTTATTTGCAACGAGCTAATTTGCTTTCATTTGTTATGGGAGCATTGAGAGACTACTTTTCTTTTTCGAAGAGAGAGCGTACCGGAGCCATCGTATTGATCGTGCTAATTGTATTCATTTTTCTGTTGCCTGAGTTTTATCCTGCGCCAAAAATTTACGTTGATCAAAATGAGATAGCTGAATTCAAAAGACAGGTTTCTAAGTTAAAAACGACAAACGCTGACTCAACAGAGGTGTTGGAGATAAGCAGCAGTTCTAATTATGAAAAGTCTACCGGCGGGAATCCAAAAACTAAACTATTTTACTTTGATCCAAATAG
>Ga0126304_10000274_pt1 | contig 19175 bp, 17 predicted proteins | sample Plot25_FD_92538 | JGI IMG/M metagenome (GOLD analysis project Ga0126304, IMG submission 92538) | Serpentine soil microbial communities from UC McLaughlin Reserve, CA, USA - Plot25 | ecosystem: Environmental > Terrestrial > Soil > Grasslands | place: USA: UC McLaughlin Reserve, Lake County... | reverse complement strand
TGAGGTGCTGGCCGTGTACGAGATGGCAGCCGCGGCCGGTACCGGACACGGACACGGTCGGTTCCGCTTACCGGGTCGGTAGGTTCCGTCGTCGTGGAGTGGGTCGTCGCGGGAGTCGTGCTTCTGCTCGGCATCTACCTCTCGTGGACGGCGAACCGGCTCGACCGCCTGCACTGGCGGGTCAATGCATCGCGCGCCGTGCTGGACGCCCAGTTGTTGCGCCGGTCCGGTGCGGCGCTCGACCTGGCCAGCGGCGGCCTGCTGGACCCGGCCAGCGCCGTGCTGGTCGCCGATGCGGCCTCGCGGGCCAGGATCGTCGAGGAATCGGCACGCGAGCAGGCCGAGAGCGACCTGACCGAGGCGCTGGGCGCTGCGTTGGCCGACCCCGCATACACGGCGTCGCTGCGATCGGTGGCCGGGGCGGGTGCAGCGCTCGACGAGCTCGGCGCCGCCTGCCGGCGGGTCGGTCATGCCCGGCGCTTCCACAACGACACGGTCCGCGCCGCGCGCCGCCTGCGCCGCAAGGTCCTGGTCCGCTGGCTGGGCCTGGGCGGTCGAGCGTCCTGGCCCGAGACCGTGGAGCTCGACGACGGGGTGCCTCGCGGCCTCGGGGAATAGCCGGATGCCTAGATCGGCGTCGTGAAGATCGTCGTGCAGCCTTGGACAGATGTGGAGCGGGCCGATGCTGCACGACGATCTTCACCAACCAGGACGTTCCGGCCTCCTGCGTCGTGTGGCGGCTCATCGGTGCGGCGGCGACCAGGCCTACCATGGAGGAGTCACCACCCGACACTCCTGTCAAGAGGTTTACTGTGTCCGAAATGCCGACGATAAGTCCCGAGACCGGTACGGCCCGCGTCAAACGCGGCATGGCCGAGATGCTCAAGGGCGGCGTGATCATGGATGTCGTCAGGGCCGACCAGGCGAAGATCGCCGAGGACGCGGGCGCTGTGGCCGTGATGGCGCTGGAACGCGTCCCCGCCGACATCCGCGCTCAAGGCGGGGTGTCGCGGATGAGCGATCCGGACATGATCGACGGGATCATCAAGGCCGTGTCGATCCCGGTGATGGCGAAGGCGCGTATCGGCCATTTCGTGGAAGCTCAGGTTCTCCAGAGCCTGGGCGTCGACTATGTCGACGAGTCCGAGGTGCTGACTCCGGCCGACTACGCCAACCACATCGACAAATGGCAGTTGACGGTGCCGTTCGTGTGCGGCGCTACGAACCTGGGCGAGGCACTACGGCGGATCACCGAGGGTGCCGCGATGATCCGCTCCAAGGGTGAGGCGGGCACCGGCGACGTGTCCAACGCGACCACTCACATGCGGCAGATCCGCGCCGAGATCCGGCGGCTCACGTCCCTGCCGGCCGACGAGCTCTTCGTCGCCGCCAAGGACCTGCAGGCGCCCTACGAGCTGGTGCGCGAGGTCGCCGAGGCGGGCCGGCTGCCCGTCGTTCTCTTCACGGCGGGCGGCATCGCCACACCTGCCGACGCGGCGATGATGATGCAGCTCGGCGCCGAGGGCGTGTTCGTCGGCTCGGGCATCTTCAAGTCCGGCGACCCCGCCCGCCGGGCCGAGGCGATCGTCAAGGCCACCACGTTCTACGACGACCCTGACGTGATCGCGAAGGTGTCGCGCGGCCTCGGGGAGGCGATGGTCGGCATCAACGTCGAGGATGTCCCGGCGCCGCACCGCCTGGCCGAGCGCGGCTGGTGACCTTCTGACCATTCGCCGAAGCACGGAAGCCGAGACGTGAGCGAACCCGTCGTCGGCGTGCTCGCCGTCCAGGGCGACGTCCGGGAGCATGTGGCCGCGCTGCAGGCCTGCGGCGCCACCGCCCGTCCGGTGCGCCGGCCGGTTGAGCTGGAACGCGTCGACGCCGTGGTCATTCCCGGTGGCGAGTCCACCACGATGGACAAGCTGGTCCGCGCGTTCGACCTCTACGAGCCGCTGCGCGAGCGGATCAAGCGCGGGACGGCGGTGTACGGCTCATGCGCCGGCATGATTATGCTCGCGGACCGGATCGTCGAAGGCACCGCCGACCAGCGCACCCTCGGCGGACTGGACGTCACCGTCCGGCGCAACGCGTTCGGCCGGCAGGTCGAGTCGTTCGAGACCGATCTCGACGTCGGCGTGTTCGGCGACGGGCCCGCGCTGCACGCCGTGTTCATCCGCGCACCATGGGTCGAGGACGCCGGCCCGGGCGTCGACGTCCTCGCGACAGTCGCCGCCGGCCCGGCCGCCGGTAAGATCGTCGCTGTCCGTCAGGGCGCGCTGCTCGCGACGGCCTTCCACCCCGAGCTCACCGGCGACCTGCGGGTGCACCGCCTGTTCCTCGACATCGTGAAGGAGACCTAGCCCGATGTCCGGCCATTCCAAGTGGGCGACGACCAAGCACAAGAAGGCAGTCGTCGACGCCCGGCGGGGCAAACTCTTCGCCAAACTGATCAAGAACATCGAGGTCGCCGCGCGCACCGGCGGGGCCGATCCGGCCGGCAACCCCACGCTCTACGACGCCATCCAGAAGGCGAAGAAGGCGTCGGTCCCCAACGACAACATCGATCGTGCGGCGAAGCGCGGCTCCGGCGCGGAAGCCGGCGGAGCCGAGTACCAGTCGATCACGTACGAGGGTTATGGTCCGAACGGCGTCGCGGTGCTGATCGAATGCCTGACCGACAACCGTAACCGGGCCGCCTCGGAGGTCCGGATTGCGATGACGCGCAACGGCGGCTCGATGGCCGACCCCGGCTCGGTGTCGTACATGTTCAGCCGCAAGGGTGTCGTCGTCGTGCCCCGCAAGCAGGAGGGGCGTGAGTTGACGGAGGACGACATCCTCGAGGTGGTCCTCGACGCCGGCGCCGAAGACGTCGAGGACCTCGGCGAGGCGTTCGAGATGCGGTGTGAGGCCGGCGATCTCGTCGCCGTCCGGACCGCGATCCAGGATGCGGGGTTGGACTACGAGTCCGCCGAGTCCTCGTGGGTGCCGTCAGTCACCGTCCCGTTGGACGAGGACGGCGCCCGCAAGATCTTCCGGCTGATCGAGGCGCTGGAGGACAGCGACGACGTGCAGGACGTCTACGCGAACTACGACGTCTCCGACGAGGTCATCGAGGCGGTCGGCTGAGCTGCGGCCGGACCGCAGCGCCGTGCCTCCCGGCTAGTTCGCATCTGCGGCGCGTCGTGGCGCCAAGCACGACGGAACCGCCGGTACCGTGTCGTCCGAACAGGTGTTCGGGCGAGAGGGTGGCGCATGCGCGTGCTAGGGGTCGATCCGGGATTGACCCGGTGCGGGCTCGGCGTCGTCGACGGCCTCCCTGGGCGTCGCATCGACCTCGTGGCCGTCGACGTCGTGCGCACACCTGCCGGTACACCGCTCGGCGAACGACTCCTGGCGGTCGAACATGCCGTCGACGGCTGGATCCGGCAGCACCATCCGGACTCCGTGGCCGTCGAGCGCGTCTTCAGCCAGCACAACGTGCGCACGGTCATGGGGACGGCTCAAGCCAGCGGGGTGGTAGTCCTCTCGGCCGTGCGTCACGGTCTCCCGATGGGGATGTACACGCCGAGCGAGGTCAAGGCAGCGGTCACGGGTAGCGGCACGGCCGACAAGGCTCAGGTGGCCGCCATGGTGACCCGTCTGCTGAGGCTCGACCGCAGGCCACGGCCGGCCGATGCCAGCGACGCCCTGGCCCTGGCCATCTGCGAGGTCTGGCGCGGCTCTGCCCAGGCCCGGCTGAAGGCCGCAGCGGCGGCCGGAGGGGTCCGGCGGTGATCGCCTTCGTCCGCGGCCGGGTCGCGGTCGTCAGGCCCGGCGAGGTGGTGGTCGACGTCGGCGGCATCGGGCTGAGCCTTCAGTGCACGCCGGGGACTGCCGCTTCACTGCGCGTCGGCGACGATGCCACGCTGCCGGCCAGCCTGGTGGTCCGGGAGGACTCGCTGACGCTGTACGGCTTCGGCGACGACGACGAACGCGTGGTCTTCGAGCTGTTGCAGACGGCCAGCGGGATCGGCCCGCGGCTCGCCCAGGGGATGCTCGCCGTCCTAACGCCGGACGACATTCACAGGGCCGTCGCCTCCGAGGACCTCGTCGCGCTGACCAGAGTGCCGGGCATCGGTATGAAGGGCGCCCAGCGGATCGTGATCGAGCTGAAGGACAAGCTGGGTCCGCCTACAGCCTCGGCTGGCGCCGTGCGGAGCGGCGCAGGCCGCGACACCGACGGTTGGCGAGGTCAGGTGCATGCGGCGCTGCTCGGTCTGGGTTGGAGCAGCCGCGAAGCCGATGCTGCGCTCGAGCAGGTCGCCCCGTTGGCCGGAGACGGCGTCGACGTCGGCGACGTTCCCGGCCTGCTCAGGGCTGCACTTCGGACGTTGGCGCGGCCGTGACGAGCGACAGGGACCCGGTCGCCCGGCTGGTCGCTCAAGATGCCGACGGCGACGAGCGTGCCGTCGAGGCGGCGCTGCGGCCGCGGGACCTCACCGAGTTCGTGGGCCAGGAGCGGTTGCGTGAGCAGCTGTCGCTGATGCTCGAGGCGGCGAGGGCCCGGGGCAGGGTAGCCGATCACGTGTTGTTGTCGGGCCCTCCGGGGCTGGGAAAAACGACGCTCGCAATGATCATTGCGGCCGAGATGGAGGTGCCGTTGCGCATCACCAGCGGACCGGCGGTGCAGCACGCGGGCGACCTGGCGGCGATCTTGTCCTCGGTCTCCGAGGGCGATGTGTTGTTCTTCGACGAGATCCACCGGATGGCCAGGCCGGCCGAGGAGATGCTCTACACCGCGATGGAGGACTTCAGGGTCGACGTCATCGTCGGCAAGGGGCCCGGCGCGACCGCCATCCCGCTCGACCTTCCTCCCTTCACCCTGGTAGGAGCCACCACCCGGACGGGCCTGCTGCCAGGCCCGTTGCGTGACCGGTTCGGGTTCACCGGCCGGCTCGACCTCTACGAGCCGGCCGAGCTCGAGCAGATCCTCGTCCGTTCGGCCCGGTTGCTCGGCGTCACCCTGGGCACCGACGGAGCGGACGAAATCGCCGGACGATCCCGTGGCACACCGCGGGTCGCGAACCGTCTGCTGCGGCGGGTACGCGACTTCGCCGAGGTCCGTGCCAACGGGGTGGTCGACGGCGACGTCGCGCGTGCCGCGCTCACCGTCTACGAGGTCGACGACATCGGCCTCGACCGGCTCGACCGGGCCGTCCTGGACGCGCTGTGCCGGCGTTTCGCCGGCGGCCCGGTCGGGCTGGGCACGCTGGCGGTGGCGGTCGGTGAGGAACGCGAGACCGTGGAAGAGGTCGCCGAACCGTTCCTCGTCCGCGCTGGGTTGCTGGCGCGGACGCCACGGGGCCGGGTGGCCACGCCCGGTGCGTGGCGGCATCTCGGACTGGTGGTGCCACCTCGGTCACCGTTCGCCGGAACCGGGCCGGACGATGGGGCGCTTGACCTGTTCACCGGCACCGAGGATTAGAATGCGCGGGCGGCCGCCGCCTGGCTGCCGAATGTCGTCCTGTGCAGACCGGCTGGTCCGGTGCACGGGGAAGGATTTGCGTATCCATGGAGACCCTCCTCCTCCCTCTCCTTCTGCTCGTCGTCTTCTACTTCTTACTCATCCGGCCGCAGCAGAAGCAGCGGCGTGAGATCGCCCAGGTCCAGTCGACGGTCTCTCCCGGCGCACGAGTCATGACCGGCGCCGGACTGATCGGCACCGTCGTCGCCCTCGAGGGCGACGAGGTCGTTCTCGAGGTAGCGCCGGGCGTGACCAACCGCTATGTGCGGCGCGCCATCATGCGTGTCATCCCCGACGAGGAGCCCGCCGAGCGCGTCACGTCCGACGAGATGTCCGACTCCGTGAGTCCCCACGTCCAGACCGATGCGACCACGCGGCCGGCAGCCGACAACCCGGACGGCGACGAGACCTCGGGCACCCAGCGCTGACGCGGATCGTTCGACCCCGGGGAACCGATCCCCGGCGGCCGACCCGCTCCGCGACTCGGTGACGACGGCACGAAGGAGAAAGACCGACAAGTGGCATCTGCGAATGCACCCCGCCCGTGGCGTCCACTGGGCGTGCTGGCTCTTCTCCTGGTCGGTCTCTACGGAACCATCGCACTGCTGGGTGATTGGACCCCCCGGCTCGGGCTCGACCTGCGCGGTGGCACGAGCATCACGCTGTCGGCCAAGACGCCTGACGGCGGAACGCCCTCCGACGAGAGCATGGTGCAGGCCGTCGACATCATCCGGGCTCGCGTCAACGGCAGCGGGGTAGCCGAAGCCGAGATCACCACCCAGGGCAGCACGAACATCGTCGTCCAGGTTCCCGACGTCGGCGAGGACGAGCTCGTACAGCTGGTCGGCCAGACCGCGGAGCTGCGGTTCCGGCCGGTTCGCGCCGTCATCGAAGGAGGCGCGCCGGCGCCCGCGGCGACCGAGGCCACGACGCCGACGCCGGGTGCGACCAGTACGCCGACGCCGACCGCCACCCCCGCGGCCGCGGTATCGCCATCCGCAGCCGGCCGGGCGGTGACCGAGGGTCTCGCGGCCCAGACCACGCCGACGCCGAGTCCGTCGGCCTCGCCGAGCCCGGCTCCGACGCCGGTGCAACCGCCCGCGAGCGAGGGCGCGCCCACGCCCGAGGAGCAGGCACAGCTCGACGCCTTCGACTGCGCGAACCTTCAGACGGGCTCGCTGGACGACCCCGACGCCTCGCTCATCACCTGCGACGAGGGCGGCACGTCCCGGTTCCTCCTCGGACCGGCTGACGTCGTCGGTACGGACGTCAACAGTGCTTCGGCGGGCATCCCGCAAGGCGAGGTTCAATGGGTCGTCAACCTCGACTTCACAGACGAGGGCGCCGACAAGTTCCTCGAGTCCACGACGAACCTTGCCGGGCAGACCTTTCCGTTGAACGCGTTCGCGATCGTGCTCGACGGCCGGGTGGTGTCCTTCCCGACGGTCGACGAACCCATCCCCGGCGGCAGCGCGCGGATCTCAGGGTCGTTCACCCAGCCGGAGGCGCAGGCCCTGGCCACCGTACTGAACTACGGTGCGCTGCCGCTGACGTTCGAGCCCAGCGACGTCTCCACCGTGACGCCGACGCTCGGTGCCAGCCAGCTCGAGGCCGGCCTGCTTGCGGGTGTCATCGGCCTGGGCCTGGTCCTGCTCTACTCGTTGATCTACTACCGCGGCCTCGGTCTCGTGGTCTTCGCCAGTCTCGTGGTGGCGGGCCTGCTCACCTACGCGGCGATCGTTCTGCTCGGCGAGGCCATCGGCTTCACACTCACCATCGCGGGTATCGCCGGGATCATCGTCGCGATCGGCATCACGGCCGACTCCTTCGTGGTGTTCTTCGAGCGGGTGCGGGACGAGATCCGGGAGGGCCGCAGCGTCCGGATGGCCGTCGAGACCGGGTGGAAGAGAGCCCGCCGGACCGTGCTGGCCAGCGACGCTGTCTCCCTGTTCGCCGCGTTCTTCCTCTACGTGTTCTCCGTCGCCAACGTCCGCGGCTTCGCGTTCACGCTCGGGCTGACGACGATCGTCGACCTGATCGTGGTGTTCCTGTTCACCAAGCCGATGCTCAGCGTGCTGGCCCGCAGCCGTTTCTTCGGGGCGGGCCATGCCTGGTCCGGGCTCGATCCGGTGCGGCTCGGGGCGCCCGGTCGCACCGGCCTCGGCCGACGAGCCGGTGCGCCCGCCGCCAAGGAGGCATCGCCATGACCAGGCAGTCGCTGGGCAACCGCCTCTATCGCGGTGAGGTCTCCGTTCCGATCGTCCAGAATGCGCGGCGGTGGTATCTCGTCAGTGCGATCCTGCTGGCCATCGCGTTCGGCGGGCTGATCGGGCGCGGTTTGCAGCTCGGCGTCGAGTTCTCGGGCGGGGCCGAGCTCACGGCCCCGGTCGAGCAGGTCGCCGACTCGACCGTGGGCGACGTGCGCGGAGCCGTCATCGCGACCGGGATCGGAGAGGCCGCGGATCCCAGGGTCACGGTCGTCGGCGACGACAGCGTCAGGGTGCAGACGGGCAGCCTGACCCCGGACGAGACGACCGCTGTCCGGGACGCCGTCGCCGAAGCCGTCGACGTCGCGCCCGAGGAGATCACGGCCCAGGTGATCGGCCCCTCGTGGGGCGACCAGATCACCCGGCAGGCGCTCCTCGGCCTGGGCATGTTCCTGCTCGCCGTGGTCGTGTTCCTCTCGATCGCCTACGAATGGAAGATGGCCGCCGCGGCCCTGGTGGCTCTGTTCCACGACGTCGTGTTCACCGTCGGCATCTACGCGCTCGTCGGCTTCGACGTGACCCCCGCGACGGTGATCGGCTTCCTGACGATCCTCGGGTACTCGCTGTACGACACCGTGGTGATCTTCGACAAGGTGCGCGAGAACACGAAGGGCATCACCGCCCAGAACCAGCTCACCTACGCCGAGGCAGCCAACCTCGGCGTCAACCAGACCCTGATGCGGTCGATCAACACCTCGATCATCGCGCTGTTGCCGATCGGCTCGATCCTGTTCGTCGGGGCCGGCCTGTTGGGCGCAGGCACGCTGAAGGATCTGGCGCTCGCCCTGTTCATCGGTGTCGCCGTCGGTACGTACTCCTCGGTGTTCATCGCAACCCCGTTGCTGGTGGACCTGAAGAACCGCGAGCCCACGATCGCCGGGCTGACCCGGCGGGTCGAAGCGCGCCGCGCGAGTGCGAAGGCACCGCAGGGAGACGCAACGGCGGAGCCGGCCGCCGTGGGCGGTGCGCCGCCGCGCCGCCCGTCGCCGCAACGCGGGTCGCCAGTCGAGAGTGGCGATCGCCGACAACCGCAACGCCAGACGCGTTCCCAGCGGCGTGGCAACGGTGGTCGGCCGGCGCGATAGCCTCGCGCTGTGACCGGACGAATGGCAGGCGAAGGCGTGCTCGGAGCAGCCGAGCGCGAGCTCCTGCTCTCCCGGATCCGTGACATCCCGGACTGGCCCCAGCCGGGGGTGACCTTCAAGGACATCACGCCCCTGCTTCTCGACCACGACGCGTTCGCCAAGGTCGTGTCGGCGCTGGCTGCGACCGGTCGCGATGAGGCAGGCGTGCGTCGTGTCGACACGGTCGTCGGCATCGAGGCCCGGGGGTTCATCCTCGCGGCGCCGGTCGCGCACGTGCTCGGCGCGGGCTTCGTCCCGGTCCGCAAGGTCGGCAAACTGCCGTACGAGACACTGTCCGCAACCTTCGCGCTGGAGTACGGCGAGGCGACGATCGAGGTCCACAGCGATGCGTTCCGGCCCGGTGACAAGATCCTGGTGGTCGACGACGTTCTCGCCACGGGCGGCACCGTCGAGGCCACCGTCGGACTGGTGCAGGAGGGTGGCGGGAAGGTCGTCGCGGTCAGCGTGCTCATGGAGTTGATGTTCCTGGCCGGCCGGACCCGGCTTGCCGACGTCGAGCTGTACCCTCTGCTCCAGGTCTGACGAGCGGGCACTCTGCGCGTCGACCCACGTAGACTGGTGTTCCGCCAGGCTGCGAGGAGCCCAGTTGGCTGACGAGACGGCCTCGACCAGCGCGTTGACGCCAGTCCGCGTGCGGGCGAGGCTCGCCCGGCTCACCTCCCAGCGGCACCAGACCGATCCGGCCCTCGAGCCGCTGTTTCGCACGATCCACGCCACTCACCCGAAGGCCGATCTGGGCGTCGTCGAGCGGGCCTATCGTGCCGCCGCACGGGCCCACAGCGGGCAGAAGCGCAAGAGCGGCGACCCGTACATCACTCACCCTCTGGCGGTCACGACGATCCTGGCCGAGCTGGGCATGACGCCGCCGACGCTCGCGGCGGCGTTGCTGCACGACACGGTCGAGGACACCGAGTACAACCTGGTCGACCTCCGCGACGAGTTCGGCGACGAGGTCGCCATGCTGGTCGACGGCGTCACCAAGCTCGACAAGGTCAAGTACGGGCAGGCGGCCCAGTCCGAGACAGTCCGCAAGATGGTCGTCGCGATGGCCAAGGACATCAGGGTCCTGGTGATCAAGCTCGCCGACCGCCTGCACAATGCCCGTACCTGGCGTTACGTCTCCAAGGAGTCGGCGCGGCGCAAGGCCCGCGAGACGCTGGAGATCTACGCCCCGCTGGCCCACCGGCTCGGCATGAACACCATCAAGTGGGAGCTCGAGGACCTCTCCTTCGCGACCTTGCACCCGAAGGTCTACGACGAGATCGTCCGCCTCGTTGCCGAGCGCGCGCCGTCTCGAGACGACTATCTAGCCGCGGTCATCGACCAGGTCCAGGGCGACCTGCGCACCGCCAAGCTGAAGGCGTCGGTCACCGGCCGGCCCAAGCACTATTACTCGATCTACCAGAAGATGATCGTGCGCGGCCGGGACTTCGCCGACATCTACGACCTGGTTGGCATCCGAGTCCTGGTCGAGTCGGTCCGCGACTGCTACGCGGTCCTCGGCATCGTCCACGCCCGGTGGAACCCCGTGCCTGGCCGATTCAAGGACTTCATCGCAATGCCCAAGTTCAACATGTACCAGTCGCTGCACACGACCGTGATCGGGCCGGCCGGCAAGCCGGTCGAGATGCAGATCCGCACGTTCGCCATGCACCGACGGGCCGAGTACGGCATCGCGGCGCACTGGAAGTACAAGGAGGACGTGGGCGCGGGCATCGAGCTCGAGCGGGGAGCGGCCGCCAACGGCGATGAGTCGCGGGCACCGAGCGACATGGCCTGGTTGCGGCAGTTGCTCGATTGGCAGAAGGAGACCGAGGACCCGGGGGAGTTCCTGGAGTCGCTCCGATTCGAGATCACGACCAACGAGGTCTACGTCTTCACCCCACGCGGCGATGTGGTTGCGTTGCCCGCCAACGCGACGCCGGTTGACTTCGCCTACGCGGTGCACACCGAGGTAGGGCACCGATGTATCGGCGCGCGGGTGAACGGTCGGCTGGTGCCGCTGGAGTCCACGCTGGACAACGGCGACGTCGTCGAGATCTTCACCTCCAAGGCCGACGGAGCCGGGCCGAGCCGGGACTGGTTGACGTTCGTCACCAGTCCCCGAGCACGCAACAAGATCAAGCAGTGGTTCTCCAAGGAACGCCGCGAGGAGGCCATCGAGCAGGGCAAGGACGGCATCGCCCGGGCCATGCGCAAGCAGGACCTTCCGCTTCAGCGGATGCTCTCGCAGGAGGCGCTGACCGCTGTCGCATCCGACCTGCGCTATGCCGACATCTCGGCGCTGTACGCGGCGGTGGGCGAGGGTCATGTCTCAGCTCAGAGCGTCGTCCAGAAGCTGGTGCAGATGCTCGGCGGCGAGGAGGGCACGAGCGACGACGCTGCCGAGGCAGCCACCCCGACGCGGCCACGACGTCGGGCCGCCGGCGATCCGGGCGTGGTCGTCAAGGGGGTCAGCGACGTCTGGGTGAAGCTGGCCCGATGCTGTACGCCCGTCCCCGGCGACGACATCGTCGGCTTCGTCACCCGCGGCTCCGGCGTGTCCGTCCACCGCATCGACTGCGTGAACGTCGCAGCCTTGGAGCGCGAGCACGGCCGGATGGTCGACGTCGAATGGGCCCCGACCGCGAACAGCCTGTTCCTGGTGGCGATGCAGGTCGAGGCTCTCGACCGGGCCCGGTTGCTGTCGGACATCACCCGCGTCCTGTCCGACCAGCACGTCAACATCCTCTCGGCGACCGTCACCACCAACTCGGACCGGATCGCGAAGAGCCGGTTCACCTTCGAGATGGGCGACCCCAAGCACCTCGGCCACGTGCTCAAAGCGGTCCGTGGAGTCGAGGGTGTCTTCGACGCGTACCGGCTGACGAGTGCCCGTTCGACCCCGGTGACGATCAACGACTAGGAACGTCAGCCGCCGCCGAACTCGTCGAGAGCGCGTTCGGCCTGCTCGAGCCACGAGCGTCGCGCGGCCAAGGCGTCTTCCGCTTCCGTCAGCTTGCGTGGGTCGTCCCGCTCACGGGCCGCGGCCGCCTGCGTTTCGAGGTCTGCGATCGACGACTGGAGCTGGGCCACGGTTGCCTCGGCTCGGGCCCGGCCCTCGGGGTTTGTGCGACGCCACTCGCTCTGCTCGGCGTCGCGGACGGCGTCCTCGACGCGGCGCAGCCGACCCTCGATCGAGCGCATGGCGTCGCGCGGAACGTGGCCCGCCGCCTCCCAGCGGTCGTGGATCGAACGCAGGGTCTCCCGCGCGGCCTTCCAGTCCGTGACCGGCAGCAAGGCCTCGGCCTCGGCCAACAGCTCCTGTTTGGCATCGAGGTTCGTCTTCTGCTCGGTGTCGCGTTTGGACAGGTCGGCCGTCCGGGCGGTGAAGAAGGTGTCTTGCGCAGCGCGGAACCGCCGCCACAGCGCATCGTCGGCGGGTTTGGGTGCCGGGCCGGCAGCCCTCCAGCGGGCCATCAGCTCGCGATAGCGGCGTGCCGTGGCAGCCCAGTCGGTGGAGTCGGCCAGTACCTCGGCCTCGGCCAGGATCTCCTGCTTGACCGTTTTGGCCTGCTCGCGATGCTCGGCGACCTCCGCGAAGTGTGTCTTGCGCCGCCGGGTGTAGTGGGTCCGCGCACTGGAGAACCTGCGCCACAACGTGTCGTCGGTCGCGCGGTCCAACCTGGGCAGCGTCTTCCACTCGTCGAGCAAGGCGCGTAGCCGGTCGGCCCCGTGCCGCCAGTCGTCACCCTCGGCGATCGTCGCCGCCTCGGCAGCGATGCTCTCCTTGCGCGTGCGAGCTTGGTCGAGGGCCTGCGCTCGCTCGGCACGGCGCTCCGCTCGGCGCTCTGCGATACGGGCCTCGACCGTGTCCAGGCGCCGCGACAGCGTCCCGAGGTCACCGACGGCATGCGGTTCGACCAGCGCCTCGCGGAGCCTACGGACCCCGCTTGCGGTCTCGTCGGGCGCCGCAGCCCCGGATCCGAGGCGTTGTTCGAGCAGGTCGACCTGAACCGCCAGGTCTTCGTACTTGCGCCCGAAGAACGCGAGTGCCTGCTCGGGTTCGCCGACCTGCCAGGAGCCGACCTGGCGCTCGCCGTCATCCGTGCGGACGAAGACGGAGCCGGCAACGTCGACGCGCCCCCACTCGTTCTGCACCACGGTGGCCGGCGGTGTCGGCTCCGGCGACCCGGGGTAGGGGCTGGCGGGTGGTTCCACCACTGGCCCATCTTCCCGTGCGTCGCCTGCGGGGATCATGCTCCGGTCACGACGTCGTCGAGGGTGACCGGCTTCTTGGGAGCGCCGTCCTGCGAACCGTCGGCCGTGCCGGCGGCCGCGATCCCGTTGAGGACCTCGAGCCCCGCGGTGACCTGCCCGAAGACGGTGTACTCGGGCGGCAGCTGCGAGTCCTCGTAGACCAGGAAGAACTGGCTGCCGTTCGAGCCCGGTTCGCCGGACCGATGCGCCATCGCGACCGTACCGGCTGCGTAGGTGGCTCCATCGGTGTTCTCCAGCCCGAACTCGTAACCCGGGCCGCCGCTACCCGTTCCGGTTGGGTCGCCGCACTGCAGTACCCGTAGCGTGGCCGATGTCGTGAGCCGGTGGCAGGACGTTCCGTCGAAGTAGTCCTGCCGGGCAAGGTGCACCATCGAACTCACGGTGCAGGGAGCCGCATCCGGGAGGAGCTGGACGTCGACCGGCTGGCCGTTGACCGTCAGGCGGGCCGTGCCCGCCACCGTCGGCTCGGTCGGTGGCAGGCCGATCTCTGTGTTCGCGGTGCCCGCCTCGGTGTAGGAACAGCTACCGGCGCCGGCCGACGCATCGGAATCGGAGACCGTCGTGGCGTCGTCACCGCCCCAGGGCCACCACTGGACAGCGGCCACGACTGAGCCGGCGAGGACGGCTACGGCGGTGACCGATGCCACGATCCTTCGCCGTCGCCGGGCCCGCGCGACGGCCTCGGCACGCCGCGCCTGTTGGCGTTCCCACCGCTGCCGTGCGAGCTGACGCCGCCGCTCGCTCGTACTTGCCACCTGACCTCCGTTGCGGTGTGCGCGCGGACTTCGCCCCGATGCCCCTGAGTTGGCACAGTCTAGGCAGCACGTCCTCCGTGCAACGTAACGAGTTCGCGACGGTCCGCAGGGCGCGGATAGGGTGCTGAGGTGATCGTGGTCGGATTTCCCGCGGAAGCCTTCGGGACGAACTGCTACGTCCTCGCAGTGGCAGCCGGGCAGGAGTGCCTCGTCATCGACCCGGGCGTCGGGGTCACGGACCACCTCGACGACGTGCTGCGCGATCATCGACTCAAGCCGGCCGCTGTGCTGGTGACCCACGGACACCTCGACCATGTGTTCTCGGTGACCCCGGTGTGCGGAGCGCGTGACATCCCGGCGTACGTCCACGGCGACGACGCCTACCGGCTGGCCGACCCGGTCTCCACGCTCGAAGCCGGTTTGGCCGCGATGCTCGAGCGCGAGTTCGGCCGCAAGGCCATCTCCGAGCCCGACGACGTTCGCCGCCTCCGGGACGGCGAGGTGCTCATGCTGGCCGGCTTGGAGCTCACGGTCGACCATGCGCCCGGCCACACAGAGGGATCGGTGATGTTCCGGCTGCCCGGGTCGGACGACGCTGAGCTGTGCCTGTCCGGCGACGTCCTGTTCGCCGGAAGCATCGGACGTACCGATCTGCCGGGCGGAGATCACGCGGCCATGTTGCGCAGTCTGGCCGGCAAGGTCCTTCCGCTGGCCGACGACACCGTCGTCCTGCCCGGGCACGGGCCGTCCACGACGATAGGGCGGGAGCGACGCAGCAACCCGTACCTACAGGGCGTGGCCGCGTCTTCTGATCATGAACGGATCGCCCCTCGATCCAGCCGCTGACTGTTCGTGATCATGGGAGATCTGGTGAGTTCGCAGTTCCGCGCCCCTCGAGGCACGTTCGACCTCGTGCCCCCGCGGGGCGAGGCAGCTCTCGCCGTGCGCGAGGCCATGGCGGCGCCGCTGCGGCTGGCCGGGTACGGCTACGTGGAGACCCCGTCCTTCGAGGAGACCGCTCTGTTCGTCCGGGGCGTGGGGGAGTCCACCGACGTCGTCAGCAAGGAGATGTACTCGTTCACCACTCGGGGCGGTGACGATGTCACGCTTCGTCCCGAGGGCACCGCGCCAGTGCTTCGAGCCGCGCTGGAGCACAACCTGCATCGTGGTGCGCTGCCGCTGAAACTCTGGTACTCCGGTTCGTACTACCGCTACGAGCGACCCCAGAAGGGCCGCTACCGGCACTTCTCCCAGGTCGGCGCCGAGGCGATCGGTACCGAGGACCCCGCCGTCGACGCCGAGCTGATCGTGCTGGCCGTCGATGCCTACCGGACACTGGGGCTGACGGTGCGGCTGCTGCTCAATTCGCTGGGCTCGGAGGAGTCCCGGCCGGTGTACCGCGCCGCCCTGCAGTTGTACCTGCGAAGCCTCGACCTCGACGATGAGACCCGCCGTCGGGTCGAGCTCAATCCGCTGCGCGTCCTCGACGACAAGCGGCCGGAGATGATGACCGTTCTGAAGGAGGCACCGGTGATCGCCGACTTCCTGTCAGCCGGTGATCGCGAGCACCACGACACCGTTCGGTCATTGCTAACCGACGCCGGGGTCGTGTACGACGACGATCCGAGGCTGGTCCGGGGCCTGGACTACTACACCCGGACGCTGTTCGAGTTCGTGCACGACGGGCTGGGCGCGCAGTCCGCTGTGGGCGGTGGGGGCAGGTACGACGGATTGTCAGAGGTCCTCGGGGGACCGCGGCTGCCGGGTGTCGGTTGGGCGCTCGGTGTCGAGCGCACACTGCTGGCGATGGAGGCCGAGGGCGTAGGCCTTTCTGGCGCGCCCACGGTCGACGTCTTCGCAGTACCGCTCGGTGACGACGCGGCCCGCCGGTTGTTCGCCGTCGTCACCGAGCTTCGCCGGGCGGGGGTCGCTGCCGACATCTCGACCGGTGGGCGCGGCCTCAAAGGTGCGATGAAGGCCGCGGACCGCAGCGGCGCGACATTTGCGGTCGTCGCCGGCGAGCGGGAACTTGCCGACGGGATCGTCCAGCTGAAGGACCTGCGGTCCGGCGACCAGCGGCCGATCGGCCTGGACGAGCTCGTGGCCGAGGTGCGCGGGCGGCTGCAGGCGGGTCGAGAGCCTCTCTGAGCCTTGCGCGTGCATCGAACACGTGTTCGAATGGGGAAATGCGGTGGCAAGACCAGCGGATCGGCGCCGAGGACGAAACGGCGCTGCCCGGACTGAAGCGGATCCCGGGTCTGGTCCGCAGCGTGACGACGCCGGAGTTCGCAGGTGTGACGTTCCACGAGGTGAACGCACGCAGCGTCCTGAACCAGGTGCCGAGCCGGTCGATGGTGCCATTTCGATGGACGGTCAACCCGTACCGCGGCTGTACTCATGCCTGCCGATACTGCTTGGGCGGCGACACGTTGATCACACTCGTGTCCGGTCGGGTCAAGCGCTTGCGCGACATCCGCCCGGGTGACCAGGTCTGTGGGACCGAGCTGCGGGGGACCGACCGCCACTACGTACGTACCGACGTGCGCGCCCACTGGCAGACCACGAAGTCAGCATTTGGCGTGGAGCTGTCCGACGGCGCGGTAATCGTTGCGAGCGCCGACCATCGCTTCCTGACGCCCTCGGGGTGGAGGTTCGTGGCTGCGGGTAGCGTGACGTCGGGTGGTCACCGTGAGTCGCTGAGCAGCGGTGACGAGGTGATCTGGCTCGGCCGCGACCAGGTCGGACGGTCCATCCCGGTCCAGGGCGTCCCGATCGCACCTGACGCCCGGATGAAGGTGGTGTCGATCGAAGCGCTCGGGGTCGAGATGCCCATGTACGACCTCACGACCGGTACGGGCGACTTCATCGCCAACGGCGTGGTGAGCCACAACTGCTTCGCGCGTGGTACGCACGAGTGGCTCGAGCTCGATCCGGGCGCGGGCTTCGACTCGGAGATCGTCGTCAAGGTCAACGCAGCGCAGGTGCTCGCGCGTGAGGTCGCTCGCCGGTCGTGGAGTCGCGAACACGTCGCCCTGGGTACCAACACCGACCCGTACCAACGGGCCGAAGGGCGTTACCGGCTGATGCCGGGCATCATCGCGGCCCTGGCCGCCTCCGGCACCCCCTTCTCGGTGTTGACGAAGGGCACGCTGTTGCGGCGCGACCTCCCGCTGCTCCGCGCCGCTGCCCACGATGTCTCGGTCGGCCTCGCGATCTCGATCGCGATCCACGACCAGGCACTGCACCAGGGCCTCGAGCCCGGCACACCCTCGCCGCGTGCCAGGCTCGGACTGGTGCGGTCGATCCGCGACGCGGGCTTCGACTGTGCGGTCCTGCTGGCGCCGGTGCTGCCCTGGCTCACGGACTCGACCGAACGCCTGGACGAGGCCCTCGGCCTGCTGTCGGAGGCGGGCGCCACAGGCGTCACCGTGCTGCCGCTCCACCTGCGGCCCGGGGCCCGGGAGTGGTTCATGGCGTGGCTGTCCCGCGAACGGCCCGACCTCGTCGCGGACTACGAGCGGCTCTACGCGCACGGCGCGTATGCGCCTCGTGCGTACCGTGAATGGCTTGCCGGTCGGATCGGCCCGCTCCTTACGCGCCACGGACTCGCCGGCGGCGGCGGAGGGCGGGCGCGCGGGATCGCCGGCCAGGAGCCCGAAGTCACCGCGGACGGCCATCAGGTGACCGGTGAGCCGAGCCCGCAGCAGCTCACGCTCATGTAGCGCCGACAAGCCGGGTCAGGCTCTCGTTACGTAGGATCGGGTGGCTCTGCAGTACCCACCCTGGGAAGGACGCGCGTGCTTCGCACCCACTCGGCCGGACAGCTCCGTGCCGAACATGGCGGTCAAGCGGTCACGCTTGCGGGCTGGGTGGCGCGGCGGCGTGATCACGGCGGGGTTGCCTTCCTCGACCTACGCGACGCCTCCGGGATCGCCCAGATCGTCGTCCGGGACGAAGTCGTCGCGGCTGGTCTCCGCAGCGAATTCTGTATTCGAGTCGAAGGCTCGGTGCAGCGCCGCCCAGCGGGTAACGAGAACCCGAACCTGCCGACCGGGGATGTCGAGGTCGTCGCCGAGACCGTCGAGGTGCTGAACGAGGCGGCACCGCTGCCGTTCCAGGTCGACGAGCAGGTCGGGGTCGGTGAGGACGTCCGCCTTCGCTACCGCTACCTCGACCTGCGCCGGCCGGGCCCCGCGACGGCGATGCGGCTGCGGTCGAGGGTCAACCAGGCCGCACGTGACGCCCTGCTGGCCGAGGACTTCGTCGAGATCGAGACACCGACGCTGACCCGGTCGACGCCCGAAGGTGCCCGCGACTTCCTGGTCCCCGCACGGCTCCGCCCGGGGTCGTGGTACGCGCTGCCGCAGTCACCGCAGCTGTTCAAGCAGTTGCTGATGGTCGCCGGCTTCGAGCGCTACTTCCAGATCGCACGCTGCTACCGCGACGAGGACTTTCGCGCCGACCGGCAGCCGGAGTTCACCCAGCTCGACATCGAGATGAGCTTCGTCGACCAGGACGACGTCATCGCGCTCGGTGAGAGGGTCATCGGAGCGGTCTGGAAGCTCGTCGGCCACGATCTCGAGGTGCCGATCCGGCGGCTGACCTTCCGCGAGGCGATGGACCGGTTCGGCTCGGACAAGCCGGATCTGCGGTTCGGTCTCGAGCTGACCGAGGTCACGTCGCACTTCGCCGAGACCACGTTCCGGGTGTTCCAGGCGCCGTACGTCGGCGCAGTGGTCCAGCCTGGCGGCGCCGCACAGAGCCGACGTGAACTCGACGGCTGGCAGGAGTGGGCCCGTGCGCGCGGGGCCAAGGGGCTCGCCTACGTCCTGGTGGCAGCCGACGGCGAGCTGTCCGGTCCGGTCGCGAAGAACCTCTCCGACGCCGAACGAGATGGCCTGTCCGAGCTGGTAGGCGCGTCACCCGGCGACGCGGTGTTCTTCGCGGCCGGCGCGCGGCTGCCGGCGCAGACCCTGCTCGGCGCGGCGCGGCTGGAGATCGGGCGTAGAGGCAAACTGATCGACGAGGAGCGCTGGGAGTTCGTCTGGATCGTCGACTATCCGCTGTTCGAGCCGGTGGAGGCCACCCACGACGTGGCAGTCGGCTCGGGCCGCTGGACGGCGGTGCACCACGCATTCACCTCGCCCACCCGCGAGTGGGCCGAGCGGTTCGACGCCGAACCGGAGAACGCGCTCTCCTACGCCTACGACCTGGTGTGCAACGGCAACGAGATCGGCGGTGGGTC
>Ga0126304_10000272_pt1 | contig 19225 bp, 10 predicted proteins | sample Plot25_FD_92538 | JGI IMG/M metagenome (GOLD analysis project Ga0126304, IMG submission 92538) | Serpentine soil microbial communities from UC McLaughlin Reserve, CA, USA - Plot25 | ecosystem: Environmental > Terrestrial > Soil > Grasslands | place: USA: UC McLaughlin Reserve, Lake County... | reverse complement strand
GTTCCAGGCCGTGTACGTCCCGGCCGACGACCTCACCGACCCCGCACCGGCGACGACGTTTGCACATCTCGACGCGACGATCGTGCTGGAGCGCTCGATCGCGGAGCTCGGGATCTATCCAGCGGTCGATCCGCTCGCCTCGACCTCGCGTGCGCTCGCGCCTGACATCGTCGGCGAGGAACACTACGAGGTCGCCCGCGGTGTGCAGCGTGTGCTGCAACGCTTCAAGGATCTGCAGGACATCATCTCGATTCTCGGCATGGACGAACTGCCACCCGAGGACAAGACCACCGTGTACCGCGCGCGACGCATCCAACGCTTCCTGAGCCAGCCGTTCAGCGTGGCGCAGGTCTTCACCGGCCGCGAAGGCCGGCAGGTGCCCGTCGCCGAGACGGTCCGCGGGTTCAAGGAGATTCTGGATGGCAAGTACGACACCGTTCCGGAAGGCGAGTTCTATATGAAGGGCGGGATCGAGGACGTCAGGAAAGGCTGATGACTGGGACGATGGCCGATACGCTGCGACTCGAGATCGTCACACCCGAGGGGGTTGCCTTCACCGAGGACGTCGTGATGGTAACCCTGCCCTCCGTCGAAGGCCAGCTGGGCATCTATCCGCAACATGTGCCGCTCATCACCGAGCTCGTACCCGGTGAGCTCATCGTCCACGGGGCCGGGCCGGACCGGTTCCTCGCCGTCGGCTCGGGACTCGTCGACATTTCCGCTGATCGCGTCGGCATCGTGACCGACATGGCTGTGGCCGCCGAGCACATCGACGAGGCGAAGGTCGAAGACGCGCGTCGGCGCGCCGAGGCCCGCCTGGCGGAGCGGATCTCCGATGAAGAGATTGCCTCGGTCAATGCGTCGCTGGCGCGCTCGCTGGCGCAACTGCAGGTCAGACGCCGGCGTCGAACTTAGCCCCGTGGAGCACCTATGACCCAGCGAACCGCATCTTCTGCCAAAGACTTCACACGGCGATTACTTGACAACCTGCATCATCAACAGGCGAAGCTGCCGGCGCACGCGACGCGCAACGACTGGTACATGGCGCTCGCGCACACCGTCCGCGAGCGCGTTCTCGATCGGTACATTGCGACGCTCGACGCCATCGCCGGCGGCACCGTGAGCGCGAAGGTCGTCGCCTATCTCTCCGCTGAATTTCTCGTAGGTCCGCATCTCGGCAACAGTCTCGTCAATCTCGGACTGCAGGAGACGGCGGAACAGGCTGTGGCCAGCGTCGGCCAGGACCTCGCCACCCTGATCCAGCAGGAAGAAGAGCCCGGGCTCGGCAACGGCGGACTTGGCCGTCTGGCAGCGTGTTACATGGACTCGCTCGCCACGCTGAACGTGCCGGCGATTGGCTACGGCATCCGCTACGAGTTCGGCATCTTCGATCAAGACATTCGCGATGGCTGGCAGGTCGAACGCACCGACAAGTGGCTTCGCTTCGGCAACCCGTGGGAAGTCATTCGTACAGAAGTGACATACGACGTGAGCTTCGGCGGACGCACCGAGCCGTACCACGACGCACAGGGCAACTACCGTGTCCGCTGGATTCCCGAGCGGATGGTCAAAGGTGTGGCCTACGACACGCCGGTGCCCGGCTATAACGCCCCGACCGCCAATCTGCTGCGGCTGTGGAAAGCCGAAGCCACCGAGTCGTTCGATCTGGATGCCTTCAACATCGGCGACTACTACGGCGCGGTCCACGAAAAGGCCGCGTCGGAAACGATCTCGAAAGTGCTCTATCCGAACGACGAGCCGGAGGTCGGCAAGACGCTGCGTCTCACCCAGCAGTTCTTCTTCGTCTCGTGCTCACTGCAGGACATGATCCGCCTCCACCTGATGCGCGGCAAGCGTCTCGAGGAGTTCCACTCGTTCTGGGCTGCACAACTGAACGACACCCACCCCTCGATTGCGGTCGCCGAACTGATGCGGCTCCTCATCGACGAACACACGATGGACTGGGACACGGCGTGGGCGATCACGCAGCAGACGTGCGGGTATACCAACCATACGCTGCTCGCCGAGGCGCTCGAGAAGTGGCCGCTATCGTTGTTCGCGCGGCTTCTCCCTCGGCACCTCGAAATCATTTACGAGATCAATCACCGGTTCCTCAGCGACGTGCGTGACCAGCATCCTGGTGACGAACAGTTGCTGCAGCGGCTGTCGCTCATCGACGAGACCGGCAGCCGGTACGTGCGCATGGCGCACCTTGCCGCCGTCGGCAGTCATGCCATCAACGGCGTCGCGGCGCTTCACAGTGAGCTCCTCAAGCAGACCGTACTGCGCGATTTCTACGCGGTGATGCCTGACAAGTTTCTCAACGTCACCAACGGCGTGACGCCGCGCCGCTGGATGGTGCTGAGCAACCCGAAGCTGGCCGCACTGATCACGGGGCACATCGGTGACGGCTGGGTGTCCGACCTGGAGCACGAGCTGGCCCGCATCGAGCCGCTGGCCGATGACAACGGCTTCCAGCGCGAGTGGCAGGCAGTCAAAGCTGAAAACAAGGTCGACCTCGCCAATCTGATCAGGGATCGGACCGGGATCGGCGTTGATCCGCAGTCGCTGTTCGACATTCAGGTCAAGCGGTTCCATGAGTATAAGCGTCAGCACTTGAATCTCCTCTATGTCGTCACGCTGTACTCGAGACTCAAACGCAGCCGCGGTGACGCGACCATGCCCCGAACCGTTATCTTCGGCGGCAAGGCGGCGCCGAGCTACCGGATGGCCAAGCTGATCATCAAGCTGATCACCAGCGTCGCCGACGTGGTCAATCGCGATCGCCAGGTGTCGCAGCATCTCAGGGTGGTGTTCCTGCCGGACTTCAACGTCAAGAACAGTCAGCACGTCTACCCGGCGGCGGATCTGTCGGAACAGATCTCATTGGCCGGCAAGGAGGCCTCGGGCACCGGCAACATGAAGTTCTCGATGAACGGGGCTCTGACCATCGGCACGCTGGACGGCGCCAACGTGGAGATTCGTGACGCGGTCGGCCACGACAACTTCTTCCTCTTCGGCCTGACCGCCAGTGATGTCGATCGGGTCAGAGCGAGCGGCTACAACCCGCGCAGCGTCTACGAATCGAACGCGGAGCTTCGCGAAACCATCGACCTCATTGCCGGCGGCGCATTCTCTTCAGGCGACCGTGATTTGTTCCGGCCGCTCGTCGACTCGCTGCTCTATCACGATCCCTACATGCTGCTGGCCGATTACCAGGCGTACGTGGACTGCCAGCAACGTGTGAGCGATGCGTATCGAGACCGCGCCGGATGGACGCGGATGTCGATCCTCAACTCTGCGCGGGTCGGACGTTTCTCGTCCGATCGCTCGATTCGAGAATACTGCCGGAACATCTGGCATGTAAGCCCGACCACTCTACCAACGGCGGAAGTATGAGCACTACTACGAGCACTGTCATTGCCGAAACCCGACGCACCGCGCCGCTCGGGGCGACGCTTGCCAAAGGCGGCGTCAACTTCAGCATCTTCTCGAAGCACGCCACGCGGATGGAGCTGCTGCTCTTTGACGATGAGCGCGCCACGCGTCCGTCGAGCGTCATCCCGCTCGACCCGAGACAGCACAAGACGTATCACTACTGGCACATCTTCGTCCCGAATCTCGCGCCGGGTCAGATGTACGGCTACCGCGCCGATGGCCCGTTCGCTCCCGAACGAGGATTGCGGTTCGATCGGGAGAAGATCCTCCTCGACCCGTACGGTCTGGCGGTGTCGGTGCCGCCCACCTACGATCGCAAAGCCGCGATGCGGCCGGGCGACACCACTCGCACGGCGATGAAGAGCGTGGTCGCCGATCCGGGACTGTACGACTGGGACGGCGATGCGCCGCTCAGACGTCCGTATGCGGAGACGGTCATCTACGAGCTCCACGTGCGGGGATTCACTCGTCATCCAAGCTCGGGCGTCATGGCGCACAAGAGGGGGACGTATGCGGGGCTGATCGAGAAGATTCCGTATCTCAAGGATCTTGGCGTCACCGCGGTCGAGCTCCTGCCGGTCTTCCAGTTCGATCCGTACGACGCACCGACCGGTGTGAACTACTGGGGCTACCAGCCGATCTCATTCTTCGCACCTCATCATGCGTACAGCTCGCGGCCGGGACCGCTGGCCGTCCTCGACGAATTCCGCGACATGGTCAAGGCGCTGCATCGAGCTGGAATCGAAGTGATCCTCGACGTCGTGTACAACCACACCACGGAAGGTGGCGTTGATGGTCCTACCCTCTGCTACCGGGGACTGGCCAACGACTTCTACTACACCCTCCAGCCAGACAAGTCGCGCTATGCCGACTACACCGGCTGCGGGAACACGCTGAACGCCAACCACCCGATCGTGCGTCGACTGATTCAGGACAGCCTCCGCCATTGGGTCACGCAGATGCACGTGGACGGCTTCCGATTCGATCTCGCGTCGATCCTCTCGCGCGACGAGAGCGGGCATCCCTTGCCCAACCCACCGGTGCTGTGGGACATCGAGTCGGACCCGCTGCTCGCCGGCACCAAGTTGATTGCCGAAGCCTGGGATGCGGCCGGCCTCTATCAGGTCGGCAGCTTTGTCGGCGACGCCTGGCAGGAGTGGAACGGCCGCGCACGCGACGACATCCGCCGCTTCGTCAAGGGCGAAGACCATACGGTTTCCGGTCTCGCCACACGACTACTCGGCAGCCCGGATATCTATGGCCACAAGGAGCGCGAGGCGGAGCACAGCATCAATTTCGTCACCTGCCACGACGGCTTCACGCTCAACGACCTCGTCTCGTACAACGACAAACACAACGAGGCGAACCGCGACAACAACACCGACGGGGCCAACGATAACGCGAGCTGGAACTGTGGGGCCGAGGGCCCAACCGACGATCCGCAGATCGAAGCGCTGCGAAACCGGCAGGTCAAGAACTTCCTCACGCTGAATCTGCTCGCGGCCGGTACGCCGATGCTGCTGATGGGTGATGAGGTCCGGCGAACGCAGCGCGGCAACAACAACGCCTATTGTCAGGACAACGAGGTCAGCTGGTTCGACTGGACCCTTCTGGATCGGCATCCTGATATCCACCGCTTCGTGAAGCTGCTCACGGCCTTCCGGCAGCGTCGCGATGTCGTCACCGCTGATCGCCCGCTGACACTCAACCAACTGCTTGATCGCGCCCACATCGAATGGCATGGGGTCCGGTTGAACCAGCCGGACTGGAGCGAACACTCCCATGCACTCGCCTTCACATTCGCCAGCCTGCACGCGCGTTACCAGATCCACGGGATGCTGAACGCCTACTGGGGACCGCTGACCTTTGAGGTGCCGTCGCCCCAATCGAGCGATCGGAGCTGGCGACGGGTCATCGACACGGCCGCCACAGCGCCAAATGACTTCACCCCGTGGGACGCGGCGCCGCGCATGACATCGGCCACCTACGAGGTGCAACCCCGCTCGATCGTGTTGCTCATGCGTTCGCTCGAGCAGCGCAATCCGGCACTTCGTGCGAGGCCGTGATTCACATGGCGATCGATCCGCGCGCCGGCCAATCCGCTCCTGACAGTCTGCTCGTGGACGCCAGCCTGCTGCTGGACGCCTACTACACGCGTAGACCGGATGTCGAAGACGTCACGCAGCGCGTGCGCTTCGGCACGAGCGGCCATCGCGGATCATCGCTGCGCGGCACGTTCAGCGAATCACACGTCGTCGCCATCACCCAGGCGATCTGCAACTATCGCAGCGCGCACGAGATCGGCGGCCCGTTGTACCTCGGCAAGGACACCCATGCGCTCTCGGATCCGGCCTACCGGACGGCGCTGGAGGTGCTGGCCGCCAATGGCGTCGACGTGATGATCGACAGCGATGACGGCTACACCCCGACGCCGGCGATCTCCCACGCGATCCTCGCGCATAACCGGCGGCGTCCGACACGTCGCGCGGACGGGATCGTCATCACGCCGTCGCACAATCCGCCAGAAGACGGCGGCATCAAATACAACCCGCCGACCGGAGGCCCGGCCGATACCGGCATCACGCGCTGGATCGAAGCACGGTCGAATGAGCTGCTGGCCGAGGAATCTAACGGCGTCAGGCGCATGGCCTACGAGAAGGCCCGTCAGGCGACAGGAACCCATTGCTACGACATGGTCGGCTCGTACGTCAGCGATCTGGGCTCCGTCGTCGATATGGAGGTCATCAAGAAGGTGGGGATCAAGAGCGGGGTCGATCCGCTCGGCGGCGCGAGCGTCACGTACTGGGGTCGGATCGCCGAACGCTACGGGATCGACATCGAAGTCGTCAACGACGCCGTGGACCCGACGTTCCGCTTCATGCCGCTCGATTGGGACGGCAAGATCCGCATGGACTGCTCATCGCCATATGCGATGGCGAACCTGATCGCGCTCAAGGATCGTTTCGACATCGCCTTCGGCAACGACCCCGATGCCGACCGTCACGGCATCGTCACGCCGAGCGGCGGCCTGATGAACCCGAATCATTACCTCGCGGCGGCGATCTTCTATTTGTTCACCAATCGCCCGTCGTGGCCCGGAGACGCCGCGATTGGCAAGACGTTGGTCAGCAGCAGCGCGATCGATCGCGTCGCGAAGAAGGTCGGCCGCGCGGTGGTGGAAGTGCCAGTCGGATTCAAGTGGTTCGTGCATGGTCTGCTTGATGGCTCGCTCGGGTTTGGCGGCGAGGAGAGTGCCGGCGCCTCGTTCCTGCGACGCGACGGCTCAGTGTGGACCACCGACAAAGACGGCATCGTCATGAATCTGCTGGCGCTGGAGCTCACCGCGCGCACAGGACACACTCCGTCCGACCTCTACGGCCAGTTGACGAACGAGCTCGGCGCACCCGTTTACGAGCGTGTGGATGCGCCGGCGTCGCCGGAAGAGAAGGCGATGCTCGAAAACTTGTCGCCGGCTGATCTCGCGGCGTCGATGCTGGCCGGCGATCCGATTACCACGCTGAGCACGACCGCCCCTGGCAACGGTGCCAGTCTTGGCGGACTGAAGGTCGCCACCGCCCATGGGTGGTTCGCCGCGCGTCCGTCTGGAACCGAGGATGTCTACAAGCTCTACGCGGAGAGTTTTCGCGGTCAGGTGCATCTCAGACGGATTCAGGATGAAGCGCGCGCGATCGTCAGCAAGGCGCTCGCCGCGGTGACACGATGACGACGGACGCACTGGCCTGGAGCTGAGAAATCATCATGCGGCACCAGCGCGTGTTTCTCATTCGCCACGGGGAGACCGAATGGAGCGTGAACGGGCGCCACACGGGCATCACCGATATTTCGCTCACTGAGAACGGCCGCGCCACCGCCCGTCGTCTTGGCGCGATCGTTGCCAAGCTCTCGCTCGCGCAGGTGCTCACCAGCCCGCTGTCTCGGGCGCGCCAGACCTGCGAACTCGCCGGCCTCAGCGATCGCGCCGAGATCGATCCCGGCCTGATGGAATGGGATTACGGCGCGTACGAAGGATTGACCCAGCAGCAAATCCGCACGATGGCGCCGGGATGGGTGCTGTTTACGCACGGCTGTCCGGGCGGCGAAAGCCCTGACGAGATTGGCGAGCGGGTTGACCGCGAAATTGCGCGAGTCCGCTCGGTTACCGGCCATGTCGCGGTGTTTGCCCATGGTCACGTGCTGCGGGTGTTCGCGGCGCGGTGGATTGGACTGTCCCCTGCCGGCGGACGTCACTTTCTCCTCGACCCTGCCGCGGTGAGCGTGCTGAGCGATTACCACGGCATCCCCGTGGTGAAGCGTTGGAATGCGCCCGTCTCGTTACCGAAGTGAGTGATCGGCCGTGACGCACGGCCCCGAAAGCAACGACCGAATGTGAATGGAGTATGTCGTGGCCAAGCCAGCAGCAATCAAGGAACGAGCATCGGCACCAGTCGAACAGACCGTGCTGCCCCACGATGAGATCGAGGCCATGCACGCCTACTGGCGTGCGTGCAATTACCTGTCGGTCGGCATGATCTACCTGCAGGACAACCCGCTCCTCGCGCAGCCCTTGAAGTCCGAACACGTGAAGCATCGTCTGCTCGGACATTGGGGAGCGAGCCCGGCGCTCTCGTTCGTGTGGGTGCATCTCAATCGGATGATCGTCGAACACGACCTCGACGTGATCTTCGTGGCCGGTCCCGGGCACGGCGCGCCTGGTGTACTCGGGCCCGCCTATCTCGAAGGCACCTACTCGGAGATCTATCCCGACATCACCCAGGACGCCGAGGGGCTGCAAAAGTTCTGCAAGCAGTTCTCGTTCCCGGGTCACATCGGCAGTCACGTGACACCCGAGACCCCGGGGTCGATTCATGAAGGTGGCGAGCTGGGATACAGCCTCTCGCATGCCTACGGAATGGCGTTCGACAACCCCGATCTCATCGTCGCCTGCGTCATCGGTGATGGCGAGGCAGAAACCGGACCACTCGCAACCGCGTGGCATTCCAACAAGTTTCTCAACCCGGTGCGAGATGGCGCCGTCCTGCCGATCCTGAATCTCAATGGCTACAAGATCGCCAACCCGACCATCCTTTCGCGCATCAGCCACGAGGAACTGCAGGCGCTGTTTGTCGGCTACGGCTATACCCCGTATTTCGTCGAGGGCAGCGATCCCGCGCAGATGCATCAGAAGATGGCGGCCACGCTCGAGCAGGCCATTGGCGAGATTCGCGCGGCACAGCAGACGGCGCGGGCCTCGGGCCACGCGACGCGGCCACGCTGGCCGATGATCGTGCTTCGGTCGCCGAAAGGCTGGACCGGACCCGTCGAAATGAACGGCCACAAGCTAGAAGGATCCTGGCGATCGCACCAGGTCCCGTTCGCCGATGTGCGAAACACCCCGGGCAATCTGAAGATGCTCGAAGACTGGCTGCGCAGCTACAAGCCAGAGGAGTTGTTCGACGCGGAGGGCCGGTTCAAGGCGGAACTACGCGCTATAGCCCCGATGGGCGATCGGCGCATGAGCGCGAATCCGCATGCCAACGGCGGCGTGCTTCGACGCGAACTCAAGCTTCCCGACGTCCGGCAGTACGCAGTGCAGGTTGGGTCGCGTGGAACCACGCAGCACGAAAACACCAAGCCTCTCGGCGAGTTTCTTCGCGATGTGATGAAGAACAACGGGACGAACTTCCGCGTCTTCGGACCAGACGAAACTGCCTCGAACCGGCTGCAGGCCCTCTACGCCGCCAGCAAGAAGACGTGGATGGCGGACATGCTTCCCGAAGATGCCGACGGTGGCGAACTATCGCCGGACGGGCGCGTGATGGAGATGCTGTCCGAGCACACGCTGTTGGGCTGGTTGGAGGGGTATCTGCTCACCGGACGGCACGGTCTGTTTCACACCTATGAAGCGTTTGCGCACGTGATCGATTCGATGTTCAACCAGCACGCCAAGTGGCTGGACATCAGCAAGAACCATGTCTCGTGGCGCGCGCCGGTGTCGTCCGAGAACATCCTGCTCTCCTCCACCGTCTGGCGCCAGGACCACAACGGGTTCTCGCATCAGGATCCCGGGTTCATCGACCTCGTCACCAACAAAAGTGCCTCGGTGACGCGCGTCTATCTTCCGCCCGACGCCAACACGCTCCTCTCGGTGATGGATCACTGCCTGCGCAGCACCGACTACGTCAACGTGATCGTCGCGGACAAGCAGAAGCATCTGCAATTCACGACCATTGACGAGGCGGTTGTGCACTGCACGAAAGGCATCGGCATCTGGAAGCGGGCGAGCACGGATGAAGGCGAGGAGCCGGACGTCGTGCTGGCCTCCTGCGGCGACGTGGCGACGATGGAGGCGCTGGCCGCCGCGGCGATCCTGCGGGAGAAAGCTCCGGGCCTCAAGCTGCGCTTCGTCAACGTAGTGGACCTGTTCAAGCTCCAGCCGGCGTCCGAACACCCGCATGGATCCACCGAACGGGAATTCGACAGCCTGTTCACTGCAGACAAGCCGATCATCTTCAACTTCCACGGTTACCCGTGGCTGATTCACAAGCTCGCCTACCGTTTCAAGGGCCACGAGAACATGCACGTGCGCGGCTACAAGGAGAAGGGCAACATCAACACGCCGCTCGAGCTGGCGATTTTGAACGAGACGTCGCGTTTCCATCTCGTCATCGATGTCATCGATCGCGTGCCCTCACTGCGCGTCAAAGGCGCACACATCAAGGAAGAAATGAAGAACGCGATCATCGACCACTTGCACTACGCCCACGAGCACGGCACGGATCGAGCCGAGATCGTGAACTGGACCTGGCCGCACTGATGGTGGCCGGCGCTCATCACCCGATGGAGCACAACCGATGAGCCTCATCACTGACACAAAGCGGCGTCCCGCTGACGTTGACACCGAAGCCCTGGACACGTTGGACCAGTTGGCCGTGAACACTATCCGGACGCTGGCGATGGACGCCGTCCAGCAGGCCAAATCCGGACACCCCGGTACTCCGATGGCGCTCGCGCCGGTGGTGTACTGCCTGTGGCAGCGCGTGCTGCGCTTCGATCCGGACCATCCAATCTGGCCGAACCGCGATCGCTTCGTACTGTCGGTCGGCCACGCCTCGATGCTGCTGTACTCGTTGCTGCATCTGACGGGCGTCAAAGCCGTCAATCCGAAGTACGAGACGCTCGGGCAGTCATCGGTCACGCTCGACGACATCAAGCGGTTCCGGCAACTGGACAGCAAGTGTGCCGGCCATCCGGAATACCGCTGGACGTCGGGCGTCGAGACGACAACCGGGCCACTCGGACAAGGGTTGGCGACCAGCGTCGGCATGGCCATCGCCGAGCGCTGGATTGCGAGCTATTTCAACCGTCCGGGTTTCGAGCTGTTCGACTACGACGTCTACGCCTTGTGCGGCGACGGTTGCATGATGGAAGGGATCTCCAGTGAGGCCGCGTCGCTGGCCGGACATCTCAAGCTGGGAAACCTATGTTGGATCTACGACAACAACCACATCACCATCGAAGGCAATACCGAGCTGGCCTACAGCGATGATGTCGCCACTCGCTTCGTCGGGTACGGATGGAACGTCACGCGTGTCGGCGACGCCAACGATCTCACGATGCTCGATCGTGCGTTCACCACCTTCAAACGAACGCCCGATCGACCCACGCTGATCGTCGTGGACAGCCACATCGCCTACGGCGCACCGAATAAACAGGATACGAGTGCCGCTCACGGCGAACCTCTCGGCGAGGACGAGGTCCGTTTCGCGAAGCGTCATTATGGATGGCCGGAAGACGCGCGGTTTCTGGTCCCGGACAGCGTCCGCGAGCACTTCCGGGCTGGGATCGGTGCGCGCGGCGCGGCGCAGCACCAGGCGTGGTGGGCGATGTTCGAGGAATACCGGCGCACGTATCCCGAGCTCGCCGACCAGGGCTATCGCATGCTGAAGCGCGAGCTGCCCGACAACTGGAGTGAGGGGCTGCCGGTGTTCCCACCAGACGCGACCGGACTCGCTACACGCGATGCATCCGGCAAGGCGCTCAATGCCGTCGCCGCCAATGTGCCCTGGTTGATCGGCGGCTCGGCAGATCTCGGTCCTTCGTGTAAGACCCGGGTGACCACGGACGGCGCCGGCGACTTCAGTGCCGAGAATCCTGCCGGACGCAATCTCCACTTCGGGATCCGTGAACACGCCATGGCCGCCGTGCTCAATGGCCTGTCGTTGTCCAAGATTCGCCCGTTCGGATCGGGCTTCCTGATCTTCAGTGACTATTCCCGCGCGGCGATCCGGCTGAGTGCGTTGATGGAGATTCCGGTCATCCACATCTTCACGCACGATTCGATCGGCGTCGGCGAAGACGGCCCGACGCACCAGCCGGTCGAACAGATCATATCGCTGCGCGCGATCCCGGGACTGATCACGCTGCGGCCTGCCGACGGCAACGAGACCGTCGAAGCCTGGCGCGTGATCACGCAGCTGCGGCACCAACCGGTTGCGTTGATTCTCACCCGCCAGGCAGTGCCGACGATCGATCGCACGAAGTACGCCTCTGCCGATGGCGTGCAGCGCGGCGCGTACGTGCTCGCCGACTCGGTCGATGGCCGGCCCGACGTGCTCCTGCTGGCGACTGGCAGCGAAGTGTCGCTCTGCCTGGCTGCATACGAGCAACTGAACGCCGAAGGCATCAAGGCGCGCGTCGTCAGTATGCCGTCATGGGAACTGTTCGAACAGCATTGCCGCGTATCGCCCGCCTACCGCAACGACGTGCTGCCTGAAGCGGTATCGGCGCGAGTCTCCGTGGAAAAGGCCTCCACGCTCGGGTGGGCGCGCTATGTCGGGATAGACGGGCACAGCATCGGGATGGAGACCTTCGGGGCGTCGGCGCCGCTGCAGGAGCTCCAGAAAAAATTCGGCTTCACAGTTGATAACGTCATCGCGGCCGCCAAACAACAGGTCGCTCGATCGAGGTGAAACATGCGCGTCGCGATTGGCTGCGATCATGCGGGCTTCGAACTGAAGGAGGCCGTCAAGGGCTTCCTCCAGGCGGAGAACAGCGAAGTGCTCGATGTCGGTACTCACACTACGGATCCGGTGGACTACTCGGATTTCGCCGCGGCGGTTGGCGAAGCGCTCCGTGGACGCCGTGCCGAGCGCGGCATCATCCTCTGCGGCAGCGGCGTCGGCGTGTCGATGGCGGCGAACCGGATGCCGGGCATCCGCGCCGGCCTCTGTCATGACACATACTCGGCGCACCAGGGCGTCGAGCACGACGACATGAACGTGCTCGTGCTCGGCGGCCGTGTGGTCGGCGTCGAGCTCGCGCGCGAGTTGATTCACACGTTCCTCAACGCCAGGTTCACTGGTGAGGAGCGGCATGTGCGGCGGCTTGCGAAGATGACGGCACTGGAAAATCCATTGCGCGCACTCCAGGTGTTCGGCCAGGCGGTCTGGCTCGACTACATCCGTCGCACGCTGATCACGAGCGGCGACCTTGGCCGTCTCATCGACGACGACGGCCTCAGGGGTGTGACGTCGAATCCGGCCATCTTCGAGAAGGCGGTCACGGGCAGCTCCGATTACCGCGACGTGCTCGAATCGCCCACGTCTCGGACGCTCGACGCCAAGACACTGTACGAGCGGCTCGCGGTGCGCGACATTCGCGACGCAGCCGATGCGCTGCGGTCTGTATATGAAGAGACCGCGGCAGGCGACGGCTATGTGAGTCTCGAAGTGTCGCCGCTGCTGGCGTTCGACACAGCCGGCACGCTGGACGAAGCGCGCCGGCTCTGGCAGGCGGTGGACCGCGAGAATCTCATGATCAAGGTGCCGGCGACGACGCAAGGCATTGCCGCAATTCAACAACTGATCGCCGAAGGCATCAACGTCAACGTCACGCTGCTCTTCTCACAGGACGCCTACGAACAGGTTGCGCAAGCCTACGTTGCGGGGCTGGAGCAGTTTGCGGCGACCGGCGGCGATCTGTCCCGTGTCGCCAGCGTGGCCAGCTTCTTCGTCAGCCGTATCGACACCGCCATCGACGCAATCGTTGCCGAACGCCTCCAGTCCACCGCGAACGCTCGCGAGCAGGGCCTGCTGCGGTCGCTGGGCGGTCGCGTCGCGATTGCAAACGCAAAGCTGACCTATCAGCGCTATCAGGAAATTTTTGCCGGGCCGCGCTGGCAGGCGCTTGCACGGCGTGGCGCGCGGACGCAACGGCTGCTATGGGCCAGCACCGGCACCAAGAACGCTGCGTATCGCGATGTGGTCTACGTCGAAGAGCTCATCGGGCCGGACACCGTCAACACGATGCCTCCCGCCACGGTCGACGCGTTTCGCGATCATGGACGGCCGCGAGCCAGTCTCGTGGAGGATGTCGATGCCGCGCGGGATACCCTGGCCACGCTCCGCGAGCTCGGCATCTCGTTCAAGCAGATTACCGACACCCTGCTCGCCGACGGCTTGCGTCTGTTCTCCGATGCGTTCGAACAGTTGTTGCGGTCGGTCCATCAGCAGAGCCACGAGGCGGGCGCGGGACGGATCAACCGCATGACGTTCACGCTGCCCTCGTCGCTGGCGAGTGCGGTCACGCAGACACTGGACGAGTGGCAGGCGCAGGGAAAGATTCGCCGGCTGTGGCAGCGCGACGCGTCGATCTGGACCGGCAAGGATGAAGCCGCGTGGCTCGGCTGGCTCGGGATCACCAACGATCAACTGGCGCACGTGCAGCGCTTCACGCAGATCGCCGAGGCCGCCCGCGGCGCGGGCATCACGGATGTGCTGCTGATGGGTATGGGCGGCTCGAGCCTCTGTCCAGAGGTCATGAAGAGGACGTTCGGCCGGCAACGCGGCTTTCCTGACCTGCATGTCCTCGACTCGACCGACCCGGCACAGGTGAGCGCATGCGAGAAGCGGCTGAATCTGGAGCGCACGTTATTCATCGTGTCGAGCAAATCCGGATCGACGCTCGAGCCCAACATCTTCAAGCAGTACTTCTACGACCGCGTCGTGAAGGCCGTGGGCCAGAAAGAAGCGGGCCGCCGCTTCATCGCCATCACCGATCCCGGATCGAAGATGCAACAGGTGGCCGAATCCGACGGCTTCCGTCAGGTGTTCTTCGGGTGGCCGAGCATCGGTGGACGCTACTCTGCCCTGTCAGACTTCGGTCTGGTGCCGGCGGCGATCATGGGCGTCGATGTCGCCAAATTCCTGGACCGCACCGAGGAGATGGTCTGCGCGTGCATGCCGTCGGTGCCCGTTCACGAAAACCCGGGCGCGGTGCTCGGCGCCATTCTCGGCGTGGCGGCGAAACAGTTCGCGCGCGACAAGCTGACGATTGTCTCGTCGCCAGGCATCGCCAGCCTCGGCGCCTGGCTCGAACAGCTGGTCGCTGAGTCCACAGGCAAGCACGGCATGGGAATCATCCCGATCGATCGCGAACAGTTACTCGCACCGGATGCGTACGGCACGGACCGCATCTTCGTGTATCTCAAATTGCGATCGGCGCCGGATGCCTCGCAGGATGCCACCCTCGAGGCACTCGAACGGGCCGGCCAACCGGTCGTGCGCATTGTGCTGGACGATCCCGACGATCTTGGCGAGGAGTTCTTCCGTTGGGAGTTCGCCACCGCGGTGGCCGGCTCGATCCTCCACATCCATCCGTTCGATCAGCCTGATGTCGAGGCGAGCAAGACGGCAACCCGGAAACTGACCTCAGCGTACGAACGGGACGGGACGTTGCCCCAGGAAACGCCGTTCTTCACCGGCGAAGGCCTCACGTTATTCACGGATGAGAGGAATCTGTCGGCGCTGACGAAGGCGGCGGGACGACGTCCAGCGTTACCCGACATCCTCAGAGCTCACGTCAATCGACTTGGCCGCGGCGACTACTTCGCACTGCTCGCCTACATCGAGATGAACGACGCCAACGATCGCGATCTGCAGTCCATTCGCCATCACGTCCTCGGCGCGAAGCGCGTCGCGACATGCCTGGAGTTCGGTCCTCGCTTCCTGCATTCGACCGGGCAGGCCTACAAGGGCGGACCGAATACCGGCGTGTTCCTGCAGATCACGTGTGATGATGCCGTTGATATCCCGGTCCCTGGACAGCAGTACACGTTCGGTGTCGTCAAGTCCGCCCAGGCGCGTGGGGACTTCGAGGTGCTGCTGGCGCGCGAGCGCCGCGCGCTGCGGCTGCATCTCGGTGCAGACGTGAGTGCCGGTTTGGGCACCCTTCAGCATGCAATGCGTGCAGCGCTGCGGTCATGAGGCGAGGGCGGCGACGATCGTGACGAGCAGGATCTTCACGATCGTCATCCCCGGGAAGATCATCGCGAAGCCAACGTCGGTCGTGTCGGTTGGGGCCAGCCTGCTTGCGAACGAGAGGATCGCCGGGTTGCCGCACGCGCCTGCCACGATGCCGGCCACTTCGTCGTAGGGCATCTTGAACACCAGCAGGCCGAGCACGAGCGGTGGCAGCACGAGCGCCAACAGGACGACAGCGCCCAACCCCAGCATCAGCAGCCCGGCATCGGCGACGGTCGCCGCGAACAGGGGACCGGACGCCATGCCGACTTGCGCGAGGAACACCGTGAGACCCAGGTTGCGCAACACCAGATTGGCCGACATCGGCATCGTCCAGTTGAGGCCAGCGGTGCGCCGGACACTGCCGAGGACCAGCGCCACGATCAACACACCGGATAGGCCGAGCGCGATGGTGCCGATACCCGGCACGGGAATGGCAATCGCGCCGATCAGCAGGCCGAGTGCCATGCCGAGACCGATCGAAATGTAGCTGAACTCGGCGGTGCCTTTGATCGAGTCACCGAAGTACCGGCGCAGCACGGGAAAATCGGCGCGGTGCGCCAGGATGCCAACGCGATCGCCGTATTCGAGCACGACCTCCGGCCGCGCCTGGAGATCGCCGTCGCCGCGCAGCACGTGCGCCACGATCGACGGCTTCTCGGACGGAAGGGTCAGCGCGCCGAGCGTCTGGCCCACCACCGCCGGGCGCGATGCGAAGACTCGCAGGTAATCGAGATCGCGCCGATCGGCGGTGACGTGGCCGTGGGCGGCCTCGCCGAGGATCGTCTGCACCTGATCGAGCATGGCGCGAGTCGGTCCGACGGCGAGGAGGACGTCGTTCTCGCCGATCACCGAGTTGAGCGAGGCCGGCTGGTTGTAGTCGCCGCGCCGCACCGCGACGATTTGCACCTGTGGCGGCAGCGCCGGCAACAGATCGCCGACGCACTTGCCGAAGAACTCCGGATGCGTCAACCCGATTTCGATCAGTTCCATCCGCGAGCTTGCGGGAACATCGATCCGCGGCTTGAGCACCGCGAACGACAGGTAGAGCAACAGAATTGGCCCGGCCACTCCGAAGGGATACGCGACCGAGTAGCCGACCGCCGGTTCGTCGCTGGCCAGCGTGGCCATTGCCGCCTGGAGCGATGGTGTGCTGGTGGTCGAGCCCGCGAAGAGTCCGAGTGCGTGGCCGAGTTCGAGGCCCATCACCTGCTTCAACAGCAGGCTGACCGCACAGGCGAACAGCACGCCGGTGAGTGCCAGGAAGTTGGCCCGCAGCCCTCTGGCGCTCCTCAGCCCGGCAAAGAACTGCCTGCCGTACTGCACACCAACGACGTACAAGAACAAAGCGAGACCGAAGTTCCCGAGGATCGGCGATGGCGCCGATCCGGGTGCGAACCATCCCATCGCCAGCGCGACGAACAGGACGGCGCCGACGCCGAGCGACAAGCCCTTGATGTTGATCTCGCCGGCCAGATAGCCGATGGCGATCGTGAGAAACAGCGCCATCAGCGGCTGGTGCTCGAGCACTGTCCGCAGCGACTCCATACGGGACCCTTTGCGTAGGGCGGGTCCTTGGACCCGCCTGGACACTCAGTACACGGTGATCCCGCGGCTGCGGAACTGACCCCTCACGCGCTCGGTCAGCTCGGCGTCGGGCAGTTCGACGTTCTCCAGTTTGTATTCGAGATCCAGCTTGTGCCACTTGTCGCGGCCCATCTGGTGGAACCGCAGAATCTCGACGCGCTCGAGCGACGGCAGTTCCGCGCAGATGTCAGCCACCTTCTCCACGTTGTCGAACTGATCGCTGAGACCAGGGACCAGGACGTAGCGGACCCACATCGGACGCCGCAGCGCCGCCAGGCGCCGCGCGTACTCGACGGTCGGCGCCAGCGGCTGACCGGTGATCGTCTTGTAGATGTCCGGGTCGCCCGACTTGATGTCGAGGAGATTGAGATCGATCTGCATCAGGTCGTCATCGCTGAGGCGATCGCCGAGCCGGCCCGACGTGTCCACGCAGGTATGCAGTCCGAGCTGCTTCGCGCGCCGGAAAATCTGCATCATGAACTCGCGCTGCACCATCGGCTCGCCGCCGGACAGTGTGATGCCGCCGCGGCTCATCTTGAGTACCTGGGCGTACTTGCTGACCTCGCGCATCGCGCGCGCGACCGTCACTGCGCGGCCGTTGTGTTTGTGCCAGGTGTCGGGGTTGTGGCAATACTGGCAGCGGAGAAAGCAGCCGGTGAGAAACGCGACGAGGCGAATGCCCGGCCCATCGACGGTGGTGCCCACCTCCCACGAGTGGAGGTAGCCGGTAATGTCGCCGCCATCCGCGCCGTTGCCGACCTGCTCCATATCGCCCTCGTGTATCGCGTAGTAGTCCTGTTCGGGCACGCCCGGGGGCTTGGAACGAACGAGGTGCAGGTCATAACGGCTTCCCACCAGCGACTGGCTCATGACATACCCCTTACACGGCGCCGTGGAACGTGCGGTTGATCACGTCCATCTGCTGTTCTCGTGTCAGCTTGATGAAGTTGACCGCGTAGCCCGAGACGCGCACGGTGAGCTGCGGATACTTCTCGGGATTCGCCATCGCGTCCTGCAGCGTGTCGCGATTCAGGACGTTGACGTTGACGTGGAAACCACCAACTGAGAAATACGCATCCAGGATGTCGGTGCCGCGGGTGATGCGGTCCTCTTCCCTGCCCAGCGACGTCGGCACGATTGATAGCGTCAACGAGATGCCGTCCTCGGCATCGTCGTAGGGAATTTTCGCGACCGACATCATCGCCGCGAGCGCACCGTGCGTGTCACGCCCGTTCGACGGATTCGCGCCCGGTGCGAAGGGCTCGCCCTTCTTGCGGCCATCCGGCGTGGTGCCAGTGGACTTGCCGTAGACCACGTTCGACGTGATGGTCAGCACGGATTGCGTGTGCGTCGCGTCGCGATAGCTTGGATACCGTCTGATCTTGTTCATCATGGTCGAGACCAGCATCTTGGCGAGGTCGTCGGCGCGATCGTCGTTGTTGCCGTAGCAGGGGAACTCGCCCTGTATCTCGAAGTCGACGATGAGGCCGCGCTCGTCGCGAATCGGCTTCACCTGTGCGTAGCGGATCGCCGACAGGCTATCGGCGGCATGCGACAGACCGGCAATCCCGCAGGCGAGCGTACGCAGGATGTCGCGATCGTGCAGCGCCATCTCGATCGCCTCGTAGCAGTACTTGTCGTGCATGTAATGGATCACGTTGAGGGCGTTGACGTAGGTGCGCGCCAGCCAGTCCATCATCGGATGCAGACGGGCCATCACCTCATCGTAGTTGAGCACCTCCGAGGTAATCGGCGCGAGTCGCGGGCCGATCTGCTCGCCCGACAGCTCGTCGCGCCCGCCGTTCAACGCATAGAGGAGCGTCTTCGCCAGGTTGACACGCGCGCCGAAGAACTGCATCTGCTTGCCGATGCGCATCGCCGAGACGCAGCACGCGATGCCG
>Ga0126304_10000271_pt1 | contig 19225 bp, 16 predicted proteins | sample Plot25_FD_92538 | JGI IMG/M metagenome (GOLD analysis project Ga0126304, IMG submission 92538) | Serpentine soil microbial communities from UC McLaughlin Reserve, CA, USA - Plot25 | ecosystem: Environmental > Terrestrial > Soil > Grasslands | place: USA: UC McLaughlin Reserve, Lake County... | reverse complement strand
GCTCTCGCAGCAATCCGAGCGGCGTGGGTCAAGCCCGAGGTGCCTCTCACGATTCTGTCCCCTCCCCCGGAAGCTGCCGCGCCGCGCGCCACCGCCCCCGGCAAGACGCGACCAGAAAACCGTCGCCGCGAGATGGAAACGTCCGAGCAACGTCCTAAGCAGGACGAATGGGGCATCTTCGATCCGGATCAGTGCGGATTCTCCGCTGTGGTCGACAAGCTCGACAAGGTTGCGGAGTCGAAGGACGCACCACCTCGCTCGGGGACGAGCAGGGTGATTTCAATTCGGTGAGCAGGGGGAATGTCATGAGCGCAAGCGGCCAGCAGACACCAACGCCTCCGCACAGGAGATTTCGCAGTCAGCGAGGCGTCGCGATGATCGAGGCGGCGATGACCTTGCCGCTTCTGCTATTGGTCTGCGTCGGGATTATCGAGTTCGGTCGCCTATATCAAACGTGGCAGGTGATGACCAATGCCGCGCGCGAAGGCGCGCGCATCGCCGTACTGCCATCACTGCCGAGCGGCGGGGTCGATGCCCGTGTGCGTCAGTACCTGCAATCGGGCGGTCTCACGTCGGACACCACCGTGGGTGTCACCGTCACGCCGATGAACGTCTCGCTTGGAACCGGTGGCACCGCGTCCGGATCGAAGGTCACGGTGACGTATCCGTTTACGTTCATGGCGCTGCAACCGATCGCCCAGCTGGTCGTGTCGGGTTCAACGGCCGGCGCACCGATCACGTTAGCGGCATCCGCCACCATGCGGAACGAAACGCAGTTCTAGACCATCGATGACATCTCAGAGGTGTTCCATGCGCAACAGGATCCAACACCTTCGACGCAACGAACGCGGTATGACGATGGCCTTCGTCGCCATGGGCTTTATGGCCTTCCTGACGGCGACGACGCTGGCCATCGATGTCGGCATGTACATGGCTGCGCGATCGCAGGCACAGAATTCCGCCGACGCCGGGGCGCTGGCTGGAGCGATTGCGCTCGGCTTCAATGATTTCGACAATCGCAACGTCGGCGGGCCGGCGGTCTCTGCCGCCCTTTCGGCGGCGCAGGCCAATGCCATGGTCGGCGCGGCGCCATCGGTATTGCCGGCCGACGTCACGTTTCCCAACGACCCGGCGGGCCACCCGACACGTGTCAAGGTATCGGTCTACCGCAACACTGAGCGCGAGAACGAGATCCCGACGATCTTTGGGAAGATCTTCGGCGTGGACTCGGTGAACATTGCCGCAACCGCAACTGCTGAGGCGTCGCAGGCCAACGCGATGACGTGCGTCAAGCCGTTCATGATCCCCGACAGATGGACCGAGCCATCGGGGGCGTTCAATCCACTGACCAGCACCTTCCGCATGTACGACAATCAGGGAAATCTCCTGCCGGAGGGCTCACGTGATGTCTACGTCCCGGCGAATCAATCAGGCTACACCGGCTATACGGATGACGACCGGGGTACTCAGCTGATCCTGCGCGCCGGCACCGGCAACAGTATCGAGCCCACCGCGTACCAATCGTGGAGTATGCCAGGGAACAACGGTTTGATCGGCGGTGATTTTTACCGACACAATATTTCCGGCTGCAACACCACCATCATCAACATCGATCTGAACGACCCGTTGTATCTGACGCAGGAGCCTGGCGCCATGGAAGGTCCGACCAACCAGGGCATCGACGAGTTGATTGCTCTGGATCCGAACGCCCACTGGGAGACGGGGTGCCAATGCGTAAGGGGAAGCAACAAGGGGATCAGCCCGCGCGTGACGCCGCTGCCGCTCTACAACCCCAAGAAATATGCCGAGGGCAAAGCCAACGGACGCAACGCCGATTTCTGGCTCGCCAACATCATGGGCTTCTTCATCGACCGGCGCCAGGGTAACCAGGTTTACGGATACATCACGCCGATCAGCGGCCTGATCAACCCGAATCTCGGTCCCGCGCCCGCAGGCGCATTCCCGGTGGCGATCAGGCTGGTCGAATAACCGTTCGCAGGCCTAGCCGCGAGTATCGATCGCTTTGATGAGCGCATAGAGTGCGGCGCTGGCCGGTGTGAGGACACCAGCGTCGCTACCCTTCCGCACAACTACGCCAATGAGTGAGTCCGCCTCCATGGTACGGCCGCGTTCGCGATCGACCATGGTCGACGTGCGCATGCCCGACGCCCGCTCGGTCCACGCGATGTGCTCGTCCACGTCGGAGCGCTGCAGGTCGATACCCTGAGCCTGGGCCACCGCCATCACCTCGCTCATGATCGCCGTGAGCAGCGCGCGCGTCTCGGGCAGGGCAAGCAGTTCCGCCGGCGTGCGCAGCGTGACCGCGGAGACGGTGTTGAAGCTTGCGTTCCACATCAACTTGCGCCAGCGCTCGCGCTGAATGTCGGGTGAGACCTGCACCACCTGACCGGTGGCGGCGAGCGTCTCGTGAATGGCGGCGAGTCGCCGTTCATCGAAACCCTGTCGAGCGCCAATCGATATGCGCGCCGGCGCGACATGGCTGACCACGCCAGGTTCGTCGAGCGTCGCGCCGACGTAAACGGCGGCGGGCAGCACGCGGCTCCGGCCAAATCGCACGGCCAACTGCTCGTCGGATTCGACGCCGTTCTGCAGCGGGATCACCACCGTTTCGTCGCCAACCGCGGAAGCCAGATCGTCGAGGATGGCGTCGGTCTGATGCGTCTTGACGCACACGAGGACGAGATCCGCGCGCCCGCTGTCGGCAGCACGCGGGTAGACCGACACGCGTGGAACCTCGACGTCGCCGATCAGGTTCGACTTGATGCGCAACCCGCGCGACCGCAGCGCCTCGAAGTGCGGTCCTCGCGCAACGAAGTGGACATCGCGGCCAGCACGCGCCAGCAAGGCTCCGAAGAACGCGCCGACACCGCCGGCGCCATAGACCAGAATTCTCACGGCACGAACTCCGTCGCAGGCAGCGTACCTTGCAAGTACCGGTCGCGATCCTCCGGTCGATAAATACGGACCTGCACGGCAACTTCCGCCAGCGGCGGCCAATCAAGCCGCCCGATCGTGCTGCCGACAAACCGCTGGCGAAAGTCGGTCTCCTCGCGCCGCTCGAAGAGCAGATACGGTTCATAGCCTTTCGACCGCAGATACATCAGCGCACGATCGAGCCAGGCCGGATCGAGCCCGTCCCAGAGCATCGTCTTTCGGCCCGCATAAAAGCGGACGCTGCCACTCTCCGAGCTGGTGATGACCAGCGCATTTGCTGGGAGCCGTTTGCCAACGAAGACTCCCGCACGCTCGAACCGTGCCTCGAGCTGGTTGAGGACGAAGGTCGGCCGTTCGCGGGCTTCGCGCACGAAGAGCACGGCGAGCACGATGACCGCGCCTGCGGTGATCCATGCGACTCCACGCACTCGAAAACGACGCAGTGCGGCATCGACAACTGCGACCATCAGGATCAGCAGCAGCGGAATCGTCGGCAACAGGAAGCGCAGGTACGACCAATCCTCGAAGATGACGTAGGGCACATACAACGCAAGGTTGACGAAGAACATCACGAGCGCGAGCGCCGTGAGACTGCCGGGCAGCAGCCATGGCGCGAGCAGCGCGAGTACGATGGCGGCGGTGTGGGTGGACCACAGCCATCCGAGATAGCGACCGAGATTCGCGGTGACATGGCTCAGAGAGAACAACGCCGCGAGCGACCCGTAGCCAGACGCGAACGGCGAACCATAGAAAGCGTTCTGTGTGAGCGCAACCGCAATGCAACCAGGCGCGGACGCAAGCGCGAACGTCGCTGCCGATCGAAGCCGCTGCGGCCAGCTCCGCTCAGGCCGCAGCAGCAGAAAGAGTCCGATCGTGATACCCAGTGGCACGAGATTGGGACGAACGATGATCGCGGCACTCGTCGCGAGGCCGCTCAGGAGACTCGAGCGGGGCCTGGTGCCAGTGGCGAGGGCCACGGCCAACATCCAGAGGGACGCGGCCGGCACGTCGCTCATCGGCTGAATCACCTGATACAGCACGATCGGGCTGGCCGCGACGAGGACGCTTGATAGCAGTCCGACGCGCGCGCCGAACCGTGAGCCGACAATGGAGGTGGCGGCGACCAGCACCGCGGCGAAAAGCGGCAGGACGTAAAACGCCGCGCGCGGCCCGCCCGACAACACGAACGGCGCCATCGCGATCGAGAGTCCCACCGGACAGATGGGCACGATCGCCCCCGCGACCGTCCGCGACGGCACGTGCCCTGACGGCGCGAATGTCCGCGCCGCGTCAGGCCATGGCGCATCGAGTGCCAGCGGTTCGGCCACTTGCAGACCGGTGAGACGGCCCCGCGCGAGTTGACCGAACACGTCCGCCCAGCGCTCCGCCTGGTGCACGTAACAGTAGGAATCAGACCCGCCCGCCACCCAGCTTCCCCAGCGAACGGCCGTCACCATGAGAGCCCCGATTACCAGGGCGAGAACGAATCCGCGCACGTTGATGTAGGGGCCGGCCTGAACGGCCCGAGCAGACAGTATCACCCACTCATAGGGCAGCCGTCTTGCACGATGACGACTGACTCCCGTGAACTCCATCAGCACACTCGAAATCCGTCATCGCGTCGCCGGACCTGTGATCGCGCTCGGGGAACGTGTGCGCGGCCTGGCTCGTATCGTCGCGCGGATCCCCTGGCCGCGCTCGGCGCGGCATGCCACGAAGCAGGCGATGATCCTCGCCACCCTCCTCTGGATCGCAGCGGTGGTCGTCAGCGTCGCCGGTTCGGGCAATCGCGGCATCGCCGGCCCTCTCAAGGGCGCGGACTTCGTCCACTTCTACACGCTCGGCCACCTTGCCGCCTCGCAGCAGGTGGGCACCATCTACAACATGAAAGCGCTGCACGACGCACAGGTCGCGCTCGTGCCGGAGTCGAAACCCGACCACTATCCCACCGTATACCCACCGCAGGCGGCGCTCCTGTTCGTGCCCTTCGCGGGATGGTCATATCGCACGGCGCTGCTCATCTGGAGTGTGGTGACTGTCGCGCTCTATGCGCTGGTCGTCTGGAGTGCATGGCGCCCGGTGTCTGATCAGCTGTCAGATCGACGCCTGGTTATTGCGGCAGCCGCCGCGTTCCCGGCCTTCTGGACTCTGGTCGTCTACGGTCAGATCACGATCTTCATCGTGATCGCGTTCTGGCTCGGGTGGCTCGCGCTCGAACGCGGTCGCTCGTACCTGGCCGGCGCTGCGTTTGGACTGCTGGCGCTGAAACCGCAGTTCGGCATTCCGCTCGCCGCGATCGTCCTGGCGTGCGGCGAATGGCGCATGCTCGCCGGCGCAGTCGCCTCTGTCGCCGTGCAGGCGTCAATCATTTGGCTCGCAATGGGCTGGTCGATCTTCGGCGCGTATGTCTCCACGCTTCGCGTCACGCTGACGTATGCGGACTGGCTCGAATCGAAACCGTTCATGAGCCACTCGCTGCGCGCGGTCACGCGGCTGTTGCCGGACGCGATGGGCGTTCCGTTGTGGCTGACGCTCAGCGCGATCGTGCTGTGGTACACCGTGCGAGTGTGGAGAAGCGACGCACCTGTTCGCATTCGCCTCGGCGTGGCGATGCTCGCCTCTCTGCTCGTCAACCCCCACGTGATCGTCTACGACACGACGCTGCTCGCGCTGCCGCTGCTGTGGTTCGGCGCGTACATGCTCGAACCGGAGCGGCGCATAGACGCGCCGGCATATGGCGTTCTGGTCTACTGGCTATTCGCGGCGCTGTTCATACCGACGGCGGCCGCGATCGGTATCCAGGCGTCAGTCCCCCTCATGATGGGTATGCTGGTGTTCATGGCGCGCATGACGACCGCGGATTCAGCGAAACCGCTCGTTGATCAGCACCTGTAGCGCGCGCACGCCGTCGCGCCACTTGATCTTCTTGCCCTCCGCCTTCGACCGCGGCGCAAAGTGCACAGGCAGTTCGTGAATGTGATGGCCGCCGCGCAGCAGGCGCGCCGTGATCTGCGGCTCGATGTCGAAGCGGCTCGCCGTCAGCCTCAGTGAGTGTGCGATGTCGGCGCGCATGATCTTGTAGCAAGTCTCCATGTCCGTGATGGCCGATCCATAGAGCAGATTCGTCGCCGCCGTCAGCATCCGGTTGCCGGCAATTGTCATCCGTGGCGCACGCGCGGCACCCTCCAGAAAGCGCGAGCCGAAGACGACGTTCGCACGGCCATTGACGATCGGCTGCACGAGTGCAGCGAGCTGTGCGGGGTCGAGCTCGAGATCCGCATCCTGAATCGCGACGATCGTTCCGGTGGCGCGCGCCAGGGCGGCGCGGATGGCCGCCCCCTTTCCGCCATTCTGTGGCATACAGATCACAGTCAGCGCCAGTCCTTCACCGGCAGCCTTCTCCAGCACATCGCCGGTCCCATCCGTCGAGCCGTCGTCTACGACGAGTATTTCGCGCGGCACCGGTAGATCGATCGTGAGCAACCGATCGATGACGGCCCTCACGGTTCTCGCTTCGTTGTAGACGGGAACGATGACCGAAAGACGTTCCGGGCGGCCGCTCACCGGCGTCGGGCCGGTGCCGGCTTCGCTGGAGCGGGACGATACCCGAGCATCACGTTGCTGATGACAGCAATCGGACGGCCGGGAGCGGTGAAGGTGTCGGCGCCGTCGACGCGGACGACCGACAGCTTTTCGCCCAGGATACTCACGCCGTCCTTGGCATCGTCCTCGGTCACGACGATGGTGATCGGTTCGGTGCCGGTGGGCGCAACCGCCTTCAGACCGCCAGGTCCGCTGCCGCCGCGAATGCGATCGACGAGATCCGCGGGCGTCCGGAATTCATTCTGCACATAGAACCTGGACAACAGCGTGTTGTCGAGCGCGAGCACACCAATCGTCGCTGTATAGCGGTGATACGCGCGGTTCGTTTTGATCTGCTCTTCCGAATAGGTGTGGCGGTTGTGAAGGTCGAACGTGAGCGTCACCGGCCCCTGATGCGGCGGAAACATAATGACGATCCCGCCCGCCGGGTCGCGGCCGACGAGGACGTCGCAGTACGACATGCCATCGCGAGCGCCATCGCCCAGCGTCATCGGACAGTTGACCATCGCCGGCTCGGTGACCGGCGGCAAAGGCTTTGCGGTCGCGGGCTTGCGCGTCGCCGGTTTCGTCGTCGACGCCGGTGGCTTCGTCGTCTGTCCGACGAGCACACTTGGACCCGCAAGTAGCGCGATCAGGATGATGGTCGATGCACGCATCATCAGTCGGCGACGCAGGCCAGCCCCGGCGTATTGTGCACCGGATATCCTGCCCGGCCACGAATCAACTCCAGGAATTCCATGCGCGTGCGGGCGTTGTCGCGAAACGCGCCCAGCATCGCGCTGGTCACGGCGAATGAATTCTGCTTCTCGACGCCGCGCATTGACATGCAGAGGTGCGTCCCCTCGCACACCACCGCCACGCCGAGCGGATCGATTTTCTCGCAGATCGTTTCGGCGATCTGGTTGGTCAGGCGTTCCTGGATCTGCAGGCGGCGCGCAAACACGTCAACGAGTCGAGGGATCTTGCTGAGGCCGATGACGCGCGTTCTCGGAATGTAGGCGATGTGGCACTTACCGAAAAACGGCAGCAGGTGGTGCTCGCACAAACTGTAGAAGTCGATATCCCTCACGATGACCATCTCGTTGTAGTCCACCGTGAACAGCGCGTTGTTGAGTACATCGTCGATATTGGCGCGGTAGCCGCTGGTCAGAAACGCGAGCGACTTCTCGACGCGCGTCGGCGTACGCGCCAGCCCCTCGCGAGCCGGGTCTTCCCCGAGCTCAGCCAGCAGCTGTCGAATGAGTTCCTGCATTACGCTATTTTACAGGGCATACCTCGGCCGCCTCTAATTCGATGATCCTTTCCGAGCGGCGGCATCCTTCGCATCCTGTATACGCTGCGCGCGCAGGATGTTGGCCAGGCCGTAGTTGCCCTCGTGGCAGGCGTATTCGTAGATCGGCCCCTCGATCGAGCGAATCGACATCTCACCGGCCCACGGTCTCGTCCACGTCGCCGGGTCTTCCACCGTGAACTCGTAATGGATGGTGTTCTTGTCGGTGCGCGTGAACCGCTCGATGACATGCAGCGATCGCGTGTGGCTGATCTCCTGGCGCGTCGTCGCTGGAGGTCCGCGGAAGTTCGTCTGGTCGGTGAAGTTCGTGGTATCGACGACGAGCGTGTCGCCGTCCCAGCGCCCGCGCGAATGGCCAGCGAGATATCCGATGGCGGAGGAAGGATGCGCGCGTCCATCGAGGTAGACGATCCGGATGTCATGCATCAACTCATGGCTGATCACGACCGCGTCGCGCGACTGCAGAATCTGGAAGTTCGCGTAGTAGGTCGGCGGGATCATCGGTGGTCCGACGTTTCCCCAGCTGATGCACCGCTCGGCCAATGAGCGCGTCTGTGCGCTGTCCGATACGCCAATGCCGGCGCGATTGGCGACGCGCGCCGCTTCGCGTCTGCGCGCCTCCGGTGTCAGGGGCGGCAACTTGCCGTCGCGTGGATCGGTGACGAGCGACGTGCGAAGCCGGACGTCCTTCGAATAATTCTCGGCCTGCCAGATCGCATCGTCGTAATGGATGTTGTCCTTTGGCTGGGCGAGGAACTGATCGTTGCGCTTCTTCGCGTAGGCAGCAGCCTCCTCGGCCGTGAGGACCTCTTTGTTGCCAAACTCGGCCGGACGCTCGAGCGGCGTGACCGTATCGTTGGTCCAGAAGCCCTGGAGATCCGGCTGGCCGTCCGGTGTGCGCGGCACCGTGTATCCACGCCCGGCGACCTGCCCCGAGACCGGCACCGACAACGCCATCGCAGCCAGGGCCGCGATCATGAGAATGGCTCGCCGCATACGGACGCCTCCTCGGCGCAGTGTAAACCCTTTTTTGGCCTACCTGGTGCCGGCGTTTACGCCAATCGTGAAACTGCGACCACGCGAGGGCGCGAACTGGAAGTGCTCGCGGTAGTACTTGTTAGCCAGATTCTCGATCGCAAAATTCAGGCTGAGTTGCTCGCGGCTGCGGGCCAGCGCGACGCCCCAGCCAAGCCGCTGCACCGTAAAGCCGTCGAGCGACAGCAGGTCTTGCGCGATCCGGAATGGCGATGTCAGCAGCGTCGGCGTGACGCGCGTGACATCGGTCTGCGTCCTGATCCCATACTCGGCCCACCAGCGCCCGCGCCGCTCAGTGAATCGCAGGGCGGCGAGGATCTTCACCGGGGTGATGTTGTCCGCCGGTTCCCCGTCGAGTGCGCCGCCATCAAGCGGATTGATGCCCTTGGTGATCGTTCCACGCAAGAACGCGCTCGACGCACTGAGCGTGAGCACGCCCTGATCGAACGCGAGAGGCGCGTCTGCCGACAGTTCGACACCATGAATGCGGACGTCGGCGTAGTTCGTCGTCTGCACCAGCGGACCCGACGGCGTCACCGCGGTGGTCAGATCCTGCACGATGAAATTCGAGTACTGATTCACGAAGACATACGCGCCGCCGGAGACGCGCTGGAAATTGAACTTCGCTCCCGCATCGACGTTGTTGCCCTGCTCCGGTTCGAGCGTCACGTTCGGCGCGATGCTGCCCGCCGTCGCAGCTCCTGCGAAGAGCAGCTCCTCGAGGTTGGGGTGACGATAGCTGCGGCCGTAACGGACGAATGGGCTCACCGTGCCACCAGCATTGGCCACGAGTCCGATGTCACCGGTCAGCGCTTGCCGTGTGTATGTCGCGCCATTCGGATCCGGCAGCGTTGACGGGTCGACCGGCGGATTCGCACCAGCGACGACGGAGGCGACGTCGTAACCTGGCGTCGCTTCGGTGGTGACGTTGTAGAAGTCGCCGCGCAGGCCGGCCACCAGCGACAGGTCGGGCATGAAGCGCCACTCGTCCTGCGCGAAGATCGCGACATCGCTCAGGGTCGCATCCGGCACGCGGACCGGATGTGCAATCGTCGGAGGCCCGAGCTGGACTGGCGTTGGAGATACCACGGGCGCCGGTCCGCGCTGGCCGAGCGCCACCTGCCCGACCAACGACATCGTCGTGGAGGTCGTCCGCGAATCGCGGCTGCTGTCGCGATAGAACGTGAGGCCGGTGGTCAGCAGGTGATTCGACGCGGGCACGAATACGGCCTGCAGATCGACGCCTGGCGTCGTGACGCGCTGCTCGGTGTCGGACAGGACGTCGAGGCGGAACACGCTGATCGGGAAGAAGGCAACGGGCGTCGGAGCCGGGAACTGAATCGGCAGCAGGTTGCGCAGCAGGCGTTCGGTCTTCTGGTAGTGCGCCGTCAGCGACAGATTCGCCAGCCGCCGCGTGACCGCCCTCGCTTCGTAGCGTGCCGACACTCGATCGAGATCGCTTTCCGGCAGCGACGTCGCGTTGAAGAAATACGGCTGCGCGAAATCAGGGAAGCCGACATCGTTCATCTGACGCCGCTGATAGCGGACGCGCAACGTCCGGTTCTCACCCAGCTTCACCTGACCAGACAGATTGACGAAGTGTCCACTGGCACCCGAGTTCGGCACCTCGTTGCTCGTGCGGACGTACGGCGCGTTGAATGGATCCGGGAAGGCATTGAAGGCAAAGCCGAAATTGTCGTCGATGGTGTCACCGCGATCGAGGGCGCCAGTGGCGAAGAATGGATTCGTGTCCTCGACAGACAGTGAGCCGGCCTTGTAGTCGTCGTACGACTCCAGCCCGGCCTGCAGCCGAATGGCATATCGCGGACCGCTGGCACCAATCGTCGCAGTGCCGCGAGCGCCGTTCTCGTTGGAGCTGTAGAAACCGTTGAACCCGTACAGTACGCGTGCATCCATCGAGAATCCGGGCTCGTTGGTAATGATGTTGATGGTGCCGGCAAGCGCATCGGAGCCGTACAACAGCGTGCCGGCACCGTTGACGATCTCCATGCGGCTGATGGCGTCTGGCGAAATCAGCCCCACTTCGGCGCCTTGCCGATCGGTCGCCTGACGCGCCGTATTGAGCCGCTCGCCGTCTACGAGTACCAGCAGCCGCGTCGAATCCAACCCGCGCAGACGAGGTCGCAGGCCAAACGGGCCGTTCCCGACCGGCGTGATGTTGGCCACAGTCGTCAGCGCATCGCCGGTCGAGAGTGTGTTGTCCTGCTCGATCGACGCTCGGGTAATCGTCTCGACGTGCAGCGGGATCTGTCGCGTCTCGCGTTCAGAACGTGCGGCAGTGACGCTGACCTGAGCGCTGAACACGCCGAGATCGAGCTGCACCGCCACATCGACAGTCGCTTGATCGGTCTCGACAACGATGGTGCGGGCCGCTTCTGAGAACCCCGGTCGCGTGACGATGACGAGATACGTCCCGGCGCCAGGCGCGTCGAGCTGAAACCGGCCATCGGCACCCGTGTCGGTTGCCGACTCCTGACCCGTGGCCACGCCGCGCAGCACCACGTGGCTGTCCGACAGCGCGGCGCCGGTGACATCAGAAACAATGCCGCGAACAGTGGCGGCAAGGACAGGTGCGGCCGTCAGAACGGCCGCGATGAATACAAACAGGCCCTGAATCACTAACCTCATCAAGGCATTGTAGTGTGCGGCTCGGCCGGTCCCAAAGGACCGGCCCTACTCATAGCGAAGCGCCACGATCGGATCAACCTTCATTGCTCGGCGCGCGGGCACGTACGAGGCCAGCATGGCTACGCTCGCGAGAACGATGGCGACACTCACCATCGTCATCGGATCGCGCGCGCCGACGCCGAAGAGCAAGCCAGCCATGAGTCGCGTGAGCGCGAACGCGCCCGCCAAACCAATCACGAGGCCGATGCCGGTGAGGACGACGCCACGATCGAGCACGAGCCTGAGCAGCGATCGCTCCGACGCACCCAGCGCGACGCGGATACCGATCTCGCGGGTGCGCTGCGCGACTGAGTACGAAATGACACCGTAGATACCGATGCCCGCGAGAATCAACGCAACCGCGCCAAACACGCCAAGCAGCACCGAGGGAATGCGCCGGCCACCCATGCTCGCGCTCTTGATCTGCTCGAGCGAGCGAATGTCGGTGATGGCCTGGTCCTTGTTGACGCTGCGAATCGCGTTGGTGATGGGAATTTGCAGGGTGAGTGGATCGACATCACTGCGGACGTTCAACACCATGCCGTAGACCGGGCTCTGCTCGTTCGAGACGTAGACACCGGCGCTGCGATCGTCTGCGGGGCCGCCGATTTTCTCGTCGCCGATCACGCCCACGACTTCCCAGGACACGTCCGGGCCGAGCTCGGTCTTGCCGGGGATGATTTCCTGAATGAGGAGCCGCTGACCGATCGGATTCTCCTTGTCGAAGTACCGCTTGGCCAGACGCTCGTTCATCACCAGCGCGCGCGGCGCGTTCCACGTGTCGCGATCGGAGAGCGCTCTTCCCTTCTGCATCTTGATGCCGAGCGTTGGGAAATACGAAGGACTCACCACTTTGAAGAAACCGCCTGACCGGTTGGCGAGATCCACCATGGGCTTGTTGGCGGGCTGCATCGGCATCCCGTAGCAGCTGCCCTGCAACGGCGGGGCGCAGCTGTACGCCGTCTCGCGGACCCCGGGCACGGCGGCCACTGCGGTGCGGATCTCGCTCAGATACTGGTTCAACCGCATCGGGTCGGGATACAGCTCGATTGTGGTCGGTAGACGGAGCGTAAGGATGTTCGAGGCGTCGAAGCCGGTGTCCACGGTCATCAGCCGGAAAAAGCTGCGCATCATCAGCCCGGACCCAACGAGCAGCACGAACGCAAGCGCGACTTCCGCGACGATCAACGAATCCCGCAGACGCTTTCGGCCGGCACTGCCGCTCGATCCCCGGCTCTCCTCTTTCATCGATGAGGCCAGGTCGGGCCTCGTCGCCTGCAGCGCCGGCGCCATGCCGAACAGCAGGCCGGTGACCACCGACACGCCAATCGCGAACAGCAGCACGCGCCAATCCATCTCGACGTTGATCTCACGCGCCAGCTGGAACTCGGGAATCATCATCTTGATCCCCTTCATCGTCGCGTACCCGACACCGATGCCGAGCACACCTCCGCACAGCGACAAAACGACGTTCTCGGTGAGGAACTGGCGAATCAGACGCCAGCGTCCGGCGCCGAGAGAGGCACGGACGACGACCTCACGCTCGCGCGAGACGCCGCGAGCCAGAGCCAGGTTGGCGAGATTGGCGCAGCCTATGAGCAATACCAGACCGGTGGACGACATCAGCACGAGAAGCGCGGTGCGCATGTCCTGTCCGACGATCGTCGAGGAGTAGCTCTCGACGATCACGCCCCAGCCCTTGTTGGAGGCGGGAAAGTCCTTCGCGATGCGTGCGCCGATCACGTTCATGCTCGCTTGCGCCTGTGCGAGCGTGACACCGTCCTTGAGGCGCGCGAACGACGTGAGCCAGTGGAAGTCGCGCGTCATGTTCGACGGCAGAAACGCGACCGGCCGCCAGATTTGCGCCGCGGCGCGATCGAAGGCGCTGCCTTCGGGCAGCACGCCGACAATGGTATGCGGCAGGCCGTCGAGCTGCACGACGCGATTGATGATGTTGGGCTCAGAACCGAACTGGCTTTCCCACAGTGCGTGACTGATGACGGCGACCTGGTGCTTGCCGAGTTGATCCTCTCCGGGCAGGAACGTCCGGCCGAGCGCGGGCCTGATGCGGAACACGTTGAAGTAGCCCGCCGATACCCGCGCGCCGCGCAGTTGAATCGGCTCGGCCCCGCCGGTCATCGTGACGCTGCCGCCGGTCTGCGCGGAATGGAAGTCGAAGACCGTGTTGTCTTTCTGCCAGTCCAGAAAGTTCAAGGTCGAGATGCCGTTCCGTTCACCCTGCGGCGGCTTCTCGAGGATTCGGACGATCCGTTCGGGCTCATCGTACGGCAGTGGTTTCAGCAGGATGCTGTCCACGAAGCTGAAAATCGCCACATTGGCGCCGACCCCGATGGCCAGCGTCAGGACCGCCACCAGCGTAAAGCCCCGGCTGTTGGTCAGCGTGCGTGTGGCATAGCGCAGATCCTGGCCGAAGGTAGACATCGAGCCTCCTTGTGGTAACCGTGAGCGAGGCGTACGTCGTTCACGCCGAGCCGAAGCGGTCGCTCGTAAGACGAGATCAACCGGTCATCAGTTCGCCTGGCTTGGTAAAAAGTTGGCTATTCCGCCGCGGTGGGCGCATCTGTGCAACGAGTCGGGCATCCGGGCCAGTCCGATCCACGGTAGCGGCCGAGCATCGTTCCAATCAGCACAACGGTCGGGACAAGGACGGATTGAAGCCAACGCGGCGCAAAGAGGACCGTCTGCGTGTGCCGATGACGCCACGCGAGGTGGGCCATGTAGAAGAGCGGCGGCCGGCCGGGCCGTCCTGCGTTGAGCACTTCGAAGGCGGCCTGCAGGTAGCGATCGAGATCGGCAAGCGGCCGCGAGTAGCCCTCGAACACCAGCATCCCGTCGCCGTCGTTCCACCAGCGATGTGCGGCACCGGCCGGAAACTGCGCGCGCTGGCCGGCGGTCAGGCGCAGGCGCTGGCCGTTCAGAATCGCCCCGAGCGTTCCGGCGATCACGACGCCGTCTTCGAGCTCGACGTGATGGATATGAAGCGGCGGCCCTTCGTTCCGCGGCGGGAGCGATCCCTTCAGTTCCAGGGACAGCACTCCGTCGCGCATCACGCGCCGCAGCGCAAGCTTCTCGCCGGTATGGCGGTTCTCCAATACCAGTTCTTTCATGTGTCTCAGTAAGCCCGTCAGCGCCCGCGCGGGAGGACGAGTGTAATCGATTGTGCTCCAAGAAACTGACATCTTTCACGCGAAGCCAGAAGATGAGGTGAGCGGCAGTTCTTGCTACGAGGGAATCGGTGCGTCAACACCGACCCAGAGATTCATCGTGTTCAGCTCGTCGCGGCCGCAGGCTTTCAAATAGAGAAACAGCTGCATGCGATACGCGGCGCACTGGCCGATGACGTGATTCACCAGGAACTGTCCCAGCGTAACCGGGAGGCCGTCAAATCCGGTCGTCGCGCCGCGAAAGTCAGCATCGGACATGTCGGCGAGCAGCTCGACGTACACGTCGGCTTGCGCCGCGAGTGCGATCACCGTCTCGTCGAAGTCTCGCGCGTTGGCGGTCTCGATCGCGTCCGCCATTGCCGCCGCGTCGAGCGGCTGCCCCTTGGCATACCGCACCAGCATCGGGCCCATGTTGGTGAGATACCGGAGCAACTCGATGGTGCTGCGCTGCTTCGGCGTCGGCCGATAGTCGAGCATGGCAGCGTCGATCTTGCTTACCAGGTGCAGCAGGACACGCACCTCCTTCTGAAGCAAGGTGATCAGCTCGGATTTGGTGAGAACCACTGGACCTCCCGCGAATTTATCGCCTATCGAATAACGTCAGATCCACGAACTCGCCCATCGCGCGATATCCGGCCGCGTTCGGGTGCACATTGTCGTCGCAGGCAAACTCCGGCTTCAACGACTGACCTCCGGCGCCGTGGGCATGTATAGATAAGGGTCGGCGAAGTAGTACGCGAGATTCTTCAGCCGCGGGACCCGGTCCTTGACCGGGTTCTTCAGCAGCGTGAGTACGATCCTGTCGAATTCAAAATCCAGAAACGGACCGTTCCCATTGGCGCGCTGAAAGTCAATGTCGCCATAGCTGGTCCGTGGCACACTCTGAGGAATCCTCACCACGTAGTGACTGCGGTTCTCCTCGGCAACGACCACCGCCGTGCCCGCGTCGCGAACACGAGCCGCGCCGAACACGACGACCCGCGTTCCGATTGGAAATGCTCTCTCGAGCGTCTGTCGCTCATACGGCGTGCTTTCACAGTCCGCCCCGTAACCCAGCAGGGCGACTTCGGCATCGCCCTCGCGCATCGTCCCGCCGACGGCTTCTTGTATACGCACGCGCACAGTTGGCGTCACAGCCGGAACGGCCAGATAGATGGCGAGTGTCGCAAGCGCGATGGTCAACCAGCGGCCCAATGCCTGCCGCCGCCGTCCTCGGCGATACGCGAACAGCGTGACCCATGTCGCTCTCCACACCAGGAGCGCTATGACGCGAACCGTCGTGGCCAACATCGCTAGGCGGTCCGGCTGAAGCCGGACACTACACGGTGAACACGTACAGCGTGACGCCGGCGGCGATCGCGACGAACTGCTTGCCGTCCACTGAGTACGAGATCGGGATCCCGCGCACGGCGCCGCCCAGCTGAATGTCCCACAGCGGCTTGCCGCTCTCGGCGTCGAGCGCGAAGAAATTGCCTTCCTCCGTGCCGCCGAACAGCAGACCCCCGCCGGTTGAGAGCAGACTGGTCCATCCCGGCGACAGCAGCGGGAACTCCCACTTCATCTTCCCCGTCGTCGCGTCGAGCGCGCGGATCGCACCGCTGGCCACGTCGCCGTTGACCGCGCGGCCACCCCCGCCGGTGAACGCGGTGCCCGGCTTGTACACCGCTTCGCCCTTATGGTAGATGGTGCCCATCTCCCGAGCGGCTTGGTAAAACAGCTTCGTCTGTGGGCTGTAGCTCGGGCTGAACCAGTTCGACGCGCCCTGGATATTGGGGAACACCAGCGTGCCTTCGAGACTCGGCGCGATGCCCTTCTTGCGGATCGGCCTGCCCTTCGCATCGATACCGTCGGCCCACGTCTGCTTCGCGTACGGCGACGAGGCGAGATACTCGCCGGTCGCGCGATCGAGAACGTAGTAGAAGCCGTTGCGATTGGCCTGCGCGATCAGCTTGCGCTCGCGGCCGTTGATCGGCGCATCGAACAACACCAGCGTCTCGTTCGCGTCCCAGTCGTGCACGTCTTCGGGCGTGAACTGGAAGTGCCACTTCATCTTGCCGGTCGCCGGATCCAGCGCCAGTACGGAATCGGTGTAGAGGTTGTCGCCCGGACGGTTGTCGGCGTTCCAATCGGGCGCGGGATTGCCGGTCGCCCAATAGAGAAGATTCAGCTCCGGATCGAACGAGCCGGTCAGCCACGTCGAGCCGCCGCCGGTCTTCCAGCTATCGCCCTTGCCCCACGTTTCGGATCCCGGTTCACCGGGCGCGGGGACCGTGTACGTCCGCCACACCAGCTTTCCGCTCTTCGCATCGTACGCATCGACGAAGCCGCGAATGCCGGTCTCAGCACCGGAGACACCGACGATGATCTTCCCGTCGAGCGCGAGTGGCGATAGCGTCAGGTAGAAGCCGTGCTTGTTGTCCTCGACCGTCGTGTCCCATCGCACGGCACCCGATTTGGCATCAAGCGCGATCAGGTGGCCATGCACGGTTCCGAGGAAGACCGAATCGTCCAGGATCGCCACGCCGCGATTGACCGGCGGCGATCCGATGACGATGACATCAGGCGGAATGTTCGGCGTGTACGTCCACAACGTGCGGCCGCTGCGCGTGTCGAGCGCGGTCACCGTGCTGTTGGGCGGTTCGGTCAGATACATCACGCCGTCCACCACGATCGGCGACGTCTCCACGACGCCGGGACGCTGCATCTGATACGCCCATGCGAGCTTCAGTTGGCCGGCGTTCTGCCGGTTGATCTGCGTGAGCGGCGAATAGCGATGCGACTTGTACGAACCGGCATAGGTCAACCAGTTCTGCGGCTCTTTCTCGGCGTTGAGCAGGCGCTGATACGACACCTGCGCGAGCGCACTCGTTCCCGCGCACGCCATGAAGACCGCGATCAAGAGCCGCTTCACTGCACACCTCCGAGACTCGAGAGATACGCGACAAGATCGTCGAGCTCCGGCTCACTCATCTTGCCGGCAAAGCTCGGCATCAGGCTGACGCCGGTTTCCTTGCGCACGACTTCCGCGTTGCTCTTGCGAATCGAGTGGAACTTCCCGCTCTGATCGCGCAACTGAATCGTGAAGAGATCCTCGTTCAGCCGGATCCCGCGCACTTCTGCGCCGTCCTTCATCACCACGCGCACCGGGAGGAACTCACTGTAGCCGGGACCCTGCACCCGCAGCGTGCTGTTTGGGAACGCCGCCGCAGGTTCGACGAGCGCCTGCCGCAAATATTGCGGCCCACGCTGGACGCCGATGTCGGTGAGCTCCGGCCCCAGCGTGCCGCCCTGACCGTTGACGATGTGACACGCGGCGCAATTCTGCTTGGCATAGAGCTCGCTCCCCTTCTGCGCGTTGCCGCGAGAGGAGGGCCGCGCAGTCCGGCCGAGCGAGCGTACGTACGCGACCAGGGCGCGCTGCTCGCCGTCGAGTGTGCGGCGCACGCGCGGCATGCCGCGATTCGGAATCCCGTCGGCGATGATCGCGCGCAGCGCGGCGTCATCCGGCGCATTGACCAGCTTTGCGCGGTTGAGCGGCGGCCCGGCGCCGCCGGCGCCGTCAAATCCGTGGCACGTCACGCACAGATGCCCGAAGAGAACCTTCCCGGTCTGCACATCGCCGGCGGATTGTGCGGACGCGCGCGACACGGAAAACGCAAGCACCATCGCGACGCACAAGCACAAGCGCCTTCGCCCTGAGCGAGCGAAGCGAGTCGAAGGGATCAGGATGCGGAGCATGGTGTAGGGTTCCAGGCAGAACCGTCAGGGACTTTCTTGAAGTGCGAGCTGGTCACGAACCGCGACGTGAGATTCTGCGGATCCTCGACCACCGTCGTCACCACGAGCCACGCATCACCGTTCGCTTCCGTTGTGCGGTTGATGTACTCGGTAAGTCGAGCGGTCGCGCTATAAGGAACACCGTTCTTCCTCAGGTATCCCGGCCGCATGTTGGTCGTCACGATGCGCAGCGAGCCGCCGCGCGGCGTGCCGCCGCCGCGGCGCCCGCCGCCGGCAAGCTGCCAGTTGGCGATTGACGTCCCCTGCCATGTGGGATCGCCGCGCTGTGCTGGCGCCACAAAGTTCAGCATGCGGGTCTGCGTGCCGGCCTCTGTCTCGATCTTCAATGTGGTGTCGTTGTCCCACGAGATGCGAGCGCGGCCAGGCATGCGCATGATCGCGGCCGCACCGTAGCCTCGACACTGTTCACCCGCTGCGGTGTCCTTCGCAGGATCCCACGCATCGGCCGCTTTGGTCCCCGCGTCATTGAGCGGCACGCTCGCGTAGTCGCCCTTGGGCGGCGTGCGCATACGCCAGCGCCAGTCCTCGGTAACGACCGAGACCCACGTGCCGGTGAGGTCGATCGGCGCTGCGGCGCGTGCGGTCGCGCCGCCTTGCCGGCCCTGTGCGGCGAAAAGGGGTCGGGAGTCATTTAATGCGGACCCTGCGAGGACAATGAGACATAGGGTGC
>Ga0126304_10000270_pt1 | contig 19229 bp, 9 predicted proteins | sample Plot25_FD_92538 | JGI IMG/M metagenome (GOLD analysis project Ga0126304, IMG submission 92538) | Serpentine soil microbial communities from UC McLaughlin Reserve, CA, USA - Plot25 | ecosystem: Environmental > Terrestrial > Soil > Grasslands | place: USA: UC McLaughlin Reserve, Lake County... | reverse complement strand
TTGAATTCCAGCCGAAAATACCCGGACGCTTCCGGTGGGAACAGCCTGACGAACTCGTATTCTCTCCATCAAGGCCTCTTCCCCCTGCCACTACTTTCAAAGCACGTTTCAAAGATGATATTCTTCAATATACCGAATACAATAAGCTCGAAAAAACCGATAAGGTCCACTTTTCTACAGCCGAACTGAAATTGGACAATTCGAACGTAACCTGGGTTTTGCCGGATGAGCGCTCAACCAGCGCCACACCTCAAGTGGATCTTTACTTCAACTATGCAGTAAATCCAGGAACGATCAAGGATAAATTGAGACTGGAAATCGCAGGTAAACCAGTTAATTATAATGTGCAGACTTTATCCAATGATAACAAGCTGTCTTTACGAGTGATTGGATTAAAGGCCGAAGACAGGGATCTGGAATCAAATGTTACTATTGAAAAGGGAATCGTGCCGGAAGGTGGAGTGAATGGAACAAAGGAGAATATCGAAAGCAAGCTTTTTATCCCATCGCCTTTTAATCTCTCAATCAATGATGTCACTGCTCAACATAACGGAACTTCGGGAACAGTGTTTATTCGAACTAGCCAGCAGCTTGTGATGGACAAACTGTCTTCCTATATCCAGCTTAATCCTGCCATAAGATTCAATGTTGAACAAACTGATGACGGCTTTGCGGTGACAAGCGAAAGTTTTGATGTCTCAAAAACGTATCTACTTACGTTAAACAAAGGTTTGCGTGGAAGGATAGGCGGTGTACTGAGGGAGCAATATGATAACAACGTTGCATTTGGTGAACTCCAGCCGTCGATTAGTTTTGGTAACAGCAAAGCTGTGTATTTGTCTGGTAAGGGAAATGAAAACATTGAGCTACGCATTACAAATGTTCCAAAAGTAAAAATTATTATTTCGAAGATCTACGAGAGCAACCTGCTTACAGCACAGCGTTATGGTTACTACCCGCAGGACTCACAAGGCCCGGAATATGAAGGCGATTATTATGAAGACTACACCAACGCAGATATTTCAATGGGTGATGTGATCTACGAGAAAGAGATTGAAACCCGTTTGCTTCCCAAGTATGGTAACAGCAGATTGTTCAAATTCAATGTGGAGGATAGGCTCGCTGATTTCAAGGGCATTTATCATATCAAAGTCCGCTCCGCTCAAGATTACTGGATCAGCGATAGCAGGTTTATCTCTAAATCCGATATAGGATTGATCGCTAAAGAAGGCAGGGACAAAATTTTTGTATTTGCCAATTCACTTAAGACTACGGCAGCGATAGATGGTGTGAACATGATCGTGTATGGAAACAATAACCAGGTATTAGGAATGGGTACAACCAATGCCGATGGCGTAGCTGAGATAAATTATACAAGAAAGGATTTTTCAGGTTTTCGACCCGCGATGATCATCGCTAAAACAGCGGAAGACTTTAACTATCTTCCTTTCAACAGTACAAAAGTAAATACCTCGAGGTTTGAAGTTAGTGGAAAGCGTAGCAATAGCACAGGTCTTGACGCGTTTGTTTATGCTGAACGTGACATTTACCGTCCAGGAGAAAAAGTGAATTTTTCAGTGATTCTTCGTGATAAATTATGGAAGTCTCCGGGAGAACTGCCTGTGAAGATGAAGTTTCTTTTGCCGAATGGCAAAGAATTGAAAAGCTTTCGCAAAACACTAAACGCTGAGGGATCGCTCGCAGATGATTTAGAAATATCAGCAGCTGCTATAACCGGGAACTACTCGCTCGAAGTGTATACTTCAAATGACATATTGCTTGCAACAAAAAATTTCAATATTGAAGAATTTGTTCCAGACCGTATTAAGGTTACTGCAAAACTTGATAAAGTATCGTTGTCTCCGGGCCAGTCCACGAACCTCTCGGTGAATGCTGTTAACTTCTTCGGGCCACCTGCTGCTAATCGTAATTACGAAACAGAGATTCAAATCAGGCAAAAGGCTTTTTATCCAAAAAAATATAGTCAGTATAATTTTAGTCTTGCCAACCAGAATAGCTTTTTTAATAAAATTGTGAAAGAGGGCACTACGGATGCCAACGGAAATGCAACGGAATCGTATACCGTGCCGGATGATCATCTCAATATGGGTCTATTGCAGGCGAACTTTTACGCAACAGTGTTTGATGAAACCGGAAGGCCCGTTAGCCGTAGCGTTACTGCCGATATTTATACGCAACAGGTTTTTTTTGGTATTGGTGACGATGGATACTGGTATTATCCGCTAAATCAAACCGTGCGATTTCCTGTAATCGCGTTGGATAAAAATGAGAAACCGGTTAATGGTGTCCAGGCTAACGTTAAGGTGATTAAGCATGAATACAGAACAGTGCTGACAAAGAATGGCAGTTACTTCCGGTATGAATCACAACAGGATGATAAATTGATCACTGAGCAAACGCTGACAGTGAACAGCGAAAACACAGCATACACATTTGTTCCGCGTTCCCCTGGCAACTATGAAATACGGGTCGCAATTTCCGGGGGAGGAACTTATGTCAGCAAGAGCTTTTACAGTTATGGCGCATGGGGCGGAAATAATGGTTCTTTCGAAGTGAACAACGAAGGAAATATTGATATTGAACTTGATAAAACGTCTTACCTCGCAGGAGAAAGCGCAAAGCTCTTATTTAAAACTCCATTCAGTGGTCGGATGCTTGTGACCTTAGAGAATGATAAAATGGTTTCTTATCAATATGTGAACGCAGATAAGCGCAGTGCTTCCATTGATCTTAGATTATCTATCGATCATTTACCGAACGTTTTTGTAACTGCGACGCTTATTAAACCGCATGAGGTTAGCGAGATTCCCCTTACAGTTGCGCTCGGATTCCACAATATTAAGGTGGAAGAAAAAAGTCGCAAGATGAATGTGGATATAGTTGCGCAAAAATCCGTGCGGTCACGTACCCGGCAGAAGGTGAGCGTGAAAGCTTCTCCCAATAGTCTTGTAACGTTGGCAGCAGTTGATAATGGCGTGCTTCAGATCAGCGATTTTAAAACACCGGACCCATACAACCATTTTTATGCTACGAAAGCGCTTGAAGTGAATGGATATAATGTTTATCCTTTGCTATTTCCCGAATTGCGCACTTTAATAAGCAGTACCGGAGGAGATGGGGAAGCAAGTATGAATAAGCGTGTCAACCCCATGCCGGCAAAACGCATCAAGGTCGTTTCTTATTGGAGCGGTATCGTCAAGGCGAACGGAAGCGGAGAAGCCAGTTTTGAATTTGATATCCCGCAATTTAGCGGACAAGTTCGTTTAATGGCCGTAGCGTATAAGGATAACAGTTTCGGAAGCGCTGAATCAAACATTGCAGTCGCCGATCCGATAGTACTCAGTACTGCGCTCCCAAGATTCTTGAGCCCTAAAGATACGGTTACTGTTCCGGTGACGATCACCAATACCACTAATAAGTCAACAACTGCTACTGCTATTGTAAAGGTTGTCGGACCGATCCAGGTTATTGGAGAGCAACGGCAGTCTGTATCATTAAATGCTAACAGTGAGAGTCGTGCTGAATTCCGGTTGGTAGCATCTCCAACCATCAATGTTGGAAAGGTAACTATCGAAGTGAATGGAATGGGAGAAAAATTTGTGGAGGAGACAGAGATAAGCGTTCGACCTGCCGTTCCATTACAGGTATTAACTGGTAGTGGTGTTATCACACATGGGGTCACACAAAAGATTGTAATTCCTACATCGGATTTTATAGGCAACAGTTCAGATTATCATCTGGTAGTTAGCAGGAGTCCGGCACTGGAACTCGGAAAGCAATTGCGCTACCTTTTGCAATACCCTTACGGTTGCACAGAACAAACTATTTCGGCTGCGTTTCCTCAATTGTATTATTCCGACCTTGCGGAGCAAATGAAATTAAAGGCAAATGCAGCAAGCGGTGCAAATGCAAATGTTCTGGAAGCGATTCGTAAGATCAAACTTCGGCAGTTATATAACGGGGCAATCACCTTGTGGGATGGCGAAGGAACTGAACATTGGTGGTCGTCGATCTACGCGGCACATTTTTTAATCGAAGCGCAGAAAGCAGGATTCGAGGTCGACAGGTCATTGCTGGATGGATTGTTAGGATATATTAATAACAGGCTCAAGAGAAAAGAAACAATCCTGTATTACTATAATCAAAAGCAGCAAAAAAAAATTGCTCCAAAGGAAGTCGCATATAGTTTGTATGTTCTTGCATTAGCAGGTAAGTCGAACGTGAGTGTGATGAACTATTACAAAGCGAATCCTTCTATATTAAGTCTTGACAGCAGGTACCTTATTAGTGTTTCCTATGCGATAGCAGGTGATCGGACAAGATATAAAGAACTACTGCCTGCTTCATTTACTGGCGAGGTATCTTTACCGCAAACCGGCGGAAGTTTGTACTCAGATATAAGAGACGAAGCAATTTCGCTCAACGCCCTCATCGATGTGGATCCTGCGAATCCGCAGATACCCCTGATGGCAAAACATGTTGCTGATAAATTGAAGCAGAGAACGTGGTTCAATACCCAGGAATGTTCTTTTAGTTTCCTGGCATTGGGAAAACTGGCAAAGGCCGCGAACAAAGCAACTGTTACGGGAGATATCAGGGTGAATGGTAAATCAGTAGCTAAAGCAGGAGACAATTCAGTCAGGTTAAACGCAAAGCAACTGGGAGGAACGAATGTTGAGATCACCACAACAGGTTCCGGAAGATTGTATTATTACTGGCAATCGGAAGGTATTAGCGCAAGCGGTGATTACAAGGAGGAAGATAGTTACATCAAAGTTCGCAGGAAATTTTATGATCGATATGGAAGGCTGATTTCCGGAAATACATTTAATCAAAATGATATGATTATCGTTCAGATCACTCTTGAAAACTCATATACCGGAGATGTAGATAACGTTGTGATTAGCGATTTGTTACCCGCAGGTTTTGAAATTGAAAATCCACGTACAAAGGAAATTCCGGGGATGGATTGGATCAAAGAGGCAAGCACCCCAACGTCACTGGATGTGCGCGACGACCGGATCAATTTATTTGCCGATCTCCAAAATAATCGCCAAACCTATTATTATGCTGTGCGGGCAGTTTCGCCGGGCATCTATCGAATGGGCCCGGTGGGAGCGGAGGCCATGTACAATGGGGAATATCATTCATACCACGGTGCGGGAACGATCACAGTTGTACGATGACGCTTCGTTTGACCACGTGAACTACTTTATTGATTTAGAATATTTGCAATGCTCCGCAAATCTCATGTGCCCCCCAAAAGCGTGGCACACTTCTTTTATGAAGGACGTTCATCAATATTCGCAACGGTATAACCGAATTTGGTGGGCGATTTTGTAAAATACAAGGATACAGCTCAGAATGTTTTCCGAACTTTGCATTCCTTTTCAGACTGGTCGGGTGCCCGTCTGACCCGTAGAATACCAATGACCAAATCGCAATACCAACGATTCGCTTGCCGGGATAAAATATGAATGTATGAACAAGAAAGAACGGATTATTTTAGCGATCCTGGCGAGTTTAAATTTTACGCATATACTTGACTTCATGATCATGATGCCATTGGGTAATTACCTAATGCCTCATTTTAATATTTCTGCGCAATTTTTCAGTTGGATTGTAGCAGCTTATCCTGTCACAGCATGCCTATCGGGACTTATCGCTGCGTTTTATGTGGATCAATACGATAGAAAAAAAGTCTTGTTATTTGCCTACTTCGGCTTTTTGGTTGGCACTTTCTGTTGCGGTATTGCTCCAGATGAATATTTTCTGATGGCTGCAAGAATATTAACAGGGTTTTTTGGTGGATTGATTGGTGCACAGGTTCTTTCGATAATAGGAGATGTATTTCCGTATGAGAAGAGAGGGCGGGCGATGGGAACTGTCTTCATGGCATTTTCGATTGCGTCAGTCTTCGGTGTGCCATTCAGTTTATATCTTGCTAATCTGATCAGCTGGCATGCTCCTTTCATCTTTATAGCTGTTCTTGGAGTTCCTATTGCATTTCTGATCATCCGTTTTCTCCCGCCGATGAGAATTCACCTTCAACCAAAAGATGACAACGTTAGATTTAAACCAGACGTTATAAAAGTTGTATCAGACATTTTTAGCAACAAGGCGCAGATAGTTGCACTATTGCTATCTGGTTTTCTTATGCTGGGTCATTTTATGGTCATTCCGTTTATAAATCCTTATATGGAGTTTAACATTGGGTGGAGTAAAAGCGAAACTCCTCTGATTTATATGGTTGGCGGAATATGTGCGCTGATTTCTTCTACTATTATCGGAAGAATGGCAGACAAATATGGAAAGCTGCGGGTGTTTATGATCTGCCTTTTTCTTTCGTTAATCCCAATTTTTTTTATTACCAACATGCCACCGATCTCTTTTTACCTGATGCTGGCGATTTTTGGATTCTGGTTTTCATTTTCGACAGGAAGGAATATTCCTGCACAAGCGATGATCACAACTGTTGTAAACCCGGCGCAGCGAGGACAATTCATGAGCTTTAATTCTTCCTTTCAGCAATTATTTACCGGGTTGTCTTCCATAATTGCCGGACTTATTGTAATAAAGAGCCCTGATGGAAAAATCGAGCACTATAATTTGGTAGGATACCTGAGCGCCGCGATTGTATTTAGCACACTATTTTTCGCAATGCGGCTGGCAAAAAAGCAACAATTGAAGTAAAAGAAATATTCGCGCAACGACGCCAGTTTTTTTCTCTGAATTTGGTACGCGATTCTCAAAATGGAGGCCTGGAAAGGGGAAGAACATACTCAAAGGAATAGTCAGTTGGGCGATTATGTATAATTGCCGGGGACCACTCTTTTATACCCAAAAAAAATTTTTCAATTTCTTTCGTTAGAGATTTATAAGTACAACCTGTTACATCAACTGCTACTAATTTGCCTTCCTTGTGATCCTACAAGTTATCGTAACAGTTCCTTCAAGTTGGATATTTCTTAATTCGTTAGGAAGGATGATATTGTCAAGCATGTAGTTTTCAAAGTCTGAAGGGTTTCCTAATGGAACTGGTGGTTTCAAGATACCGCAATATTCACCCGTATAGTTTCCAGTATCATCGAAACACCGCAAATCCAAAAGTTTATTATCGCGGTAAGTTTCTTTGGTTGCGATGACGCCACTTTCGCGATACCATCTCCATTCGCCTTGTAAACTATCGTTTGAAAAGTTTCCTATCGCTTCCAGTTGTCCATTAGCAAACCATATTTTCCATGGCCCTGTTTTCTTATCGTTAGTGTAGCCTCCGGAATCGCTGACCTGGCCATTAGAAAAATATCGCAAAAACCGTCCATTTTTATATCCATCCAGATCAGCACTCTCGATAAGTGGTTTTCGATCGTTGGAAAGTTTTTTTAAATCGGTAGCTGAATCAGAAAATGCATAATCGATAAGGAGGTGCAAATTTCCGTTATCGTGCCATGTATACCATGTATTCACGAGTTGATTGTTGCGGATAACTTCCGAATCCTTTAACCTTCCATTGGTATACCAATATCTCCAAATGCCTTTTCTATATCCGTTTTGATAATACCCATCAGTGGCTTTTTTTTTGTTGCGATAATATGCCGTGAAAGGTCCATCAAACACTGTCAATGCCTTATCTATAAAGGATGCAACTAATAAGGGGTTATTATTGGTATAGGAGGCTTGGAGAATCCAACGGTGACCCGACTTAAAAACAATAGCAGGATAAGTCATTTTATTCCGTGAAGCCAGAGAAAAATTTGCATCAAGAAACTTCCTGAGCGTATCGTTTTTTTGAGAAAAGGCAAATTGGTGCACACCGATGAGAACGATGAGTGAAATTGCTTTCATATTTATTTGATTACTCTGTAAACAGGATAGTTCATATGGGCTCGTTCATAGTATGGCGACTGCTGGTAAATAAAATTCAATTGCGCCCCGGCGTTATTTGCAAACGCTGTGTCCCTCGCTCTCCGATCCTCCAACTTACTTTTTAAATCAGGATCGTTCTTTAGCAGTTCAACAGCTGTTTCCTCAAAGGCATAATCACTAAAGCCTTCTTTTTGGCCGAGGATGGCATCAAAATAATTCCACGCAAAATACGAATCCGGTGCATGCGGTTCCAGCACTTCCATTAAGAACCGATTAGCAGTTTGATTCATTGGGATATAGTAGTCGCCTTTCTGAAAAGAGATTTTTTTGATAGACGAACTTATTACCACGTCACTATTGATGTGATGATCTTCAAACTGACGGGGAGACGTTTTGTAATCATCGATATGATACGCTTCTACTTCGATCAACGTGTCTTTGGCAAGTTGTTTTATATTTACTTTGTTAATCGTCAATAGTTCAACAATCTTCCACCATCCTTGTGGAAGGATGTAAGCGACTGGTTTTTTCACGAAAGTTTTGGACTGGTAAGAGTTGTGAAGTTTTATTGTCGTCTCAAAGGGTTTTGTGCGGTCGTAATATAATCGCGGCAGACCAGATACGTCGCTCTTTTTTTGTGTTGCTTCAAATCCCTTAAACGGGACCTCCGAAAAACGATCTCTATCAAGTGACCAACTTAGTGGAAATACTGCTTGCTGTTTCACGGACAGCTTTGTCTGCTCGCGGACCTTTTTGATCGTTTCGCTGTTTGCGCTTGTGAATTCAATAAAGCTTTCCAGAAGCTTATACGTTGCCTTCACACGTTCCTCGTAGGGCTTCAGCATATGTGTTTCCGGTACGAATGCAAAGCTGTGCCACAAGCTTGCATAACCACTGCTATATCGCGGGCCATCGAGAAACTCAGGCCATCCATTTTTTGGAGTATCACTGAATGAGTTTACATAGGGAATAAGATCGTAGCCTTTTTGCTTCATAGAACGGTAGAGCCCAGGTTCAAATTCGCGGTTCATATATTCCCCCATGACTCCTCCTAGTTTGTTGTGTTGGGACGAGATCAATGTCATCGCATGCTGGTAATCGGCGCCATTACTTACATGGTTATCGATAAAAACATCCGGATCGCAGTAGTGAAAGATTTCGGCGAATGATCTTGATTCTTTTGAATCACATTTAATGAAATCGCGGTTCAAATCTAAATTCTGTGAATTTCCGCGAAACCCAAATTCTTCCGGGCCATTTTGGTTTACCCTGTAATAAGCACTTCTGTTGAGACATCCACCAATATTATAAACCGGGATAATGGCGAGTACAATGTTTTCTGGCAAGGCAATCTTTTTCTGTACAATGTCGCGTACTAAAAGCATGCTTGCATCGATACCATCCGGCTCTCCCGGGTGAATACCATTGTTGATAAGGATGATGCGTTTATTTTTTTTACGTAAGCTGACCAGGTCGAAGTCTTTGTCATTAGTTACGAGCACGAGATGTAAGGGATAACCGGCGTCAGTCGCACCCATCGAGAGCATTTTTACTTGTGATGCCTGTGTATCCAGCGCTTTCCACCAGGAAATGATTTCATGATACGTTGGTGTTTGCTGGCCTTTTGATTGTTCGAACTTTGTTATGAGGGACTGCGCTGAAGTAACAAGGGACAAAACAGTATAAAATAATACCAGGAGAGTTCTCATGAGGAAGTTTGTTGGATATAAAAATAGGGAAGCTAAAACTTAATCCGAGAAGCCGGAATGTATTTTTATCATCGAATAAAAGCGCTTCAGATGCCTTTTAACCTGTAGTCGTAGTCGACATGCTCAACATGATCGCTCCTCTAAGGCGCACCTGGAACATGTAAATAAATAAAAAAAGCTCCCCGAGTTCTCGGAGAGCTAATTGTTATGGGAACAAAAAAATATTATTTGGCGAGTGCATTTACCCTGCGGGTAAGTTTGCTCTTAATGTTTGAAGCCTTGTTTTTGTGGATAATGCCACGTTTTGCGAGTTTGTCCAGCATCGCTACGATCTCAGGCAGCTTTTCAGAGGCCCCCTTGTTATCTTTGATCTCCTGCAGGTCGCGGATAGCGTTACGGGTAGTCTTTCCATAGTAACGGTTACGATCCCTTCGCTTAGTAGCCTGACGCACGTCTTTCTTGGTAGCCTGATGATTTGCCATTTTGTTCGAAAAATTTAGGACGGCAAAGGTAGGCTCGAACCGCCTAAATGCCAAATATTTTTAGTCCCTGCCAAATATTTTTATTCGCACTTCCCGACTGCGCCGATCTTCAGGCCTCTACTGATATTAAAGGCTTTTTTCATTCCATTAGGGTTAATTAGCCCAAAATTAGCGTCCATTAGCGCGCAAAAATTAGTGTCAATTCGCGTGTCACATTTTCACGATATTTGTGACCCGTTGCTTATCCGCATGACTCCAATTTAATTTTTATGAAGGACTTTTCATATATCACCAATTCTCATCCCGCTTTCATTGAAAGCCTTTACCAGGATTTTGTAAACGATCCCAATAGCGTTGATCCAGAGCTCAAAAGGTTTTTTGAAGGATTTGATTTTGCCGTTTCCTCTTACAAGAATGGTGGGGGGCAAAACGGTTCTAATGGTACGGGTCAGCCCGCCCAGCCCATTCAGCCACCTTCCAAAACCGGTGAAGCCACTGACTGGAAGAAGGAACTTGGAGCCTACCGGATGATCCTGGGTTACCGAAATAAGGGGCATCTGATCGCTAAGACAAACCCCATCCGTCCAAGAAAGGACCGCGGGGCCAACCTGGATTTGGGCTTTTATGGATTTACCGAGGAAGATCTTGATAGAAAGCTGAATGTTGGCGCGTCAATAGGTTTGGGAACCACGGCTTTAAGGAATATTGTAGATCATCTTCAGAAAATTTATGCTTCGCATGTAGGCATCGAATTTAAATATATCAGCGACCAGAAAAAAGTCGATTGGCTTTCCAACGAAATGGAAAAGAACTTTTTGTCGCCGCTTCCATTAGAAAAGAAAAGGCGCATCCTGGAAAAATTGAACCAGGGTGTTATGTTTGAAAAGTTTCTTCACACTAAGTATGTTGGGCAAAAAAGATTTTCCCTGGAGGGCGGTGAAACAACCATTGCAGCTTTGGATGCGATCATCAACACGGCTGTAGATCATGACGTACAGGAGGTCGTGATCGGTATGGCTCACCGTGGCAGGCTTAACGTGCTGGCGAATATTATGGGCAAAACATACGAACAGATATTCAGTGAATTTGAAGGTACTGCCAAGGTCGACCAGACTATGGGTAGCGGTGATGTTAAATATCATATGGGATTTGGTAGTGAGATTGAAACTCCGACCAAAAAGATCGTTCATTTAAAACTGGCTCCAAATCCTTCACACCTTGAAGCAGTAAACCCCGTAGTGATTGGCTTTTCAAGGGCGAAAGCGGATGTTCTATACCAAAGCAATTTTGATAAGATTTTGCCAATTTTGATCCATGGTGATGCATCTGTAGCGGGACAGGGAGTGGTATATGAAGTATTACAGATGAGTAATCTGAATGGATACTATACCGGTGGAACAATACATTTTGTGATCAATAACCAGATCGGTTTTACCACTGATTTTGACGACGCGCGTAGCTCTGATTATTGTACCTCTGCTGCGGCAATGATTCAGGCCCCGGTACTGCACGTAAACGGCGATGATGCAGAGGCAGTAGTAAAATGTGTGGAGATGTCAACCCGGTACCGGCAGGAATTCAATTCGGATATTTTCATTGACATGGTTTGCTATCGCCGGCATGGTCATAACGAAGGCGACGACCCGAAGTTTACTCAGCCTGGATTATATGCATTGATTGATAAGCATCCGAATCCCCGGGAGGTTTATACAAATTACCTACTCGAGAATGGAGAAGCCGATGCGAAAGACCTTGCGAAGGAAATGGAGAAAAAGTTTTGGAGCGATCTTCAAGAGCGGCTCGATGAGGTAAAACAAAATCCGTTGCCCTATCGTTATCAGCAACCTGAGTTGGCATGGAAAAGCCTGCGAAAAGCGACTCCACAGGATTTTGAACGTTCGCCAGCCACTGGGATTTCTGATCCCGATTTCAAAAAGATATTCGATGCATTAATGAGCTGGCCGCAAGATTTCAAACCTCTTCGGAAGGTTGAAAAAATATTGCAGGATAAGATCAAACTATATAACGAGGAAAGGAAGATCGACTGGGCCACTGCCGAACTGATGGCTTACGGCAGTTTAACGTTACAGGGAAAGGATGTGCGAATGAGCGGGCAGGATGTACAGCGCGGTACCTTTTCTCATCGGCATGCCGTATTGCGTGATGAGGTTACTAATAAAGCGTATAATCGTCTAAGCGGTATTCAGGACGCAAAAGGAAAATTCAGAATCTATAATTCACTATTGAGTGAGTTTGCCGTTGTCGGATTTGAGTATGGATATGGGATGGCTAGTCCAGATGCATTGGTGCTATGGGAAGCACAGTTTGGAGATTTCGTAAATGGCGCACAGATTATGATCGATCAGTTCATATGCAGTGCCGAACAGAAGTGGAATCGTATGAATGGTCTCGTAATGTTGCTGCCACACGGATATGAAGGCCAGGGTCCCGAGCATTCCAGTGCAAAAATGGAACGTTTCTTACAACTCTGTGCGGAATTAAACATGATTGTAACCAATATTACGACGGCTGCAAACTTTTTCCATTGTCTGAGACGACAGCTTACATGGCCATTCAGAAAACCATTGGTCAATTTCTCTCCGAAAGCAACGCTTCGCCATCCGGGAACTTATTCAACTGCAGACGCATTTACGAGTGGATCGTTCAAAGAGGTGATTGACGATACATTTGTCCATGAGCCATCATCAGTGAAGAAGGTTTTGTTTTGCTCTGGAAAAGTATATTATGACCTCGCGGATCGTCAGCAGAAAGATCAGATCAGGGACACCGCGATTATTCGCCTGGAGCAGTTGTACCCGTTACCATTAAATCAACTCGAAGATCTGTATAGAAAATATAGTAAAGCAACCTGGTTCTGGGTACAGGAAGAACCGTTGAATATGGGAGCGGCTTCTTATTTGCAAATGAACCTGAAGAGCATGAATTATGGAGTGATAAGCCGACAGCCCAGTGCTTCACCTGCTACTGGTTTTGCAAAAGTGCATGCCCAGGAGCAGGCAGAGATTATTGATACAGCATTTTCTATATAACGCTAATAACGCAAATTGTAGCGAATGGCCGCCAATAATCGGCGTAACTGTGTGTGAAAAGTTTGGGATTTCGTTTTGGCTGTGTTTCGAACATTAGCGTTAATTCGCATTAGTGTCAATTTTACTGTTTTTTATTAGTGTTAATTAGCGTGTTTTCTAATTAGCGTCAATTCGTGTAACAATGATAGATATTAAAGTTCCGACAGTCGGTGAATCAATTAGTGAGGTCACGTTGTTAAAATGGGTAAAGAATGATGGCGAGTATGTGGAAAGAGATGAGGTGATTGCTGAACTTGAAAGTGAGAAAGCGACATTTGAAGTGAATGCGGAACAGGCTGGAGCACTGAAAACATCTGCACAAGAAGGCGATACCTTAAAGATCGGTGATACGATTGCAACAATTGATGAATCGGCTGCAAAGCCTGCGGGTACAAGCTCTAATGCAGGGGCAAACAGTGGGAAGGCCGATGGCAAACCCGTAACACAGGAATCCACTGCAAAACCTCCCGTGGTAACCCAACCGCAAACTGCCAACGACAAAGCCCCAGCCACCGATGTCAAAGCTTCTCCTGTGGCATCTGCTATCATTGCTGACAAAAAGGTAGATCCAAAAACTGTTACCCCATCCGGTTACCAGGGAAAAATATTGAAAGAAGACGTGCTCGCAGCACTTTCAAACCCAGGACGAACTCCGGGGCGTGAACTGTTCACTAGAAATGAGAAGAGAGAAAAGATGAGCAATCTCCGCAAAACGGTTTCACGCCGTTTGGTGGAAGCAAAAAATACTACGGCCATGCTCACAACTTTCAACGAAGTGAACATGCAGCCGATCATGGAGATTCGTACAAAATATAAAGACAAATTCAAGGAGATCCATGGTACGAACCTCGGGTTTATGAGCTTTTTTACAAAAGCCTGTTGCTATGCACTACAGGAATGGAAAGCGGTAAATGCGTATATCGATGGAGACGAAATCATCTATCATGATTTCTGCGATATCTCCATTGCAGTTTCGGCGCCGAAGGGCCTCGTCGTGCCTGTAATCCGTAACGCAGAAAGTTTAAGCATGGCAGAGATCGAAAAGAAAGTAGTGGAGCTTGCTTCCAAAGCAAAAGACAATAAACTCACCCTCGAAGAAATGCAGGGTGGAACCTTTACCATCACCAACGGAGGAGTATTTGGATCACTCATGAGTACGCCTATTATCAATATTCCGCAATCCGCGATCCTTGGAATGCATAAGATTGAAGAAAGACCAGTTGTTGAAAAAGGCCAGATCGTAGCAAAGCCCATGATGTATGTCGCACTGAGCTATGACCATCGCATCATTGATGGCCGCGAGTCTGTGAGTTTCCTCGTGCGCCTGAAGGAATTATTGGAAAATCCTGAGTTATTGCTCTTCGGAAAAGATCCCGTAAGAACTCTTCTTGAACTATAAGAATATTTCGGGCAAAGACACCAAGCTACCGAGAGGACATCTTTGCCTCTGGGGCGGTCTTTGCGCGCTTTTATCCTTATTGTGCTGCACTTAGCCCAAACGGTACACGGAAAAAACCCTCTGTTACTTCGATCGTTTTTGTTGAACTGCCACTTGTTGCTTTATATGCAAACTTCCCCTCCATCCATTTGCCATCAAGTTTTGTAATCTCAATCTCTCCTGACGTTCCTCCCCAGAATCCTGCATCCTCTTCCAGTGAAAGATTCGCTGCATGATCGTTATCAAAAGGAAATTTTTTTCCGGCTTCAACACCTCTTTTCCATAATTGGAAATTCATATAATCGCCACCGTTTTCTCCGTGTATTCTTATATAGCTGCTATGGACATCTTCATCAGGCATCATATGACTGGCTACCCATTGCTTGCCATCGATCTTTGCCTTCATAAAATAGCCGCCTTCGTCGGTAGGAATTGTCCCGGGAGAATTTTCTTTAACTGCTTGTTTTATCTGCCCTGACAATACTTTCGCGTCGCTCTGGGATGACTCTCTGCAAGAGGGTAAAATAAAGGAGAGCAAAGTCGTAATGATAACGAAAGAGAAATGTTTCATACAAGCTCGTTTCTGGAGATCAAAGTATTGCGTGTTTCTGGGTTCATTCAGAAATGGCTTACCAAAGTTGGATGCGATAAACGTAAAGGAAAATCGTCTTTTGAGTGTTTTAGCGAGGTAAGGAGTATACATGAATCTGTGATGGTTAAACGATGCGTTCGTTAAGAGCCTTTGCTATTGCTTCTTTTCCGCAATTCACATGTAGCTTCTGATAAATATTTTTTAGGTGGGAGCGAACGGTATCAAAGGCAAGATTCATCTCTGATGCAATGATTTTAATGCTATAACCCTTGATCAGCCATTGCAATACTTCAATCTCTCTTGGCGAGAGCATATACTTGTTTGATTGAGGCTGTGTTTTAAATGTATTCAAGACTTTCCGCGCAATGCTTGGCGACATCGGAGCACCTCCTTCAAGCACTTCCTGAATAGCATCGAACAATTTGCCGGGTGGAGTCTTTTTCAGCAGGTAGCCATTAGCACCGGCACATAAACACTGAAATAATTTTTCATCATCTTCAAATACAGTGTACATAATGACTGCTGTCGTAGGACGTGCCTCCTTGATTAGTGCAACACCGTGGATTCCACTTTCGCCGGGCATGTCAATATCCATCAAAACGACGTCGGGCTGGTATACCCTCGCTATATTTGCTGCGTCATTACATTGGTTGTAATCGCCAATCACTTCATAGTTGTTCATCTTGAGCAAATAGGCAAGAGATTCGCGCAGGCGGTCATTATCTTCAAATATGGCAATCCTTACTGGCATCTTAGCAAAATTAATCATCCTGCTGCTAAGCGCTATAACTCATTTGGGGGATTCTCATCTTATGAGTCCGTCTTTTTTCCGGGAATTACTCTAATTAGTACAAATTTTTTTTCGTGATAGTTCGTGGCAAGGCTTCCTGATTTGGATGTTGTCTCCGTAAATCATCTCCTCCAAGACGCTGGAATTCGTGGCAAAGAGTTAAAGTGGAAATCTAAGTTCAGTAGAAGTGCCCTTTCCCTGTTCAGATTTAATTTTTACTGAGCCCTTCCATTTTTCCATCCGGCTATACATGTTTTTAATTCCATTTCGGTTTGTATTCATCGAGGTATTAAAACCTTTGCCATCGTCGTGAATCTCCATATACAAATTGTTTCTCTCAATCCACAGTTTGATGGATACATTTTTTGCCTGCGAATGTTTGTATATGTTATTGATCGCTTCTTTAAATAATAAAAAGCAGTCTCTTCGCTGATCCATATTTAGTTTATAGTTCTCAAACTGTTCATCAAGTTGAAGAGAATATGAGATATTTGCACCATCAAATACTTCGGCTGCATACCGCCGCATTCGGGCTACTGTTTGTTCAAGTGTATCATTGCTGGTATTGATGCTCCACACAATGTCGTCCAATGCCTGGTTAGAAAAATAAACTTCTTCAGAAATTCGATTCAAGAAATTTTTGGTTTGCTCTTCATCTTGCATGTTTTTCCTGCTGAGTTCTGAAAGAATGCTGATATTCGTCAACGTTGAACCGATATCATCATGCAGGTCGGTAGCTATACGATTGCGAACCCTTTGCAAAGCTATTAATTGATTGATACGATATCTATACAGGGCATAGAGTATTCCAAACATTGCGATGCAACCCAAACCAATAAACCACCATGTTGTCCAGAATGGCGGGTCAATAATAATAGTTAAAGTAGTTATGGGATCAATACTTGATGCCAGGTTGTTCGAGGCTTTTACCTTAAAAACATATTTGCCGGGAGGAAGGTTGGTGTACGATGCATAGTTCCGATTGCCGGCATTGATCCAATTTTTCTCGTAATCCGCCAACTGATAATAATAAGTGAGTTTATTAGCTGAAACAAAATCAAGCGCTGCGAAATCAAATGCGAGAGAGTTATCACTATGACGCAACCGTAAAGTCTTTTTATAGATAATACTGGTATCGCCGTTGAAGGTTTGATTATTGATTGTAGCACTAATGATCACAGTGTTAATTTGCTGGCTGGTTGTAGCGATTTTTTCAGGGTTGAGTATATTCAATCCTTTAATACCTCCAAAAAAAAGTTGTCCGTCATCGGAGCGATGGAAAGCTCCCGTATTAAATTCATTACTCTGCAGGCCGTCTTCTACAGAAAACAATGTGAAATGTGAGGAGTTGGTCGATTTGAGCTCTTGTGGCGGCGAAAAGCGGCATATGCCTTTGTTGGTACTGATCCATAGTGACCCACTGTTATCAGGCAGTATCGCATAAACAGTATGGTTAGGCAGGCCCTGCTCTTCCGTTATGAAATTGACCTTGTGAGAATTAACATTATAAGTCACTATTCCACTGCCTGAGGTTCCTATCCATAAAACAGGATAATGGAAGTATAAGGTTTTTATCCCGATCTCCGTTTGCCATGCTTTTTCCAAAGCAGGAATATTAATAAACTTGTTTTGACGCGTATTAAAAAACTGAATTCCTTTTCTCTCGAACCCAATGCAAAGGATGCTGTCATTAATTGTTATGATTTTGCGTATGTTGTTTTCAGCAACTGAATTGCTGCCCGGGTGATTAACGTAATTCTTCAGGACGCCCGAACTTTTATTTACAAGACTTAATCCTGCATGCCTGGTCGTTATCCAAACATTGTTACCAGAGGCCGGATGCATGCACCAAACCGTATGATCAGGAATTCTCAATGGTGCTATTGTATCAGGATAGAACTGCCTCTTGATTTTTTTTGTTTTCTGATCGAGGATTAGTAAACCGTTGCCTTGTGTGCCAACCCAAATGTCACCATCCTGGTCTGTTAGTAACGAAACAATTCTTTCATAGTTACTTACATTCTGTTTGTAAGGAGAAAAGTGAATTGTTTCAGCAATATTTTTTGAAGGATCCAGAAAAGTAAGGCCATTGTTTGAGGTCCCCAGCCATATTCCTCCTTTCTTATCGGTTGTTATAGAGCGTATTTGTTCAATGGATACGTTTTCAGGAATATTGTTTGAAGAATAAAGTGTAAAATTATTAAGGCGACGGTCGTAATAACTGATTCCGCCACCATCAGTGCCGATCCAAACCCCTCCTCTCTTATCCTGTTTAATAGACAGTACATCATTATAGCCAAGAGATGAAGGGTTTTTTTTGTCTGAAATAATATGAGTGATAGTTGAGTCAGCAGGATTTATCACAAACAATCCCTGGCCATAGGTTCCAACCCATATCCTGTTAAACTGATCCGCGAGAACCACAAAAATGGTCAGCTCTCGTGGAAGGGTTTTTTTGTTGTATCCGCTGAAAGGACGAAACAATGAGTCATTTTTTTTCTTCACTAAGAGGCCCTTCCCATACGTCCCCAACCATAAATTGTTTTTTGAATCCTCCGCAATTGAGCTGCATGAGATGGCATTTTCCGAATTGGAGAGGGAATAATTTAATAAAGTTTGAACCGGTCTATGAATATTTTCAAAGACCGAAAGACCTTTTGCAGTTAAGACCCATTTCCGACCTTGTCTATCTCCGAATATTTCCTGGATTTGGTTGCTGCCAATATGCGGGATGGAAGAGGACCCAGCAACGTGGTGAATAAGCTGTTTCGTGTTGAGATTATAAATAAACAGGCCACAGCTTTCTGTACCGATCCAGATATGATCTCCGTCGGGATAGATACAACTGACTGCTGGTAGTTGTACTCCATTTAACATCGACACGGTCAGGACGGACTGGTCATACAAATTCATCGTCTCGAGTTTTCCGCCCCTGGTGATCATCCAAAGATCATTACGACTTCCGATCGCCAGTTTGCCGGTAGTGCTGGTTGAAGCCGTTGTAAAGTCATCAAAGCTTTTTTTGAATATCAAAAATTTTTTCCCGTCATATCGGTTTAAGCCATCCTGGGTTGCAAACCATACAAAGCCCGTATGATCAGCAGCGATATCTACCACACTGCTTTGAGAGAGCCCTTCATTGATACTGATATTTCTAAACGAAATATGGTTAGACTGAGCGGCAGTGGATCCAAATATGAGCACACTTAATAATAATATGACCAATCTTTTTCTCATAAGAT
>Ga0126304_10000269_pt1 | contig 19232 bp, 16 predicted proteins | sample Plot25_FD_92538 | JGI IMG/M metagenome (GOLD analysis project Ga0126304, IMG submission 92538) | Serpentine soil microbial communities from UC McLaughlin Reserve, CA, USA - Plot25 | ecosystem: Environmental > Terrestrial > Soil > Grasslands | place: USA: UC McLaughlin Reserve, Lake County... | reverse complement strand
GCAGTTTTAATAAACCAAGAGGTGATGTGTAGTAGGCAGTGTAGAGGTTCATCATCCAATTTTTAAACCATTGGATATTTTTTGTTGAGGTTGTAATAAAACTACGTCTTTATTTTCATCATAGACGCCAAGCACAAGACATTCACTTACAAAATTGGCGATGTGCTTTGGCGGGAAATTCACTATAGCAACCACCTGTTGACCCACCAGTGATTCAGCTGTATAAAACTTGGTGATCTGTGCTGAAGATTTTTTAATCCCCAATTCTCCAAAGTCAATGGTTATCTGGAAAGCCGGTTTTTTCGCTTTTGGAAAGTCGGTAGCCTGTGTAATGGTTCCGGTTCTAATGTCAATCTTTTCAAAATCGTTCCAGGAGATGGTAGACATAAAGTGGAGTAATGACTATTAATCCAGCAATTTACCCAAATCCAATAACTCATCTCTCTTGTACCCGTCTTTTTCGTTGTCAAAACATTTTGACGCCTCCTCCAGCAAGTATTGTATCACTCTATTATTGGAAAGCGGCTTGAAATAGGTATCCACCGGAGGTACGGATATACGTTTGAAATAATTTTCAACATCTTTTTGAGTAAATACCATCCCACTGGATGGGTCAATAAAAAATTCGATTTTACTTAAGTGGTCATTGGATGATTCATCGCTATACCCCGGTTTAAAATAAGCCAGTACAAATTGTTTCGGAACACCAATTGCTTTTACAGGAACATCCAGCAAATCGCAAAGGATGAGGTATAAAATGCCATTGCTTAACTGGTTTCCCCTTTTCGATTCAAGCACTTTGTGAATAAGAAACTCGTTGATATCCGTATAAGCTATTTCTGTTCCCTTAAGACTGTAATAGCTATATAAAATACCAGTAACAATTCTTATTTGTTCTAAAGGAGTGAGATAGTTATTTAACTCGAGCCAGATGTTGCGACGGATCTTCTCTACTTCAAGCAGAACGGCACTGGTAGTAAGATCGGGGTATTGAAATTTTGACACCAATAAGGAACCTACCAACAGATCATGATGGCCTGCCAGGCTCCATTGGCGGAAGTCTTCTGTAAGATCAGTGTAATGCAATCGGTGAATAATGAGTTCTATGCGTTCCTGTATTTGTTCATCGGGTGTTGTTTCCCACAGGTGTTCCAGGTTTGGTATAATGGTTCTTCCAAAATCAATGATTCTGTTTGATACCGCTCCAAACACTTCTTCGTCCGGATCATCGATCAGGTTGAGTAATGCTGATATTTCGTTTGTTTGTTCCATTCAACACAATATCTAAAAATAATATGCCTTACTTTTTTATACCTTTTTTAGGCGCTGTTTTTTTGGCACCTGCTTTTTTCGGAGCTGCCTTTTTCGCCGCTGTTTTTTTTGCAAAAGCACCCGGTACCTGGGTCTCGATCATTTTTTTTACTTCTTCTAACGGAATACCGGATAATTCTTCTGCCGTTAGTTTTTCTCCTTTAGTACCCCGCCCCAATTTCAGCATCTTCTTACCAAAACGTATAAAAGGGCCCCAGCGTCCATTTTCAATTGAAATTTTTTCCGAGGGCCACTGTTGTATATACCGGTTTGCTTCCTTTGTTACTTTTTTTCCTATCAGTTCATCAATATCTTTCTGTGTCAACGCGTCAAAATTGTATGCCCGCGGAACATTAATATAGAGATTGTTCCATTTAATGAATGGGCCAAACCTTCCTTTGCCTTTTGTTACCGGTTCGCCTTCGTAATGTGCAATTGGAGCGTCAGCTATTTGCTTTTGATTGATAAGGTCAATCGCTTTTTCCATGTCCAGCTCCAAAGGCTCTATACCTTTTGGCAACGAAATAAATTGCTCGCCGTATTTTAGATAAGGTCCAAACCTTCCGGTGTTAACAGCAACTTCCTGACCTTCATATTCACCAAGTGTCAGTGGCAGCTTAAATAAATCCAACGCTTCATCAAGGCTTATGGTTTCAATGCTTTGATTTTGTTTTAGCCTGGCGAAACGGGGTTTTTCTTCGTCGTCCGTTTTACCTATTTGTACCATGGGGCCATATCGTCCCATGCGGGCTACAACGGGCTTTCCGCTCTGTGGATCGCTTCCCAGTTCTTTTTCGCCTTTTACACGTTCCGCTGTTTCAATCGTTTTTTCTACATCGTTTTTGAAAGGATTGTAAAAATCATTGATCATTTTATTCCACCGCATCTTTCCCTGTGCCACTTCATCAAACTCTTCTTCAATACGGGCAGTAAAGCTATAATCCATGATGTCGTCGAAATATTGCTTTAAAAAATCTGTTACTACTAGTCCAAGATCGGTAGGAAAGAGCTTTGATTTTTCTGCGCCTGTATTTTCGGTCTCCGTTTTTTTAGATATTCTATCATTATTTAAAACAAAAATATTGTAGGTTCTTTGAACGCCTTCTTTATCCCGTTTTTCTACATAACCTCTTTTTAAAATAGTGGAAATAGTAGGAGCATAGGTAGATGGACGGCCAATGCCAAGCTCTTCCAGCTTTTTTACCAGTGACGCTTCTGTGTAGCGAGGTAACGGGCGGGTAAAGCGTTCAATGGCTTTCATTTCTTTAAAGCCCAGTTGCTGACCTACCCTTAATGGTGGCAACATCCCTTCCTGGCCTTCTTCACCATCTGTATCTTCGTCATCTACATCTTCGCGATAGACTTTGATAAACCCATCGAATTTTAGCACTTCACCTGTTGCAGTTAGTTCGGCGTTATTAGTAGAGACATTAATTTTTGCTACTGTTTTTTCTAACTCTGCATCAGCCATTTGACTGGCCATAGTACGCTTCCAGATCAATTCGTACAGTCTTCTTAAATCAGGATCGCCTACCGTAGTTTTAGACATGTAAGTTGGCCTTATGGCTTCATGGGCTTCCTGGGCCGACTCATTTTTATTCTTGAAGCGGCGTGGCTGGTGATATTTTTGACTATAGCTGCTAACGATATTGTTGCGGATGTCGTCCATCGCTGTCTCACTCAAGCTTACACTATCCGTACGCATATAAGTAATGTGTCCGTTCTCATAAAGCTTCTGGGCCAACAACATGGTCCGGCTAACTCCATACCCGAGTTTTCTACTGGCTTCCTGCTGTAAAGTGGAAGTTGTGAAAGGAGCTGAGGGCGTACGTTTTGTTGGTTTAACCTGTATATCTTTTACGGTATAATTTGCGCCAATACATTCCTTGAGGAATTGTTCGGCGGCATCAGCCTTAGGAAATCTTGATCCCTCGGCCTTGAAAGCGATTTGCTTTCCGGCATCATCAGTGGCATTAAAAATGGCCTCAACCCTAAAACTGCTTTGAGCACTAAAAGCGTTAATCTCTCGTTCTCTTTCGGCAATTAATCTTACGGCAACGCTTTGTACCCGCCCGGCGCTAAGGTTATTCTTCATACTTATCTTTCGCCAAAGCACTGGGCTTAGTTCAAACCCTACAATCCTGTCCAGTATCCGCCGGGCTTGTTGCGCATTTACCAGGTTCATGTTCACAGTCCTTGGATTTTTTACTGCTCTTTGGATTGCTGGTTTAGTGATCTCATGAAATACAATACGTTTTGTTGTTAGAGGATCCAATCCTAATACTTCGCAAAGATGCCAACTGATTGCTTCTCCTTCACGATCCTCATCCGTAGCCAGCCATACTTCATCACTTTTTTTGGCCAGTTGTTTTAGGTCATTCACCACCTTTCTTTTTTCTTCCGGAACAATATAACGAGGTTTGAAATTATTCTTCACATCAATACCCATATCATCTTTTTCAAGGTCACGGATATGGCCATAGCAACTTTTTACTTCGAAGTCACTACCCAAAATTTTTTCAATGGTTTTAGCCTTTGCTGGCGACTCCACGATCAACAAATTCTTCGGCATAAGCTCTTATTTCTGTTCGATTTTACTCACCTGCGAACATGCAAGTATAAGGCAAGAAGATTAATTATTATAAAAGAGGCATTTTTCCAATCAACAGTTGTATGGTGTTATTTTAGTTGTTGAGCTACTAATTCAGAAATTTTTTGTGCCCATTTTTTATATTCCTTAGCGGAAGGATGCAGGCCATCTTCAGCTATTAATGCAGGATCGTTTTTAGATTCTTTGGAACTGGTAGTAACGTCTACGTATTGCACTTTGTATTGAATAGATACAGCCTTTGAAACGTTATTAAACACCTCTACTTCTTTGGCCATTTTGTCCAAATCTTTTGATTGGGCAAAAGGTGTAACACTATAATCAGGAATAGAAACAACAATAACGTGGCTGGATTTATTATTGGCAAAAGCAAGGGCTTTTTTTAGTAATTGTTCGAACTCCATTTTATAAAGCATTACATCACGACGTCGATATTGATTATTCACCCCAATCAACAAACTCACGAAATCATACTTAGATAAAAATTTATGTTCTTTAATGCCTTCTTCTAATTCATCGGTTGTCCAACCGGTTTTGGCAATAATCTCAGGAGCTGAAAAATTATAGCCCTGCTTACGTAACAACTGCACGGTTTGATACGGAAAGCTTTTTTGTAATAATTCTGATTCACCAATTGTATATGAATCTCCAAGAGCCAGGTAAGTATAGGTTGATTGCATAGAATCTTTGTTTTGTGAAAATGATATGATTGGAACCAAAAGAAAAAACAGTAAGGTATTTTTCATCGCAGATTTTTACTGAAAAACTTTATCAATCATAAAAAGTCCATAATAGCTTTAAACGATTTATTATCCCTGTAGATTCTTCTATGCCCCAACCCCTCGGAAATTATGAAATGAAAGTTTGGATAGTCTTTATCCATTATTGGCTTAACGTCGGATAGTGGTGTCATCTCATCGTCTTTATCCTGTAAAAACAAAACCTGTGCCTTAATATTGGGAGCTGCACGGGAAACTGAATACCATTCCGGTGGCTTTCCTCCAAGCTTTGTAATGAGTTTATCAAATTCTTTTCTCACTTCAGGGTCGAGTTTCAAAAAATTAAAGAAATTATCAGATGCTGTTTGAGTTTCTGTGGCGGGAGCGATTAATACTAATTTATAGGTTTCATCATGTTTGATCTCTTCTAAAAACTGGCTAACAACTAACCCGCCTAATGAGTGAGCTATAAAGGACTCGACGGGCCCATACGTTTTATAAATATGGTGTAACATATTTTTATACATCAACACATTAACTCTTTTGCCGGAACTGCGGCCATGTGCCGGTGCATCAAATGCCAACACTTCGTATCCCTTTTTCACAAGGGGGTTTATATAACGATCGAAATTTATGACGCTTGATTCAAAACCATGAAGGATCATTACCTTTTTATCCGCCGGGTAATTCCAGCGATATCCCCTTATTATATTGCCTTCAAAAGGAAAATGAAGCTTCTCGGCTTTTTCAAATATGGGTGGCAGCTTTTTCTTATTTCGATATTGTGGCGTGCAAAACAATTGAAAAGCTTTTTCAGCAGCCTTTCTTTTGGAAATGGTGGAAAGAAGACCAAGCTTTGTCCTGACATATTTTATAACCAATCGCTGCCCTAAACTCATGAAATGTTTTCGTTTAAAGTTGAGATTCGAAGTTATCTTAAAGCATATCAAACATAAATATTTCTCCGTCTCTATTTTTTAAAAGACAAAGAAGGAGGCTGAAACTTTAAACCGTGATCGATGAGTAGTTATAGTTTTTGCTAAAGAACGTCGACCTTTGAACCTCAAACTTCACAACATTAGATGGAAATTGTAATCATTGGTACAGGCAATACCGCAACCGTATTAGGGCGCAAATTAAAAGCGGCCGGACACCAAATAGTACAGGTATATGGCAGGGATTCCATGGCTGCCAGTATACTGGCTTACGAGTTGGCAACCGAATCAACCAATTATTGGAATGTGGTAAATAAAGATGCGGATATTTATATTCTTGCAGTTTCGGATATTGCCGTAGAAGATGTAATAAAAGAACTTGCCCTCCCTGGCAAAACCATTGTGCATACCGCTGCTTCGGTGTCAAAAGACATACTAAAAAAAGCCGCCCCCCATTTCGGTGTTTTCTATCCCTTACAAAGCCTCAGAAAAGAACTTGATTACTTACCGGAAACACCGATTATTATTGATGCAAGTGACGAAGCAACTTTCAATGAACTGGAATCTCTCGCTCATTCGATTTCAAACCAGGTTATAGAAGCAAACGATGAGCAAAGGCAGAAACTTCATTTAGCAGCCGTCTTTTGTAACAATTTTGTTAATCACATTTATGCATTGACAGAAAATTACTGTAAAGCGGAAGGGATCGATTTTAGTCTTTTGCTTCCTCTGATTAAAGAAACAGCCGATAGGCTAAAAGATATTCCTCCTTCGGAGTCTCAAACTGGTCCTGCCGTGAGAAACGACCGCGTTACGATAGAGCAACACCTTATTTTATTAAAAGATTATTCGCAATTGCAAAAATTGTATAGCCTCCTAACAGAAAGCATTTACAATAGCGGCAAACACATTTAATATGGCTGCACTTACAACTTCATGTAAAGGAAACTTACATCTATAAATACTGTCAAGGGACAACCAATCCCTTCTGTAGTTACTTTTGCATCCGCGTTTGTTTATGAAGCAAGAGATAATCAAAACCAGTGTGTCGCTATAAACCACAATCGAATTCTGCTAATTCGGTCATATCTTTCATTTCACCATGAAGTTTGAAAATACTACCAAGGAAAATTTAAATATTGTTTCTCTTTCAAAGGAGGGAGACAACGTGCTTGAACATTTCAAGTCAATAACAACCTTTGTTTTTGATGTTGATGGCGTGTTAACTGATGGAACGGTGCTTATGTTGGAAAACGGCCTGCAGGCAAGACAAATGAATATTAAAGATGGATTGGCACTTCAGATGGCTGTTAGAAACGGATATAAGGTTATTATTGTTTCCGGCGCTGCTTCAGAACCAGTCATTAACCGTTTTCGGTACCTGGGCATTGAGGAGATCCATTTGGGTATAAAAGATAAATTGAAATTCGTTGAGCTTTTTATAGAACAAAACAATTTATTGTGGAAAGAAATACTTTTTATGGGAGACGACCTTCCTGACATAAATGTATTAGAAAAAGCGGGGTTGCCTTGTTGTCCGGCCGACGCAGCAGTTGAAGTAAAGAAGATAAGTAAATATATTTCACCATCGAAAGGCGGCAATGGATGCGTAAGAGATGTTATTGAAAAGGTTTTAAAATTGAATGATCGTTGGAATTTCCATCCTGAAATTTCGTCACGTTAACTTTACTGAATGAATTTGGTGAGTGCTTTTTTTAGATTGATTCGTTGGTCTAACCTTCTATTTATTATTCTCACACAACTACTTTTTTATTATTGCGTTTATATTCCTTTATACCATAACAATGACGCCAGAAAATTAGTTTGGATTATTCTTGCTTCTATATTTATTGCAGCGGCAGGCTATATTATAAATGACTATTTCGATCTTAATATTGACCAGATCAACAAGCCGGATAAAAATGTTTTTGTTAAAACAATCCACCGCCGTTGGGCTATCATATGGCATTTCTCTTTTAGCCTTTTAGGCATCATTGCTACTGTGGCGGCGATAGGCCTTCACAAATGGTATTTGATCCTTGCCAATGTTTTTTGCGTGGCACTACTTTGGCTTTATTCTACTTCTTTTAAAAGAAGCCTTTTAATCGGCAACCTTACTATTTCCATTTTAACTGCCTGGACGGTGCTGATTGTTTTCTTTGCTTATACTGAACCGCACCAAGCTTTTGTGGCCAATTCTACTTCTATAAAGTTTTTTCGGATTGCCTTTTTATACGCAGGGTTTGCCTTTGTTATATCGCTTATCCGTGAAGCAATAAAAGATATGGAAGACATTGAAGGTGATGCCAGGTATGGCTGTAAAACCCTGCCTATTGTTTCCGGAATGAGAACAACAAAAATTTATACCACTGTATGGATAGTAGTACTTACAGCTTCGTTGTTTGTTTTGCAATTATACGTTTTACAATTTGGCTGGTGGCCAGCTGTTATTTATAGTATCGGCTTAGTTATCCTGCCGCTATGCTATGCAATTGCAAAGCTTTCAAAAGCAAATAAAGCGTACGATTTTTCTTATTTGAGCAGATTCATTAAATGGATCATGCTTACCGGAATTTTATCAATGATCTTTTTTCGCATTTATTTTTAAGCTATGGCTGATATTATCCTGGCATCTCAATCTCCACGGCGCAAACAATTGCTGGAATGGGCAGAACTTGATTTCGAAATCATGGTTGCTGATACAGATGAATCTTATCCTTCAACTTTAGAACCGAAAGACGTGGCCATTTATATTGCCCGGCAAAAAGCTGAAACAGTAAGATCAATAGCAAATAAGAAAACTATTATAGCAGCTGATACAATTGTAGTACTTGATAACAAAATTATTGGGAAGCCAAAAGATAAAATAGATGCTGTTAACACATTGAAGAAACTTAGCGGAAGCCATCATAAAGTAATTACCGGTGTTGTTATCTTTAGTGGGAATAAAGAAATTGCTTTCTCCGACATTACCGATGTAGAATTCCATTCTTTAAGCCATCAACAAATAGAATTTTACGTAGACAAATATCAACCTTATGACAAAGCCGGAGCATACGCCATACAGGAATGGATTGGAGTTGTAGGCATTAAATGCGTCAATGGCGATTTCTATAACGTTATGGGATTACCAGTAAGCCGGGTTGTTCAAGCCTTGCAGGAGATCAACCTCAATTGCTAACAAGCTTGCAATTCACATAAACTTTTTTTAAGTTGGGTTAATGAGACCTGGTGCCGGTAGGGAAGAAACTTCAATTCAGGGTTCGTCTTTTAAGGAAATGCGAAGTGAAAAGCTATTGCAATATATCTGGCAATTTCAGTACTACAATAAATCTGAATTAAAGACGACTGCAGGCGAGAAGCTGGAAATTATTTTACCCGGTAAACTTAATGTTAACCAGGGCCCCGACTTTAATAATGCCCAGGTTAAAATTGACAATACCACACTGGTTGGGTCAATCGAATTACATCTAAAAACGTCTCAATGGAACGAACACGGCCACCAAAACGATCCCAATTACAAAACGGTAATTCTTCATGTTGTGTTTGAGGATGATAAGGAGCCAGATTCATCAAACTTACCTGTGCTCGAACTTCAATCGCGGATTTCAAATCATTTGTTGGAGCGATATAGCAATTTGATGCAAGCTCGGTCCTTTATTTCCTGCGCCAACCGTATTGCAGAAGTTAAAGAATTGACATGGGCTGCGTGGAAAGAAAGGCTACTCGCAGAACGTCTTACCCGTAAAGCAAATATGGTGTTTGAATTCCTGAAAAAAAATAATTATCACTGGGAGGAAACTTTTTGGTGGACCCTGGCCCGCAATTTCGGAACGAAAGTTAATAGCGAATCCTTTGAAGCCATGGCGCAAACAATCCCTGTAAATGTTCTGGCAAAACATAAAGGGCAGATAAATCAATTGGAAGCTTTGCTCCTGGGCCAGGCAGGGTTATTAAATTCTTACTTCAGGGAGGAATATCCAAAATTATTGAAACGGGAATATAATTTTTTAAGCAAAAAATATAGTCTCAAGCCCATCGACATTTCAGTTCATACCCTGAGAATGAGGCCAGGGAACTTCCCGTCTGTCCGGTTAGCCCAATTAGCAATGCTGATTCACCACTCTGCTCATTTGTTTTCAAAAGTTTTAGAAGCAAAAATACTATCTGACGTAAGGAAACTTTTCGAGGTAACCGCCAATGACTATTGGCACTACCACTATACTATGGATCAGCTTTCCAGGTTTAAAAAGAAAGCCATAGGAAAGAATATGATTGATAATGTCATTATCAATTCAATAGTACCCGTACTATTTGCATATGGGCTTCATCAGAAAGAAGAAAAATTTAAAAATAGAGCCATAAACTGGTTGGAAGAACTTGCCGCAGAAACAAATTCGATTACGAAAGGGTTCTCCGGCTTGCATCTTTCCAGCAAAACAGCTTATGACTCTCAGGCATATATTGAGTTAAAAACTAACTATTGCGACTATAAACATTGCCTGCAATGCTCTATTGGAAACAGCTTGTTAAAAAGCTAAACTAAAGTACGCCCCTGCATTTTTTATACCTGCCACTGGCTGCCTCTGAAGGAGTTACTGAACGGGCACACGAGGCAAAGAGGATAGCAACCAGGCAAAAAATTAATAATCGGATCTTCATAGGTTTAATTTTAACGACAAATCTAACTCAACCTGCTATTGGATGGTAGCAATATCAATTGTTTTATTACTTGGGAAAAACACCCGCGATCAACTCTAATGCTTCAACCCATCAATTTTTTACAGATCCTTCAAATACAAGCTGGATGTCAACGGGTTACCACTGGTCAAAACCTCTTTTCTAAACAAAATCCTCTTCATACTTTTTTGCCTAAATTTGCGTTCTACAACCTAACACATTCTATTTCAGTGAAAAAATTAATTCTGTTCATTTTATTATTGACATCGGGAATTTCCTTACTGGCACAAGATTCTACAAGCACTATTAGTAAAAAACCTACAAAAACTGATAAGCGTGAACGGATTAATGCAATGATGAGGCAGGAAGAAGAGGGCAATCTTTCTTATATAAAGCAAAACGGTTTTGGTATTCAGCTTAGAACCAACGGGTATGGCATCTTTTTCGAAATTGGTCGCAGGAGAACACAACGGTTTACTACTACTTATAGCATAGAGCTTACAGAAATCAAGCATCCAAAGGAAGAAAAAAGCGGCGGCGGGTTCTTTTCAAATCCCTTTATTTATGGTAAAATAAATAATTTTTACCAGGCAAAGCTGGGTTTTGGACAGCAATACATCTTTGGCCAAAAAGGTAATAAAAATGGAGTGGCCGTAATTGGTATTGCACAGGCAGGGCTGTCATTTGGAATGCTGAAACCGTATTATATTAATACCAACACAACTGGTACCGACCAAACCATAAGGTTTATTTCAAAGGATAGCACCGCCTTTTTAACTTACAATAATCAAAATTCAAGTGCCGGCTTTACGAAAGGTTGGAGCGAGCTAAAACTAAAGCCAGGCGCTTATATGAAAGCAGCTCTACGGTTTGATTTTGGCAGGTTCAACGAATCGGTTCAGGCCATTGAAATTGGTGCAAGTCTTGATGCATATGCCGATAGAATCCCCATAATGGCCCCGGTTACAAAAGATACAGACGCTGCCGGACCCAGACGCTTTTACTTCCAGGGGCATGTTGCCTTCGTTTTTGGCCGCAGAAAATAATGCAGTTAATTTTGTAGAGTAGTTGACCAACAATTGGAGTTCTCCCGTACTTCCGTTGTGTCACTCACTTGTACATTCAACATTCTTCTCAGCTTTTTTGCTGAACTGAATATGAACTGATGAACTATGACCGAACTTCCGATAGCATCACAAACAGAACCTATCAAAAAAAATAAGCCTGACTGGCTCCGCGTAAAGCTCCCTATCGGCGAAAGTTATAAGCACGTCCGGAATCTTGTAGATACACACAAGCTTCATACGATCTGCGAAAGCGGTAACTGTCCAAACATGGGCGAGTGTTGGGGAGCGGGTACAGCAACTTTTATGATCCTTGGCAACGTTTGTACAAGAAGCTGCGGATTTTGTGCAGTAGCTACAGGCCGACCGGATGCTGTTGACTGGGATGAACCCCAGAGAGTGGCAGAGGCCATTCACCTGATGAAAGTAAAGCATGCGGTTATCACTTCGGTTGACAGAGATGAATTAAAAGATGGGGGATCTATAATTTGGTACAACACCATCAAAGCCGTTAAGACTTTAAATGCCGATACAACACTTGAAACCCTGATCCCTGATTTTAAGGGACAGAAGGAGAATATACAAAGGATTGTCGAGGCGGCCCCTGAAGTAGTGTCACATAACATTGAAACAGTTGAAAGGCTAACAAGACAAGTAAGAATCCAGGCGAAATATTGGCGCAGCATGGACGTTATAAAAACGCTCAAAGAAAGTGGCATGCGCACTAAAAGTGGCATTATGCTAGGGCTCGGCGAAAAAAAGGAGGAAGTGATTCAAACCTTACAAGACCTTGCCAATGCAGGTTGCGACGTAGTTACTCTTGGGCAATACCTGCAACCAACAAAAAAACATTTACCAGTTCAACGTTTTGCTCACCCCGATGAATTTGCTGAATACCGTGAAGTTGGATATAGCCTCGGATTGGATTATGTTGAAAGCGGTCCGTTGGTACGTTCTTCCTATCACAGTGAAAGGCATGTAATCCCCGGGTATGGCAAAGCAGCATGGGAAAAAGAAAAAGCAGTAATTGGTAAATAAAAATTACTCCCTCAACTCCCACACTAAAGCACTTGCACCCAAAATAGCTGCATCCGCTTCCTGCAATTCACTGAAAACCAGTTTTACTTTATTTTGAAAAATGGGAAGGAGGTTCTTCTCCATGTGTTCTCTTGTTGGTTGCATAATTAAATCACCTGCCTTTATAACGCCACCAAATAAAATGATAGCTTCCGGGGAAGAAAACATGACAAAGTTCGCCAAAGCTTCACCTAATATTTGTCCCGTAAAGCGGTAAACTTCTTTGGCCATGTTATCGCCTTTGATAGCACATTCATATACTTTTTTAGAATCAATCTCCTCCGGTTTATACTTTCTTAACAAACTTTCTTCTTTGCTGGTCTCCAGCAATTCCCTGGCTGTAAGAACAATTCCTGTAGCAGAACAATAAGCCTCCAGTGAACCGTCAATTTCTGTCGCCCAATGTTTTCTTCCGCCCGGTCTTATGATTGTGTGCCCCAGCTCTCCGGCAAATCCGTCATGGCCATATATTAATTGGCCGTTGGCCACAATACCACTACCCACACCGGTTCCAAGCGTAATCATAATAAAATCTCTCATGCCTCTTGCAGCACCGTAGGTCATCTCGCCAACTGCAGCTGCGTTAGCATCGTTGGTCAATGAAGAAGGTAATCCAAATTTCGCCGTAATTAATTTTGTAAGAGGTATAATGCCTTGCCATTGAAGGTTGGGTGCGTAGTCTATTGTTCCTGTATAATAATTTCCATTAGGTGCGCCAATGCCTATTCCTTTGACCTTACCCTCATTGGCATGCACCTTAATAATAGGACTAAGCGTTTTATATAGAGCCTCAATATAGTCTTCCACTTCAATATAACCATCCGTTCGCAAATCGCCTTTCTCTACAATTTCACCGCGATGGTTTACAATGCCATATTTAGTATTAGTACCGCCAATATCTATCCCGACAGCAAATTCGTTAGATAGGTCAATCATTCTTTATTGTTTATTTACTGGTAACATTTAAAGTACTTTCCGGCGAAGTTTCCAACGGTTGCAGGTCTTCGTCAGCAGCACTTTCATAGTCGATACCCTGTCTTTTTAATATACCGCGGACAATAAAGGCAAAGAAAGCTAAATAAGCAAAGCAGATTACTGCAACCCAATATGACTGGTGAATACCGGTTCCGGCAACATCGGATTTGCTTTGAATATAGTCTGCTAACTTTCCCTGGATAGGAGGGATGATGCCTCCACCGAGTATCATCATGATAAGGAATGCAGAGCCCTGGGTTTGATATTTTCCTAAGCCAAGAATGGATAGATTGAAAATGGCAGGCCACATAATTGAGCAGAATAAACCCCCGCTCAGGAAAGCATAAATGCCGATTTTACCTGTTGAAAATATACCTATCAACATGGCCAGCAAGCCGAGTGAAGAAAAGATTAATAGCGTTCTCGCGGGTTTTTCTTTACTGATATAAAAAGCAGCGATCTGTATCAATACGCATACAACATACCAGTATAGAGGAGTAACATCATATTGCGAAATTGCATTCACTCCAATTACAACACCAAATGCAACAAGAGGTACAATCAATGCCAATATTTGCTTGGTGGAAGATTTAAAATCAAATGCTGGTATTGCTCCGGTCCATCGGCCAATCATTAAACTTCCCCAATACATCGAAACAAAGGGAGCAACTTCCGATGATTGATAACCTCCAAAATCAGTCTGTCTTAATAATTCGCCCATATTACTTACAATCGTTACCTCCACACCCACATAAACAAAAATTCCCAACATCCCTAAAACCAATTGGGGGTACTTCATAGCTCCCCAGCCTTCAGGATTTTTTCGGGCACTCCAATTGGCTAACAATAACCCAAAAACAACTATAGCCAGGGCGCCAAATAACCATTTCATTCGGTAGGTTTCCAGGTTGTGTTTTTCTAAATCCGATAAAGTCGCGGGATCAGTTTTATAACTATTAAATACGGGGACAAACGCAATTATTAACAGCCCAGTCATGATCAGTAAAGAGTATAAAGCCTTGTTTGCCTTCTCCGTTTTCTCAGTAGAAATTCCCGGAGGAACTTTCTTGGAAAAGAAGAAAAGAGCCGCTGCTGCAATAAACAAAACACCAACTCCTGCGTAAAGAATAATTACTTTACTTAAACCAAGCGATTGAATTTTCTCGTCAGTTATGGCTGCTGTAGTTCCAAACAAAGCAATAGCAACTACTATAGGACCGATCATCGTACCAAATGAATTTACACCACCGCCAAGATTAACCCGGCTGGTACCTGTTGAAGGATCGCCTAATGAAATAGAAAAAGGTTGTGCCGCCGTTTGCTGTAACGAAAACCCCAACGCCACTACAAATAAACCAAACAACATTCCTGCAAAAGTGTTGGCATTAACAGCAATGATCATGGCAATGGCACCCAGGGCAGAGAACAATAATCCATAAACAATACTTCTTTTATAGCCCCACTTGGCAACAAGGTCTTTTCCTCCGAAAGCACCATAAGCAAAAAGAATCAGGGCGCCAATATAGTAAGCGGTATAAAACGCAAAGTCTACTAACTGGCTTTGGAATTGGTCTAAATGAAAATAGTGTTTGCTAAAAGGAATAAAAACACTGTTACCTGCCGCAATAAATCCCCAGAAAAAGAAAACAGTAATTAGTGTACTTAAGGCACCATAGTTGGTTGGAATAGCAGCACCTTTTACAGATGCAGTAACATTCCGGTTCGGTCCCATGGATGTAGCCATATTGTTTTGGTTTTATTGAGGTCTGAAAATAGTAAGTTTAGCTGATAGAAAAATTATAACTGTGAATATGTTGAAAAAGATTTTGGCTACCTTCAATCAGGATGTAATTGAATTATGGAAATTATTCACGTATCTGCAGAATGTTATCCTGTAGCAAAGGCCGGCGGATTAGGCGATGTAGTTGGCGCTCTGCCAAAATATCAATCGGGAATGGGGCACACAGCCAAAGTAGTAATGCCCATGTATCGTACCAAATTTTTATTCAACAATGAATGGGACCTGGTACATGAAGGTGACCAGAATATGGGCGATCATTTTTTCAAATATTCTGTAATAAGGGAAAGAAATAATCAACTTGGCTTTGATCTTTACCTTGTAGACATCAATGGTCTCCTTGACCGGGAAAAAGTGTATGGCTACGATGACGACACACAACGATTTATTGCTTTTCAAATTGCCGTATGCGATTGGATTGGTAACTGGCAACATAAACCAGATATCATTCACTGTCATGACCATCACACCGGGTTAGTTCCTTTTATGATCAGGTATTGTTATGCATTTAATCACCTTTCAGATATACCCACTGTATTTACCATTCACAATGCTGAATACCAGGGCTGGCTTGGTTGGGACCGTTCTTACCTGCTTCCGTCGTACGATACCTGGAAATCTGGTTTACTGGAATGGAACAAATCCATTAATCCTTTGGCCTCAGCAGTTAAGTGTGCATGGAAAGTAACAACAGTTAGTCCTAGCTACCTCGAAGAATTGCGCTATTCTGCCAATGGTTTAGAAAACCTAATGGAATATGAAAGAGGAAAATGTGTTGGTATCTTAAATGGAATTGATACAGACGTCTGGAATCCAGAAACCGATGTGTTCATTACCAAAAATTATGATAGCCATTCTGTAAAAGAAGGAAAGCGGAAAAATAAAAAAGAATTGGCAGAACGGTTTGGGCTTGACACCGATAAACCACTTATCTCGTTTATCGGAAGACTGGTAGGAGAAAAGGCAGCAGATATATTGCCTGATGCCATCAGAACTTCTGTGTACCAGCATCACGGTAACGCCAACTTCATGATTTTGGGTTCCGGCGATCCGCTGGTAGAAGGAAAACTGGAAGAAGTAAAAACGAATCTTAATGGTTATATAAGTACCTACATTGGATACAATGAAGCCCTTAGCCATTTAATTTACGCCGGGTCCGATTTTTTGTTAATGCCAAGCCGGGTAGAACCTTGTGGACTTAACCAGATGTATGCGCTTCGTTATGGCACAGTTCCCATGGTAAGGAGTACGGGCGGACTAAAAGATACTGTCAAGGATTTTGGGGATTGGCAAGGATATGGCATACGTTTCAATTATGCAGACGTTAACGACATTACGTATTCTGTAGGCCGTGCCATTGATCTTTACTATAATAAAAAGGATTTATACAACTGGATGCGGAGTTACATGATGCAGATTGATCATTCATGGGACACTTCAGCAAAAGACTATATTACTGTGTACGAATCATTGAAATAAGTGAGAAAAGAAAGGTCTTTGATAAAATATTTATGTACTCAGCCGTTGAAACCTTGTCAACTTCTCTTGCGTCGCACACTTGTACGTTTAGTAATTCTGTTCATCAAAAAACCCGGCAGAGATCGTAGGGCATAATGAGAACCTGGGACACGCTCTGTGAAAAGCTTCTAGTCCTTCGTTGCTAAAAAAGACTATAAGAATTACTACACCTGAACGGAGCGTCGCAAGCAAAGCGTCATAGTAGAATAAAAGCCGGCAACATAAATAACCAATCCTTTATGAAAATCTAAAACAAACGCGCAGTAATACTTAATTTCAGTTCGTGTAACTATAAATTGAAGAACTATGAGCAAACAAATGTTATCTGTTATTTTGGGAGGAGGTGCAGGAACAAGGTTATATCCATTAACAGCAAGCCGTTCAAAACCGGCTGTGCCTATTGCAGGTAAATACCGACTGGTGGATATTCCTATTTCCAATTGTTTGAACTCAGGCATTACACGCATGTTTGTGTTAACCATGTACAATTCTGCATCATTGAACAGGCATATAAAAAATACTTACCACTTCAGTGCCTTCAGTTCTGCTTTTGTGGACATCCTTGCTGCAGAACAAACTCCCGATAATCCTACATGGTTCCAGGGTACAGCCGATGCGGTTCGCCAGGGGCTACGTCATATTGCGCCGTTTGACAGTGAACACATACTTATCTTATCAGGCGACCAGTTATACCAGATTGACTTCCAGGAAATGCTGAGTAATCACAAAGAAAAAGGAGCAGATATTACTATTGCTACTATCCCGGTTAGCGCCAGGGAGGCGTCAGAATTTGGCATATTAAAAACCGACGATGGAATGATTACCTCCTTTATTGAAAAACCAAAGAGTGGCCTGGAAGACTGGGTGAGCGATACGGGCGATGAAATGCGTAAACAGGGAAAAGTGTACCTGGCTTCTATGGGCATCTACATTTTTAACCGTCATCTTTTATTTGAATTGCTTCAAAACGAATTTAAGGATGCTGCTGATTTTGGTAAAGAGATCATCCCACAATCCATCAATAAATATAAAATTGCCGGTTTCCAGTATGAAGGTTATTGGGAGGATATTGGAAATATTCCTGCTTTCTTCCACGCCAATATCGGACTGACAAAAGACATCCCTGAATTTAATTTGTTCGACAACACAAAAACTATTTACACGCGTGCCCGTATGCTGCCGCCTGCAAAAATCAGCGGTACCAGGTTAGACCATAGTATTATTGCAGATGGGTGCATTGTAAATGCTGCACATATAGAAAATTGTGTCATTGGTATTCGCTCCCGCATAGGACACGACTCCAATTTGATTAATACCTATATCATGGGTAGCGACTATTATGAGACCCTGGAGGATATTGCCGTAGATCTGCAGCATGGTATTCCCCAATTGGGTGTTGGAAGCCGGTGCAATATCCAAAATGCTATAATTGATAAAAACTGCCGCATCGGTGACGACGTAAGGATTATTGGTGGCGCACATATAGAAGACGGCGACTCTCCTTTGTATACGGTAAAAGACGGAATAGTTGTTATTAAAAAAGGTGCTGTGTTGCCAAATGGTTTCAGTATAGGAGGCTAGTGGTGAATGGTAAATTGTGAATGAAAGATTTGCTTAATTACGAACTGTTCACCAACTTGTTTTGCACCGTAAACGATGGATTGCTGCTTCACGGCTTTGTCAATGACTGACGTTAGATGGGTGCATAATTAAAAGAAATCGTTACTCATTTCCTTGTTAACTTTCAGCAATCAAAATCTAATGATTGCTTATGGCTACTGCTGCCTCTAACAAAACTTCAAACGCAATTGCAAAACCAAAGCTCTCTATTTCTCAGATCATCAATATGAGTGTGGGCTTTTTTGGAATCCAGTTCGGTTGGGATTTACAAAGAGCCAATATGGGTCCTATCTATGATGTACTGGGAGCTAATCCTGACGACATTCCACTCTTATTTTTGGCGGCACCACTTACTGGGTTGATCATTCAACCGATAATCGGTTACATGAGTGACAGAACCTGGCATCCGAGGTGGGGTAGAAGAAGACCTTATTTTTTTGTTGGAGCCTTATTGAGTTCTATTGCATTAATAGCAATGCCACATAGCAGCGTTTTGTGGATGGCCGCTGGTTTACTTTGGGTACTCGATGTTTTTGGCAACGTAGCTATGGAGCCTTTCAGGGCTTTTGTGGCTGATAAATTACCTGACAGCCAATTAAACAAGGGTTTTGTAATGCAAAGCCTGATGATAGGTTTGGGCGGCAGTATTGCTTCTGCCTTACCCTGGTTAATGCGCAATTGGTTTGGATTACAAAACACAGCAGCCAAAGGCATCATTGCTGACAATGTTAGATTCTCTTTTTACATAGGTGCTTTCTTTTTCCTATCCGCCGTATTGTATACTGTATTTTCATCTAAAGAGTATCCACCGTCTTATGTTGGTTTTAAGGAAAAAGTAAAAGAAACACGCAAAGGTTTTGGGGGTGGGCTCAGTGAAATTTTCTCTGCCATAAAAAACATGCCTCGACGAATGAAGGCTATTGCGCT
>Ga0126304_10000268_pt1 | contig 19266 bp, 18 predicted proteins | sample Plot25_FD_92538 | JGI IMG/M metagenome (GOLD analysis project Ga0126304, IMG submission 92538) | Serpentine soil microbial communities from UC McLaughlin Reserve, CA, USA - Plot25 | ecosystem: Environmental > Terrestrial > Soil > Grasslands | place: USA: UC McLaughlin Reserve, Lake County... | reverse complement strand
TCTGAGCTTTTTAGGAAATCAAAACGGATCTCTACATAGTCTGCTCCCATAGAAAAAGCTTTCCGTATTTGCCTGCCTAGGGCCTCCACATTTTTGGCCCCTATTGATCCACAAATTCTTATCAACCAAGATCTTTTGTTCTCATTCATTTATAAAATACTTATTGTAATCTTTAAGTTGTTAGAACTATGATGCAGCTACACGAGATACGAATTATTGTTTGACATCAGTCGCATTTTATGGTATGCATTAATTAGTTCCTGGTTGCATTTGCTCGGTGAATGTTGTCATTATTTTATAGACGCTAAAAATAAAACAAATATCAAATAGGAGAATAATATTGGAGCAAAATTCAAACGCCCGAACCTAAGTTCTTATAATGGGATGGGATTTTCTTCCAGTTTGCAATAAGTGCTTCGGGTCTTATGTGAATCTTCTCCTTAGCAAGGCGACTTGAAGCTAATCTGTTGTATTGCTCTATTATTTCAATGCCAATATAGTGGCGGTGAAAATGAAAGGCTACCTTAGTGGTCTGCCCGCTGCCATTAAATGGGTCTAGTATAACATCATTTTCGTAGGAATACAACTTCATTAAACGATAAGGAATTTCCTCAGGAAAAGGACATGGATGCTGAATGAATCCCGGAGGAACTGGTGGGATATGCCATATGGAATTCGCTATTTCTTTTGTCCATTCCTCATGAGTAGCTGGTAACATTTCACTTCTATTTGTCCTTCCGCTAGTTACTTCTCCCTTCCTTAGCACTAGGACAAATTCATGCATGATATTAGCTCTATAGTATTTTGGATAAGGATTAATGACAAACGAGCCATATCTATTGGTTCCCCCAGTGACTTTGTGCCATATAATTTCTTCATGAAGATTCCAATTACCTGAGGGTTGTACAATTTTTGACAGTAACATATGTGGTAGAGGTAGAATAGTGCCATTGACCACTTCGTTGCCGATTACGATACAACAATACCCACCTTCCTTGGTTGCCCGATAAATATGATTATTGAAAATTTCAGACATCTCGTCTAAATATGCTGAAGTTCCGATCTTGCTTTTCCCACGATAATATTGCCCATTACCTGACACATGCATATCATAATCTATAGCATTTCTGTAGGGAGGAGAAGTAATAGTCAGCTGAATAAAATTAGCGGGAATGTCTAATAGGACATTCTTGCAGTCTCCAGTGATGATTTGATCTACAAAACTCTTATTAAGGAACATAGTTATGAATAGTTTTTTTATGCATATTCGGCATACTTTAAAATAGTGAACTTTGAGATAAACAAAGATTATCTGTTTAGTGAGCTGGAAACTAGAGTAATCATTTTTCTAAAACGTACTCATCAACCTCCATCCCAAAATGGCGGCCAGAGTATTTAGAAACATGAGCTAGGATCTCGGCTCCGACCTTGAGATCAGTTACCGAAACCAATTTTCCTTCCATAGTGACCACCCGTATTGTTTCCGCATTTTGAAGGATGATACTTCCCTGTTCACCATTCATTTCTGCTTTTATCAAACGCAAAGGACGGGTCTCAATTTTCGATCGTCCTACAATTACGTGCCGTGACAATCCTTCCTTGTTAACTATTAAAACTTCGACACCTGATTCAATCTCGGATAGATACTTAGTTTTACCGTCGGGCAACAGTGTATAGCAGTAAACTGCACCTGCGTTTACCCTGAATGGACGAGGAGACGTAAACGATGAGCCTATCGACTCGTTATGAATAAGAAAAAGGAAGTTTGCTTTACTACCAACAAGTAACCCTTCGCCCACCTTAAGCATGGAGGCCGTATCAATACATACCCTCTCTCCTGTGCCCACATCTTTGATTTCCACTATTCGAGCTGCTTTAAGAGGAAGACTTGTATTTTCTAAAATTGCCCCCAGTTCACTTACCTGTTTTTCATCGTCAGTTGTAAAAATTACCCCGTCGACACCTAATTCCAATATTGCAAACATTGTCCTTACTTCATCTATGCTGCTCGCAGTAGTGTATATTTTGGTACCTGATTTATGAAGTCTGGCAATTATATTTTCCAATGGTATTATTTTCCAGTTGGTAGTTTCAATTATCACAAGATCTGGACTGACCTCAGATGCTGTAACGATCTCTTCTAAATCATCATTGCTAGACACCTTCTTTGCAAATCCGCAGGATCTTTTCAGAGACTTTAATTTTTTTAGTTCTTCAATAGTTTCACATACAACAATATCTGCTTGGTTCGAAGGATAGATAGTCTTAAAGTCTTGACCTCTGACCAGCTGAGGGTTCAGATATAACAATTTAACATTATTTCTTTTTATATTTGTAAGGAAACTATGTATATCACTGATCGATATTGCAGGCTTGATCACTACCTCTTTACTTTTGAGCACGTCCAAGCACCTCAAATGCATCCTCATGGCTTACGCCATCTATGATAACCCTATGCAATGCACGTACGATAGAAGCTGGGTTTTCATGCTGAAAAATATTGCGTCCAAATGTCACGCCCTTTGCACCAGCCTTCATTGCCGACTCGCACATTTCTAAGATCTCATAATCGGTATTTGCCTTTGGACCTCCTGCTATTACTACAGGAACAGGGCAGGCTTTAGTGACTTTTTTAAAAGATTCAATATCACCCGTGTAAACAGCTTTGACGATGTCGGCCCCCGCTTCACCACCTATTCTTGCAGCGTGGGCTACGACTTCAACGTCATGAGGATCCTTGATATTCTCGCCTCTTGGATACATCATTGCAACCAATGGAACGCTCCACCTCGTGCATTCATCAGAAACAAGTCCCAAATCATATAACATATCCGGTTCTTCTTTTGCGCCGATGTTGACATGAACAGAAACAGCATCAGCCCCAAGTCTTATAGATTCCTCCACTCTCCCCATCAAAACTTTCTTGTTGGGGGATGGACCAAGAGAAGTGCTGGCTGACATATGGGCTATCAAGCCAATCCCAATTGGTCTTGGCATGGCCTTTATGATACCCTTGTTTACCAAAACACACGTGAGACCTGCATGCTCGCATTCATAGATCAAAGATTGAGGATTTTCTAAACCCCTAATAGGACCGTTACTAATTCCATGATCCATAGGTATACAGATCATCTTTCCACCCTTCATAATTCGATTTAGTCGAATCTCTCTACCTATGACCATACCTATCTTTTTTAAAACCTATTTAAAAGTGATATGTTTTGCGTTAGGTTCGAATAAGAAAGAGAGTGGCTAGGGCTTACCAGATTTTTTTGATAGCTTGAGTTTCTATGTTACTTATTCAATGCTATAAGATTCCTAAAGGATATTGGAAGCTAGATTCTTTTGTATCATTAAGAATCTTAGAAATATGTTCATTGGGATAGCAGGTTGCAAGTAATTCTCTAAAGAATGTGAATCTGAAAATCCTACAGCTGTAAATATTCTAATAGATAACCAGATATACAGATGTCGTGCCACCAATTCAATTCAATGCCACTCCAGTTAGGAGAGTGTGGAGATACGAAGATGTAACAGTCCAGAGCCTGCCTGCAGCAAAAGTTTACTTCTAAACGTGATTGTCTCATCTCACCTTGTGGAATTATCCACGTGTATTCAAGCCTCTGATAAGCTCGAACTGAATACAACTTATAAAACGGTCAAGTCATTATACTTACATGGGGGCAAACAAGAAGAGATCTAGTACGTCTTCAGAAAAAACTGCGTCAGCTGGAGTTGGAGAAAAAAAGGAAAGGAAAGAAGATAGGGCCGAAGATAGGGGTACGCAAAAACAAAAGCTTGCTGTATTCGTGGAAGAGTCCCAGGGTAGAAAGACACTTCAGGGCATGAAGGCTATCACGGCGCAAGGATTCGCCAAAGCTTCCGGGGTTAAAATATCTGCTGCAAACAGCTTCATAAAATCTCTAGAATTAAAAGGAGTACTGACAAATGTTGGAGGATATAGCGGCCATAGAGTATACAAATTAATTAAATAGAACTAATTATTTGTTAGTGATTATGTATAATAACGTTAAGATTCCCGTCTTATAGTAAGCAAGTCTCCTGGTGCCAGCGATTCTAACAACTCCAAATGGGATGTTACCAAGCCAAGCGGATTCATGGGCGTAGATACAGTATCATTTAGAAATACACATATTGAACCGTGAAAAGTCATGAATGCTAACTCACCCCTCTTGAAGTCTGTTCTTTGTTTTTCTCGCCCCATAACCAGCTCTGTTTCTATGTACACAAATCTATCTTTGAACTTGTTTGCTCTTCTCTGCATTGGCAGGGACTTCAGTACCGCCGCAGATGTTAAGGGAGAAGAATGACGCACTATTTCCCCCTTAGCCACGCCTTTTCCTGAAATTTCAAGAATTACTTTAACTCTCGAGACCGAACCCGCATCCATTATTCTACACTCTGGCAGCGTAAGAGCATTGATACCAAAATATAAATTAAGACGACCTTAATGGTATTTGCAAAATTCGCAACATTTAATTATATATTTATTATCTTTTGCAGTGTTCTTGGTAGTTAAATCTTCTTTGAATAAGACCAATCCCCACAAGAAGGCCACACAATCAAAACAAAAACCTGCCAAGAAGGCTACTTCGAACAAGAGTAAAGTAGCTCCTCAGAGTACCGCCAAACTTAGCCCTGCTAGCCAGAGAAAATTAGATCAAGAAGAGCGTTCAAAAGAGATAAAGAAGGCATCCCGTCCAGAGGACGAAGTTGTTACATATGGCGAAATTGATTTCCAACTCAGAGAGATAACTCCTAGTGGTAAGCAAGTTCTGGTGGGTCCTTCTTTTCTTACGAGATTCGAAAGAGCAAGGATAACAGGGGCAAGGTCATTGCAATTATCTTTAGGTGCACCTGCTCTGATTAAAGTTCCAGAGGAAGTTAAAGATTCTGTAACACTAGCTTCCTTAGAGTTAGATGCCAAGGCGCTACCGATTTCGATTAGAAGGGTATTACCAAACGGGTTGTACCAGGATATACCAGCTGACTGGCTAAAGTGATTCTAGAAATAGGTAAGGAATATGGGGACCATATTCCATTGTCTTCCGCATTACTGTTTGGGATTCTTATGTATTAATTCCCTCAATCACAAATGAATCCCTTCGATCAGTCGCTGTTTGGAAGACCTCCGGAGTAACCGGAGTGACTCCGATGTGACACTCTAGCTTTTGAGAAAACTATCCAGAAATTAGCAGGAAAAAGAGAACCTAATTGAATCGGTGAAAGAGGTGACACAAGCAAGATATAAGTAGAGAACTTACATCACCCCCCTCGCGCATTTGCTGTTCCAAAATTTGTTTTTTATAGAGCTTAAAATCTTAGGATGATCAAATTGTAATGCCTTTCTAAATGCTTAAAAGGAATGACGCTGTATAATCTTGTTTGTACTTCCTCAACGTAGTAGTCTGTTTGTACTGTATTTAGTAGGGAGTGGTCTAATATTTTCATTAACCAACGATTAAGATTATCGATATTACCGGAGAATCATATATCGAGCCGGATCCATAGGCAGCAATCCTATTTGGCTTAGCGATTTCATAATAACAAGAAACGTCCTTTTTGAGAGAGTAAAAGATTATCTAACCATAGCGGCGATAGGCATCACTACAGTAGGTGGTAGGAAGAGAGAGCACTAATCTTGAAGGTCCTTTAATATTAGAACGATATATGTTTTATAAATCGGAAGTTAACCAATTATTAATCTCTTTGACCTCTAAATTCTATGGATGAAGACTATAGTATTCAGCAACCATAAACATCCACCTGTGGTTTGCAAGCTGGGGTGTAACACTTAAATTTCCATGCTTAAAATTATTTTTTAGGGTTCAAAATTCCGACATTAGAGAGATTGTATAGTGGTTATAAGGCCAAACTAATGCTTGACGATGGAAGTTCTTATTCAGGCATTGGATTTGGATATCCTATCGATACTGCAGGAGAAGTAGTTTTTAATACGGGTATGGTCGGCTATACAGAAACCTTAACTGATCCGTCTTATAGGGGACAAATTGTATGCATAACGTATCCGCTGATCGGGAATTATGGGGTTCCCAGCAAGAAAATACAGGACATTCATGGCCTACCAAAATACTTCGAATCGGATAAGATTCAAGTAAGGGGGCTGCTGATTCACAATTTGTCAAGCGTCGCTAGTCACTGGACCTGCATCAAAACTTTGGATCAGTGGCTATATGAGGAAAGAATTCCAGGAATTTATGGAATTGACACAAGAGACCTTACAAAAAAATTGAGAGTCAGAGGGGTCATGATGGGGGCAATGTCTGTCTCTGAAAATCGAGTTGCAGAAGAGTCAAGATTGTCAGAATTGATGGACAGTGAATATTATGAGGGCAGAAATTTTATGGATGAAGTATCTGTGCCTGACGCTCGTCAGTATGGAGATGATATGAACCGTTGTATTGTTCTTGTGGATACAGGAACAAAATATAGTATAATACGAAACATCATAAAGGCAGGATATCGGGCTGTAATACTACCTTGGGATTCCACTTTTGAAGAGATCATGAAATATCATCCTGCAGGTGTCATAATCAGCAATGGTCCGGGAGATCCCACTTGTTGTGCAGAGACAATCAAGACTGCTACAAAGTTAATTGATAGATCGACACCCACGCTGGGGATATGCCTCGGAAACCAAATATTGGCTCTAGCCGCAGGTGCTAAAACCTTCAAATTGAAATTTGGGCATAGAGCTCAAAATAAACCTTGTAAGGACTTAAGTAATGGTCAAACTTACATCACAACTCAGAACCATGGGTATGGAATTAATCCTGAGAGCCTAAAAGGAACTGGATTTAGAACATGGTTTTCAAATGTCGACGACACTACAGTAGAGGGAATAGAACATGAAAAAAAACCAATTGTTGCAGTTCAATTTCATCCTGAGGCCTCTCCAGGTCCATATGACTGTACATTCGTATTTGATAGGTTTAAGGAACTGATTGAAAACAGTGAGAAGGCTGTAAAAAAAGGCAATTTGCTTCAGACAAGTAATGACAGCAATTTGCATGGAGGAAAAATTGCCCAAGCATGAGTCAATAAGAAAAGTTCTTGTTATTGGAAGCGGCGCTATTAAAATCGGAGAAGCGGGCGAAAGTCAGTAAGCTGACCGCCAATTTGACTACTCCGGTTCACAGTGCCTTAAGGCTTTAAGAGAAGATGATGTCAGAAGCGTATTAATTAATCCCAACATAGCTACAATCCAAACCGACAGCAGATTTGCCGATAGAGTGTACCTGCTACCTATCAATGTAACATATGTACAAAAAGTCATAGAAAAAGAAAGACCTGATTCTATAATGTTGAATTTCGGGGGGCAGACAGCACTCAACTGTGGAGTGTCTCTAGATAGTGAGGGAATTTTAGATAAATATGGAATAACGGTCCTAGGTACAAAAATAGACGGTATCAGAATTACGGAGGACAGGCAGCTATTCAAGGAGGCCATGCAGAAAAGTGGCGTTCATGTTTTGCCTAGTGCTCCGGCGTATTCTCTGTCCGAGGCTAGGAAAATTGCTAAGGAAATAAGCTTTCCAGTTATTATTCGCGTCGCCTACACACTTGGTGGAAAAGGCGGTGGTGTAGCTTACAATGAATACGAATTAGAAGAGATTGTACAGCGTGGGCTGTCCCTCAGCGTAGTACGTCAGGTATTAATTGAAAAATATGTCGGAAGCTGGAAGCAGATAGAGTACGAGCTTATGCGTGACAGCCATGGAAATAATGCTGTAGTATGTAACATGGAAAATATCCTTGCAATGAGAGTCCATACAGGAGATAATATAGTAGTTACCCCGTCTCAAACTCTCAACAATATCGAATATCATAAACTCCGCTCAGCAGCACAGAGAGCGACCTCGCAGTGTAATATAGTTGGAGAATGCAATATTCAGTTTGGCTTAGATCCATCTTCTGAAAAATACTGTGCCATTGAAATAAATGCTAGACTTTCGAGATCCTCTGCTCTGGCTAGTAAAGCTACGGGCTACCCACTTGCATATATGGCCGCTAAGATCTGTCTTGGGTATGCCCTGCCAGAACTAGTTAACAGAATAACTAAGGTAACTACTGCGTGCTTTGAGCCCTCTCTTGATTACATTACTTTGAAAATGCCTCGTTGGGATTTTCAGAAATTTGAGCATGTTAAACGGAGGCTAGGAAGTACAATGAAGTCGGTAGGAGAGGTAATGGCTATAGGAAAAAATTTTGAAGAGGCAATCCAGAAGGCCATTAGAATGTGTGATATAGATAAGGATGGACTTACGTCTGATGGGGACAATAATGAAATTTATTTTCCTGAGGAAATAGAAAAAATAGAGCAATCTCTCCTTCACCCAGAAGACGATATAATATTTACGGTTGTTCGGGCGTTGAGAGCAGGAATTGCTATTGATAGAATAAACCAGTTATCCCACATCGATCCATGGTTTTTGTTATGCATAAATAATATAATAAAAATAGAAAATCAGCTACGCAAATCAGCATTTGATGAATCCTTAATTTTGGAGGCAAAAAAAACCGGCTTCTCTGATAAACAAATCGCACGATGTATGAATATTGACGAGAAACAGGTAAGAATCTTAAGAGACAAATTCGGAATAAGACCAAAGATTAAGCAGATAGATACTCTTGCAGCTGAGTGGCCGGCTAAAACCAACTATCTCTATATGACCTACAATGGCGAAGGTGACGATGTCGAATTCGACGAAAACAAAAGGAGTACAATTGTGGTTGGGGCTGGCCCTTACAGGATAGGGAGCAGCGTAGAATTTGATTGGGCGACTGTTAATATGGTATGGAGTTTAAAAGAAAACGGGATCAAGAATGTATGTATAATTAACTGCAATCCGGAAACTGTTTCGACTGATTATGATATTTCAGATCGGCTATATTTTGAAGAGCTAACCTTTGAACGGGTACTGGATATATATGAAAGAGAGAAAGCTTGTGGAATAGTTACATGTGTTGGGGGACAAACAGCAAATAACCTTACTCCTAAACTATCAAAGGCAGGAGTAAGAATCGTTGGAACCAAAAGTGAAGATGTGGACAGAGCTGAAGACCGGGCTAAATTTGGAAAGCTGCTGGATACACTAAATATAAAACAGCCAGCGTGGAAAAGATTTTCGGATATAACGGAAGCAAAGAGATTTGCTGAAAGGGTAGGGTATCCGGTTCTGGTAAGGCCTTCGTACGTTCTTAGTGGCGCTGCTATGAAGGTAGTTTGGGCAGAGTACCAATTCGAACAGTTTTTAACCACGGCAACAAGCATCAGCCCTGAGCACCCAGTTGTGATAAGCAAATTTATTCAAGAAGCGGCTGAAGTAGAAGTGGATGCTGTATCAGGAAAGAACGGTGTCATAATAGGATCGATTATTGAACACATAGACAATGCAGGCATTCACTCAGGTGACGCGATTATGTGTATTCCTCCCTGGAGACAGGACAGAAAAACTCTAGAAACTATCAAAGAATATTCATCAAAAATAGGTGAGGCCCTAAATATCATAGGGCCATACAATATTCAATATCTGGTGAAGAATGAAGAAGTATATGTCATCGAGGCTAATGTAAGAGCATCAAGATCCATGCCTTTTGTTTCAAAGTTTATCGAGGCTAATTTGATAGGCCTTTCAGCTAAAGCTATGGCAGGCAAGGATCTTCCTGACTCCGCTAGGGATTTGTGGCTAAAGACCGCGGCTTTTGGAATCAAAGTTCCCCAGTTCTCATTCATGCAATTGGAAGGTGCAGATATCGTTCTCGGCGTAGAGATGCATTCTACCGGAGAGGTCGCCTGCTTTGGAAACGGCTTTTATGATTCCCTTTCTAAATCCTATTTGGCAGCGGGATACTCCCTTCCACTATCAGGATCGGCTTTAATTAGTGTTGGAGGACAGAAAAATAAATTTAGGCTTCGTCCTCTAATTTCACTTATATCGGCATTAGGATTCCAAATTATGGCAACAGAGCACACTGCTGAATTCCTAGAATCGAACTTTGTTAGACCCGTGCAAAAAGTTTACAAGATAAGCGAGCCCGACAGAAAACCCAATATTGCCCAACTACTGTTTGAACGAAAAATTGATTTTATAGTTAATATCCCTTCTACTGTGACAATTGAGAAATATGTTGGAATGCTTTATGACGAGTACTTGATAAGGAGAAAGGCCGTCGAAATGGGTGTCCCTGTCTTAACCACGATGGAGGGAGCAAGCTCTTTCATAAAGACACTTGAGTGGCTCTCTTCGTCACAACCTACTGTAGATTACCTTAAGCCTTATAGAAGCCTAGAGTGATTAGGTTTCTTTCCTAGAACAATTAAAGAATATGTCGCCTTCCAGACAAGATAAATCGCCGACTATTGAACCGTCGAGTGTCAATAATAACATTTCTTCAACAGCACGATTCTTTATGACACGCTCAATTACTGGTGGCATAGACTTCCACGTGTTGTATCGAAGTGGTGTATTAGGACTGCTATAAAACGATGGCATTATTAAAATCTCCAAAAAGCCATCACTATCTGAGAAAATTGCCTGTTTTCTAACCTTCATATATACCCATATCCTTTGTCCGTTTGCAATATTATTAGGTTTTAGAAAAATAGGATGAATATGACCCATTATGATCCTCCCCACAGAGGACCTTATGGTCGAAGGCATTGTGTGTCCATGCATTAGGAGTATATCCCCTAAAACCATCCCACCAGAAGATATAAGGTTTACATTATTTGGTGCTATGTAACTCATAAAACTGTCATGATTTCCCGGTATAAGATATACTTCGGCGTATTGTGAAACAGAAGTCAGAACTGCATAAACGATGTTCCTCTCTAACCGTGTTATCCCAGAAACACTAGACTTGAAATCTCCGAGTAATATTATTCCATCAGCCTTAGTCGATTTAACTAATTTAAGGAAACGGTTGTTAATATTTTGAATAAGGAACTTAGCATTCAAAGTGATCCCATTCATGACGCCATAGGTTTCGGATCCTATGTGAAGGTCGGCTGCCACAATAAATCTACTATATTGCTTATTTAATTTACCACATATTAGTAACGCAGGCTCAGGATGAAGTAAACAAACTTTAGGCATAGTTGTGCAATTAACTAAACGCTCAGGCTTTCTAAAATAATTTCTTGTACCTAATTAGGTTTCAATTTTTTCTGAAATGATCTGTCAGTACAATCCTAATCTGCAAAACTACTGTTTTACAAGAACTGCGTTAATACAGCCATCCTGCCCTGGCCTTGAGATCACCTTTGCCATACCAGAATCCGTTTCCAGTAATGCACCCTTGCTAATAACTCCTCTTCTTTCGTAGTCCTTATTGGCAGGGTTCCTAATAACTTGCAATATTTTAGAGTGAGCGGTTTTTTTAGATACAGGGTCAGTAAGGTTAACAAATGCACCAAATTTTAATGCCGTCTTCCTATTATTACCTCTTACATTCCTTGTTTTCGTATGGTTATCGCCTAATACAGCTTCATTAGGATATCTGTCGAGTTCAAACTTCCGTCTCCCTCTCATAGCGACTTTGCGACCGCCAGTATATTTTCGTTTAGATAAGTTCTCTATTGACTTGCGCATGGAAATCGAGAGGCCACTTCTTTATTATTAATGCTTCTGTAAGCTTTTGTTGTAGTCAGATTTTGTGTCTAAAAGTTTTCCCTTTAAAGTGTCAACATCTTCTATACCGAAATAATCTTGAAATTTCTTACTTGTCCTGAAAATCTTAAGTCTCCCAACCTTTTCGTACTTGATGAAGCCAATGCGTTCCAGTTCTTTTAGATGAGAATAAACTTGACTCCCCCTGATCTGAACTAGCCTTCTTGAAGCGATTGGCTGTTCATAGGTTATATACGATAAGGTCTTGAGAGCACCTCCAGATACCACAGGCCGATTCGCAAATTTTCGAATAATAGGAGCATATTGAGGCCTTACTTGAAATACAAAGGTTCCATCCTCTAGCTGGTCAATTTCTAGGGCTTTAAAAATAGTTCTTGTTTTTTTCATCAAGTCAGAAATTATCTTTAATGACTTATCCCGTGAATTTGTCCCACTTGCTTTAACTAGTTCGTCTACTGTAAGTGGTCTTCCGGCTGAATAAAGAGCAGCCTCTATTCTTGCGCTAATTTCGTCGTACGAGAACAACTGGTTACACGAAAACCCTTTTATGATAGAAAATCAATCTCATTGAATTACCTGCCCTTTATAACGAGCTTTATATCATCAATCTCTTCTATTTGCTCTACGTCAATTATATCGTTCATACCTAGGTAAAGTACTGCTATAAATGTCCTAACTATATCTATGGGTTGCAGACCTGCAGTTAATTCTTTAAAAAACTTAGATCCCTTAGTTTTAAGGGAATCTAAAATTCGATCCTGATATTGCTTCATTATCTCCTCTAGTTTCACCAAATATTGATTAAAATCAAACGCAGTATTAGTTTCCAAATCAATCTGTTTTTTCTTTTGTCTTGGATTCGTAAGTTCAGAGATCATATTTTCTAAGACGAGCAATAGATCCGTTAAAGAGACTGGATAAGTTGATTCAAACCTAAATGGAATTTCTATTGGCTTAAGCTCTAGTACTGCATCATCCTTCCTGGGGTATTCAAGACTTTTATGATGCATCGCTATTTTTTCAAGCTCGAATATACTCTCAACTTTTATTCTATGAATCATTGCCGATGATAGAGCCGCAATTCCACATATCCTCAAATCTTTACTATTATCTCTGTTGATAATTTCAAGAAGCATATCTAAAAGCTTTGTGATATTTATATTCCATATGTCTTTCCTATTAACAAAAGTTGGATTAAATAGTAGATTTAATGGTGGTGTGGCTATGAGTCTTTTTGTTTCATTCTCTACTGTTTCTGGTCCCGACAATTAATTGTGTTAGTAATTGTCGGCCTAATATAATAGCCTAGTGCTGACTTTAGACTAGTAGCTCAAAACATGAGGCCACAGAATTTTATTTACGAAATAGATCTCGATTTTTTTGTCTCCAGTTTGAATTAATTTCCAATCTAAAGCCGCTTGATACCTGTTTTATAAATTAGTAGTAATAAATTCCTAAGACTGATCAAATCGAATTAGGTTAGCGATTATCTTCTTCACTTCAAGGTTTCAATTTCTTATAATATTAACCTCGAGGAATCAAGCTACACTGTATCACGCTCAGCCTCTAATTACGTGACTTTTTGATTTGAATGCGAAAGTATTATAAAACAAGCGCGGATTAATTTAAATAACGTAACACCACAACTTAGCTAAGATTGCAGCAACAGACTAGGGTTCGTGTGGAGAGAAAGTACGTTTTGTTTCTTATTCATACGCCATTTGGATTGAGTTTCTTCGATAAAATAGCAAAAACCAGAGCTGCTAGGATATACTCTGAATTTAGCACTTTTCTTATGCCATTAATTACAGGGTTGGCTATAATTCTTTTTTTTATCGCCTTAACTAGTACGCTATCGAATTCTGCGGCCAGAGAAGGGGTGCGGGACATTGGACCACAAGCCAATTTATTGATCCCAGGTCTAAATCCATTACTCCCTTGGACTTATGGCTGGATCGCTCTTGTAGTTACGATAGTTATCCACGAAGCAGGGCATGGAATAGTAGCTAGAGTTTATGGTGCTAAAGTGGAATCAACTGGATTGGTTCTTTTATTGATATTTCCGATTGGCGCATTTGTAAATATTCAAAGAGAAGAATTAGAAAAGACTTCTCTTAGACACAAATGTTCGATTTTGACGGCAGGTCCACTCAATAACATAATTCTTGCCGCTATGTCATTAATTGCCCTTTATTTTGTTGTGTCTACTCTCAGTCCATTACCAGGAGTTGACGAGAGCCCCAGCGTCATAGTTGGAGAGGTCCGACCTGGATCACTTGCTGAACAGCTTGGGATTACTCAAAGGTCAATAATACAATCGATAGATGGACAAGAAATAATAAATCTAAAAGACGTAGGAGAAGTCCTTCGTGTGAGTGAGGGGGAGGATATTGAAGTCACATGGAAGGATAGTAAAGGAAAGGTTTGGACTAAATCTGGACAGAATGAGAACGGCTTATTGGGAGTAACTATTATTTCAATGGGATCTCCTTCTGACGCGTTAAATAATTACAAGAGAGCTTTCCTGGATCCTAGAGGATATCTCTTACTGCTTGCCCCACCTACCCTAGAGGGGCCTTTTCCTGTACCGTATTCTGAGTCGATGGCGCCAAAATATGAATCATATTTATTTGGATCCTATTTTCCATTGATCTCTAATCTGCTATTTTGGTTATGGTTTATCAATTTTAATGTTGGGATATTCAACGCACTTCCTATCGGTCCTTTTGATGGCGGACAGCTGTATGGATCTCTTATCGAGAACAAGTTGAGATCGAGGGGAAGAAAACTTAATCCATCGACTGTGAATAGTGCAATAACTTTTATTTTCATTGCAATAGTAATTATGCTTATTGCTGGGCCTTACCTATTACAGTAGCCTAACGGTATAGATTTTCGAAGCGTAATGAGATGTTGGAACTTTTGGGCACCTGTTACGAACTTAATCTTGTGTCGATAATAATAACTCGCGCTATTTAATTTTCCAGGAAACATCCTCTGTTACATGATTTTGAAATTTCTTGAGCGAGTTATATGCTTTCAGATGGCGTAGAAACAAATAAAGGTCATGGCTAATCTCCAACTTTAGATACCCATCAGAACACTATATTGGACTAATTCAAAACAATATCCTAAAAAGTAACTTCTAGCAATACCCATCTCTATGTCAGTTAATATTACCAACCTAGAAAAAGTTATTAGCTCAGAATTAAAACTTTCAACTAATGAATCTAGAACCTTTCTTCTTGTAGTGAAAAATGGTAAGATGACAGCAGAACGAATATCTGACATCCTACGGATAACCATACCAGAGGCACAAAGAGCTGCTGGCTCCTTAGTAAAAAAAGGAATGCTGATTGAAACATCTTTAGGAGAATATGAATCGCTACATCCAAGATTTGCTGCATCAAACAGATACAGAATACTCTGTGAAGAAGAGCATGTTGAATTTAAAAAGAATATTAGAATAGATAACATCGGGCTCGCATTGGAGAGTTATTATGAAAATGCAAGGACTAAATAATCTGTGTTAATTGATACCTGTGTTGTAAATAATAATGCCAGTAAGCGAGGATAAAGTAGTCTATTTTGGGGTAATTAACATAAACGAAAATCAGAAGACTATAGGTGCGGTAGATGTATGGCGTAGTGTAATAACTAAGGAATTATTCTGTGAAGAAAAAAGATTAGGGATATTAGACATAGTCGAGTTTATTGGTATGCCCAAGATAGAACAAGGCAAAAAATGGGCTGTCGTAGTTAGCAGGAAAATCAAAGGAAGAGACCGATGGAAATTGGTCAAGCTGATAGACCACGGGAAATTTCAGTTTTCTGACCCTGAAGATAAGACTGTTACGGTCGAGGTAAACGACTATAGGATTATTGATCCAGTATGGTGGTCATTTCTGGTCGAGAGAAATGTAAATCGTAACATAGAGATAACGGAGGAAGCAAATATAAAATGACGTTCACGTTAGACGGAGACCGAAACGATGATTCAATTGACGTTTATGTCAATAATGTAACGGGTACAGAAATTGCAAGCAAGCTATCTGGTTATTTTGTCATTAAAGGCGAAAGAACATTTAGATTTAGAGCAATAGCATTTGGCAGGATAGGAGGACACAACATTAGTCTATCTATTTCTAAAAAGACGTTGCAGGCTATAAAGAAAATGCATATGGATCCAGAGTGGGTAGCGCTGAAAGTTCAAAGAAAGTTAATCGAGGGAGATATCTCAATAATGGATTCCAATAAAAGCAGAAATTAACGGAGCTGATTGGTTATATGAGAGCACCTTCTAACGCATTGGAGCAATTGCACATGTCCCTCTTTGCAGGTATATTATTAAACAATTCTAATAGTATTCTTTTTGTTCTTTCTATATTCCTACGTAGTGTTTCTAATACAGCTTTAGTACTTACGGGAGAATCTGACCATACATCATAGTCTGTAATCATTGCAATGGAAACATAACATAATTGTGCTTCTCTTGCGAGTACACACTCCGGTACAAGTGTCATTCCTATTACATCGGCTTTCAGAGTATATTTGAAAAATAGAGACTCTGCCCTTGTGGAAAATCTGGGTCCTTCTATACAAAGATAGGTCCCAGCTCCATGAAGTTCATAATTCAAATTCTTAGCACATTTTATTGTAATTTGTCGTAATTCAGGACAGAAAGGTTCTGCAGTTGATATATGACAAATTTGCCCACTATCGTAATAAGTATAGTCTCTCTGTTTTGTAAAATCAATGAATTGATCTGATACCACTATATCACCTGGCCTGAATTCTTTCTTTAAGCTTCCTACAACTGAAGGAGACAGAATTCTGGTTACACCCAGTTCCTTTAGAGCCCAAATGTTCGCACGGCTGTTTATCTTATGAGGCGGGATTGTATGCTTCTTACCATGTCTTGGTATGAAAGCGATTCGCCTTCCAGAATACCCACCAAGAGTTATCAGATCAGAAGGTTTTCCGTATGGGGTATCAATCTTGACTTGCCTGACATTTTCAAAAAAGTTAGGATCATATAAGCCTGTTCCTCCTATGATTCCAATCTCTGCACTATATTTCTTTGACATTATTCGTAAACCACCAGAGAGTATACTTTGTATCCCAATTTTCTAATCTTCCTTGCGCCTCCGACGCTTGCTAGTTCTATAACAAATGCAAATCCAACAATCTTCCCTCCTAATTGTATCACCAGTCGCTCTGCCGCCATGGCTGTCCCTCCGGTTGCGACAAGATCATCGGCTATGAGTACCCTTTGTCCTTTTCTAATCGAATCTTTTTGGATTTCCATTATGGAGTTACCGTACTCAATATCATAGGGTTGTTTTAGAGTTTGACCAGGTAGCTTCCCGGCTTTCCGAACTAGAACGAGCCCTTTACCGATAGTCAATGCCAAAGCCGTCGCAATAACAAATCCTCGGGATTCTATTCCAACAATACAATCTATAGCAGATTCGGGTATTCGCCGACAAAATTCTTCAGACAGGTAGTTCAGTGCGTCGTAGTTGCCAAAAACTGGATTAATGTCTCTAAATATGATACCTCTCTTTGGAAAGTTAGGGAAAGTTTTGATTATCTTGGTTAGGTCTAGATTCTTTGTGCTCATAATGTTAAAGGAAGGCTATGTCATAAAAAAGATTGTGAAAAAAATTGTCTTCAAGCAACTTCGATGAAAGGAAGTGAGCCTTGCTTAAAAACAAATCAAAAAGGGTATCGTTTTATCAGAAATAGTGGATATAAGTCTCCATGCAGCATTCTAGATACGGGATAAGTACTGAGAAATATAAATGGGTAGTAAATAAAGTTAGTACATACATAAGTTTATCGAGGGTAGCTTATGGACCGCAACTTGTTCCGATTATAGATTCTAGGATTTCAACAATTATGCCCTGAGCAGAATGAAGATTAAAATTGTGTCTGAGTGCACCACTTCTTATAAAAATCCACACACAGATTGTACAGACATATAGAGGTAGTTTCTACATTATTTAATATATAAATATAAGGTTACAATATGTTACTATGACACCGTAACACAGAATATTATCGGTTACATTCGTATATCCATCACTACTAACTGCAGCACTTTATATTGAGAAAGCGTTACCAGTTCTAAGTATTCCTTCAGATGGAATTTTATCCTTTACACGTTTAATAATTTCATCTCTAGTCCTTGGATCTTTATAGTATAATTATATAGCGTATGTAAATAATCTTGGAGGAGCTCGCTATATGTAAATAACTGGGAAAGACTCTCCATATGTCAAAAGATATCCGATATAACGCAATGTAATCGTTATCAAATGTGTAACGTCTTCTATTTTTTATCTTGTATATTAGTACTCATTTGATCTGCATTATAGAAATGTTCGACATTTACTATTCACTCAGAATTGTGTCACAAACTTATCTATGTCGTCAGGACTACTGAGTGGCCAGTCAGTTCTTTGTGAAAAGAATTAGAGCTACAGTAGTTAATGCATTATTGACCTCTATTTATTTAAAATAATCTGATTCTCTAATACCATTAACTTTTTTATAAAATCTCTAAGAAGATATAAATAATATCATAGTTATATTTACTTATTATGCCTATTACAAATGGGGCCGAATATATTGAAAGCCTCAGAGGGAGAGATATGAAGGTATATTTGTTTGGCGAACTCATAAAGGAACCTGTTGACCATCCGATGATTAGGCCGTCGATTAATGCAGTCGCAGAGACATACGATATTGCGAATAATGAACCAGAACTCGCGTCTTCTCATTCCTCTCTTACAGGCATGAAAGTTAACAGATTTCTTCACATCGCTGAAAGTGGTGAAGACTTAGTAAACCAGAATAGAATGCAAAGAAAGCTTGGTCAGATTACAGGTACGTGTTTTCAACGTTGCGTCGGAATGGATGCACTCAATTCCCTCTATTCGACAACCTTTGAGATTGATGGCAAATATGGTACGAAATACCATGAGCGTCTTGTTGACTTCATAAAGAAGATCCAGACTGAGAATTTGGTTATTGGGGGTGCAATGACAGATGTTAAGGGAGATCGAAGTCTCTCTCCTTCTCAGCAAGCCGATCCAGATCTTTTTGTTCATGTCGTGAAGAGAGATGAAAAGGGATTATACATCAATGGTGCCAAGGCACATCAGACAGGTTGCATTAATTCTCATTGGATAATGGTTATGCCTACGATGCGCCTTAGACAAGAGGATAAAGAATACGGCATTGTTGGTGCTGTGCCTGCCGATGCTAAAGGTATCACTTACATTTATGGCAGGCAATCTTGTGATACTAGAAGCATGGAATCTGGAGATTTGGACGCGGGTAATGCGAAATTCTCTGGACAAGAAGCGATGATAATCTTTGACAATGTCTTTATTCCAAATGAACTGATCTTCATGGATGGCGAAGTTGAATTTGCATCTATGTTAGTGGAACGTTTTACATGTTATCATAGAAGAAGCTATGTGTGTAAAACTGGCCTTGGAGATGTTTTAGTTGGCGCGGCAGCGGCGATCGCAGATTATAATGGTGTGGCCAATGCGTCACATATTAAGGACAAACTTGTTGA
>Ga0126304_10000267_pt1 | contig 19291 bp, 21 predicted proteins | sample Plot25_FD_92538 | JGI IMG/M metagenome (GOLD analysis project Ga0126304, IMG submission 92538) | Serpentine soil microbial communities from UC McLaughlin Reserve, CA, USA - Plot25 | ecosystem: Environmental > Terrestrial > Soil > Grasslands | place: USA: UC McLaughlin Reserve, Lake County... | reverse complement strand
CTTCTAAAATCCCTTATTTTTTTTGCTCCCTCAATAATGTACTGAACCTGGAAAGTCCTTTTGTAACCAATCGTTCCCTCACTGACCAGTGTATAAAATTTTGCCTGGGCGTTCGCAGCCTCTGCGCAGCAATACAGTAAAATCGCAATGAATAGTTCCTTTATGTATAGCAATTTCCAAACTCGCATATTCAGCTACCCGTTTGGGGATTACAAATATAAATTGTCAAGAGGTGGATAACTAATCCAGCCCTGTTAAAATAGGGGAAAATGGATGAGCGGCCTGATAAATGATTACCGAAATAAGGAGATCGTACTGGAATTTCCTTTTCATTAAAGAATTTTCTCTACCTGAGCTAAGTAAATTCTTTATTACTTGTAAGTTCCCATTAACTATTTGAACTATAAGTCGCCCAATTGAGGTCTGATGATGATATCTTCCGGGCATGCCTGTGGCGAAAGCCGGGAACACGCGTAGATCATTTCAGAAATATCAGAAGCCTCCATTATCCGTTTCGGATCGATATTGCTTCCCGCCCATGAATCAGTGTAAGCGGCGCCGGGATACACGGTCGTTACTTTGATGCCGTGAGATTTCATTTCTTCACGTAAATTCTTAGAGAAGCCGGCGAGCGCAAATTTGCTGATGCTATATGCGCCGCCATTGTGATATGCCTGGAAAGAAGCAATTGAGCAGATGTTAAATATATGACCGCTTTTTTGTGCCATCATCTTTGGCAAAAGCACACGTGTAAGGTGATAAGCGCTATACAAATTCACTTCAATCATTTCTTCCAGTGCACCTTCCGCTTCGTTATGTACACTGCCTGGTATGAACGTCCCGGCATTATTAATCAATACATCGATCGAAATCTCAAACTGAAGAATCCAATGACCGAATTCTTTTGCCTGTTTTTCGATTCCCAGGTCGAACGGTTTTGCTTTGATTTCCACGTTGGGGAATCGTGTTACCAGTTCATCAACGGTTTTATATAATGCCACGGCATTGCGCGAGCAGATATACAGGTTATGTCCCTGCGAAGCGAACTTTTCTGCAAACGCTTTTCCAAAGCCCCTTGACGCACCGGTAATCACAATATTCATGAGAATGTGTTGAAAATCAAAAAGGCGGTAAAAATCCTTACCGCCTTAAAATTAATTTTCTTTTATCCAGACTGCCTAAGAATTTTCATTGTTGTTCGCAGAAGATTCAACGGCATAATCTGGTTGTTGCCTTTTTCCGCGAATAAATTTCCATACAAAACTGCCAGCCCCGACCAACCCTATAGCTATCAACTTCCAGAACTTTAATAGTCCCGCCAACAACCCTGCTTTCACGAGAATTTTTCCAGCAACCAGTCCTCCGATTGTCCAGGCCGCGACTTCATCAACATCTGGATTGAATTCAGCGTAAGTATTCCCCGTTTCGAAAGACGCCATTTTCAAAATCGCCGGGATATTCTTCCTCACTTCTTCGAGCTGATTCATACCTCCGATCGCATTTAAACTTAATACGCCCTTCCTTCCCAATACACGTACATCATAATTTAAAGTATTGTTCTCGCTGCCACTTACACTAAACTCTTTTGCCCAATGCAATACCTTGTTTTGCTTCTCATAAAAAGGCTTTGACGCCCATCCTACAATATTTAGTTCGCGATAGCCAAGTTTTGCTCTTTCAAGGTTTGCCTGTTTTTCCCCTTCTTTAAGGTCTTTTAGCAGATCGTCATAGTTGATGTCATCAGCATCATCATCCTTTACATACCCCATACCTTCATACGTGACAACAAACACCCAGGAATTGGTCAGGCTATTTATCCGGAAGCTATCGGATACAATCATTCCTAACACCGAAGCATCGGGCAAATTTTGCCAAACTTCTTCTAAGATGTACTGGCTCTGCTTTGCATTGATGAATTTGAAACCCTGGGTTACATTTAGTTTGGCGATTCCGTTTTGCAGCGTTATATCGCCATGCTCGTACTGCAGCGTTTTTTCGATCGAGTCAAGTCTCGCGAAAAGATAAGCAAGCTCTTCGATCTCATCCTCAGAAGCGACATCTTTTACGGTACTGTCTTTGTCGTTAGAATAACCGGAACTACAGAGGAGAAATAGTAAACAGAATGAACAAAACATTTGTTTCATAGGATGGCATTGACGTTTATTAATGGTATAAAAGAATAAAAATATCAGCGCATATGCAATAATTTCGGGAGAATAAATTATGGGTACATATAAACACTTGTTTTTCGATCTTGATCATACCCTGTGGGACTTTAACGCCAATGCTCGTCTCACTTTGGAGGAGCTATATCATGCAATGGATCTGAACTCATTAGGGATCCTGGATTTCGAGCTGTTCTATACTACTTACCTGGAGCATAATGATAAACTGTGGGAGAAATACCGCAGTGGAATTATTAAAGTGGATGAACTACGCTGGAAGAGAATGTGGTATACTCTTATAGAGTTTAAAATTGGAGATGAAAAACTTGCGAGAGATATGGGTTTTCGGTTTCTTCAATCGTTGCCTACACGTAATTTGTTATTTCCATATACTGTTGAGTGCCTTGATTATCTTACCAATAAGGGTTACAATCTCCACCTCATTACGAACGGTTTTAAAGAAACTCAACATAGTAAGCTGAAACATTCAGGAATTGCTCCATATTTCATTGAAGTCATTACTTCTGAATGTAGCAACAGCATCAAACCAAACAAAGAGATATTCGAATACGCCTTCACAAAGACAAATGCCAGGCCTGCAGAAAGCATTATGATCGGAGATAGTATTGAAGTAGACATCCAGGGAGCGATGAATGCCGGAATTGACCAGGTATTTGTGAACCATACCTGCATTGACTGTCCAATTCAGCCAACGTACATGGTTCATTCTCTGAAGGAACTGGAATACATATTTTAAACAACCTGTCTCAGTTGATCCATATGCTTCACAGGTCGGATAGACAGTTTGTACTTCAACTCCTCAATCTGGCAGTAAATTTTTTCAAGGTCATCCTCGCATTCCCAGTTGTTAAAGCACTGCCAGTACTTCTTTTGAAGCTCTTCAAGTTCCGCATGTAAAATGTCTGTGGTTTCCATACACCTCAATAGTTTGCATAAACTTAAATTTTACCCATTAACGTGCCATACAGAGTTTATTAACACCCGGTGGATAAGTGGCAAGATGAGCGAAGTTCTGATATACGAGCTATCGACTTTGCTCGCGATTAAATGTTTTAACGAGAAGAGAGCAATGAGGCGCAGATATTTTCCATGATGATTTGCCGCTACGTTTTTGCAAGTTCTTAAATGTATTCGTCAGACGCTAAGTGCGGGCTCTTTTACAACTTCGGCGTCAAGACTTGCCAAAATTGAAACACCACCCCGAACATGTTGATTGAGGCCTACGTTTATTTTTGTTCCTGGGGGGAGCAATACATCCACCCTGCTTCCAAACTTGATAAAGCCCATTTCTGCGCTTTGCTCAACTTTTTGCCCTACGCTTAAATAATTGATGATGCGTTTAGCCACAGCGCCCGCGATTTGCTTCACCAGGATCTCTGCGGCCTGGTTTTTAATCACCACCGAATGTCTTTCGTTTTCAGTAGACGATTTCGGGTTCCAGGCAACGAGATATTTGCCTTTATGATACTTACTGTATACCACCTCGCCACTCACAGGTGTGCGATTTTGATGAACATTGGCAGGACTCATGAAGATAGAAACCTGTAAGCGTTTATCATTAAAATACTCGGTATCGAAAATCTCTTCAATCACTACGACTTTTCCATCCGCAGGTGATACAACGATCTTTTCATCCAGGCTAACATTTCTCTTTGGAACCCGGAAAAAGGAAATGATGAACAGCAGTAACACGAGGGTTGCTATGAAGATGAACCAGCTTAGCCATGGATAATAAAAACTTAAATAATAAAACGAGGCCAGGTTAACAACCGCAAAGATCATAGCGCTGATTAGAATAGTCTTGTATCCTTCCTTATGAATTGTCATGCTCTAGTTTAAATAATAAAATTAGGCAAACTGCAAGAGTTTCAAAGTATTTGTCTTTATACTCGGGAGGTGAAACATGGCGTTAGCCTTATTTCCTTTCGTAAAATATTCTTCCAGGAATCAGAATGAATCATTTCATCATAAACACCACGTAAATCCAAACAAACGGCGTCGCTAATAGCAATGAGTCGAACCGGTCGAGAAAGCCTCCATGCCCTGGCAAGATCTGGCCACTATCTTTCACATTGGCTAAACGCTTGAGCTTTGATTCAAGCAGATCACCCATGATTCCGATTATCGAGGCGATCGCGGAGATCCAGATCCAGTTCCATACATTACTGTAGGGCATTATGAGTTTCATCGCCGAGCTAATGACCACAATTGAAAGGATCGCTCCGCCAGCAGTGCCTTCCCAGGTTTTCTTTGGAGAAATTGTAGAAAATGGCGTTTTGCCGATCCACGATCCTACGAGGTAGGCCATCGTGTCATTGATCCACATGGCTGCAATCAACACCAGCGGAATATACCATCCAGTGTCGATATACACTTTTTCGTTTCCCTCCTCTACTCCCATAAACATAACTCGCAGATCCATCATCAGACCCCAGCTCAGGGAAATATAAATAAGGCCAAATGCTGAGTGCCCAATATTTTTTAACTGAATGGTTTTAGCGAACAGCAATTCGCTAATCGGCAGAAGAAACGCAAGCGAGAGACCCAGCCACCATCCCAAAGCGTGTAGACGGATGCCTAGGAAGGTGAATGCATCATTTGTAAAATATAGCATGATACACCAACCGGCGAGCATTACAACATATTTATGAAAGGGTGTTATAGTTGTGTATTCCGGGTCGATTCGTCCCACCAGTTTTTGAAACTCGATCCAGCAACCAAAATGTATGATGCTAAAAAGAAGAAAAAATGTCCATGGCCCAATCAATAACCCAGCAAGCATCACAAGGCAAAATACTAGTGCCGTCCAAGCCCTGGTTTTAAAAGTGGCCTTATTCAATGCCATACTTGGGAATAGATTTGAAATTAAAAAGCATTAGGAGAAAAATTGGTTCGACATGTTGAGGCGGTCAATGTCATACACTTTTGCATATGTAACTGTTGAAAGCCTTCCATAGATCCAAAGGATAATAAACACAATGATAGCGGAGATCAGCCCTGCGAATACCGGCATTTCTGGATTTTCCGTCGCATATTGTGGCGCAAAAGAGACTGCCACTACCTGGACACCGTTATTTACAAAATGCGCCAGAATGCTTGTCCAAAGACTTCCGCTATACCAATACAAGGCACCGAGCACAATACCTAAAAACATACGTGGTAAGAACCCCTGGAATTGGAAATGCAATGCGGAGAACAGAACCGATGTAATAATGATCCCGCCCCATGGACTTTTTGTACAGTGTATCAGGATGCGTTGTAATGCTCCTCGGAAGCAAAGCTCTTCGCAAATCGCTGGCAGCACCGCTATAATGAATACGTTTACCAGGATATCTATCGGCTTATTAACCTTCAGAAATGCTTCCATCTGCTTGACAGTGTCCTTTTCCATGGCTGTCATCCATTCGGGTAAAGGAATATGCTGATTTAATTCACCTAGCCAGATCACCAGAGGAAACGCGAGCATGATACAAAGGACTGCTAAGCCATACATACCCGATTTCTCGGCCTTCTTCATGCCAAGAAAATAAAGGGCCCGACCGGTAAAGGTGATTCGCGCATATAAAATCGCTGGTAAAAGAAAAATTAGAACGGATGAAATCCCCTGTATCCATTTCATGACAGATACCATTTCCGGCTTTGTCCAGTCTATGGCCTCTGTGTTGATAGGCAGTCCTTTGGCTAAGATGAGGGCGGCCATAAGAACAGATGAGATCAATGCTCCCCCAAATAATCCAAGAAAGATTCCCAACTGCGACCATGGAGAAGATACACGTAAATGACCTGTCATAAGTAGCGTAAACGAGAATTAGTGTGTAAATTGCGACCCGTTTGAAGAACGACCGAAATTCAGTGGCAAACAGCCATTCTGATCGGCCACCTGTCACCGGCCTTCGTACATGGTAAACATTGGCAATATACAACTTCCTTCTTTCCCACTTCTTCTTGCTCCGATGGAGGATGTGAGCGATCCGCCGTTCCGTGCCGTGTGTAAAGATCACGGTGCAGACCTGATGTATACCGAATTCATCAGCAGTGAAGGCCTGATACGGGATGCCATCAAAAGCAGACAGAAATTAGACATCTTCGATTATGAAACGCCGGTTGGGATACAAATTTTTGGCGGTGATGAAGAAAGCCTGGCATTAGCTGCGAAAATCGTTGATGTAACTAATCCGGATTTGCTTGATATTAACTTTGGTTGCCCTGTAAAAAAGGTAGCACTGAAAGGAGCAGGTGCTGGTGTTTTGAAAGATCTCGACCTTATGGTGCGGTTAACCAATGCGGTTGTAAAAGCAACCCGCTTACCTGTAACCGTAAAGACGAGGTTGGGATGGGACGATCAAACGAAAAACATTGAAGAAGTTGCAGAGCGATTACAGGATGTTGGTATCAAAGCCTTAGCCATTCATGGACGTACCCGCACACAGATGTACAAGGGGTCCGCAGATTGGACGTTGATTGGTAGAATCAAAAACAATCCACGCATTCATATCCCGATTTTTGGGAATGGCGATATAGATTCCCCAGAAAAAGCCCTGGAATATAGAAACAGGTACGGTGTTGATGGTATTATGATCGGTCGGGCAGCCATCGGGTATCCCTGGATCTTTAATGAGATCAAACATTTTTTTGACACTGGTGAACATTTACCGGCTCCTGGAATTGAACAACGAGTAAGCGTAGCAAGAAAGCATCTACACCGCAGTGTTGAATGGAAAGGTCCTGTGGTCGGAATTAATGAAATGCGAAGGCATTATGCCAATTATTTGAAGGGACTCCCCAATATCAAAGAATACCGTACGAAACTTGTTACGCTTACCAAAATGGAAGAAATCGACGAGGTGCTCGACCACATCGAAATTGTTTACGCAGGTTTTGAATTCGAGAAAACCGCGATAGAACTGATTAATTATCACGAGAAATGTCCCGCCTAGATTGATCTTCAACGATTGAGTCATTTTGCCGAAATATTACTTGTCTGAAACCCACGCCGTGTTCGATTCCTGCATTTAGAGGAGGTATGTATAGACGAAAATGATCCTTCTATTTACCACAACTGCCGAATAATTCTTATAGCTGTCATGCAATCATACAATACAACCGAGGCATAGTGCTGCAAAACATCGACAGTTTATTTTTTATAGGATGGTATTACTAACGGTTGTATTTTTATTTATTTAAGATGTCTACTCATGAAATTACTTGAAAACAAAGTTGTTATTGTAACTGGTGCTGCACGAGGCATCGGTGAAGCTATTGCAGTTAAGATGGCAGAACATGGTGCAAACGTCGCATTTAGTTTTGTTAGCGATAGCAGTTCTGAAAAAGCGAAAACTTTAGCAGAAAAGATCGGTGCAATGGGAGTAAAGGCAAAATGGTATCAGAGCAATGCCGGAAGTTACGAGGACTGCGAAATATTTGTAAACGACGTGTTGAAAGAATTTGGAAGTGTAGACGTGTGTGTTAACAATGCCGGAATATCAAAGGACAATTTGCTACTAAGAATGACTCCTGAACAATGGGATGAAGTGATGGCGATCAATCTGAAAAGCGTCTTTAATATGACAAAGCAGATAATTAAGCCAATGATGAAAGCCAGGAAAGGATCTATTATTAACATGAGTTCAATTATTGGAATGCGCGGTAACGCCGGTCAAAGCAGCTATGCCGCCAGCAAAGCCGGGATTATTGGATTCACTAAGTCAATCGCTCATGAACTTGGAAGCCGTAACATACGTTGTAACGCAATTGCCCCGGGATTCATAGAAACTGACATGACCGATTACTTAAAGAATGGTGATACGTCAAAGGCGTTTCTTGATAAAATTCCGCTGGGTCGTTTCGGATCTGCCAATGAAATTGCAGATACTACCGTCTTCCTGGCTTCAGATATGAGTTCTTATATAACTGGGCAGGTTATCAGCGCTTGCGGAGGATTGAATATTTAGGGATAATCTTAATCGTATAGCGTGTTTATGTCCCTGTCTCCGTTGTGAAGCCTATGACTGTTCGAATAATGGGTTCACAACGGACACGAGGAGAAGAACGAAGGCCACAAAAGAGATTTAACTTTGAGCTTTTGCTTTGAATTTTTGAATAGCCGTTCTCGAAAATTCACTAAGTACTAATCTTCCACTAATAGCGGCTCTTTCGAGTAATAGGGTATCCCAGTTTTCAGTCCCTTTCCACAATATCTTTTTCAGTTCTGCAATGGCCTCCGGGCTTGAATGTGATAGGCTATTTGACAGGCGGCGAATGGATTCATCCATGCCTTCCAACGTTGGATGTAATTCAGCGTATAACCCTTTTCTTTTTGCCCAATCTGCATTTCGCCATGTAGTCGCGTCCAGCGCAAGATAGCTGTATGCTGCAAGGCCTATTTTTCTTTCTACAGCGGGTCCTACGACAAACGGTCCGATTCCAATAGCAAGCTCACTCAGTTTTACATCTGCTCCTTCCAAAGCAATTGCGTAGTCAGTTGCTGCTGCCAGGCCAACGCCACCGCCAACTGCTTTACCATGAATACGGCCGATAATCGGCTTCGAGCATCTTCTCATGGCATTGATCACATTCGCAAAACCACTGAAGAACTGCAGCCCTTCTTCTTTATTTTTTATTGCCGCCAGCTCATCAAAAGACGCACCTGCACAGAATGTCTTTTCACCCGATGAGCGCAGAATAACGACGCGGGTATCGTCATCGTGAGCTACAAAATGAATTTCCTGCGAAAGCTCTTCGAGTATCCTCGACGGCAGAGAGTTGCTTTGAGGGTGATGAAATTCAATTGTAGTAATTCCATTATGTGTTTCTGATTTTACATAGCCCTGATCATGTAGCATCGGATCAATTTTTTATAATTCTCGCAAAGGCGCAAAGACGCAAAGTAAAAAGTCATAAGCCGTTAACTAAACGTTTCATTCCATTTTTTATAAGCGGTTCATCAAAATTAATAATAAGTCCAAGTTTTAAATTGGTTAGTTTAAGATAAGTAAGTACCTGCCAAAAATGAACGGGAGCTAATTTGTCAATAGCTTTCAATTCTAAGATTACCTTATTCCCGATGATCATATCAGATCTAAAACCTAATTCCAGTTTAATATTTTTCCACACTACCGGGATAGGAACCTGTCTCTTAACTTCCAGGCCATGTTCATGAGTCAATTCGTACTCCATTATATTCTCATAAACCGATTCAAACAAACGGGGTCCAAGCCTGGTGTGGATTTTGAATGCGGAATCGACAACGATTTTTGCAATTTCATTTACAGACACAACAACGGTTAGTTTAAAAGTAGTCTTTCAACCTTTGCGCCTTTGCGTGTTTGCGCGAGTATTTATTGTTTTTTACGCACCATCGTTAAGATAGTCGCCACCGCCACGGGTTCGTTCAGTTCATCAGTTACTTCTACGAGCCATTTCACAATTCCTTTAGGGATATCGTTCTCATCTTTCTGTTCCTGCTCTATTTTTTCCTTACAGGTTAGTCTAACGCCAATGGTTGTGCCAGCATAAACTGGCTTTAAAAACCGGCATTCTTCCAATCCATAATTTAATAGAACAGGTCCCTTTTTGGCATCTACAAATAGTCCTGCTGCTGCGCTCAATATGAAGTAACCATGAGCTACCGGCTTGTCGAACATTGTACCCTCTAACGAAGTATGATCCGTGTGCGCATAAAAATGGTCCCAACTTACATTGGCAAAGTTTACAATGTCAGCTTCAGTGACTGTTCGTTTATGCGTGACCAGGGAATCGCCAATCTGAAGTTCTTCGAAATGTTTCCTGAAAGGATGCCTTTCATCTTCAGTTGTCTTCGCGTTAACCTGGTACACATTGGTGACAGCCGTGATGCTACTGGGTGAGCCTTGAATCGCAACACGCTGCATGTAATGTTTCACACCACGGATTCCTCCCATTTCTTCACCACCGCCAGCCCTGCCTGGTCCACCATGCACCAGCAACGGCAACGGTGAACCATGACCTGTACTTTCTTTGGAGGATTGTTCATTCAGTATTAGTATTCGTCCATGGTGGGTAGCTGCGCTCACTACAAAATCTTTTGCTATATGATGGTCGGCCGTTACTATTGTACAAACCAGCGAACCCTTGCCTTTCTTTGCAAGTGTAACGGACTCTTCAAATGTTTTGTAAGGCATAATTGTGCTTACCGGTCCAAACGCTTCCACTGTATGCGCTTCTTCGCTATGGAAAGGCGTTTGATTCATTAACAGCAATGGACTCATGAATGCGCCCTTTTCAGGATCGGCATCGACTAATTGAACGCTGTCGAGTGAGCCATATACGATTTGGGAGGAGGCCAGTAACTTCCGCACTTCGGCTTTTACTTCTTTACGCTGGTCCTTTCCCGCGAGTGCGCCCATTTTTACTTTTTTATTTTCAGGATTTCCAATTACGGTTTGCGATAGCGACTTCCCAATCGCAATCCACATATCCTCCATTTTCTTCTCCGGCACGAATATTCTGCGGATCGCTGTACACTTTTGACCTGCTTTTGAGGTCATTTCCCTTCTCACTTCTGTCACGAATATATCCCACTCCGGCATCCCAGGACTTACATCGTCACCCAGTACGATACAATTGAGAGAGTCGGCCTCCAGATTAAATGGAACGTTTTCTACCAAGATTCGCGGTTGAGATTTCAACATCAATCCCGTAGATGCAGAGCCGGTAAAAGTGATCGCATCCTGGGAATCCACATGCTCGAGGAGATCACCCGTGCTTCCGCACAGCAGTTGCAGGGCGCCTTTAGGCAGTATGCCCGAGGCAATAATTTCTTTTGCTACCGTTTGAGTGAGAAAGGAAGTTACAGAAGCCGGCTTCACAATGGCAGGCATACCCGCTAATAAATTCACTGCAATTTTCTCAAGCATTCCCCATACAGGAAAATTAAATGCATTGATATGAATTGCCACTCCTTCCTTCGGCACCAGGATATGTTGCCCAATAAAATTTCCGCCCTTGCTGAGAATAACGGATTCTCCATCGACGCAAAACGGCTCATCGGGGAATCTTCTTCGCAATGAGGCGTAGGAAAAAAGATTTCCAATGCCGCCTTCGATATCAATCCAGCTATCAGACCTGGTAGCTCCGGTCTTATAGCTGACCTCGTAAAATTTTTCAAGATGATTCCGCAGATGCATCGCTAAGGCTCTTAACATTCTTCCCCGTTCCTGGAAACTCATTTTTCTCAAAGCCGGGTTGCCCACATTTCTGCCGTGTTCCAATATCGAGGAAAAGTCAAGTCCTTTTGTACTTACGTGTGTGATCACTTCTCCATTCACCGCATTGTATAACGCACTCCCTTCACCATCACCGGCGATCCATTTATCCAACACATAGTTTTCAAGTTTGTTCATCTTGGCTCACTTTTAAGAATTTTAAAGTTTAAGGTTAAAGTTATAGTGAGGTCATTTCCAAAGTTTGGGTTTTGATATAGGTTAAGCTACCTCTACAACAACCTTAAACCTTAAACTTCAAACCATAAACCTTTTTAACCCGACAAAACCCTTAGTTGATGATAATCGCTGCCCCTAAAGTAGCATATCCGCGGTGAACATCATCGTGACTGAAGCCTGTGTAGCCGGCCTGGATATTGATCCGGTTACTCTTTTTGGGAAGGTTGCATCCCCCGGTAAAGCCATAGGCTAACTGGACATGGCTTTTGGACTGATCATTCAGCAAAAAATATATTGCACCGGCTCGGGGGGACACATAGAACTGCGATAAAAAATAAACCTTGATTTCTGCCAGTAAAGGAATTGTATAGGCTTTATTTTTGCCGTCTACGGAATAAGATTTATCGCCAAAAAAATATGTAAATCCTGTCTCGGCACGGCAGCTGATGTTTTTGTAGATATTCTTTTCTATTCCGCCCAGTATTCCGATACCTGCATCATTGTTAGCAATCGCCTTTGTTGCAAATGCTATCGACGGTCCGATATCAAATATCCACTTGGAAGTCGGTTGAATTTGGCAATAAGTATGAACCGACACAGAGGCCGCAACCAGCAACAAAAACAATGACGCGGTAAGCTTATTCATTTTCTGTAGGATGCACGACAAAATTACTCAAAACAACTACTGCTTTTGTTTATTTTAGAATACTTTCGCGCATTATTTTATTCTCCATTTCTATACTTTTCTTGAAACCGCACTTATGAAACATTTCCTGCTTCTGATTTTCGTTGTTGGGTTATGCGCTTGTAATGACGAACCGGAAAAAAACGTACGGAAAGATGGCTTTACTCCCGTTTTAAATAATAAGGAAGACTCATTATATCATGATGTGATGGAGGGCCACGATATTGGCATGGCAAAAATAGGAACCTTAAGAAAGCAACTTAATAGGGTTACTCACGAGTTGGACAGCATGAATAAGCTAACAGGAAAAAATATCGACCAGCACCGTAAGCAAGCTTTAATTGATTTGCAGGAAGATTTAAGCTACGCAGATCACGCGATGTTTACATGGATGCAGGAGTTCGATATTGATTCCGCCAAATCAGACAGAAGCAGAAGACTGGAGTATCTTGAATCGGAGAAAAATAAAGTACAGAGGGTAAAGGAAAATATCCTCAATAGTCTACAGCGGGCAGATTCTTTATTTGGAAAATAAGGGAATGAGTTGTGAGTTGTGAGTTCTGAGTTTTGAGTTCTGCCGTTCAGCGTTCTGCGTTTCCACGCTACCTAACCAACCCAAATTGTCTTAGGTGATGTCTTGCATGTTTGTAAAGCAGGTGCACATTTCCTCCAAAATCCAGTTCACCAAAGAATGCATTATGCGTGGTGAGTGAAGGGTTGTTTTCAAATACATCGAAGAAATAGTTAATCTCCTGCTGTAATTTGTCGATAGAAGCCTGCATTGTGGCCTTTCTGGGAGCAGGAGGGGTTTCGCTAATGAACGGATTTTTTATGTTTTCCGCGAAGGGTTTATCACTAAACATGAATTCTCGCGCTTTTTGTAATCGTTCTCCCTCATTCACCATCGGCAATTTCAATTTTCCACTTGCGGTTTTCACTACATCTACAAAATGTTCCACCATTTGTTGTCCATTCATTACACCCCATGATCCGAGTGCATCCGGCGCCAGGTGTTTCAGCAAAAAAATAAAATCGCTCTTAAGAAAATTGATCTTGTTCTGATTCATTGGCAAAGCTTGATTTCTGAAGATAATAAAAAAGCTCCCTTAAAATACGGGAGCTTTCTAAAATACTCTATCGAGGTCTACGCTACTTTTTTCAGATCTATTTCTTTGCAGAGCGTTTCAAAAATATGGTCAATAGAGCCTTCGCCCTGTATTCGAATCACTTTGCCGAATTTTTCATAGTATTTCGCTACAGATGCCGTTTTATTTTCGTACTCTGTAATTCGCGCCTGTATAATGCTTTCGTTGACATCGTCGGTTCTGCCTGATGTTTTTCCCCGATTCAATAATCTTTCGATAAGTTCCTTTTCACTTACAGTCAATGCGAGCACTATCGAAATTTCAGTATTCTTCTCTTTGAGTAGTTTGTCAAGTGCTTCTGCCTGGGCCACTGTTCGGGGAAATCCATCAAACAAAAATCCCTTTGCCTGCGGATTTGCATCTAGTGCTGACCCGATCATTCCAATCACAACTTCGTCTGGCACAAGTTGTCCCTGATCCATATACCGTTTGGCTTCGAGGCCAAGTTGAGTCTGATCTGCTCTCTCTTTGCGCAAAAGATCACCAGTAGATAAATGAATCAATCCATATTTCTCGATCAGTTTTTCCGACTGGGTGCCTTTCCCGCTACCGGGCGGTCCAAATAGAATCAGGTTGAACATTTGGTTACAAATCTTGATGAGCGGGCAAATATAAAGGATGGATATTAAAATTCCTTTAACAATTTTAGCTGAACCTTGAAACTTGTTTATCGGAGGACAGATATTAGCTCCATTCGAAATGTTAAGCCGTAAATAGTGTCGCGGTGCAGACATCCAAACCCCTTATAACACCGTAAATTTGCGAAATCAATGCTTGAAGTATGAAAAAGTTTTTGCAAAGCCTGGTTCTTGTACTTGCTGTAAGTTCACTACAGCAATGCAGCTATTCTCAATCGGCAAACCCAAAAAAAATTACTATGGATAATTCTAAAAAAGATAACAAGGTTTACTCCCGCACAGATTCCTCTAAAGTTTCACTACCTGAAGGAGAATGGAAAAAAATTCTTCCACAGGAAGTCTATTACATCTCCCGTCAAAGGGGCACTGAGCGTCCGTGGACGAGCAAGTTTGAGCACTCGAAGGAAATCGGCACCTACTATTGTGCCGCCTGCGGAAATGCATTATTCAAAAGTGATACGAAATTCGAAAGCGGATGTGGCTGGCCCAGTTTCTATGAACCGATTTCAAAAGGAAGCATAATCTACGCTCCTGATAACGCACACGGCATGGTTAGAACCGAAGTAATGTGCGGACGCTGCAAAGGGCACTTAGGTCATGTATTTGAAGATGGTCCCCCACCAACCGGCCTGCGGTACTGCATCAACGGTGTAGTGCTGGATTTCGAAAAGGCGAAAGAGGCGGAGAAGAAATATAATGAGAAGCAATGATTCTACGCAAATGTGATGATAGCCTGGTAGCCGATTATTGATAGGTCGCCTTCAGTTAGAGTATAAATGAATTAAACCGAGGCATTGTCTGGTTTGTTTTTGACCGCATTTTAATTTGGGCTAATGGGCTAATCATCACATTGGCTCATCAGCCTATATTTGCTGTGTGAAAAAAAAGAAGAATTCCGTTTTACAAAAAGTCTTTATTGAGGATTATGCTGCTGAGGGTAAATCATTAGCACGAGTAGATGGGAAAGTGATTTTCGTCGAGGATGCTGTACCCGGAGATATTGTGGATATAAGATTGCGAAAAAACAAAAAGGATTGGGCAGAGGGGAATGCGTTTAATTTTCATGAATACTCACAAGACAGGGTTGTTCCATTTTGTGAACATTTTGGAGTCTGCGGAGGATGCCAGTGGCAAATGTTACCATACGAGAAGCAATTGCAATACAAACAAAAGCAGGTAAAGGATAATCTGGAGCGAATTGGGAAAATCAATCTACCTGAATTGTTGCCGATTGTCGGCGCAAACAATATGCGGTATTATCGCAATAAGATTGAATATACTTTCAGTAACAAGAGGTTTCTCCTGCAGCACGAATTGAACGATTCGCTTATTTCTCCGCAACAGGATGTAGCCGGGTTTCATGCACAGGAAATTTTTGATAAAGTCGTTGATATCAGGCAATGTCACTTACAACTGGAACCTACTAATCAAATACGTTTAGCGGTCAAGCAGTTTGCTATGGATCATGGGCTTTCTTTTTATGATATCAGAAATCACCATGGATTCTTGCGTACTATGCAGGTACGGATTTGCAGAACAGGAGAAATCATGGTGAACATTGTTTTAGGGCATGAAGACGTAAGCAATAGAACAAGGTTACTCGATCATATTTTAGCCTCGTTCCCTTCGCTTACCACGCTACTTTATACGATCAATACAAAGATGAATGATAGTTTATATGATCTGGTTCCAGAGGTGTATTATGGCAATGGATATATAACCGAAACATTGGAGGAGTTTCGGTTTAGGATCGGGCCGAAATCTTTTTTCCAAACCAACACCGAACAGGCAGAAAAATTGTACCAGGTTACAAGACAATTTGCGGAGCTCACCGGCAATGAAAGTGTGTACGACCTGTACTGTGGCACCGGAAGCATCGGCATTTTCCTGAGTAAGCTCGCAAAAAAAATCGTCGGCATTGAGACAGTTAAGGAAGCGATCAATGATGCACATGAGAATGCAATCTTGAATGACATTAAACATGCATATTTTTTTCAAGGGGATGTGATAGATGTTTATAACGATGCGTTTGTCTCAATGCATGGCAAACCCGATGTGGTGATTACAGATCCGCCAAGAGCCGGCATGCATGAGCGGCTCGTGCATAAAATTGTAGATATGGGTGCTCCCGTAGTTGTGTATGTTAGTTGCAATCCCGCGACACAGGCAAGAGACCTAAATTTATTAAGCACAGCTTATGAAGTAAAGGCTATTCAACCCGTTGATATGTTTCCGCACACACATCACATTGAGAATGTGGTTCAGTTGAAACTGAAAAAATAGTTAAGGCGTTAGGTTATCGGATAAACATTCCGATCTTCGCAAACCTCAAATAGTTAAGCATGGCTCAAATACGCATGGGTGGATTTCAACCAATTCCTCCGGTCATTAAAAACTTGATCATTATTAATGCCCTTATGTGGGTGGCTGAATTGACCTTTAAAGAGCCTTTCATTTACAGACTGTCTTTGCATTATCACGAATCACCGGAATTCGGATTGTGGCAAATTGTAACCCATATGTTTCTACATGCTCCAGGCTCTTTTTTCCATCTTCTTTTTAACATGTTTGCACTTTATATGTTTGGCTCTACTTTAGAAAATCTGTGGGGCTCAAAGAGGTTCCTTATATTTTATATGGCTTGTGGAATAGGAGCTGGTATTATTCAGTTAGCCGCAAATTATGTGGAGATGAGCATTATTACACAGCAATTTGCTTCCGGAAAATTGGCACAACAGGAAGCCACGGAGCGGGCTTCAGCCATTTATCATGGTATTGCATTAGGCGCTTCCGGAGCGGTCATGGGAGTATTTGCGGGTTTTGCATATTTGTTTCCGAACACTCCGTTAATCGTTTTTCCTATTCCAATTCCTATAAAAGCCAAGTATTTAATTATAGGCTTAATCGTGCTGGATCTGTTTGGCGGTATCAATCCGAGATATGGCGGAGGTATCGCCCACTTTGCACACATCGGTGGAGCTTTGTTTGGTTTCATACTGGTTAAAACTATGAATAGAAATAACCGAAGGAATTTTTATTAATGGAGCAACATAACCGAAGATTATCTGTTAATTTACTAGTCCATTTTTACTGGATTGTGCCGATTCTGTAAATGGTTTTGTAAATTCATAAAAAGTTTTCCGTGCTAAGAGAGGATCGCTATAGAAAAAGAATGATGCTGGGTCAGGATGGCAATTCCCTAGTGATTTTGCTGGTAATTTTAGCTGTTGTATTCTGCATTTTCAAATTCATACATGTGGCGTTGTGGATGTCGGGGATGACCGAGGCCGAACTTGCTGTGGCTTATCGCGAGAATATCTTCAACTGGCTTAATCTTCCCGCTAATCTGAATACCCTGGTCACGCGACCCTGGACCATAATTACCTACATGTTCATGCATGATGGTGTATGGCATTTCCTCGGAAACGTTCTTTGGCTTTGGGCATTCGGATATATACTGCAGGATCTGACCGGAAACCGCAAGCTCATTCCCATATTCCTGTACGGCGGAATGGCGGGTGCACTCGTGTTTCTTCTTACATATAATATTATTCCTCGTCTGCCAGTAGTTGGAACCACGCTGGAAGGAGCTTCAGCCGGGGTGATGGCTGTAGCTATTGCAACTACAGTGCTTGCACCTTCGTATCGCATATTTCCTATGTTAAATGGAGGGATACCTCTCTGGGTGCTCACGATCATTTTTGTAATCATTGATTTCGCAAGTATTCCCGTTAGCAATACGGGCGGTCATATCGCCCATCTAGCTGGAGCCGCCATAGGTTTCGTCTTCATTAAACAGTTGCAAAGGGGAAGCGATTGGAGCGACTGGATGAATAAATTTTTTGACTGGGTCGCTAATCTTTTCAATCCCGCTAAGAAAGAATGGAAAAAAACTGCCCGCCAGAGCTACTACTATAAAACCGAAGGAACTCAACCTTTTAAAAAAATTCCTAATATTACTCAAAAACGTGTTGATGACATCCTTGACAAAATCAATCAACGCGGTTACCGTTCTCTGACTGATGAAGAAAAGGAAATACTGAAGCGCGCCAGCGAAGCTGACAATTAATCTATATAATGGCCGGAGCCTTACAAAGATTTACAAAGCGTTTTTTCATAGCCTGTAATATCTTATTGGTTATCGTATATCTGCTCACATGTTTCATCCCATATGTGAACGCGGGAAAGTACTGGCCTATAGCCATACTTGGCCTCGGCTTCCCATTAATGCTCGTTTTATTGTTCACTTTTATTTTAATTTGGGCTATTGTGAGGTCCCGATGGGCCTTTCTACCGCTGGTTGCCCTCATCATTAGCTGGCAACAGATCTCTGTCTTTTTCGCTTTTGGCAAACCGGCTGGCGCAAACAATAGCCGGCCTGAGAACAGCCTCCGTATTTTGAATTGGAATGTTTCAAGTTGGGATGAGGCCAATAAGCATAAGAACGGTGGACAAAGCCATCGCAAAGACATGCTGGCCTTGATAAAGGCACAAAATCCCGACATTTTATGTTTACAGGAATTCTTTGAATTTGAATCATCCAACTACTACGAGCCAAATATCCCTGCCGTAAAAGCCATTGGATATCCATATTATTATTTTGTACCTCATTACTTCCGGTATAATAAAGCTTATCGTATGGGAGTAGCCATATTTTCTAAACACCCGATCGTTGATACGGCTGTTATTCCTTACAAACTTAATTCAGCAGCTGACAACCTGGTGTATGCCGACATAAATGTAAACGGAAAGCTTATTCGATTAATGACAATTCATCTGCAGTCGGTAAGGTTCAACCCGATAGATTACGAAGGGATCAACCGGATAAAAAATACTGAGGACGAAGGTCTGGAAGCTTCAAGAACCATCCTATCAAAGATCATCAAAGCTTACCGGTGGAGAAGCAGCCAGGCAGAACAGGTCAGGGAGGAAATTGACAGGAGCCCTAACCCCGTCATCCTCTGTGGTGATTTCAACGATGTGCCGAACTCCTATACGTATTTTACGATCAGAGGTGATCTGAACGATGCCTTCCTTGCCAGGGGTGCAGGTATTGGAAAAACATTACGCATACTGGGCCCGACTCTTCGTATCGATTATATTCTTGCTGACAAGTCCCTCGAGTTAATTCAGTTTAATAAGTTCAATGTTCCCTATTCAGATCATTATCCGATTATGGCTGACATACTATTGAAATAGCCTTCTTCTTACATATTAT
>Ga0126304_10000266_pt1 | contig 19309 bp, 14 predicted proteins | sample Plot25_FD_92538 | JGI IMG/M metagenome (GOLD analysis project Ga0126304, IMG submission 92538) | Serpentine soil microbial communities from UC McLaughlin Reserve, CA, USA - Plot25 | ecosystem: Environmental > Terrestrial > Soil > Grasslands | place: USA: UC McLaughlin Reserve, Lake County... | reverse complement strand
CGCGTACGCTCCTTGCGCCATTCGCACAGCATTTCGACAGGCGAAGGTCCAGAACGGAGAAGCAGAGCATGAATTCGTCCTCGTGGAACGAGAGAGTGGGGCGCGTGTACGCGGCCATATTCGCCGCACTGATGATCCTGACGGCGCCCGCGGTCGTATGGGCGCAAGCAGCCATTGCGGGCACGGTGAAAGACACATCGGACGCGCTGCTGCCCGGTGTGACGGTCGAGGCGGCCAGCCCGGCGCTGATTGAAAAAGTCCGCACTGCGGTGACAGACGGAACCGGCCAGTACCGCATCGAGAATTTGCGGCCGGGTCAGTACACGGTGACGTTTACGCTGCCCGGGTTCACGACGATCAGGCGCGAGGGTATCGAGCTCACCGGCTCGTTTGTCGCATCGGTGAACGCGGAGCTGCGCGTCGGCGCGGTTGCGGAAACCGTGGTGGTCAGCGGAGAGTCGCCGATCGTCGACGTGCAGAGCTCACAACGGACGACGGTGCTGACCCAGGAGACGATCAACGCGATCCCGACCGCCGGGTCGTACAACGCGCTGCTCGTTCTCGTGCCTGGTTTGCTCGGCGGGCAGCAGGACGTCAGCACCGGTCCGTGCAACTCCTGCACGTTCAGTGCGCACGGGACGCTGCTGTCGCTGGGTGGCAACCGCGCGAATACAGACGCGCGTCTGCTCGTGGACGGCATCAGTATCGCCGTGCCGCAGGCCGGCGGCACCAATTACCTGACCGACACGCGCAACGCGCAGGAAGTGACGTTCACGGTGTCGGGCAGCATGGGTGAAGTGGAGTCGGGCGGGCCGGTGATGAACATCATTCCACGCTCGGGTGGCAACACCGTGTCGGGCAACGGCTCTGTGGGATGGGCCAACGGCGACCTGCAAGGGAGCAACCTGAGCGACGAGCTGCGCAGGCTCAACGTCACGGCCAGTCCTCTCATCAAGGGCTACGACGTCAGCGGCGCGGTGGGCGGGCCGATTCAACGGGATCGCATCTGGTTCTTCGGCACCGTGCGCAGCCAGGGGAGCTCGAGCTACATCCCGAGCATGTACTACAACAAGAACGCCGGCGACCCGAACCGGTGGCTCTACGAGCCAGACCTGACGCGGCAGGCGTTCAACGACAAGACCTGGCGGAACGCCAGCGCCCGCTTCACCATGCAGGTCACGCCGCGTAACAAGGTGCATGTGTTCTGGGATGAACAGAAGGTCTGCACGAAGTGCGAGAACGGCGGCAACTATGCCAACGCCACCACCTCGCCCGAAGGCAACGGCTACGGCGACCTGCACCCGATGCGCTTCCAGCAGGCGACGTGGACTTCGCCGGTCAACAACAAGCTGCTCCTCGAAGGCGGTTTCGGCTATTTCTTCTCACGCTGGGGCGGCCGCGCCAAGCAGGATCCGTACACCGGGAACTTGCCGCGCGTCATCGAGCAGTGCGCGGCGGGATGCCCGGCCAACGGCAACATCCCGGGCCTGATGTACCGCTCGCAGACGACTGACCTGTTCAGCGACGGCAGGAACAAGAACGTCACGACGACCTGGCGAGCCACGGCGGCGTACGTCACCGGCGGCAACGCACTCAAGTTCGGGTACATCGGCAACCAGCTTGGCGACCTCCGCTCGGCCAACCGCAGTCCGAACGACCTGCGCTATCGCGTCAACAACGGGGTGCCGAACCAGCTCACGCAGTACGTGCACGACCAGCAGAACGATCTGTGGATGCGCAACGATGGCTTCTACGTGCAGCAGCAGTGGACGCGCGGCCGCCTCACGCTGCAGGGCGCCCTGCGCTTCGATCGTGCGTGGAGCTGGGCGCCCGAACAGCGTCTCGAGTCGCGTTTCTGGGCGCAGCCGCTGGTGTTCGATGAGACGCCGGTAGTGGACAGCTACACGGATCTGACGCCCCGAGCCGCGGTCACCTACGATCTCTTCGGCAACGGCAGGACCGCGCTCAAGGCGACCCTCGGGAAGTATCTCGAGTCGACGGTCACGGCCTCCAACTACGGGCTTGGCAATCCGACGTCGCGCATTGCCACCAACGTCTTCCGGACGTGGACCGATCGGAACAGCAACTGGAATCCTGACTGCGATCTGAGCAATCCGCAACCGCAGGACTTCGGTCCGACCGGCGACTTCTGCGGCGTGATCAACAATCTGAACTTCGGCACGGCCACCTTCAGCAACACGATTGATCCGGACATCCTGCACGGGTGGGGTGTGCGGCCCTCGGACTGGAACTGGGGCGTCTCGGTTCAGCACGAGGTGCTACCGCGCACATCGGTGGAAGTCGGCTTCTTCCATCGCGAGTTCTATGGCTTCGCGGTGACCGACAACCTGGCGGTGACGCCGGCCGACTTCTCGCAGTTCTCGATCACCGCACCGCAGGATCCACGCTTGCCGAATGGCGGCGGGTATCAGGTGGGCACGCTGTACGACCTGAACGTGCCGTCGCTGTTCGGTGTCACTCGCAACTTCATCACCTATGCCGATCGCTACGGAGACGCCTACCAGAAGTACAACGGGATCGACGTGACCATCAGCGCGCGGCCGCGCAACGGACTGACCTTCCAGGGCGGCTTCTCGGGCGGGTATTCGACGTCCGACAACTGCGAGGTGCGTGAAAAGCTGCCGGAGATCGCGCTGCTCAACCCCTACTGCCATATCGAAACCAGCTTCCTGCCGCAGTACAAAGGGATTGCGACCTACATCGTGCCGAGGATTGATGTGTCGGTCAGCGGCACGTTCACCAGCAAGCCGGGCATTCAGGTGAGTGGCTTCGGTACGCCGGTCGCCGGTGGCGCGTTCGCCGCCAATTACACCATTTCGAACGCCCTTGTGCAGCCGATTCTCGGCCGTCCGCTCGCCGGCAGCGCGCCCAACATCACCGTCAATCTGATCGAGCCGCACTCGGTGCTCGGTGACCGTGTCAACGAGCTCAACATGCGGGTCGGCAAGGTCCTGCGCTTCGGACGAAGCCGCGCCAACGTCGGCGTGGACTTCTACAACCTGCTGAACGCGGCCACTCCGCTCAGCTACAACCAGGCGTTCATCCCCGGCGGCGCGTGGCTCACGCCGACGTCGGTACTGTCCGCCCGCTTCGCCAAGCTGTCGATGCAGCTGGACTTCTAAAGAGGTGTACTCAAGACTCAGAGCGTTTTGAGTCTTGAGTTACAGACCGATCGGGATTGGCGGCTCGCCGAGCTGCCAGTCCCACCTCGCCCCAAAGGTCTCGGCTGGCTCCGCGCCGTCGGGCCCGGCGTCATCGCGCTGGGTGTTTCAATCGGCAGCGGCGAATTCCTTCTCGGCCCCGCCGCGTTCGTTCAGCACGGCTTCTCGCTGCTCTGGGTCGTCCTGATCGCCATCGTCTTTCAGACCATCTTCAACACCGAAGTGATGCGCTACACCCTCGCCACGGGCGAGCCGGTGTTCTCGGGCTTCATGCGCACGCGTCCCTCGTCTACGTTGTGGGCATGGGTCTACGTCGCGCTCTACTTCCTGCAGGTTGGTTGGCCGGCGTGGGCGGGGACGGCGGCAGCCGCGATGTTCTACCTCGTGGTCCAACGGCTGCCCGATGCAACGGCCGATGCCACGACGACGTACTTCATCGGGATCGCTGCGTTTCTTGGCGTCGTGGTGATCCTGAGCGTCGGAAAGCGTATCGAACACACGTTAGAGATCCTCAACTGGATCCTCGTGACCACGACCATCGGCGGGTTCCTCATCCTGGCGCTGCTGTTCGTGCCCTCGCGAGTGTGGCTCGCCGCCGGGATCGGGTTCACCGGCTTCGATCTGACGCAGCAGCGCTTCGACTTCTTTCCCGCCGGCGCCGATCTCGTGCTGCTCGGTGCACTCGTCGCCTACTCCGGATCGGGTGGCGTCACCAATCTCGTGCTGGGTAACTGGGCGCGGGATCGTGGCTACGGGATGGGAGAGCGCGCGGGCTACATTCCAGCGGCGGGTGGCCCCAAGGTTGAACTGGCGCATGTCGGATTTACGTTCGCGCCAAGCGACGAAGCGATGAACCGCTGGCGCGGCTGGTGGCGTGTCGTCTCAGTGGACCAATGGGGTGTGTTCTTCGCCGGCGCGGTCCTGGGGATGATGCTGCCAGCGCTGCTCTACGTCACGTTCCTGCCGCGCGGCACGAACATTCAGGGGCTCGGCATCAGCGCGGCGCTGGCGTCCGCCGTTGGCGCACGGGCCGGAGCGGGCGTCGCCATTGTGATCGCGTTTCTCGGCGCGTGGATCCTGTTCAAGACGCAGCTGGACAACTTCGAGGGGATGGTCCGCGCCGTCACCGACATCCTGTGGACCGGCAGCAGCCGCGTGCGCGCGTGGCGTGGCGGAGATGTCCGTGCCGTGTATTACACCGTGCTCGCCGTCCTCGTGATGTGGGGCATCTTCGCGCTGCGCCTCGCGCAACCAATCGTCTTGCTGAAGATCGGTGCGAACGTCGCCGGCGCAGTGTTCGTGATCGCCGCCCCCCATCTGCTCTATGTCAACACGCGCATCCTCCCGGTGCACGTGCGTCCGCCGATGTGGAGGCGCGTCGCACTCGGCGCGATGGCCCTGTTCTATGCGTTGTTCGTGACGCTGTCGATCGCGAGCGTGTGGTGATCGCCGGGCCCGCGTACAATGAACGGCGAGCGTCTGCCTGCTCATCCGTATTTTTAGGAGAAATTCATGCGCGCCATTACGTACGTCTGTCTTGCTCTCGCCATGGCGATTCCATCTGTCGTGTATGCCGGTCAGGTATACGGAACGATCGTCATGGACGGCAAAGGCGTTGGTGGAGCGAACGTCGAAATCTCGTGCGGCTCCGATCCTGCAGTGAAGGCGACGACCGCCGCTGACGGCGCATACCGGATCAACGTACCGCAGCAGGGGCAGTGCACGTTGGTGCTGCCCGACCAGGCCGGCAAGCCGTCGGCGATGGTCTTCTCGAGCCCGAATCCCGCTCTCTACAACTTCGAGTTGGTGAAGGCGGGCGACGGCTACGAGCTGAAGCGACGTTGAGCATGAACGAGAGCGATGTTCCAGCGGTGACACCGCCGCCCGAACCCGCCTCTGGCGAGAAACATACGTGGCCGTGGATCGAGCTGATCAAAGTGCTGGCGCTGCCGCTGGTCACGCTCGTCCTCGGCTACTGGTTCAACGCCTCGCTCAACGAGCGGCAGCAGATCGACAACAACATCCGGCTCTACGCCGAGATGATGGGCCGTCGCGAGGAAGCCGACAGCAACCTTCGTAAGGACATGTTCAACTCGATCCTGACGACGTTCATGTCGAAGGATCCGACTACGAGGATTACCGACGAGGAGGCGATCCGCCAGCAGATCCTCAGCCTCGAGCTGCTGGCCTACAACTTCCACGAATCGCTCGACATCGCTCCGCTGTTCAAGGACGTCGAGCGACGCATCCCGGCGAGCGCGAAAGGCCCCGACCCGGAGCTGCAACGTCGCCTCGAATCGGTGGCGCTGCAGGTCATCGAGCACCAGCTGACCGCGCTCTCCGATGTGGGCACGGTCGAACGCGGCGATGCGCTGACCGAGAAGATCAAGGATTTTCAGGCCCACATCATGTTCGGCATGCGCGCCATTCCCGACCCGAAGGTCAAGCCGGGAGAAGGGGCGTCCCGTCTGTGCCTGTCCATGGAGGCGACTGATCGATCGCGTCGCTATCGACAGTTCGTCCTTGAGCTGATCGCCTATAACGACATGGCTCGCGAGGTGCAGGTGCGGCACTACGTGTCGCGGCCTCTTACTCAGGAAGAGTGCCAGAAACCTGACCTGGACCTCGAGGCCAACCGGGAAGTGGACACAAACTTCCAGGTCGGCCTGTTCGACTTCCCGATGATCGACAACACGCGGCTGTCTGGCAGCGAGCGCAGCTCGGTCTCCCTCACTGCGCTGAATCCAAACGTCGTGAGCGTGACGCTGGCGTACTTCCCCGCATCGCGCGCCAGCCTCAAGGACAAGCCGTACTACGACGAAGTGATCCGCGACCTGGTGCGAGATCGAGGGCCGAGATAGTAGGAGCGATCGGGCTGACGCTGGTCGGTGCGCTCCGACTGTCGCGTGTCGGTGCTAAGGTCCTATCGCCTGTCGGTGTGGATGCCTAGTGCCAATCCCTGTGGAGGTCAGGCCGACACAGATCATCTGACCGCGCGAAAAGGCGGTGGGCATCAGCGAGGTTGACGGTGCGCGAACCTGGACCTTTGCCCTAACGTTTGCCTTTTGCCCTTCGCCCTTTGCCCTGGTTATCTGCCTGCCATGCGCATCAACTCAGCGCGCGTGATTTTGCGGCCATCCGCCGGCAGATGGATCGGCACAATGGTTTCCACATCGAGCTTGAGTCGATCGATCGTGGCGATGAGATTCTCGGTGTACGGGCTGATCGGCATCGGCACCGGCGCATTGGGTTGGGCGGGTGGATTGTAAGCGTCGGCCTCCACCAAAATCTTCTCTTTCGGGAGATACGCCAGGAGCAGACCTTCGTTGTGGCCGTTGCCAGCCATATGATGCAGCTCGATGACGTGATTGCCATCGGTCATCACCTTTTTTGTCGTCAGCGTCTCGAACGTGGGCTCCTTCTTCGCCTTCGACAGCGCATCGGGATTCAGCGTCTTCGGCGCCGCGAAGACGCGTTCGAAGTACGGGGCGTTGATACGATGTGTGACGATGGTCGCGCCCTCGGCCACGTAGCGGCGCAGGCCGCGCGAGTGATCGATATGGTGATGCGTGTTGACGACGTATCGGATCCGCTTCGTCGGGATCAGTTTCTTCGCCGCCGCAATCACCGCGTCCGAGCGCTCCTCACTCTGTCCGCCTTCGATCACGACGATATACGGCTTGAAGTCCACGATCAGTGCCGCATAGCCCCCTGAAACGAGATACACGCCGTCGGCGAGCTTCTCGGTCGGCGCCTCAGCCGCGGCCGTCGCGCCGCCGCCACCACCGCCCGGCGCCGGCTGAATCGTGACCGCCGCATTGGGCTTCACGTCGCTGATCCGCAAGTCGAAGATCGGATAGCCGCCCTGGTTCTGGACGATCCGCGTCGGGAACTTCACCCCGCCGAAGTCTTTGTAGTCGGAGTACACCGAGTCGAACAGCAGATCGCCGAACAGCGCATCGTCGATCCACGTCTCGACCTTCTCGACCATGTTTTGACCGTTGATGTAGCCGTTCACCTTGGCTTTGTTCTGTCCAGTGAACGTGACGACCGAATACGTCTGCCTGCCGACGGTTTGCGCGCGCATCGTCGCGTTGTTCATCGCCGCAGCTCTCAGGAAGCCGTGCGGCGTCATCCAGATCTCGAGTTGCTGCACCCATGGTGTGTTGGCGCCCACGACGATCGTCTGCGTTTGCGGCTGCTCGCCGCGGACCGGCTGCTGGCCGCCGCCGCGCGGCGGGTTCTCGCCCTGGAGCCGGACGCGGTCCACACGCGATGAGGGCACCTGGAAGTCGATCACCCGTTTGTAGCTGGGGTTGACGAATCGCGGCCACGGCGAGCTCGGGCTATAGGCCTGGCCGAGCACGAAGTCGTAGCCGTTGCCCGAATACTCGATCGTCCGCAGCGTGTCGGCGCCCATCGCCTTGGACGCTGCGGCGATGACGCCCTTCGCGTCTTGGGCTGACGGCATCGCGATCGCTGCGATCGAGAGCCAGAGCACGAGCGTGATTTTCTTCAGCATCGAATTCTCCAGGTCCAGTCCCGCCGAAGCCACAGGCGAAGGCGGACGGACACTACGGTGTCGTTTTCAAGAATTCATCGACGATGGCCAGGAACTCCTGGGGCTTCTCGTCGCTGGGGTAATGTCCGAGTCCGGGCATCGTGACGATACGAACCTTCGGCAGCGTCTTCTTCAGCTCTTCCTGCGTCTCGAGCGGCACGATCGTGCTGCGGCCGCCGATGACATAGAGGATCGGCGCTTTGATCTCGCGCACGTAGCGCCACAGATCGGTGGCGACGAAGCCTTTGACCAGCTGCGGATCGCGCTTCCACACCAGACGGCCATCCGCACGACGCTTCGTACCGTAGCGCACGTACGGGACGAGCACCGCATCGGACACGCCAGCGTTGGTCTTGCGCAGTTGCGCGAGCAGTTCCTCTTCGGTCGCCCAGCCGGCTTGCTCCTGCGCGACGCGACGGCTGTAGTTGTCGGCGATTTGCCGCGGCCGCTCCGGCCCGACGTCCTCAGAGATGACCGCTGACACGAGATCGGGATGCTTGCCGGCAAACACTTGCGCAACGCGACCGCCGGTTGAGTTGCCCCAGATGGTGATGTTCTTCAGCCCGAGTTGCTGCACGAGGCCTTCGACGTCGCCGACATGATCCTCGACGAGGTAGCGGGCATCGGGATCCCACCCCGAATCACCGTGTCCGCGCATGTCCATCGCGATCACGTGATAGCGAGCCGTGAAATGCGGGGCGAGATGGTCGAACGTGCGCGAGACTCGGTCGAGCCCGTGGATCAGGATCAGAGGGCGTGCGGCCGCGTTGCCCCAATCCACATAATGGATGCGCAGGCCGTTGACGGTCACGAACATCCCGGCCGGGCTAACGTTTCCCTGCCGCTGCCAGGCCAGACCGTCTCTGGTCCCAATCACCAGCGCTGTGAGCCCAATCGCCACAGCAACGAGTCCTTTCATGGCCCCAGAGTCTACAATGCAAGGCTGGCTGCCGGGGCTGCCCGGTTTCAGGGAAGGCACATGAGTGACGCGATGACGGGACAGTCCCGCCGTAGCGACGAAGGCGCGAAGGCGGGCGGGAAACTCATTGTATTGACGGCTCCGCTGACGGAGACCATCGATCACGCCGGGTACTTCATTCAAATGAGCATGGCTTCGCTGCCGATGTGGCTCGAAGGCATCCTGAATCGCAAATACCCGCAGTGGCGCAACGTGGAATACAACACCGACGGCACGGCCAAATACATGCCGGCCGGTGTGCGCGTGCTCGAGGCCTCGCTGCTTCGCCGCTTCAACTCGAACGACATCGTCTGCTGCTATCCGGACGATCTTCACACGTTCATCGGTCCCAACACACGCATCGTCGCTGTTTCCACGCACAATCCGCTGGGGGTGACGTTTGCCGCCGGCGTCTACACGTCGATCTTCGGATCCGCCAAACAGCCGATCAACTCGCACTACGCGCGTGAGATGTTCGCGACGATCAAGAACAACCGCTGGCGGAGGAACTACCAGGTGATCGTCGGTGGCTCAGGCGGCTGGCAGATCAGCCAGAACGACGCCTACCAGGAGCTCGGCGTGGACTGCGTCGTCGAAGGACGGAGCGAGTCTGCCGAGACGCTGGCACTTTTCGACCAGGCGCTGCGCGGCGAGAGGCTGCCACAGCAGATCGACGTGCACCATCCACAGAGCCGCGACGAGATTATCTTCCCAGACAAACGCACCACGTTTGGCGTGGTCGAGATGACGACAGGCTGCGGACGCCGGTGCCAGTTCTGCGTGCCGGATCTCAACCCGCAGATCGATTTGCCGCGCGACAAGATCCTCGCGCATGTGCGCGCCAACGTACGCGACGGCAACAAGCAGATCTCGCTGGCCACCGAGGACATGTTCATCTGGGGCCAGGTGCATACCAAGATCCCGTTCTACTTCCCGAACCGGGAGGCGCTCGTCGGTCTCTATCGGAGCGTCGTTGATACGCCGGGCGTCGAACAGCACGTGCTCAGCCACTGCACGATCGCGCCCGCGGTCGTCGATCCGGTACTGATCGAGCAACTCACGACGAGCATCATCGACAAGAGTCCGATTCACCTGCCGGTTCTCAGCACGCATCCCAAGAAAAAGGCGCTGGTACCGTTGATCGGCCTCGAGACGGGATCGGTGACACGAGCAAAGGCGCTCATGCCGAGCAAGGCGGTGCCCTTCCCGATCGACGAGTGGCCGAGCGTCGTCATCCGCGGTCTGGAGATTCTCAACAAGCACAACTGGTTCCCGGCGATGACGCTGATCATCGGCAGCCCGAACGAGACAGACGACGACGTGAAGGCCACGCTGGATGTGATCTACGAGGTCGAGCGCCGTGGGCTATTTGCGTTCTTCATCCCGTCGATCTTCACGCCGCTCCATGACACGCGCATGGAGAAGACGAAGGGCGTGACCGAGACGAATCAGCTCACCCCGCTCCAGTGGCAGCTGATGATGAAGTGCTGGAAGATGAACCTCCGGCCGGGCCAGGCGAGCTGGTGGGCGCCCACGGTGTGGCGGCTGAGTGCGATCTTGTTGTGGGCGTGGAAGCTGCGGAAGCTGAACGGCCCGAACTTCACCTATCCGATGCTGCTGTTTGCCAGCGCGATGCCGGAATGGCTGATGGAGAAGATGGGCAAGATCTACATCGGCAAGCCGATCAAGGTGAAGACCCGTACAGAGCTGCTCATGACGATCAAGCCGTCGATGCGCCAGTACGTGCGGACCGACACCGGCGATATCCCGGAGGACTTCTCCTCGCCGCCGCCAACCCCCGAAGAAAAGAAGCGGGCGTTCATCGAACTGACGCCGCAGTACTCGTAGTGTCCGGCTTGAGCCGGACAGAGGTCACCATGACACGACGAATCGTCGCCGGAGTGTTCGTGCTGCTCGTGCTCGCCGGTGCGACACTGGCGAGCGCACAGAGTCCCGACACGATTCTCGTCAACGGCAAGATCCTCACTGTAGATACGCAGTCGTCGGTGCGCGGCGCGGTCGCGATTCGCGATGGACGCATCACCGCGCTGGGCACGTCGGCCGAGATGCGGAAACTGGCCGGTCCTCGGTCCCGCCTGATCGATCTGGGCGGACGAACCGTCATTCCCGGTCTAATCGATTCGCACCTCCACGCGATTCGTGCGGCGCTCAGTTTCACCACCGAGGTGAACTGGATCGGTGTACGCACGCTGGAGGAAGCGCTTGGCCGCGTGAAGGACGCCGCACGGACGATGAAGCCTGGGGCGTGGCTGATCGTCGCCGGCGGATGGAATCCGCAGCAGTTCAAGGAGAACCGCCGCCCCACGCAAGCCGAGCTCGTCGCCGTCGCGCCAGAGAATCCGGTCTACATACAACTCGGCTACGCGTGGGCGATGCTGACACCGCTCGCACACAGGGCGCTCGGCCTTGGCAGCGAGGCGGCCCTCCCGGGTGGTGGCAGATTCGAGCGCGATGCCGCAGGCAATCTGACCGGCGCAATCACGGGCCCGCAGCCGGCGATCGTGGGACTCTTCGACAAGCTGCCGCGGCCGACGTTCGACGAGCAGGTGCAGGGAACCAAGGCGTTCTTCCGCGAGCTCAATCGCCTTGGCATCACCGGCGTGATCGATCCGTCCGGCAACAATATGACCGGCGAGAGCTATCAAGCGCTGTTCCAGGTCTGGAGAGAGAAGGCGCTGACTGTCCGCGTTGCCTACTCGCTGGGCACTCAAGGATCGGGCAAGGAATTCGACGAGATCAAAGCCACGACAGCGCTGCTGCCGATGGGTCTCGGCGACGACATGCTGCGCTTCAACGGCATCGGCGAGCGAATCACCGGCGGCATGTACAACAACGACAAGCCAGGCCAGACTGATACCGAGGACTACTACCGCATCGCACTATGGGCGGCGGAGCGCGGTCTGACGCTGACGCAGCATTGGAACCGCGACTCGAGCGTGGGCAGTCTCCTCACCATCTTGGAGCGTGTCAATCAGCGGGTGCCGATCGCGCCGCTGCGCTGGTCGATTGCGCACCTGAACGATGCGTCCGAGCAGACGCTGCGGCGGATGAAAGCGCTCGGCGTCGGGTGGACGGTGCAGGACGCAATGTACTTTGGTGGCGAGGCCTTCCGCGAATCCGTCGGTGAGGCGTCAGCGCAGCGCACGCCGCCTGTTGTCACCGCGAAGAAGATCGGTGTCGCGGTCGGCGCCGGAACCGACGCCCATCGCGTCGCCTCTTACAATCCGTTCACCGCGCTGCAGTGGTTCCTCGACGGCAAGACGGTTGGCGGCCTGGCGCTGCGAGGCCCTGAGGAGACGCCGGATCGCGCGGAGGCCCTTCGCTTGTACACGATCGGCAGCGCGTGGTTCGCGCACGATAATGACGTGCGCGGGTCGCTCGAGGTGGGTAAGCTGGCCGATCTCGCCGTGCTGTCGCAGGACTACATGACGGCGCCTGTCGATCGCATCGGCGCAACTGAATCGCTGCTGACGATGGTCGGCGGGAAGATCGTCTACGCCGCGCCGCCGTTCAAATAATGGATCTTCAGCTCAAAGGACAAGTTGCCATCGTCACCGGTGCGAGCAAGGGCATCGGGCGAGCGATTACGCAGGTGCTCGCCTCGGAGGGCATGCGCGTAACCGTCGTCGCGCGTTCACGCGATGAGCTCGCCTCGCTGGCAGCCCCGCTCGGTGATCTGTGCCTGGTCCACGCCGCCGATCTCACCGATCCGAGCGTGCCCACCGCTGTCGTTGCCGCGACGATAGAGCGGTTCGGCAGGCTGGATGTGCTGGTGAACAACGCGGGATCAACCAAGCGCGGCGACTTTCTGGCGTTGTCGGAAGCGGATTGGGCCGACGGCTTCGGCCTCAAGTTTTTCGGTGCGATGCGCTGCAGCCGCGCGGCCTGGCCGCACCTGCAGGCCTCGGGCGGGACGATCGTCAACATCATCGGCATCGGTGGTCGGACGGGCTCCGCCGAGTTCGCAATCGGCGGAGCGGTGAACGCCGCGCTGATGAACCTGACCAAGGTGCTGGCGGATCGCGGTGTGAAAGACGGCGTGCGCGTGAACGCCATCAATCCCGGCGGGATCAAGACCGCTCGTTTGATCACCCGGCTCAAGAGTTTTGCTGCCGAACGCCAACTCGATCTTGCCAGTGTGGAACAGGAGATGGCCAAGTCGTTCGGCGTCTCGCGCTTCGGCGAGCCCGAAGAGATCGCGCGGCTCGTCGCCTTCCTCGCGTCTCCTCAGGCAGCCTTCTGTCAGGGCTCCATCGTCGATGCCGATGGGGGTCAGACGAGAACGCTCTGATCCTAAGCGTCCTGCATCAGCAGCACCATGGTATAGACACTCGACGCGTGTTCGGCGTTGCTTTTGACATCGAAGAGCGGCGGGTCGGTGTTGACCGTGACCTTGAGAATGGCGCCCGCGTTCGAGACTATGTAGCGCCGCTGTTGTTTGTGCTGTTTGGCATCGACGAGCGGGTCGAGGTCCGCGCAATCGGATTCGAGCGATAGCGAGAGTTTCTTCGCGCCATTCAGCAGGCCGATAATTCTCTGCTGGTTGCCCGATTGAATCTCGATGCGGTCGCTGGCGTTCAGGGTCCGGTCGATCGGCCCGTGGGGTTCGCCATTATCGTCGAAGAACACGATTCTCAAACTTTTGAACTTGCCCTTCGCCTGATCGGTCTTCTCGGAGATCAGGTCGTCCATCTTGCTGTCAGCGACATCGCCCTTCATCTGCTTGATACGCGTGGATCCTCCATCGTCGATGATTACCGCGTCTGCTGCCATCGCCTGCGCTCCTTAGTTTTGCGGATTGTTTGCCATCCTGGCGCGCAGCCGCTCTGCATTCAGGCGCGCCGCTTCGCCCGACGTCGTCGGGCCAAATAACTGACTTGCACGTTCGAATTCAGCCACCGCGCGCGGCAAGTCGCCGCGATCGGTCAGACAATCGGCAAGACGCTCGCGAACCTGCCCTTCGAGCCGGCGGTCTTGCAGCCGGATGGCTCCTGGCAGTGCTTCGGTGAGCACACGGATGCCTTCCTGGCTGTCGCCGAGCTGCTGGTGCAGTCCACCAAGGACCGTTGCGGCCTGCACTGACTCGCGCTCGTACTCTGCCTGCCGATAGAACGTCAGCGCTGCCTCGACGAGCGGCTTCGCTTCACCCGGTCGCTTGGTTTGCTCGAGCAGAGATCCGAGCGACACCTCGGCGCGAGCTTCGATCCGGCGAACCTTGGCGCGCCGCGAGATGTCGAGCGCGCGCCGGAAGACCGGCTCGGCGCGAGTGAAATCGTCGGCACGCAGGAAAGTGTTGCCGAGATCAATCTGGCCGTTCGCAGCCAGGTTGTCCATGTTCTCTGACAGCGCCGTCTCAATCGCGTCGCGCACGAGCGTCGCCGCCCGGTCGGTTTCACCGAGGTCGCGGACCGCCGCTGCTTCGATGAAGCGCAGTCGGACCTCCTGGTAGTGATTGCCCACTGCGCGGGCCATTGTCAGCGCATCGTTGATCACCGGCAGCGCTTCCTTCTCGCGGTTGCGCCGGTCGAGCAGGTTCGCGCGTTCGAGCAGCGTTTGCGTCACGCCCTCGATGTTGCCGCCAGTGCGATATAGCGCTTCGGCTTCACCAAACGCGGCGAGAGCCTGATCGTCCTTGCCGCCCTGGCGCCCGAGCAGAAACCCGAGACGAAGTTTCGCGGCTGCATATGACCGATCGAATGTGAGTGCGCGGCCGAACGCCGCTGCGGCGCCGTCAGTGTCTTCCATCTGCTGGGCCAGCCAGCCCGATTCGAGGGCCGCCGCGGCGCGCTCGGCGCCCACCGCTGCCGCTTCGATCGCTTTCACGAGCGGCGCCGCTCGGTCGTAGTCGCGCGACACCATGAACTGCAAGGCACGCAGCGCGCGATCGTCGGCATCACTCAGCCGCGAGTCCTGCGCGGCTGCGACCGCGCGCAGCATCGAGTCCTTGGCGCGGTCCGTGTAATCGAGCTCGTCGTAGGCGCGCGCCAGGCTGGCATGCGCCAGCGCAAACGCCGGGTCTGTGCGGACGGCCTCCTCGAGTGACTTGCGCGCCGTCTCGTAGGTCATCGAATAAAGCGCGTTCACTCCCCGCTCGTACCAACGAACCGCCTCTGCCGAAGGCTGATACGGACGATGCGTCCAGCTCCACAGGCCCATGCTGGCGGCCAGTAGCAGAATGGCCGCGATCGCAGCGCGAACGCGATCGGACCGCGTCCAGTGCTTCACGTCCCACCAGCGGGTATCGCGGAGCCAGCTCGCGAGCGCGCCTGCGGATTCGAATCGGCTATCCGGGTCGCGCTGCAGACAGCGCGTGATCGCCATGTCCCACCGCTCGTCGATGGTCGGCACGTCGCTGCGCACCGATGGTGGCGGACCGCTGGCACGCAGCATCGCCGACTTGATCACATCGGCGTCGTCAAACGGACGACGGCCGCAGGCCATCTCGAAGAGCACGATGCCGAACGAGTAGATGTCCGAGGCGGTCGTCACCCGATCTCCGGAGAGCTGTTCCGGGGACATATAGGCCAGCGTTCCGGCCACGCGGATCGTCTCGTGTCCCGAGCGCGTCTCGTCGACCACCGTCGCGCCCGCCTCGGCGCGCGCGACACCGAAGTCGGTGATGACCGCACGGACGCCGGTCGCTGACGGAACGAGGAGGACGTTCGCGCTCTTGAAGTCGGCGTGCACGATTCCGGCGGTATGCGCCGCCTGTAATCCTTCAGCGAGTTGGATGGCGATCGGGAAGGACTCGTCGCGCGTCAGCCGGCCGGCGTGGATGCGCTCGGACAGCGTCTGGCCGTGGAGCAACTCCATCGCAAAGAACAGCAACGGCGGCTGCGTGCCGGCTCGATGGATGCCGACCTCGAAGATGCGGCAGACGTTGGGATGGGTAACCCGGCGCGCGATCGAAATCTCCTGATGAAAGCGCAACAGGAGCGATTCGTCGCCGGCGAGATCGCCGCGCAGTGTCTTGAGCGCAACCTGTTCGTTGAGGAGGAGGTCGTACGCCTCGTACACCTCGCCCATGCCGCCGCGGCCAATGAGTCTGATGATGCGGTAGCGATCTGCGATGACGTCGCCGGCCGTCAGCGACTGTGTGAAGCGGCCCGGCGATGTGGGAATGGACAAGCGCGTTATGGTGCTGCGCTCCAGGACACGCCGTTCCACTTCGGCGCGCAGGCCGGGGTCGTCCGGGCACTCGCGGGCGAGGAACGAGCGTAGCTCTTTCAGCGACAGGTCGAAGGTCGAGTCGACCAGCGTTGAGATGCGCCGCAGCCGCTCCTCGTCCATGGGATCGAGAGTCGGGCAGAGATTCTGGAGTACGGCCATTCAGCTGTACAACGTGCCGGACAGCTGAAAATAACGGCCCAGGGGAGCCCGGGACTCAGGGAGGCGATAGTACTCGAATTACGGCCTAAAACCCCGGTTTAACGGTTCCCATTTTCCGCGCGACGTCAAGCAGCGTCGGGTAGAACTGCACGAACGTCCGTTCGACTGCCGTGTTCTTGGTATGGCAATCGACGCAGCCCGCGCTTACGGGCAGCGGTTGAGCGTTGTCGACCGTCGATCCCTTCGGCATGAAGTTGAAGAAGGCCCATCCGTCCGGGAAGCGCGAATCCTTGACTTCTGCTTCGAGTCCGACCAGCCGGCTCTGAAACCGCCCGGCCTTGTTGATCGATCCTTCGCTGGTCGAACCGCGGAACTCGAGCACGAAGATCGTGCGGTCCGGCCACTTGCCAGTCTTCATGAACGCGCGATAGGACGAAGGGTTCACGAAGACGTTGCCGAAGGAGTTCCCGCCTGGCGTGCCGGGCACCGGGTTGTACTCCATGCCGAGGCCGGCGCTGACGAAGATCCATTCGCGGTAATCCGGTGGTCGCACCAGATTCACCTTATCGATGTACTGCGGACCGTCGCCCGGCGACGGTGTCTGACCATCCGTCGTCGTGCTCAGTGCGGCGACGTAGGCCAAACCCAGGACCGCAAACGCGACCTTCTTCATCTCACGCCCCCATCTTCTGCAATGCCGGCCATCGGCTATCGTGCCGGCGCGACGATCGGAACCGATTGCGGTAGTCGGTGGGCGAGACGCGCACGGTTCGCAGGAACGCACGCCGCATCACTTCCGCACCGCCGAACCCGCAGGTCGCTGCCACGCGCTCGACGCCGTCACTCGATTCCTCGAGCCGACGGCGCGCGGCCTCGACACGTTGTACTTCGACGAACCTGGCCGGGGTCATCTTCATCTCCGCGGTGAACACGCGGGCGAAGTGACGCGGGCTCATCGCGACCCGTTCCGCCAACACCCGCACCGACAGATCACCGTGAAGATGATCGGCGATCCATCCCACGAGCTCACGCAGAGGCTCGCGGTCGGCGGTTTGAATCGCGAGTTGGCTGCTGAACTGGGATTGGCCACCTGGCCGCTGCAGGAACATCACCAGTTGCCTCGCCACACCGAGCGCGATGTGACGGCCGAAGTCCTCCTCGACGAGCGCGAGCGCCAGGTCCATGCCTGCCGTGACGCCGGCTGACGTCTAGACACGGCCGTCGCGCACGAAGATCGGATCGGGCTCGATGCGAACGCGCGGGTACATCTGTGCCAGCGCCTCGCACGATGCCCAATGCGTCGTCGCCCGTTTGCCGTCAAGCAGGCCAGCCGCAGCGAGGATGAACGTGCCGGTGCACACCGAGCCGAGTCTCCGGACGCGCGGCGCCACCCGCGCCAGCCATGCGCGCAACGCAGGATCCTGCGCCGCAGATCGTGAGCCGCGGCCGCCGGCGACGAGCAGCGTATCCACATTGTTCCGCACGTCGCGGAAGCTGCGCTTAGCGACAATCGCGATGCCGGAGGACGTCTCGATTGGGCCGGCCGTCGGCCCGACAATCTCGACGGAGTAGGCCAGGTCGCGGCGAAGGCCGCGCTCGACGAGCAGCCGCGCGGCGCGGCCGAACACCTCAAGGGGACCGGTGACGTCGAGCACCTGCACGTCGGGAAACGCGACGAAGACGATGTGACGGCGGCGGAGCATGCCTCAGCATCGTCCTCTCACCGCTATGGTGGCAAGGACAATGTGCCCACCAATCCTGCCATCGGGAAGGTCGAGTACGGTCAGCCTTTATTGATGGCCTCGGTCCAGATCTCCAGGTCGCGGCGTGTCATGCTACCGCGCGGGACGAGCCGGGCATCCTCGTAGCCGAGCACGTTCATGTCGTGGAGGTATTGCTCGCGCGAGACGATCGTGCCGTAGCAGACGTGCTCGGCGTCATTCTGCTCGAGGCGTGAGAGACGACCGCTCAGTTCGTCGAGGATGCGGCGCGGAACGTCGGCGCGACGATCGGGGTACGCGAACTGAAACAGCACCAGGTGGCTGAAGAGGACCGGCCAGTACTGGTCGAAGCGGGCGAGCAGACGATCCCAGTCCAGCGTGGCCGCGCACGCGTGCAGCAGGTGCAGAACGTCGGCGCCGTCGAAACGCTCGCGCTCCTGCACGAACGCCTTCGACCACAGCAGCTCCTCGGGCGGACACAGCCGCACCTTGCGATCGAGGACGTCGGCTTCGACCGAATTCGTGAACCAGCAATCGTCCACGTGAATGACTCCGTTGCCGGATCCGAACAGCACGTCGAGGTATTGACCATTGCTGTGGATTTTGGCCAGCCAATGTGGATACGGCACGTCGGCCTGATACCCGGCGTGCTCGAACGCGACGAGCATGCGCGGCACATCGTCGCGGCGAAGGATGATGTCCAGGTCTTTGGTGTCGCGATCGCGCTGCGTGTAGCGCGACTGCGCGAACGCCCCGCCGATCAGAAACTGAATCTGCGCTTCCTCGAGAATCGCGAACGCATCCTGATAGAACGTCGCGAGCGAGCGCTTGGGGAGACTCGCGGTATTCACAGGCCTCCGTGCATCGCCGCGGGCGCGGATTCAGTGCTATCGACGGGAAGCTGGAAGACACGGAAGTGCGGTCGATCGGGATACGCCCGTGTCAGCAGCGGCAGCGAGACGTTGTAGACCGGCACGTGATCCTTGGTGTAGCCCTCGGGGCGCCCGCGATGAGCATGCCCGTGAAAGACCATCGAGACCGGAAAACGGCTGATCGGATCTTCGAGCCGGCTCGAGCCGACGAAGGGGAAGATCTCCGGCGGTTCGCCTTCGACCGTTTCCTGAATCGGCGAATAGTGGAGCAGCACGATCTGATGTCTGGTGCGCAGACGGGCCAGCGAGGCTTCGAGCTTGAGCGCTTCGTTGACGGCTTCGTGGACGAACTGCTTGATCGCCGTCTCGCCCCATGGGCCGAGCGCGCGTTTGCCGAACCCGCCGCAGAAGCCTTTGACGCCGGCGATGCCGATGCCGCGCACTTCAGTGGCTTCACCGTCGAGTATGGTCATCCCGGCGTCGGTGAGGATGTTTCTCACTTCGTCCTGATGACCGGACTCGTGGTCGTGATTGCCGAAGACGCCAATCGCCGGCACGTGAAGCGCCCCGATCTCGCGGGCGAGGATGCGCGCCTCCTCTGGCAGACCCGTGTCGGTCAGATCGCCAGCGAGCAGCAGCATGTCGGCCGACGCCGACACCTGACT
>Ga0126304_10000265_pt1 | contig 19341 bp, 20 predicted proteins | sample Plot25_FD_92538 | JGI IMG/M metagenome (GOLD analysis project Ga0126304, IMG submission 92538) | Serpentine soil microbial communities from UC McLaughlin Reserve, CA, USA - Plot25 | ecosystem: Environmental > Terrestrial > Soil > Grasslands | place: USA: UC McLaughlin Reserve, Lake County... | reverse complement strand
TAGGAAATTTTGGCTACTTTTGTGCCATACTTTTGGATACGTACCAGGTTTCATAATTATTCTCTTCATTATAAAAGCAATACCCGTGGTACTGTTTTCGATCTTCTCTGTCGTTAATGCTGCTTGTGCTAGCCCAACTATTTCTCCTTTTAGGGTGTATACTCCAACAAGTTCATCTGGCTTTAGCCCTGCAGGTACTGCCAAGACTCCAGGAACAGCGAGTTGTGCGCCGTGGCAAAGTGCATCAACGGCAGTATCTCTTATCATAACTGCGCGTATCCCTTCCAAACAGTGTTCAATAGGCTTTATCAATCTACGTATCTTTGTATCTTCTTTCTTCTCCTTATATAGCTGATATGCATCAGCCAGGTCGTGCAGTTTTGTCAAACTTTCTTTCTTTTCTGAAAAGTTACTTACTTGAGTCCGTCGGAGCTCCACCATTGTAGCGCCAGGACCCAATATCTCACCCATATCATATATTATTTTTCTAATATATGTGCCTGCTTGACACAATATTCGCATCAAAACAAGCCGATCATTTTGTTCTATTTTGTCAAATTCAAATATTGTTCGAATTCGAGTTGCCCTTTTTACTGCTGACCGCTGAGGTGGCCTTTGATAAATATCTCCTATGAATTCTGTAATCAATGAATTTATTCTTTGTTCGGATATATGAGCATGCATACGTGCTAATGCATAATATTCCTTTGGTCCTAGAAGTAAGACAGAAAGAGCTTTAGTTCCTTCTCCAAGACCTATTGGCAAAAGCCCTGTGGCACCCGGATCTAGCGTCCCACTGTGTCCTGTCTTTTCAATATCCAATATTCTTTTTATCCATGCTACTACTTCGTGACTTGTAGGACCGGCTGGTTTATCAATTAAAATTAATCCGTAATTAAGTAATGATTCTATCGGTCTTTTGTCTGGAAAATAGCCATATTTTTCATTAGTAATGTCGTCATCTATCTTTACTAGATTGTGTAACTGAGGAAAATTCAAATTGCTTTATTGCGCCTCCTAATAACAAGACTAGATTATAAGATTTTTTACAATATCTTTAGATATGATAATTAAGGCCTCAAGGCTCATTAGATCAGTATTTAGAGCAAAATCAAAAACGCCAAGATCTTCACCAAAATTTAATCCATATGTTTTATGATAGATCTTTATGTTATCCTCATCCCTTAAATTTATAATATTTTTAGCATCTTCGAAACTTATGTTATCTCGATACGCCATTCTTTTTGCTCTATTGCTTTGTGAACCCTTAAGCCAAATTTTAATTGCATCTTTAACTAACCATGGAAGAGTATAACTTGTAATTACGACATTTCCTTTCTTAACTATTTCAACCAATCTTTGATCCACTTCTTTATCAAAGCAAGGATTTGATTTTCGTTCTATCATAAATTTTTTAGCATCTTCTGTATCCCACCAGTCTTTTCCAGAGATTGAATATCCGTGTTCTCCAGCAAGCATTTTCAAGATATCGCCTCCATTGTATATTTCTAATCTAAATTCTTTTGCAAGTTCAGTAGCTATAGTTGTCTTGCCTACTGCGGGCCAGCCCGAGATAACAATGCTTAACTTCTGCTTTTCATTTTGTATATTTGTCAATTCTAACCCAAACTTGGCATAGAGGTCCGCGTAACCTTGGATATTATCCCACTAAAAGCAAATGATGTAATTAGGAACCATCCCCAAAGATAGACTTCTCCACTAATGGAGCAAGAACCTTTAGGCTCGCCATTTTCATCTATCTGCGTGTCTTTTTCCACATTTTGCTCATTACACATTATCCAAGGAATTTCTATAGGTGAAAGAGCTACTGTTTGTCCAAAGATTGCTGGAAATACAAATATCCATACCATGAAGGAGGGTGCCATATAGATTAGCATTGGACGCATCTGTTGCTGCTGCATTTCCATGGCCATTTTGTTTACATAAGCTTGTTTCTTTTTTAATTCTGCCACACGCACTTTGTCTTGTTTTTTTATTGCATCGGTGTATTGTTTTCTCCACTCATTGGTCTCTTTCATAACCTTATTCATCTTTTCAATGTCAGTAGTTTTTTTACGAAGTAATGCAAATGCAAAGTTCATTCCTATGGCAATTAATGCCGCTACAATCATAGCGGTGAGCATGTCTGGAAAAAGTGGATGTTTTGTATACTGAGGTGCTAGACCTGGAATCTGCATTATAATCGAATCAATAATATTCATATTCTTGATCCATAATCATCACTTAATGCCTTAACTATGTTTGATGCAGTTTCATTAATTTTGTTATTACTATTCATAATTATAATAAATGGACAGCCAGTCAATACAGAACACGTAGCAACCATAACTTTTGAAATATCGAGTTGACATTGAATATCTTCTACCGATTCAATGTCTCTATCGCGGGTTTCATCAATTCTTCTTCTCTTGACTATCTCCTCTGGATGTGCTGCAACCATAACAATATTTGTAGGTTTTATAACTTCAAGTAAATGCAGTGGGAGTCCAGGATAGTATCCTTCATTGGTATTTATGAAAAGATGAGTGTCCACAATGACAACATTATCTTTCAAATCAGCGATTCTTCTAGCAGCAAGATTTTGCATTTGTCGCTGAACTTCAATAGACTGTCTCCGCATTTCATCTCGATTGTTTATACCTAACTTCGTTGCTTCCTCGAACATCATAGTACCAAATACAACTACTGCTGTTTGTTTTCCCCTTTGGTTTAGAATCTCTGCTGTCCTAGAAATTACCGTAGTCTTTCCTACACCAGGTATTCCGACTACTACTACTCGTTTATTATTTTCTGCCAAGAAGAGCCGCCAATTTAGGCATATGGGTGTCGACTTGTTCTCTAATCAATAAATTATAATAGTTTACTAGTATATCTACCATTAGAAGAATACCAATTCCTCCACCAAACACGTTTAAGACGTCGGATGTTGATGCTAACAAGCCTATTATAATACCGCCTAAAATCGTGACTGAAGGAATATACTTATTAAGTAAAACTTCCACTGATCCTTCAGCTCTTCTAAAACCAGGAACCTGCACATCGGCATCCAACAGATTCTTTGCAGCGGATTTTGCAGATAATCCACCTAACTCTACCCACAGCCTCCCAAAAACTGTAACAATAGCTGTTATAAAGACAACATAAACAATGGCCTTAACTGGGTCCTCTACTGCAGTTTCTAAACCCCTAGGAGCTGTAAGGTAATATAACAATCCTCCTGTTGGACTTTGTGGTGCGCTAGGATCAAACTGTGCTATCGCATTGAAAATCGGATTATCGTTTTGCGGATTGTAGTTAGCCCACAACATCTGGCCCATAAATACTCCGTTGGCAATGAGTGCCGATGACAAGATCACAGGAATGTTAGATGTATACAACAGCTTGATTGGATACACAGCAGTAAATCCTCTATATTTTGTAGATACAATTGGTATATCTACATGTATACCTTGCACATATACTAACACTAGCAATGCACCTGCAGTAATTCCCAAGACAAAAATGCTTGGAAGTTGACCGGCTCTGAAGATTGAATCTTCAGCATGACCTGTAGCAGCAGAATCAATAATAAAAGGAATTATTCCCACGGGCCCATCCTGAGCAGGCAAAGGACTGAATATGCTCCAAAGTATAGTCTGCGCTACGCCTGCCATGATAAACAGGCTAATACCTGATCCTAATCCCCAGCCTTTCTGTACTAATTCATCTAGAAACATTACAATGATACTGGCACCAATTAGTTGTCCAACCACAATCGGTATAATACTAGGTGAGGCTACAAGAGGACCATATACGCTCGCACCATATAATGTACCCTCTACAACTATTACAACAATCGTCACTATCTTTGTAGCCGATGTAAATAATGATCTATCGTCAGGATTCTTGAAATTAAGATTAATCAGATTAGAACCTTTCAGCAACTGCATGAGCAATCCTGCTGTAACTATTGGACCGATCCCCAATTCCATCAATGTACCTTGTTGTGCTGCAAAAATAACTCTAGCAAACGCAAGAAAATCAAATGCAGGATCATCGGTAACACCATAAAGAGGTATCTGTCCCATAATTAAATAAGCAAAAAGAGCTATACCGCACCAAACAAACTTTTCAGTAAGCGATATTTTCTTTTTCGGTTTTTCAACCTGAGGTATATATTTAGACGCGGTTTTAACTACTCGTCTAAATGGACTTTCACTCTGCGATGTGGTCATTTGTCAATACCTCGCCTCCAGCTTCCTGAATTTTTTTCTTTGCACTATCGGATATTCTTGTTATCTTAACAGTAAAAGCACTGTTAACTTTGCCGCCACCCAGCAACTTGTCGTAGCCAAGAGAGTTTAAATCTAAAATAACTTTTCCTTCCTGGTCTACCTTACCATGTTTAGCAACAACGGAATCTAAATCTTTGATATTAATCCACTTATAAACTAGATTCCTATTAAATGAATTGAAAGCGTCATGTCCAAAATGATTAGGTTCTTCAATTACTGTACGAATCCAGAAGTGCTTATGTTTTCCAGCTCCACCAATACCACCACGGCCACCAGATTGTCTGTGTTGACCTACCTGTCCCCATCCACAATATCTGCTGCCTCGTTGTCTTCTACTTTTTCTAAATCTAGTAGCCATTTTTAATATATTCTCCTTTTTCAATTAACTTTGAAAGGTGTTTTAAATTCATTATATCACCTTACTTAAGCTTTGCTCTATTCATAACATTCTCTTCACGATATCGGCTAAGCCTTTATCTTCGCCAAGTATGCCATCCTGAGAGTACTGTGTCTTGGTTTTCCTTTTAAAACCACCACGAGGAGAATTCAATGCAAACCAGGGTTTAATGGATCTAATCTTTGACAATGTTATCTTGTTATCTGCAATAGCAGATGCGAGCTCCTCAATGGTGTTGTATCCTTCTGGCAGATCAGAATTCGTTATGGGTTTAAATCCAGTTTTTTTTCCTCTCTTTTCAAGTAATTCCTTTATAATTGTCGCATCAGCAGAAGTCCAAGCAACCATTTCCTTGACTTTCCTTAGCATACCAAGAGATTCTGGATTTTCTGGTATGACTGTTGCACGAAATCTTTTGTCTAGATTTAGATTATCCAAAGTAGTATCTGCCCAATACGGTATGTTTACTGTTCCTCTTATTCGAACAACTAGATAAGCCATAACCGATAATCAACCCGACATATAGGTGCTTCTGAGCGCATTGAAAATAGCTTTTATTGTGGATGACATTGTGCTTGTTGATCCGAAAGACTTCGTCCATGCATCTTTTAATCCAGCAAGTTTTAGAAGGCTTTTGATATTCTCACCTGCAACTAGACCCAGTCCTCTTGGACCTGGAAGGATCTCTATTGTTACACTGCCTCCTCTTCCTCGAACTTTGAATGGAATTGAATGAAGCTGATTGCATCTGCATTCCCAGCTTCCACAACCTAACTTTACTGGAATAACATCAAGATAAGCCGCAGTAGTTGCCTTGTCTATTGAAATACGCATTTGAGATGCTTTACCCTTCCCGACTCCAAACCAACCTGCTTCATTGCCAACTGCAACTAATGCATTGAACCGAGTCATTTCACCAGCATCTGTTTGTTTTTGAACAATTCCTACATGAACTACTTGACTCTTTATCTCTGGTAGTAACCTTTTAACAATTTCTGACTCCTGAATTCGCATACCATTTTCATAGATTTGGTCCATGGAACTGATCTTTCCACTGGCCACCATCGTACCCAATGTCGTCCGCGGCTTCCATTCTATATGTTCTTCCTGTTGACGAGAATATCTACTCACTCCTTCTTATTCCCTCCTTTAGACGAAGATTTCGGCTTATTCATAGTAGTGTTATTGAATTCCTCTTTGCTCAATTTGTTTACTTGAATATCAGATTCATTCAATTTTTTGTCCTCAGAAGCCGATTTGCCAGAAATTCTCATTCTAATCTCTTCAAAATGTACCGGATAATCTTCGGGCCTTAAACCTTGTTTTAAAAGCGCAGAAAACCTTGAATTATATTTTTCTTCGCTATCCTTTAACAAATTAGCATAGTTAGCTATATGTTTTCCACTCACGCGGTCATCACCAGGAAGAGATTCCTTAGAAACTGGAATGTTAATTCCTGAATCTACAATTCCTTTCAAACATGCTGCTACTTTTGTTGTGAATGGATTGTTACCAGTATATAAAACCGCGTTAGTAGCTCCCTTTTGAATACTTTTCTTTCCTAATAAGAGACCAGTAAGATAACATGCAGGCATGCTATTCATTGAACCTTTCCATCCATGGCGGATAAGTTCTCTGCTATGAGCAGAAGCTATAACAATATCGCCAGTTAAAGTAGGTTTCAAAGCTTGAGCGGAAATATTTTGGCCGCTGATTTTTGTAATTATAAACGGCCGTCGACCGATCAAAATTCCACTCCTTTTACGGTAATTCGTTTTACGTTGTCTAATTCTCTTAAGAGTATGAACATAAGCCATAACTAACCATTCACCACTTTTTTAATAATTAAAAGGCAAACGATACAAAGCACTTATAAACGTTTTAGCATAATATGCTTAAATGACATAAAAAATATTAGGTTTGTATGCGATCTTTCCTTTTTGTTGCCATTCTATTAGCTATCAATGCAGCAAACGCACCCGCACCGATCCCATTGTCTATATTAACTACTGCAAGACCAAACGTGCAACTCTGTAACATTGACGCTAGAGCAGCCATACCGTTGGAACCAAATCCATAACCTATTGAAGTCGGAACCCCAATTACAGGAATATCAACTATTGAAGAAACGATAGATGCAAGAGCCCCTTCCATTCCTGCAACAACTACTATCGCATCAACATTTTTATTAATCATCTCTTTGAGCGGAGAGAAGAGTCTATGAATTCCTGCTATTCCAACATCGTAGGTGAAAATTGCATCACAGCCCATAGCGTTCGCAATCAATCTGGCTTCTTCTGCAACACCAATATCAGACGTACCTGCTGTAAGGATACCTATTTTTGCTCCAGTTTTTGTTGGTTGATGAGTACCCCTAGAGACTAAAATAGTCGTGCTTTGTCTTCCTATATCAAGATTCAGTTTTCTCTTTTTCAAATCTTTACAAAGTTTAGACAATTCGTCTCTTCTAATCCTGCTAACTATCACCTTTTCTTTTTTCTTTATGGCGCATAGCACTATATGGACAATATCCCGGTATTCTTTACCTTCAGCGAATATTACTTCAGGTACTCCCTTTCGAATTTCTCTTCCTATATCTAATTGAGCAAAATTATTTCTGACATATTCTATAGAATGGATGGCAATCTGTTTCTGAACTTCATCTATGCTAAGATGACCTTGCGCAAATTTAGTTAGAATACCCTCTAATTCCATTCTTAGATAAGACAGAATACGTCCTTATATGTCTAGTCTAACCCATCATTTTATATGAACTAAAGTGAGTAGTGTTACTACAGTCATTGAAGATTCATTATTTGATAGGAAAATAGAGATGGCTACAGCCAGGTTAATTCCATATTATTCTCGACATCTTTTAAAAGAAGTGTCAAAAGAAAATGCATTGATATAGTTATACTCTTGCTACGAAAACAGAAATTAATCTATCAGACCTTGCCGTTTGTAATTTCAATACATTGTCAAATCTTGGAAGAAGGATTTTTTCATATAGATAGGATAAAGAAAAGAAGAATAGCAGGGATAGTTATGGTCGTACAAGACCAATTGTTGTTTTTCCTCTATCATCAATAAAGATGATTTTTTCGCCTATTGTATTTATACAGGTTTTATAATGTTTTATCATTCTTCATTTGATACATTTCTATTATTAAGAATAAATGAATCAAAAGCATGTGATAACGATGAATATACTCTTATTTTAAAAATAATCATTATTAAATAATTTAATAGATAGTAATATTCTAATATGATACAAATTTAAAAACAAACTAATCAGTAATTCTTATCTATAACTCATGACAATTCTTTGCATGCCAATAATCACAGTGTCGATGTATAGTGGTAGAACCCAAAGAGAAAAAGATCGGCTGGCAGAAGCAATTACAGAGGATGTAATAAAAATACTGAAAGTCGAGAAGAAAGATGTCATAATAGTGTTTCAAGAAGAACCACATGGTAATTGGTATTCATCAGGTATCCGTATTTGATATTGATATCCATTGTTCATTACATATTCAGTATTCTAGAATAATTCATTTGCTCTATATTTAGAGGAACCAAGCAATAAAGAAGATTTTAAACTGCACATAATAAATTAATATCCACAGAGAAGTAGATTGAAGGAAGGGGAAAAATATAGTTTAGGTTGCCTTATAATAAATTTTTTAATCAATATATACTAAAAGAAGAAATAAAAGCAGTACCTATCCACTCATTCTTTTCATTGCTTTTCTATCACCTATATTTTACCATTCAAATTATTCTGTTGCCACCATATACCACCCTCTTATACCTTTTGAGTCTGAATGAGTTTCTTCTCCTGTCATCAAAACTGACTACTACTGCCGATAGACTTTGCATATGCTATCTGTACAAATGCTTAGCTGATAAATGAATATATTATTTATAAATTCAAATGGTTCCTCTGAACGCCATCAGAATAATATATGATTGTGATGCCACTTTATTAGCTTGACATAGTTGTTTCTATATATTAAAAATATACCGCACTCCATCCTTTTGAAAAAGGCTAGGATGAAATCTGATGAGAAGTTAATAATCCGAAAATAATTATCTATTTGAATTAAAGGGTTTTTTTAGATACCTTCACTACATTATGAGATCAGTGGCCAAGATTCTATACAATAACGATATTGGAAACTCGATATTGCCAGAATAAGAAAGAGAACGAAAGTACAAAGCCCATGAATAAGAAAGAAAAGAAACGGAAAACGACAGAAACGTATTAAACCCGTTTACTATATTTTGTATCCCATTATAATATGGTTGAACCATTTAGCAAAGCGCTTGCAACCCAGATAATTCTTTTTGACGGGGCCATGGGAACAGAAATACAGAGGTTGAATCCCGATTCTAATGATTTCCCAGATAAAAAAGATGGTTTTAATGATGGTTTAATCCTTAGCAGACCAGAATGGATCAAACAAATCCACAGAGAATACTTGAAAGCTGGAGCGGACTGTATAGAGACAAACACTTTTGGGAGTAATAAGTTAAAGCTTGACGAATATGGATATGGTGATAAAACTCGTGAACTCAATAAAAAAGCTGCTGAACTTGGAAGAGAAGTATGCAGAGAATTTGACGATAAACCACGCTATGTTATAGGTTCTATGGGACCGACTGGCTATTTACCAAGCTCAAATGATCCTGACCTTGGACAAATATCCCTAGATACGATCAAAGAAGCATTTGAGCTGCAAGCACAAGGTCTGATTCTTGGAAAAGTAGATGCACTACTGCTTGAAACCAGCCAAGATATTTTAGAGGTAAAACTTGCCATATGTGCGTGTCGTGATGCTATGCATAATTTAGGAAAAAAAGTTCCATTGATATCTAATGTTACATTAGATCAATATGGCAAGATGTTGCTTGGAACAAATGTTCAAGCTGCATACACTATAGTTAGTGACATGGGCATCGATGTGTTTGGTTTAAATTGCTCTACGGGTCCCGTAGAGATGACGCCAAGTGTTAGATGGTTAAGTGAGCAAGACGATTTGCCTATATTAGTTATGCCGAATGCAGGCATGCCTCAAAATGAGGGCGGTAAGGCTGTATATAAAATGACTCCATTTGAAATGAGAGAGAAACTTGCAGATTTCATTTCCAACTATAAAAATATTCGCATTATTGGTGGATGTTGTGGAACTAATCCTGAGCATATTGCTGAGCTACGGAGAATGTTAGATGAAAATAACCTAAAAAGCTAAGTTAGATAAGGATAAGATTTTAGTTAGGTTTTGAATCAAAGCAATTGTCGCAGAAAATGGGGAAGACACCAAGAATTAGTTCTGCATTGAAGGCAATCGACCTTAAACAAGAACCTCCGCCTCTTATAATCGGTGAACGGCTTAATACTCAAGGTTCCAAAAAAGCCAAGGAGAAGGTATTGATGAATGATTTCGATGGTTTAGTAAATTTAGCTAGAGCACAGGTAGAAGATGGTGCTCATTGTCTTGATGTCTGTGTAGCAACCACCGAACGATCAGATGAGCTAGAATTTATGAGAATACTCGTCAAGCGACTAAGTCTTGAGATAGAAGCGCCACTCGTCATTGATTCAACTGATCCCAAAGTAATTGAAATGGCTCTAAAACAAACTCCTGGTAGGCCAATAATCAATTCCATTAATCTTGAAGGTGATGGAACCAGATTTCACTCACTCGCACCTTTAATGGTAAAATATGGTGTTCCTGCTATTGCGATGTGTATAGGACCCAAAGGAATGGCAAAGACGCCGGAGGAAAAGCTGGAAACAGCACAGCTTCTTTTTGAGACTGGAAAAAGATATGGCCTTCAGCCATGGCAATTTATTTTTGATGTCCTTACATTTACTTTGGCAACAGGTGAGCAAGAATTCTTACAGTCGGCGAAAGATACACTTGAAGGCATAAGAAAAGTAAAGGAAAAAATTCCCGGTTGCTACACATCATTAGGTCTGAGCAATGTTAGTTTTGGTCTTCCCGTACAAGCAAGAAGAATAGTCAATTCTGTGTTTTTAAATCATGCTATAAATGTAGGCCTAGATAGTGTAATTATAAACGCAAAAGACATTGTTCCTTATACGGAAATAGATAAGGAACAGCTAAAACTTGCAGAGGATCTCATATTCAATAATCATCCTAACGCCCTACCAGAGCTTATTTCTTATTTTGAGGGTTTAAAATTTAATAATTCAGGGTCATCCATTAAAAGAGTACAATTCGATGAGAGATGGGATGCCAGCAAAAGGTGCTATTTTAGAATTCTTAATAGACTCAAGGATGGGATAGAAAATGATGTTACTGAAGCAATAGCAGATAGGGTTTCAGCAAATAATAAGGTAGCAAACAAAATAGAAAACATTGACAACTTAAAGCTCGGAGCATCAAAGGAAGAATATCATCAAGCCGCGGTGCAGACTTTAAATGATGTTTTACTGCCTGCTATGAAAGAGGTCGGAGACAAGTTTGGGGCAGGCGAGCTAATTTTGCCTTTCGTCTTAAAATCAGCCGAATGTATGAAAGCTGCAGTTGCTGAGTTAGAAAAGTATCTTATTAGACAAGAGGGAGTAAGTAAAGGCAAACTAGTGTTGTGCACCGTCTATGGAGACGTGCACGATATAGGTAAAAATCTAGTAAAGACTATTTTTATAAATAATGGATATACAGTGTATGACTTAGGCAAGCAAGTACCATTGCAAAGCATCATTGAAAAAATTCAGGAAGTTAATGCCGATGCCGTAGGACTTTCAGCTCTCCTTGTTTCAACTTCAAAGCAGATGCAATATTTTGTACAACACGCAAGAAAAAACAATATGAGAATTCCTGTCTTATGTGGAGGAGCTGCTATTAATAGCAGTTTTATCAATAGAATTGCGAAAGAAGATGCAATTTATAATGATGGTGTATTTTATTGTAAAACTGCATTCGAAGGCTTGAGAGTGATGAACAAACTCATGTCTAATGAAAGAAATCAGTATATTGAAGATTGGCAACAAAAACTTCACAAGTGGCAGGAAAAACAAGACTCCAGAGTCGAATCCGTAGAATTGCTGCAAAGCAGCATTAGACCTGTTTCGCCTCCTGTTCCCCCACATATAAACAAACAGATACGACTTCGAGCTAATGAGATTGATTTGTTTGAAATATGGAAATTCATTAATAAAAAATCTCTCTTTGTTCTTTCTTGGGGAATTCGGGGTAAAGGTGCTGAAGGTTTAAGTCAGGAAGCTGAAAGATTGTTTGAAGAGTGGAAAACAAGAGTATTACAAGAAAAGCTCTTTGCCCCAGAGGTAGTCTATGGTTATTTTAGATGCCATAATAAAGACGGAAAACTAGTAGTAGATCTACCCCAAAGTAAAGGCGAGGTGGTTTTTGATTTTCCTAGGTCCTCTAAACAAAAACATTTGTGTCTGACTGATTTTTTTGGAGAAAATGATATCGTCGCTTTTCAGGCAGTCACAGTAGGTAGCAGGGTAACAGAAATTATTGATATGTGGAATAAGGATAATAAATATACTGATGCATATTATTTACATGGTTTAGCAGTCGAGACCGCCGAAGCATTGGCAGATTGGATCAATCTAAAAATAAAGAATGAACTTAATATAGGCATAAAACGTGGGCTTAGGTACAGTTGGGGTTATCCTAGTTGTCCTGATATTTCTCAGCATTACTTGGTCTGGAAATTACTAGACCCAACAAAATCTGGCATGAGATTAACAGAGTCTGGACAAATAATACCTGATCAGTCAACTGCAGCCATCGTAGTACATCATCCAGAAGCAGAATATTTCGTACTTTAATCTATTGGATGTCTAAATTATTATTATTCTCTTTGATTTATGCTCAAATAAAGAAGTCAAATCAATAACAAATTTGTTATTTACGTTATGTTTTATTATTATTTTATTTGCTCAATGGATTTTGAAAAGTTGGTAACTGTTGCAAATAAATCTCGAATATAAATCTAGTTGGGATCAATTTATTAAATAAGAATACCATGTCTTTCTGATTTTGAGATCATCTAGCTCCCCAAATCAATCTACAACAAAATCGATATTACATATTTCAATGCTTTAGAGGGTTGGGCTATGCTTAAATATTCTCTTAGATTACATTATATTGTGCACATAAAAAACCGTCTTTATATATCGACATAAAGAAGTAGTCATCTGTTCCTTATAATTATATAATATCCTTCATAATTGTGTGATTCCTGTTTTCATTCTAGATGTATGAGTACATAAAATTATGTAATAGATAATATTATCTTGATAGGTATGACAATAAATAATTTTGCTTTAGCTTGTGCAATTGATGGATCTCTACCATACTTTACGTATCATAATCAAATAATGTTAATTATACAATCCAAAAACCATGCTGAGCATAAGACTAGTGGTTTTGAATATATTGAACCGTTTATCGAAGCATTAATTTCTCATGAATCCATTCACGTCGTAATAAAAAAATTAGAAGGACCTGATATCTCCGACTCTCTTGATGATATCGAATTACTTGTCGAACGAAATGGTACGAGATTTCAGGTCACTTTGAATAATATGCTTTTTGCAAAAGATATGTCTGGCATCGTAATACCATAGATGTCAGATTAAATTCTATGAGTAGCATCAATCTTAGGGTAGCGAGGCAATATTGGCAGAAGTTAAGTCTGATGACAGTCTTCAAGTAGTACATCAGGATAATTAAAAAGCCAGAAAAATTTTTTTAGACAACATAGTCTGATAAACAAAGAGACAGAATCTATATGGGTACCTTGGGTTTATAAGAAACCGATGTATCCTACCTCTTTGAAAAATGTAACTAAGGAAATTATATAGTGATCCTCTAAATTCAAACTATACATAAGATTAGCAAGTCGGATTTCTTTGACCCAGCCAATTTTGATTAAATCATTTAAATTGCGTTTAATATCCTCTCTCTTTAAATGAGTCTTCTTTTGCAAAGTATATGTAGTAACCATTTTCTCCTGTTCTGCTAAAGCCTTTATTATTTTGACTTTGCCAATACTCCCAAGACCTGTCTCTACTATCTCCTTACTAGTTATTTTATTCTCAAGATCCATTAATATTATCACGCTTGATTTGTTTTTGAAGTATTGGCTCAAGTTCATTGAGAGAAGTCACATGCATGCCAATTTCCTTTAATGATCGAATTTCAATTATTCTCCTTGCTTCTAAATCATTGAGGTAATCTTCGACATCCAGTTTTTTTAATTTAAACTCTTCTGATAATTCTGACGCTCGGTATCTAATTTCTTTAAGTTCTACATATTGTTTCTTTCTTGCACGCAATGCCCTTATCACAGCCATGAGAGTGAATATCTGGTTCTTTGGTAATTCTTCGATCTCCTCAGTAGTTATAGAAAGATGGATCTGGCCATGAACCTTTCGTATTTGATCTTGAGTTATCCTGCCTGTTCCCTGTACTTCCGCTAGATTTCCCGCATATAGAAGAAGATCGAGGGCATACCTTACATCACCATTATTGGTAGGTGAGACAGTGATTTTGGCTACTTCATCGATTATATTTGATCCGATAGCGTTTGCATTAAATGCTTCTATACATCTATTTACCAATATATCACTGACCTGCTTAATCGAATATATCGGAAATTCCATTGGAACTCTTCCTAAAGTACTCAACTCCGCTTGATCGAGTTTGTTATAGAAGTCTGTACTTCTTGCAATAAATATTACTCCCTTTACGTTGCATGGTGCGTCGGGATCAAATTCATTAAGGCGAGTCAAGTCATAGATTATACCTGTATCTTTGCTGATCTTAATTAGATAATCGATCTCATCAAGGATGATAAGTGAATAGATATTATTTTCATACAAATAACGCAACATGTATCTTAACATCTCTTCTGCACTGAGCCCTTGTGATGGCAACTCTGGTGCAACCTTTTCTAACAAGAACCTATAGATTGCATATTTATTACCTCCCTGCAATTTTAAATTGATATATGCCGTTTTCAGAGTTAGTCTGTTACGTGTAAAATCTTCCGTTAGAAGTTTAGAAAATTTAAGAACAGTAGAAGTTTTACCTATTCCTGCAGGGCCAACTATTTGCAATACGGTCAATGGGAACTTACTTGGATTCGAATAGGAAGCTCTGAAAATATGATTAATTTGCTCAATCTGTTTTTCGCGGTGAGGCAGCTCATTTGGTATATATCGTGGTGATAATTTTGATTTGTCACGGAATATTTCACTTTCTGACATTGTTGAAGTGAATAATTTATCATAGATATTATATTAAGTATCCTAGCTAAATTCTCGTTTAGAAACTCTGATCATATGTAGAATGCTGATCTATTTAGTCTAGTTTGAGAGAATGTATGGCGATTATATATATATATATATAGATAGAAATATCATAGGATACCAAGAACTATATGATTACATGGATATATATTATTGTTCGCCAAAACTTTGTAAATGAGCAGATTTGCGCAGTCAAAATTTAATCTAAAATCACTCGCTGATAATTCCTATAGAGCGATAGAAGAAGGCGCCTATTATGCTGAAGATTATGATTTCAGAAGCCATGACTCTATAAGCATGAAGAAGGCTATTTTCTCATGCTCTCATGCTCCAATTATAACAGAAATTAAATTTGCATCACCTTCCAGAGGTCAAATTGTCGCACAAACAGAAATCGATTTCATACAAGTAGCGATTAATATGGTATCATTCGGTTCTATTGGCCTTTCAGTTCTGACACAACCATATTTATTTAATGGCTCCATTGAGTACATATACAAGATTAGAAAAAAAATTAAGGTTCCAATTCTCATGAAAGATGTAATAGTTAGCAATATTCAAATAGATGCTGCACAAAGAGCTGGCGCAGATTGTGTGCTATTTATCAAAGCAATATTTGATCAGAATTTGGCAGAAAGTAGTTTAGAAAAGCTCGCAGAACATGCTTATAAAAAAGGGTTGCAGATACTTGTTGAAGTTCATTCAGAAAACGAATTTGCGGACAGCCTAAAAATAAAAGAATCTTATCGAGACCTAATTGGGATAAATAATCGGGATCTGAATAATCTTGAAATTGATATTCTAACCACCTACAGATTACTTAAAGAATATGATAAAGGAAAAAATATTATAGTTAGTGAAAGCGGGATAAGAAATGCAGACGACGTTCGTTATTTGAAGAAAGCAGGAGCCGATGCCTTCCTAATAGGAACTAGTATTATGGAATCAAAGGATATTGCATCAAAAGTAAGAGAACTTTATCTTTCAATTTAAGCAATTGTGATATCCTAATGTCTTAATACTCCTTTATGTATTCAAACTTAATACAAAATGAGGAATAACTATCCCCTGCGCGGTCGATTTGGAAAATATGGAGGAAAATATGTCCCTGAGACGCTGGTTCCTGCTATAGTAGAACTTGAAACAGCGTATGAAAAGTATAAAAATGATGCTAAGTTTCAGAAAGAACTTTCATATTTATTAACTAAATACGCAGGTCGTCCTACACCTTTATACTTTGCAAAAAATCTGACTGAATATGTTGGAGGTGCAAAAATATTCCTAAAAAGGGAAGATCTCCTGCATGGTGGCGCTCACAAAACCAATAATACTCTTGGCCAAGGGTTGTTGGCAAAACGGATGGGTAAGAAAAGAGTTATTGCTGAGACGGGTGCTGGTCAACATGGGGTAGGCACTGCTATTGCGTCAGCTGTCATTGGACTGGATGCTGAAATTTACATGGGAGCAAAGGATGTAGAGAGGCAAAAATTGAATGTTTTTCGTATGGAATTGTTAGGAGCAAAGGTTCATCCAGTTCGAGTAGGGACTCAGACACTCAAAGATGCGATTAATGAAGCCTTACGAGACTGGATAACTAATGTGCATAATACATATTATCTCATAGGATCAGTAGTAGGACCGCATCCTTATCCTATGATGGTTAGAGATTTTCAAAGCATAATTGGTCATGAGATAAAGCAGCAAATGTTAGAAATATCAAATGGACTTCCAAATGCCATTGTAGCATGTGTAGGCGGCGGAAGCAACGCTATGGGAACATTCTTTTCATTCATAGAAGATTCAGACGTATCATTGTATGGAATAGAAGCAGGAGGCAAAGGGGTCAGAACAGGAAAACATTCTGCATCGTTGTCTGCTGGGACTGAGGGAGTTCTCCATGGAATGCTCACTTACCTTCTTCAAGATAAATTTGGACAAGTAAGAGAGACACACAGTATTTCAGCGGGATTAGATTATCCTGGAGTAGGACCAGAACATGCTAACTTAAAGGACATTAAAAGAGCAAAGTATATTGAATGTACTGATGATGATGCTATAGACGCCTTCATTATGCTGTCAAAACTTGAAGGAATAATTCCTGCTCTGGAACCCTCTCATGCTTTGTCTTACTCAATGAAACTTGCAAAGACGATGGACAAGAATGAGAATATTGTGGTGACATTATCAGGTCGCGGAGATAAGGACGTTGAAGTGGTTCAACAATATTTGAGAACTAGAGAGAAAGAAAAATATGATAAAAGACCTTCGACACAACAGAGTAAATAAGAGATTTCAAGAATTATTGAAAAGAAATGAATGTGGTCTGATATGTTATATTGTTGGCGGATATCCTGACCTAGAAACTACAGAAGAAATAGCCTACACTTTGATAAATGGCGGAGCTGATATGATAGAAATAGGAATTCCATATTCTGATCCTATTGCAGACGGACCAATTATTCAAGAAGCATCTTATCATTCCCTATTAAACGGAGTCACACCTGATCTATGTTTGAGAATATCAAAAAATATTCGAAAGAAATTCCCTGATATTCCGATTATCGCAATGACGTATTCAAATATTGTATTGAGAAGAGGTCTTCGTGAATTTATGTTAAAATCAAGGAATTGCGGAATCGACGGATTTATCTTACCTGATATGGCGATGGAAGAAGCCGATTCTTACACAAGAGAAGCAGCTAAACTTGGCCTTGTAACAATATTTTTGGCTTCTCCAGATACAACCCCAAGTAGACTTGAATATATTGTATCTAAATGTTCAGGATTTGTATATATGGTGTCTGTATATGGAGTCACAGGAGTCCGCGAATCATTTGAAGATTCTACATCATATGCTATAAAGAATATTAAGCGAGTTGTAGCTTCACGCTTACCAGTGGCTGTTGGCTTTGGTATAAGTAACCCTTCTCATGCGAAATTCATGGCTCATGCAGGTGCTGATGCTGTAATAGTTGGAAGTGCAATCATAGAGAAGATAAAAGATATTAAAAACAAGAAAAAAATGCTACAAGAATTAGATTTCTTTACCAGCACTATGAAGAAAGCTTGTCTATAGATAAGAGTTATCTGTTACAGGTGATGTATATATTATATCTTAGATATTAGAAATTAAATAATCCCTCCACTAGTCAATTAGTCGTGAAAGAAAAGGATCTAAAGTCACTCTTCATAAGTTCTATATTTTCTGGGCATATTAAAAACAATATCTTTCCTCAGATGTCAGGCAACATATATAGAGAGATAAAAATAAAGCAGGAGGGGTATTTTAGAAACTTTGACCTTGTGATTGCAATAATTGAGAAGCGCTATGATTCTACTATAAAATATCATTCAAATGAAACATTTGATAACTATTACAATATATTGATGAGAGACAGCCTATTAAAACAGTTTTCAATAAAAGAAAAATGCAGAATTGATTGGATTCGGTTTTATCCAATTGAAATCAAATCTGACAACGATGTTCTAGATGAACGCTTACCCAATCAGATCCTCAATGCAATTCTAACCTTTGGAAGATCTGTACTCATTTTGGACGAACGTCATTCTAGGAAAACAAAATTGAACAGAACATTGAGATTGCTTCCAACTACTATAATTGGTTATACGGGGAAAGATGACAGTTTTGAAGTACTTTCCGTATTTGATAGGTTAGTTACAAATGGACTGTTTAACATCTCGAAAAGAGGACTTGTAAGGCTTTTAATTAATAATGGAATGGGAGATACTAAACCAGAGAAGATATACCGCTGTCTTTTACAGATTCAAAGGATAAACCAAAAACTTGCTTTTAATGAGTTTTACGATGAAAAGATGAAATTTGGGAAGGACGAAATAGAATTTATAAAAAAGTTGATAGGCATTGACACTTTTTCAGATAGGAGGCAATTAGAGAAGCTGATCGAACAAACGACAAACAGCAAAATAACGGATTATATGCAGTCATAAAGCGACCTATTTGAATATTCTAAAATCCTATATATCCTCTACTCGTCATAAATTCGGCTAATGAAAACTGCAACCTATAATAAATCGGGTAGGTCTAAACAACAAATCAGGTTTTATTGTATCATATTATATTATCTTCTCTAACTTTTTTTCTATCTCATTATTATTTGATGTCAGCAATATTAAGATTGTTATGAACATACTGGTTGAAGATCAAAAAGAAAAAGAAGAGGGAGTACCCATATGTGGCGCGAACTTATCGTCTCCTGTTGTAGATAAGGCGTACTATATTGAGCAAATTCATTATAGAATAGGAAATAGGATGTACATTGAAAATGCAGATTAATAATAACAGAAAGAATAGT
>Ga0126304_10000264_pt1 | contig 19369 bp, 23 predicted proteins | sample Plot25_FD_92538 | JGI IMG/M metagenome (GOLD analysis project Ga0126304, IMG submission 92538) | Serpentine soil microbial communities from UC McLaughlin Reserve, CA, USA - Plot25 | ecosystem: Environmental > Terrestrial > Soil > Grasslands | place: USA: UC McLaughlin Reserve, Lake County... | reverse complement strand
GCCGAGCGGTTCGTCGTCCTCACGCAGGTGCCGACGGTCTACACGGGCTTCGGCACCGACGAGCAGCAGGCCGTCGAGGAGCTCGTTCCCGGCCGAGACGACGGGCTGATCGACTCGCTCCCCGCGGGCAGCATGCGCCCGAAAGTGGAGGCCGCGTTTCGCTTCGTCCGCGAGACGGGTGGTGAGGCGCTCATCACGAGCTCGGACGCGCTCGCAGCCGGAGATCCGGGCACCCGCATCGTCGCGCCCGCCTAGGATGCGCGCGTGATCTCTGCACAGCTCAAGGGGCGGGACTTTCTGCGCATAAACGACTGGGACGCGGACGAGCTCACGAGTGTCCTCGACCTCGCCGACCGGCTGAAGGCGCGCCAGCGCGAGCGTGTCGAGCACCGTCACCTCGAGGGCAGGTCGCTCGGGATGATCTTCCAGAAGCCCTCGACGAGGACGCGCGTCAGCTTCGAGGTGGGGATGTTCCAGCTCGGCGGCACCGCGCTCTACCTCGCGGCCGGTGACCTGCAGCTCGGGCGCGGCGAGACGATCGAGGACACGGGCACCGTGCTCTCCCGCTACCTCGACGGGATCATGATCCGCACCTTCGCCCAAGCCGATGTGGACGCGCTCGCCGCCGCCGCGGACATCCCGGTCATCAACGGGCTCACCGACGACTTCCATCCGTGCCAGGCGCTCGCCGACGTGATGACGATCAGGGAACGACTCGGCGGCTTCGACGGCGTCCGCGTCGCGTACCTCGGCGACGGGAACAACGTCTGCAACTCGCTCATGGTCGCGTGCGCGAAGCTGGGGATGGACTTCGTCGCGGCTACACCGGAGCGTTACGAGCCGAACGACGAAGTCGTCGGCTGGGCACGTGCAGCGGCCAATGTCTCCGGAAGATCGGTCGAGTTGACGCACGATCCGCGCGCGGGCGCCGAGGGCGCGGACGTCCTCTACACCGACGTCTGGACGAGCATGGGCCAGGACGAGGAGCGCGAGCGGAGGCTCGCCGACCTCGAGGGCTTCGGGATCGACGACGCGCTTCTCCAGCTGGGGAGCGAGCGGGCGATCGTGCTCCACTGCCTGCCGGCCCACTACGGCGAGGAGATCACGAAGGAGGTTCTCTACGGCCGGCGCTCGGCCGTCTGGGACCAGGCAGAGAACCGGCTGCACGCGCAGAAGGCGCTGATGGCGCTCGTGATCCGCTAGGAATGCTCCCGCTCAGGGACAACGTCCCGACCAGGCGCTTCCCGGTCGTGACGGTCGCGCTCATCGCGATCAACTTCGGCGTTTGGATCCTCTACGAGCTGCCGCACCTGAACCGGGCGATCCTCGACTCCGGCTACTTCCCTTGCGAGCCGGTGCACGACTGTGTCGCGCCGGGCAACCCGTGGTGGACCGACATCTTCACCGCGATGTTCATGCACGGAGGCTGGGAGCACATCCTCGGCAACATGCTCTTCCTCTGGATCTTCGCGAACAACGTCGAGGACACGCTCGGCCGGCCCCGCTTCGTGGCCTTCTACCTCGTGGGCGGGCTCTTCGCGACGCTGAGCCAGACCATCGTCACGCTCCAGATGGGGTCGGCCGCCTCCGCGGAGATCCCCAACGTCGGCGCGAGCGGGGCAATCGCCGCCGTGCTCGGCGCCTACATCGTGCTCTTCCCCGGCGGGCGCGTCTTCACGTGGGTGATCCCGTTCTTCTTCCTCGAGCTCCCCGCGCTCCTGTTCCTCGGAATCTGGTTCCTGCTCCAGCTCTTCCTCGGCTCGGAGTCCCTCGTCGCGCCGGAGCAGGGCGGCGGCGTCGCGTTCTTCGCGCACATCGGCGGCTTCGCCTTCGGCCTCCTCGCAATCAAGATCTTCTCGGCCGGCCGCCCCAGACCCGTGCGGCCCGCGTATTGACCTTCGACGAGCATGTGGAGCGGGCGCTTGCCTCGCTACCGGCCGAGCTGCGCGCGGCGATGTCCAACGTCGAGATCGTCGTCGAGGACGAGAACCAGGAGGACCCCGACCTCTTCGGCCTCTACTTCGGGATCCCGCTCACCGAGCGTCACGACTACTCGGGCGTCCTCCCGGACAAGATCGCCATCTACCGCCTGCCGCTCGAGGAGGAGTTCGGCGACGACCCCGCCGTGCTCGAGGAGGAGATCCGCATCACCGTCCTCCACGAAGTGGCCCACCACTTCGGGATCGACGAGGACCGCCTCGAAGAACTCGGCTGGAACTAGTCGTCCCGGAGCCGCACGAACGCGGCGCTCAGGAAGTCTGCGACCGCCTGGCCGCCGAAGATCGTCGTCACGAGCCGGGTCTGGCGCGGGAAGAGGACAAGCGAGTAGGTGAAGCCCGAAGCCGCCCAGAGTCCGATGCAGTGCGGGCAGGTGACGAGCTCGCCGAGTGCCCGCGCGCTGCCTTCGCGCTTCGGCTCGGTCGCCTCGGCATCCTCGGTCACCGGAGCACGGACGAACGACGTCACCCGATCCTTGGCGATCAGGCGGCCGACCTTGTAGCTCGCGAGCCCGATGCGGACGGTGTCCGTCAGCGAGATCCGCGCGGGGAGCCTCCGTCCGGCCACGACGAGGAACCCGGCCAGAGCCGTGCCGAAGGCTGCAGCGAGCGCCGCGTACTCGGGGAAAGGCTGTTCGTCTTCCACCGGCTAGGCGGCCTGGCCTAGCGCCTTGACCAGATCCTTCTTGGACATGTCGGAGCGGCCCGGGATGTCGGCCTCGCGAGCGAGCTCGTAGAGCTCCTCCTTCGAGAGCGCGTCGAGCTCGCCGTTTCCGTTCTGATCGGAGTCCTGGCGCTTTCGTCCGCGGCCCCGCTGTGACGCCTCGAGGCTCGCCCGCAAGGCGGCCATGAGGTCGGTCGGCGCCTCCAGCTCGGCCGTCGGCTCGGCATGCACCGGCTCGCCCTTGCGCTTCGCCTTGATGATCTCGCAAAGCGCGTCTCGGTAGGTGTCCCGGTATTCGTTCGGGTCGAAGGAGTCGCGAAACTGCTCGACGAGCTGCGACGCCATTGCGAGCTCCTTCTCGTCCACCTTTGCCTTCTTCGGCGCGATGTCTTCGACGGCGCGCACCTCGTCGGCGAAGTGCATGCGCTCGAGCGTGATCGCGCCCTCCCGGACCCGCAGGCAGCCGAGGTTCTGCCGGTCGCGCATGACCCACTTGGCGACCCCGGCGAGGCCCGATTCCTCCATCGCGCGGAGGAGGAGGGCGTAGACGCGCTCGCCGTTCTCCTCGGGGCCGAGGTAGTAGGTGCGCTCGAAGTAGATCGGGTCGATCTCGTCGAACGGCACGAACTGGCGGATGTCGATCGTGCGGTGGTTCTCCGCGGCGGCGACCTCGAAGTCCTCATCGGTCATGTAGACCCACTCGCCCTTCTCGTATTCGAAGCCCTTGACGATCTCCGAGTCGGGGACGGGCTTCCCCTCCTCCTTGCAGACCTTTTCGTAGCCGATCCGGCTCCCGTCCGGCTCGTGAACGTAGTTGAAGTGGAGCGAGTGGTCCTCCACGGCGCTGTACATGCGCACCGGAACGTTGACGAGTCCGAATGCGATCGAGCCCGTCCAGATCGCGCGTGGCATCAGGCCTCCGCCTCCTCCTTCTCGGCGCCGCCCGGAATGGCCGCGCGCCCGGGCGGCTCGTCGACGAGATCGAGGACGCGCATGCCGTGCGTGAACACGACGGCGCCTCCGAGCCAGCCGCCGACGGTCAGGGCGAGGAAGCCGATGAGCGTCGCGACGAACGTCCAGCTCCCCATCGTCCCGTGGACGTAACGGTCATGCCCGAACACGGCGGCGAGCGCGAAGAAGGCCGTGGCGGTCAGCATCGAGAGCATGTGGTAGGTCGCCGTCCACCAGAGCGGCGAGCGCCAGGTGATCGAGAGCCAGTCGGCGAGGCCGGTCAGCGCGGCGAGCGCCGTGAAGCCGAGCCCGACGAGGAGCGCGAGCCACCACGCCTTCGTCAGGTTGCCCTCGGAGACCCCGGCGAAGGCCAGGATTCCCAGCACGGTGGCGGTCGTGTACGCACCGATGGTGGCGTCGGTCAGCGGGGGATGCAGTGGGTGCCCGGGAAATCCCCGGACGAGGTACGAGAATCTCATGGCCGCTCTCTACCCCGTTTGAGGGAAGCCACACGACGGGTAGCGGTGAATGGTGATCCGCGAGCGGGCGGTTCGGGCTTTCGCGGGGGCCGTCGTCGGGCTCCGCTTCCTCGTCGTGCTCGCCTGGATCGCGGCCGCGTTCGCCGTGACGTGGTGGATGCCCGGTCTCGGCTCTGGGGAGCCGCTCCCACTCGGCGGCCTCATCCCGGAAAACGCGGAGTCGGCCCAGGTCGCACAGCGCGACGCCGAGATCTTCGGCGTACCGCTGACGACCGACACGCTCGTCGTCCAGCGCGACGCCGAGGGGCTTTCGGCGGCCGCGCAGGCGAAAGCGGTCGCGCGAGCGCTCGCGGTGAGCCGGGCCCCGAAGCAGGCGGAGGGCATTCAGCTCGCGCTGCCGATCGCGAACACGCTCGGCCTCTTCCCGGGCTCGCGCGAGCACGGGACGACGGCGATCACCTACCTCTACTTCGGCCCCAAGGCGTCCCTCTCGGACCGGGTCTCCGAGGCCGAGGCGTACGCGAGCCAGATCCCGGCCGATGACGCGCCCATCGGGGTCACAGGGCCTGCTCCGGCCCGCGACCAGCAATTCCGCGAGATGGAGGATGCGCTGCCGATCGTGGAGGCCGGCACCGTGCTCGTCATCCTGCTCGTCGTCGGCCTCACCTTCCAGGCCGTCGGCGCACCGCTCCTCACGCTCTTCGCAGCCGCGATCTCATTCCTCATAGCGCGCGGCGTGATCCCGTGGGTCGGGACGCGGCTCGGCGTCGAGATCCCGCAGGAGGTAGAGCCGCTCGTCGTCGCCCTGACCCTCGGAATCGTCACCGACTACGCCGTCTTCTACCTCTCCGGAATGCGGCGCTCGCTTCTCGAGGGACGCTCGCCGGTCGAGTCCGCGCGGGGGACGACGATACGCGTCACGCCGATCGTGGCCACCGCAGGGCTGATCGTCGTCGCCGGGACCGCGTCGCTCCTCGTTGGCGAGCTCGACTTCTTCCGGGCCTTCGGCCCTGGCCTCGCGCTGACCGCCGCGGTCGCCCTCGTGGTCTCGATCACGCTCATCCCGGCGATGCTCGCCATTCTCGGCCGCCTCGTCTTCTGGCCCGGCTACGACGAGGCTGACCGGAAGGATCACTTCGCGTCGCGCACGCGGGAATCCTTCGCCCGCTTCGCTTCGTCCCGGCCGGTCGCACTCGTGATCGTCCTCCTCTGCGGAGGGCTGCTCTTCGTCTGCGCGACAGGCCTCCCCGACACGAAGCTCGCCATCCGCCTGATCAGCGGCCTGCCGTCCGACATGCAGGAGGCTCGGGCGGCGGACGCAGCCGGCACGGGCTTCGCACCGGGGATCGCGGCGCCGACGGTCGTGCTCGTGGAGGGCAGCGGGATCGGGAAGGACACGGCGGCGCTCGTCCTCCTCGAGCGGGCGCTCGGCGACCAACCGGCTGTGGCCGGAGTCCTCGGCCCGCGTGAGCAGCAGATCCCCCAGGCCCCCGACGGCCTCTTCGTGACGGAGGACGGGAACGCGGCGCGCTACGTCGTCATCCTGGACGACGACCCTCTGGGCGCCCCGGCGATCGACGAGGTGCGTGCCCTCGACGAGGCACTCCCCGACCTGCTCCGCGACAGCGGCCTCGAAGGCGCGAAGGCGGGGATCACCGGCCAGACCGCGCTCGCCTCGGACACCGTCCAGGCGGTGGTGGACACCTCCTTTCGCGTCGGCATCACGGTGCTCCTCGTCAACTTCCTCCTGCTTGCCCTCTTCCTGCGGGCGTTCGTCGCGCCGCTGTACCTCCTCGCCGCGAGCGTTGCCTCCGTGGCGGCCACGCTCGGGCTGACGACGTACGTCTTCCAGGATCTCCTCGGCCACTCCGACCTCACGTACTACGTCCCGTTCGCGGCCGGAGTCCTGCTCGTCTGCCTCGGCTCGGACTACAACGTCTACGTGGTCGGGCGCATCTGGCAGGAGGCGGAACGCATGCCGCTCAGGGAGGCGATCGCCTTCGCCGCCCCTCGCGCCTCGAAGGCCATCGGTGTCGCGGGCATCGCTTTGGCCGCGTCCTTCGGGATGCTCGCCATCGTCCCGATCGACGGCTTCCGCGAGCTCGCGTTCATGCTCTCGGTCGGCGTCCTGATCGAGACCTTCGTCGTCCGCTCGGCGCTCATCCCCGCGTTGATCTCGCTCTTCGGCTCCTTCAGCGGCTGGCCCGGCCGTGTCGGCCGCCCTGAGCCAGCGCGCGAGACCACGCGTGCCTAGGATCCACGGATGGCAAGTAAAGCCCCGACCGAGTTCGAGCAAGCGGCCGCGTTCCGGGCGTCCCTGCGCCGATTTCACCGGATCAGCGAGGACGCAGCCCGCAAAGCTGGGCTGACGCCGCGGCGCTACCTGCTCCTGCTCATGATCAAGGGCGCGCCCGGCGGGGCCGAGCGCTCGACCGTGAGCGAGCTCTGCGCGCGGTTGCAGCTGGCGCAGAGCACGATCACCGAGCTCGTCCAGCGCGCCGAGGAGGCGGGTCTCGTGCGCCGCGCGCAGGCCCGCGAAGACGGCCGCATCGCCTACCTGACCCTGACTTCCGAGGGCGAGCGGCGCCTGCAGTTGGTACACGACCAGCTTCGCCCGGAGCGCGAGGCGCTCACGCGCATCCTCCGCGAGGTCGACGGGCACCGCCCCGCCGCTTCGTAGGCACGGCGGGGGCGTACCCGCTGGGGTTTTTAGACCCTGGTCTCGGCCAGCTCGACCGTGCAGGACGAGCGGCCGCGCTTCTCGAGGTACTGCTGGTGGTAGTCCTCGGCCTCGTAGAACTCGGTCGCCGGGACGATCTCCGTGACGATCTTCTTCGGCCAGTGCAGCTTCTCCTGGAGCTCGTCGCGCGTCCGAATGGCCGCGGCCTCCTGGTCGGCAGAGTGGAAGAAGACTGCCGAGCGGTACTGCGAGCCGATGTCCAGGCCCTGGCGATTCCTCGTGGTCGGGTTGTGCTTCATCCAGAAGACATCGAGCAGGTCGTCGTAGGAGACCCGCTCCGGGTCGTACGTGACCTCGACCGCCTCCGCGTGGCCTGTCGTGTGCGAGCACACGAGCTCGTAGCTGAGGTTCTCGACGTGCCCGCCGGTGTAGCCCACGCGCGTCGCGACGACGCCGGGGATCTGGCGGAACGCCGCCTCGACGCCCCAGAAGCAGCCTGCTCCAAACGTTGCCTTCTCCAAGCTCATCTCCTTCTCGTTCGACATGTTCACTAGTTCGAACGCTCGAGGCTCCGCAGCTGTTCCTCGGCCTTGAGCAGCTCTTTCCGCGCTTTGTCCGCCTCCCGATCGGCCTTTTGGGCGCGTTCCTGCGCTTCCTGGAGAGCGGAGCGCGCCTTGTCCAGGTCGCGCTTTCGCCGCTCGGCGACTGCGTCGGGCTTCCCCGCCTTCGAAGGGGCCTTGCGCTTCGGGGGCGCGGGCATCCCGGCGAGGCCGAAGCCCGACGGCGAGAGCTCTTTCGTCAGCCGTCCGCGCTCGAGGAGCTCGCGGGCCTCCGGGTCGACCGCCGCCGCCCGGAGGGTGGATTCGAGCTTCCTGAGCGTCGCGTCGCCGTCGGCGAGCCCCCGGCCCGCATCGAGGAGCGCAGTCAGCGCGCGGCGCTCGCTCTCCTCGGCCCGGCGCAGCTCGTCGGGCTTCCCGCCGCGCATGAGCTCCGCCTGGCCGTCGCGCAGCTGCTCGCCGGCGGTCAGGAGCGCCCTCACGTTCATGCGCTCGTTCCGGGCGAGCTGGTTGGCGACCCAGGCCGCGGCGGTCGGCTTGCGGGCCTTCTTCAGATGGTCGGCCGCCTCCCGCTCGCCCCCGCTTCGGAGTTCCTTGATCCTCGTGTCGCGGGCGTCCGTGAACCGGTCGAGCGGCAGCCCGTAGAGGCGGTCGATCTCCTTGTCGAGGTTTATCGCCAGAGCCGAAAGGTATCTCTTCGAGAGAACCATGACAGCCGAAGAGCAAAGCTCCTCCGCAGGAAGACCCGAGCTCGACCTGGCCGAAGAGCGGGACGACTCAAAGGACGACGGCGCCCCCGTCGCCGGCGGTCTCTGCCGGCTCGACGCGCCCGACTCCGCCACCGACGAGGACTCCGGCTAGGCGGCCTTCGCCGCCTCGACCTCTTCCTCGAGGTACGCGAACGACGCCGGGTCGGTCGCTGCCACACACGCCTCCGGGAGCGAGGCGCAGCCGAGCCAGCGCACCTCCGGCCGCCAGAGCAGGACGCCCAGGCCGCCGAGGAGGGTGATCGCGCCGTCAACGGCAACGGCTCCGCCGGCGCCGAGCCAGGCCGCGAGCCCCGCCGTGATGAGGGCGCCGATCGGCAGAACGCCGACGAACGCGACCGCCCAGATGGCCATCGCTCGGGAACGCATCTCCTCCGAGCTCGCCGCCTGCACGACCACCGTGGATAGGCCGATGAACACGACGCCCGTGAAGCCCCCGATCAGCGCGAGCGCGAAGGAGAGCGGCACCGACGTCGACACGCCGATGACTGTGATCGCGGCCGCGCAGAGGAGGTAACAGACGAGACTCGGCTCGCCCTTGTTGGGACGGCGTGCCAACACCAGGAGCGCCACCGAGCCGAGCACGGAGCCGAGGCCGATCAACGAGATGAGGATCCCGAGCGTCTCAGGGCCCTCGTGGAGCTGGAAGCGGACGAGCCCCGGAATCATGAAGCCCACCGGCGGCGTCGCGAACATCCCCGCGAAGACCATGAGCACCATCAGCGAGGCGAGGCTCCGTTGCCCGAAGACGTAGCGGATGCCGTCCGCCATCGCCCCCCGCACGCCCACGCTCACAGAAGCGAGCCTGGCGCGCGAGCTCGGCAGGAGGACGAGAGCGCCGAGGACGCCGAGAAAGCTGACCGCGTTCACGCCGAAGACCCATGTCGGTCCGGCCGACGCGAGGAGCACACCGGCGATCGCCGGCCCAACGAAGCGAGCAACCTGGAGCGCGAGGCTGTTCAGCGCGACCGCGCTCTCCAGGTCTTCGGGCGGAACCGTTCCGGCGAGCATGGACTGGAAGGCCGGGAAGCTGAGCGCGCCGAGCGTCCCGCCGATGAAGGCAAGCAGGCCCATGAGGAAGACGGTCAGGTCGCCCGCGGCCCAGAGGACCGCTAGCGCGATCGCGACGCCCATGTTCCCGCCCTGGAAGAGGAGGAGGATCTTCCGGCGGTCGAAATGGTCGGCGAGCACTCCGGCCGGAAGCGCGAAGACGAGGTTCGGGATCGTGTTGAGGAAGCCGATGATCCCGAGCGTCGCCGCCGAGCCGCCGAGCAGGAGGACGACGTAGCCGAAAGCGCCCGCCTCCACCCAGCTACCGGCAAGCGAGAGCAGCACCCCGCCGAAGTAGATCTGAAAGCGCCGGTGGCGAAGCGCGGAGGTCCCCGCCTTCCAGTCCCTCCCACGCCCTCCCGCGCGGACCGGGCGCTCCGAAATCGGTCCCCCGAGGAGCGCGTGCACCCCGCCGGTGACCGCGTAGGCGTCGAAGCCCCTGTCCCTCAGCCAGTGCGCCACACGGACGCTCGTCGCCTCGCGTAGTCAGGTGCAGGCGAGGACGACCGCGCGGGCCCGCGGAAGCTCGTGCAGGCGGCTCGGAATCTCGTCGGGCGGCAAACGGACGGCGTTCGCAAGCTCGACCGAGTCGTCCTCGTGCCGGCGCACGTCGACGAGCACGGCGCCTTCCTCCAGGAGCCGGTGTGCGTCGGCGGGCGCGATCCGCAGCGATGAGCGCCTGACCGCGGATGGGATGTGGTACCGGCGTGTCGGCGTCGACACGCTACGGCCAGAGCGGCTCGCGGTCGAAGCGCTCGAGCGGCTTCCAGTCCTCCCGGACCGGTGCGAAGACGTCGATCATGACCGCGCCGTCTGGGCCGGTATGCACCTCGTGCGGCGTGTTCGCCGGAATCGACCACGTGTCCCCCGGCCCCAGCTCCCGCGTCTCGTCTCCGACCCGGAACTCGCAGGATCCGGAGATCAGAATCCCGAGCTGCTCGTTCTCGTGGCTGTGCTCTGGGACGACGCTGCCGGGATCGAGCTCGACGAGCCCGAGGGTAAGCCTCTCGCCATGCACGACGCGACCCGCGACCCCATCCCAGATCTTTTGCGGCTGGGCCTTGCTGGTTTCTTCGAACGCGCCCAAGGCGCGATCGTACCGCGCAGCGCCGTGCGGCTCTAGACCTCTACGCCATAGGCCTCCGTGAAAGCCTCCTGCGCGTAGGCCAGCGACGCGTAGGCGAACCCCTTGTCGCCCCAGCCCGTGCCCCAGCTATTGCGAACGATGAAGCGGCTGGCGGTGTAGCCGACGAGCGCGACGACTGGCCCCCACGTGTCGAGTTCGGGTTGTAGGCGTCGAGGTTCCCGCCGGTGAAGCTGGCGTCGTCCCAGGACGAGTCCACGTCGAGCCGCGCCATGATCGGCCCGTTGTTCGCAAGCCAGTTGCGCCAGTCTGTGAGGTTCGAGCCGAGGTTCGAGCCGAGATTGAAGTAAGCGAGGATCTTCCGCAGCGCTGCGGTCGCGGAGAAGGTGCTCGCCTTGCCCCGTAGAGCTTGCCGGTCGCGAAGGGGAGGTAGGTGTCGCGTACATCCTTTGACTCCGCCGCCCTCGCAGACGAGATCGCAGTAGTTCCGGTGCTCCTGTGCAGCCACGACGCACCTCCATTGGCGCGAATTCGTCGGCCGCAGAGCAACGTCTAGTCAGTCAGGTCCAAACCACTCTGACACAGGACTATGCTGGGCGACAAGCTACTGGAGGTCGGTCATGACGCTGAAGCTGAACATGCTCCCACCGAGCGTGAACAACATGTCCGTTCGGGTCTTCGTGCGAGCCGCAGGGCTCCCCTTCGAGGAGGAGAACGTCTGGGGCCAGACGCAGTCGGATGAATACAGGGCAAAGGTCCCGTCCGGGCTGACTCCTTCGGTCGAGACCGAAGGCCTGCCGAAAGGCGCGCTCTGGGAGAGCTGCGCCGTGATGATGTACCTCGCGAGCCGCGAAGGGCTCGCGAGCCTCTACCCCACCGATCTCGAGCGCCGCGCGATGGTGGACAGCGCGAACTTCTACACGATGAGCATCCTCTACCCGCTCGTCGCGCGCGCGACGTACCCGCGCCTCAGTTTCTCGGGCTATCCGGGCGAGGTGTCCACTTCGGACGCCACGGACGAAGGCAAGGAGACGGCCCGGAAGGCGGCGGAAGAGGCCGTTCCCGCGATCCTCGACGTCTACAACTCGTTCTTCCTCGCCGACAGCGCGTTCATCGGCGGCGACGAGCCGACCATCGCGGACATTCGGCTCGCATGCACCCTTGAGTTCCTCGCGGTCAGCGACGTCGAGCTTCCGGGCTGGGTGAAGGACTACATGGAGCGGGTCGAGTCGTCGCTCGGCGATGCCTATAGCGAGCCGGCCGGAGACGTCCGGGGCTACATCGCCCAAGCCACCGGCGAGGCCGTCGCGAGCTAGCGAGGAGTCATAGGCCGGCTTTGAGCGCCACCATGCGGTCGTAGGAGGCCGTGAGGCGGCCGCTAGGGATCCGCCCGGCTTGCGCCGCCTCGAGAAGCGACTGGTAGACGCTGCGGGAGGAAGCCTCGGAGCCCGTGAGGAGGAGGATGTCGGTTCCTGCCTTCGCGGCCTTGAGAGCAAGTGGATTTGTCGAGATCCCGCGCGTGTTCGCGGCGCCGTCAAGGGAGTCCGTGATCGTGACGCCCTGGAAGCCGAGCTTGCCGCGCAAAAGGTTCGTCCCGATCGCACGAGACCAGCCGGCTGCGTGGCTTCGGTCGTAGGCTCGGTAGACCGCGTTCGAAAGCATGACGAGCGGGACGCCGTTTGCCACCGCGCGCCGGTAGGGCCTGAGGCCCCGCGCCAGCTCGCCTTTGGTGGCGTCGATGTGGACGACGAAATCGTCCGTGTTCTTCGTGGCGAAACCGAGCCCGGGGAAGTGCTTCATCGTGGCCAGCGCACCGCGGTCGCCGAGTCCGAGCGCGAACGCATTGGGCAGGCGCGACGTTTTGCGTGAGCCGAACGCCCACGTGCGGCCCTGCTGGTACATGAACGAGGAGGTCGAGGCGGGCACGTCCGCGACCGGTGCGAAGTCGCTGTTGACGCCGAGGTCGAGGAGCGCCGAGCCGGTCTTCCGGCCCTGGCGGCGCGCTGTTTCACTCGAGCCGAGGTCACCCATCTCGGGCGGCGAAAGCGTCGGCGGGATCCAGGAGACGGTCTTCACCTGGCCGCCCTCCTGGTCGATCGCGATCAGGAGCGGCGGTTGCCCTCCCTCGGCTGCCGCATGCTGGAGCTTGGTCGCGATGCTGCGGAGTTGCGCAGCGGAGGAGAAGTTCCAGCCGTGGATGAGCACGCCGCCGATGCGCCCGCGCCGCGCCCGGTTGAGAAGCGACGCGGACGGCGTGTGCCCGCCCATCGAAACGACGAGCTTCTGCCCGATCAGGTGCTGGAGCGAGGGAGCCGCGACGGCGGGGGCGGGAGCAATCGAGAGGAGGCCGACTGTGGCGAGCGCCGCGGCAGCGAATCGGAAGGGCATACGAGGGACGCTAACCCGCAGAGGTCAAACGAACGTAACAGCTCCGCGACAGTCCAGAACGCGAGAGGTGGAGCGTACCGGGATCGAACCGGTGACCTCCGGCTTGCAAAGCCGGCGCTCTCCCAGCTGAGCTAACGCCCCGTTCGTTGCAACTGTAGCCCGCTAGACGGTCAGGCGGGTGACGGGAACGCCGAAGCGCTCGCGCGCCTCCGCCGCTGAGTCCTGCTCGAGCCAGCTCGCGTCGTCGTCTGGACGCGTGACGACGAGAACCTCGTCCGCAGGAAAGGTCCGCAGGGCGTCTTCGATCGCCTGGACGGGATCCGTGTCCCCCACCTCGGTCTCCGTACGCGCGGCTTCCGGCTGGACGCTCTCGGCGGCCTCGGAGGCGACGTCGGCCGCCTTCTCGCGCGCGGCGTCCTCGTCGCTCGCCAGCCACTGGAGCGGGGAGACGTCGGAGGCCGGCGCGACGACCCGGATCTCGGCCTCGTCGCCCGCGTGCTCGCGAACCGCGTCTCGAAGGCGCCCCGGCTCGACCGGCGCGGTGGCGACGACGAGCAGCTTCTTCCTGTCCATACCTGGCGACTACCCGAATTGGGGAAGAAGGAAAACGAGCTCCCCGTCGAAGAAGTCCCCATGCGGCGGTCTTTGCGGCTTCTCGGAATTGTCGTGATCGTGCTCGCGGCGGCGTCGCCCGCGGCTGCAATCCTCGACGGCAAGCCGGACACGGCGCACCCGTACGTCGGCATTCTCGTGACCGACATCGACGGGCAGCGCGTCCCGGTCTGCAGCGGTTTCCTGGTCAACTCGACCGCCTTCGTGACCGCGGCGCACTGCGTCGACGACCTCGGCGACCTTCCCGCCCTCGTCTCGTTCGACCAGCGCTTCACGCCGGGCTCTCCGGTCGTCACCGGCACGGCAGTCCCGAACCCGGGCTTCGGCTCCCCCGGTCCGGACACACATGACCTCGCGCTAATCGTCCTCGACACCCCCGTGACCAACCTGGGATACGCGCAGCTCCCCACCGCCGATCGGCTGGCGAGCGCCGACAAGAAGGAACCGCTCACGATCGTGGGCTACGGCGCGAACGGCTTCGTGAAGGGCGGCAAGCCCGCCCCGGACTTCAAACTCGTCCGAAGCGTCGGCGACTCCCGCATCTCGAAGCTCGACAAGACTGGCTTCAATCTGCGCATGCAGGCCGGCATTTGCTTCGGCGACTCGGGTGGCCCGGTCCTCCTCGGCGACACGAACCTCGTCGTCGGAGTCGCGTCGTTCGTGAACAACGGCCGATGTACCGGCAATGCGTTCGCGTACCGGCTCGACACGGCTGCGTCCCTGGATTTCCTCGCGCCGTACCTCTAGACCGCTGGGCGGCGGCTAGAGAGAAGAAGGGCTAGTCGCCCCAGTCGAAGTCGCGCGAGCGGCCCCACAGCGTGTCCTCCGAATCCTTCGGCTCTGAGTCACCGTTGTCCCCGGTCGGCCACGCGAGCACCTTCTCCGGATCGAGCCCGGGCTCGACACCGCTCAGCGTATCTTCGATGCGTGCTTGCTCTTCGGTCTTGAAGAGCGGGTGGTTCTGAAATGGATCGTCGACGTGATAGCCGGAGATCGGCATCTCGCGTTCGAGATCAGTGTTTTTGCGCTTGAGCTCGAGATGGTCTTCGATCACACGCGCGAAAGTCGAGTCCTTGTCGAACGACATCACACCTCCGTGTCGGTCGTCTGGGGGCCGAAGGTCAGCGGCAGATCATAGACGACGGCGTCAGTTGTCGGAACTTGAACAGACCTTAGTGAGGGGCACGGACAGGCCCTTTTGTCTCGGCACATACCACACAGTTCTTTCCAGCCCGCTTCGCGCGGTAGAGCGCTTCGTCGGCAGCGGCGAACAGACCCGGGCCGGTGCCCGCTTCCGGGAAGGACGCGACGCCGAAGCTCGACGTCACGGTCACGGGGCTGTCGTGCGCCTCGGCCATCGCCCGCGACTCGACGGCCTCGCGAAGCCGTTCGGCCAGCGCCTCCGCGCCCACGATGTCGGTCTGCGGGAGCAGGATTGCGAACTCCTCCCCTCCGTACCGGGCCGCCACATCGATGTCGCGGACGGTCTCCCGAAGGATGTCGGCGAACGAGCGGAGCACCTCGTCCCCAGCCTGGTGGCCGAAGCGGTCGTTCACCTGCTTGAAGTTGTCCAGGTCGGCGAGGATGAGCGCGAGGGTGCCGCCGAAGCGCTCGGCGCGGCTGATCTCGTTCGCGAGCGAATCCTCGAACTCACGGCGGTTGGCGAGCTCGGTGAGGCCGTCGGTGCTCGCCTGGCGCGCGACGAGGCGGTGCAGCCGCACGTTCTCGAGCGCGATTGACGCCTGCGAGCCGAGCCAGAGAGCGAGCTCGCGCGACTGGTCGCCGAAATCGGCTCCCGCCGGCGTGAGGAGGAGCATCGCGTCCTCCTTGCCCTCGGGCCCGAGCGGGATGACGAGCGGGCGGCCGCCCTCGTCCGGCTCCCCGGCACGCGCCTGCTCCTCCCCGTCCACGATGAGGCGCCCACCTGCGGCGCCGGTCGCCTCGACCGCGCTCTCGACGATGACGTTCAGGAGCATGAAAGGGTCATGGGTTGCGGCGAGCGCCTTTCCGAAGCGGTCGACCGCGTCCTGCACGCGGCCGCGCTCGGCGGCGAGCTGGCCGGACATCTCGTTGAACGCGCGCCCGAGAGTTGCGAGCTCGTCGCGGCCGCGCACCGGCACACGCTGGCCGAATTGACCGCGCGAGACCGCACCGGCGGCGTCGGCGAGCTCCCGAAGCGAGCGCACGATCGTCCTTCCGAGGAGCCAGGCGAGGATCGCCACGATCGCGAGTGCGAGGAACGAGAAGATGAGGAAGCGCTCGCGGAGGGATGAAACCGAGGTGTCGATGGCCGACTTGGGCGTGGCGACGACGAGCGTGAGCGGCGGGTTCGACCGCATGATGAGGGCAGAAACGGCCCGGTAGCGTTCGTCGCCGAGACTCAAATAGCTCGGTTTCGGAAGCGGCGCGATGTTGGAGCCGACGATCTCGGAGAAGCCGGCGACGACCGTGCCGCTCCGGGCGAGGAGGGCGCGGTCGGTTTTTTTCAATCCTGCGGCCGTCCGAAGCTGTGCGAGCAGGGTGCGATCGAGCGGAAACCAGACGACGATCTTCCCGACGGCGCCTTCGGAGGTGACGAAGGATGAACGTTCCACATGAACGCCCAGAGGGGCTTCGCCGGCGAGGAGCTGGCCGTTGGCATAGAAGGCGCTGCGGGGCACAAGGTTCGCCTGACGGATGAACTCGGCACGGTTGCGGGTCTGAAAGGCCTTCTGGACGGTCGTGGCGTTGGCGAGGGATTTTGCCGTCAGCTCCAACCCGTCGACTCGGCGCGAGTAGTCGCTGATCGCGACGCGGAGCGCAGCGTTCAGTTGCGAGTCCGTGTTGCCGACCTCGCTTCTGGTCGCCACCTGACTGAACGCCCATGAAGCAGCGAGCAGCGGCAGAAGCGCAAGGAGAAGGAAATATGTGACGAGCCGAAGCTTGAAGCTACCCAATTGCCGCGCCTCACTCTCGAGGGTTAACTACGTACCCGACCTGTCTATCGGCTCTGTCGCAATCCCTCCTTAGGGGGATCTGAACCGAAGGGTCAGAAAACTGGCCGCTCGAGACTGATCGCGATGATCATGCCCGCGAACCAACAGAGGCCTGCGAACCCGACTGCGAATGCCGCGAGCCCCCGCTGGAACCCTCCGATTCCCGCGGCGACTAGGGCGACGACAACCGCGCCGGCTCCCACACGGCCGGGGTAGTAGACGAGACCTGCAGCCGCCGCGAAGATCGCGAAAACAGCGAGAAAGCCCGCAACGGTCGAGGCCGCGCCCTCACCGCGCCGTGAATCGCCCTCGTGCACGCTCATCAGCGCTGCTCAGCCCTGGTGGGTGCGAGGGCGGGCCGCGGCCGCCGCTCCGGCGAGCCGTGCGGCCCAGGATGGCGCCCCGGCACCCAGCGCTTTCCCGAGGGGTGCCAGACCGGGCTGCCGCCGTCCTCCCCGCCGGGAGACACGCGGTCGTAGGCCGGATCCGTCCCCGGTTCCGGCGGGTCCTTGACGGCCCACCAGATCACGTAACCCAAATACGCGGCCGGGATCTTCAGGATCACCAAGAAGAAGATGGTGAACCAGAGCATTCGCCTCTGAGTGTAACGTAGCCCGCTTCGGGTAACAGATAACACGCGCGCTCGCTGCTGCGGCCAGCTCCGGCGACGCGCGAACTGCCGCCCCATCGCCCAAGACGGCGGCCCGACCTCGTTCCCTAAAAGGGGGTAACTGCGTGAAGTCATTGCGCCCGGGCGGACTTGCGCTCGCCACAGTGATCGGACTCATCTGGGCCTCGGGGGCCCTCGCACAGGAAGGGACCACCGAGCCAACGACCACCGATACCACCACCATGGAGAGCACGGCCGAGCCCGCGCCCGATCCCTGGGCCGAGACGCCCAGGACTCGAGATCTGAAGCGGCGCGCAGTATCGTCGAAGCTCGTCGCCCGCAAGCTCTCCAAGCTGACGCATCATCCTCGCCCCACCGTCAGCCGCACAAAGGCGGACTTCGATTCGCTTCTCCGCTACCGGCTGTGGCTTCGCGATGCCTGGCGGATCCGCGCCGCGAGGGCGCGCCATCGCGCCCATCACCCGCCCCATCTCGCCGAGTGGCGCTGTATCCACCGTTGGGAGGGGTCGTGGACCGATCCGAACTCGCCGTACTACGGCGGGCTTCAGATGGACCTCGCTTTCCAACGGGCGTACGGGCCCGGGCTGCTCCGCCACAAGGGCACGGCGAACCACTGGGCTCCCTACGAGCAGATGTGGGTGGCAGAGCGGGCGCTCAAGGCCGGCCGTGGGTTCCATCCGTGGCCGCTGACCGCCCGACGGTGCGGGCTGATCTAGCCCGGAGGCCGTAGCACGGCGAACTGGTCCGTGACCGCCAGGGTGCGGCTGCGGAAGCGATACACCGCCGCGGGACGCCCGCCCGCTCGACCGGGCGGGCGCTGCTCCCCCGTCGGCTCGAGGAGGGCGCGGCGAAGCAGGACGCGCTGCAGGTTCGTTGCCGAGACGTCGTGCCCGAGCGCCGCGCTGTAGAGGCCGCGCAGCTCGGTGATCGTGAAGGCAGGCGGCGCCAGCGCAAAGCCGATGTTCGTGTAGGAGAGCTTCGCGCGGAGGCGCTCCCGCCCCGCGAGAACGGCGGCCAGGTGGTCGAAGGCGAGCTCCGGAAGGTCGTCTACCTCGTGCCAGGTCGTGTCCGCTGGGACTTTCGGGTCGATGCCGGCCGGAACGAGCCCGAGGTAGGCCGTCGCGATAAGCCGGCGATCGGGATGGCGCCTGGGGTCGCTGAGCGTCTCGAGCTGCTCGAGGTGGGAGAGCTCGCGAACGTCGACCTTGGCCGCGAGATGCCGTTGGATGGACACCTCGAGCGTCTCGCGGGCGCCGACAAGGCCGCCCGGGAGCGCCCAGTCGCCCTTGTACGGCGCTCTCCCGCGCTCCCAGAGGAGAACCTGCAACTCGCCCCTCCTCACCTGGAGGACGACCGCGAGGGCCTCGTGCTCGATTGCGTGCGTGGTAGACTTTCCCATCAGTTATCGACTCACAGTCGTAAACCTACGGAGAGGTTAGCGCAGATGGCAGTCGTCGAAGCACCAGCACCCCCAATGACGCGAACCAGAGACGTCGAGGACGTCCTTCGCAGCGGCGGCTTTACCCGGTTCCATCGCCGGGCGGTCGCGGTCACCGGCTTCGCGTGGACCTTCGTCGCGATGGAGATCCTGCTCGTCGGCTTCACCGTTCCGGTCTTCACGGCTCTCTGGGGGATCTCGGGCAGCCTGGCCGGCTGGATCACAGCCTCGGCGCTCGCCGGCTCGCTCGTGGGCAGCCTCGTCTTCGGGCGGCTCGCGGACCGAATCGGGCGCCGACACATCTTCGTGAGCGCGATTCTCTGGTACGCGAGCTTCACGGCGCTGACCGCCCTCGCGTGGGGACCCTGGTCGGTCTCGGCCTTCCGGTTCCTCGCGGGAATCGGGCTCGGCGCGCTCCTCGTCGTCGACCCCTCGATGCTCTCCGAGTACCTGCCGCCGCAGAACCGGGGTCGCTTCCTCGTCTTCCTGGACTTCTTCTGGCCCGTCGGCCTGCTCCTCGCGACCGGCCTCTCGTGGGTCTTCCTCGACCAGATTGGCGGCGCTTCCGGCTGGCGCTACCTCTTCCTTGCCGCCTCCTTCCCCGCCTTCCTCGCCTTCTTCGCACGGCTCAACCTGCCCGAGAGTCCCTACTGGCTCGCCCGGAACGGTCGCCGGCGCGAAGCGGCTGAGGTCCTCGAAGAGATCACCGGCCATCCCGTCTCCGCGGATGAGCTGACGGTGGCGGATGAGCCACGCGGTTCGCTCCGCGAGCTCGTGTCAGAGAAGCTCGGCGGCCGCTCGGCGATGATCGTCCTGGTCTGGATCGCCCTCAACATCTCCTACTACGGGCTCTTCCTCTGGCTGCCGTTCGTGCTGCAGGAGGAGAAGAACTTCCACGTCGACGTCTACCTGCTGCTCACGCTCAGCGCGCTCTCGCAGTTCCCGGGCTACGCGGCGGCGATCTGGCTCGTCGAGCGGATCGGGCGCAAGCCCACACTCGCGGTCTTCCTGTTCCTCGGGGGTGTCTCGGCCTTCGCGTTCGCCGTCGCCGACACGCAGGCCGTCTACGTGACTGCCCTCTTCTTCGTCGGTTTCT
>Ga0126304_10000263_pt1 | contig 19466 bp, 13 predicted proteins | sample Plot25_FD_92538 | JGI IMG/M metagenome (GOLD analysis project Ga0126304, IMG submission 92538) | Serpentine soil microbial communities from UC McLaughlin Reserve, CA, USA - Plot25 | ecosystem: Environmental > Terrestrial > Soil > Grasslands | place: USA: UC McLaughlin Reserve, Lake County... | reverse complement strand
CTCAAGAAACTACTGATACTCAAGAAACTACTGATACTCAAGAAACTACTGATACTCAAGAAACTACTGATACTCAAGAAACTACTGATACTCAAGAAACTACTGATACTCAAGAAACTACTGGTAATGAAACTGGTCCATCTATAAATAATGAAATAGTCGAAGAGGTGCTGCCGCCGGTAGTTACCGAGAATAATATACAGAACGTTATTACACAGAACATAAGCGATGTTGTTGTCAACGTCCCCGACTTTGTCAGCACATCAGAAATTGGAGAGCCCGTCAGAGTTGAGGATGATCCTGATACAAAGCAGACAATCATAAATCAGATAATAGAAAATACATTCTTTATTTCTAGTAACGATCTAGTTAACCAAGACCAGGATCATGAAGCAGTCATTAATGCAGAAGGGGTTGTGAGACTAACTGATGTTGGTTCTGCGGAAAAAGAACAAAGGATAAATGATTATAGGGAAATTTTTGAAGCTGATCAAGAATGGCCAATTGGAACCGGACCGCTTCTTGAAACCGGAGACTATGTTGCAGAAATTCAGTTGGATACAAAAAGCCCTGACGGTACTAATAAGGCCATTACAAGCACTGCCGTCTTTGATGAGAATGGTAGACTTAAGTTTGAACCCCTAATGTATTTTACACCTGCTGAAGTTTTCGTTGGTGGAAGCCATCATATACTTGAAGTCAAGAATGCAATGGGTTGGACTGTCATACGTGCGGATATAAAAGCAAATGTGCAATCATCAGATAAGTGTCAAATAACAACACCTCAAGAAAGAATTGCTGAATATAGTTCTCGTACACTGCCTTTGTGGCATGTCAATGTTACTGATCCCTCACCAACAATAAAATCATCTGGACAATGTGAAACAAATCCTGGTTTAGAATTACAATGTGCCGAAGCCGCGGCAAATGTTGCATATTCTGCGTTCTTTCCAAATTGGAAAGTTGAGGGACCAAGTGTAGCAATTAATAAAGGTGATCTACCAATGGCAACAGGTGTCGTGAGAATATATGATGACGTTTGTGCTAATGGTGTTAAGGACATTGCAACCACCAATGAAGGTAGCGGGAATGTAGGTGGTGGAGGATGTCTTATCGCTACAGCAGCATTTGGCAGTGAATTATCTCCTCAAGTACAGTTTCTAAGAGACTTTAGGGATAATCGGATATTATCAACAACTTCTGGATCAAGTTTTATGAGTGTGTTTAATACTTGGTATTATTCTTTCAGTCCCTATGTAGCTGATTATGAAAGGCAGCAGCCATGGTTACAGCAAATAATCAAGACTGCAATATATCCATTGCTAGGGGTTTTGCAGATATCAGAAAAAGCATATTCATCTGTACCTGGTGAATTTGGAGCACTGGGTGCAGGTGCTATTGCAGGTTCTTTAATTGGAGCAATATACTTTTGGCCCTTATCAATATTTTTTATTCATAAATATACTGGAAGAAAAAAAGGATATCACAGCAAATTGGACTACAAGATTGTTGCTGCTATGATCGTAATTGCAATTATAGCTATTGCTGTAATTTGTTCGCTCCTTATTAAGGACAATCCAACGCTTCTAATGATAACAACTTCATTATTCATATTATCAATTCTTATCAGTTCTGCAATATTTTCAGCAAAAGCAATACTAAGAATTTCAAAGAAAGTTAGATCTTTTTCTAGAAGAAATGATGGACGATAAAAGAAGCTGATCATAAAGTGACCTAACTAATTTTTGATTAAAGATGCGGTTATCTTCGATGAAATTATGTGGATTGTAGAATATGCCTTTTTCCGATATTATAAATACCCGAGAATTTACCAGTCCATGTGTCTATGTCTAGCTCTATGCAGTTCGAATATGTTGTTTCCGAAGGTTCTACGGTTATTTTCGATGCATTGGAATTCACAATGGATAAACGCGTTGGCAACACAAAACCATACGATGAGAATAAGGTAAAATTTGATTCATTTAAACAAATAAGCCATGGCATCCAAGTTAATCTTACTAAAGAACAAAATGATCGGATTTATTCATTTAAAGCGCCATACATAAGAGATGAAAATAGAGTTACTACCACTCTTAATTTTAGAGTGTATATCGCAGATAAGAATACTGCTAGTAACGAAAAAATTCCTTACGATGCAAAAGTGGTCGTAAAACGCGTACATAGAGCGATAATATTTCAAGGAGGTGTAGCACTTGGAGCGTATGAAGCTGGAGTATTTCAGGCTTTAGTTGAGAAGCTTAGCGCACAAGAAGAAGATGATGTAAGTAAAAAACTAAAAGATGAGAAAAGACCTCTTTTTGACATTATTGGAGGTACCTCCATTGGGGCTATGAATGCTGCAATTGTAGCAAGTAGCGTTATCAAACATGGCAATAATCATGATAGCAAAAGCTGGAAAAATGCAGTGGAAAAAGTAAGACAATTTTGGAATTATCAGAAATCCGAGTTGCCCACTGTCGCTGATAGTCTTGACATGAATCCTTTTTACCATTTTTGGTGGGATAATTTACATAATACGAGTAGATTATTCAAGCGTTCTACTGCAGAGTTACTAGAGACTAACAGCGAGTTGTTTGAGGCAGCTTATTCAAACATGAATCCTTTTTGGAAGAAATGGTACGATTTTACAGCAAGATATTGGTTCCATGTAGATCCAAGTTTTTGGAAAGATTATTTTCTAGATGGTTGGTATGTCCCTGCGACAGCCGAATCTGCCAGAAGATATTACTCTGCCGAACAATTTGAAAAATTGGGTGCGCAAGATGCAGCTACAGGCATCATACCATGGTCCATTTTTGGTAGATTCTTTGACTTTACAGATATATCAAATTCCGTGCCACGAGTCGATAACAAGCACTTTGTGCTCTACTCTCTTAAGGAAACCTTAGGACGGCTGGCAGATTTTCCAATAGAAATAGAAAAAGAACAGAAAATAAAGGAACGTCAGCCAAGATTTCTATTAGTAGCTGTCGATGTAAAAACAGGTGATGCTGTTACGTTTGACAGCTATTCTGAGGAAACGAAATACCATGAGGATAAAAACTCTATTCCTTATAAGAAAGGCATTGAAATAGAACACGCATTAGCAAGTGGAACTTTTCCAGGCTTTTTTGACTACCCAAAGTTCAAAGTAGATAACAACTCTAATCCGGAATCAACAAATGAGGAACATATCTTTTGGGATGGTGGATATAGAAGTAATACACCATTGAGGGAAGTCATACAGGCTCATAGAGATTATTGGCATAAAATAAGAAAACATAAAGAAGAAGAAGAAGATAAGGATGAATATGAAAATGATGTACCAGACCTAGAGGTATACATAGCTAATTTATGGCCATCTGAACTTAAGGAAGAACCAATTTCTTATGACCTCGACTTTGTAGAAAATAGAAAACTAGATTTACTTCTTGCAGATAGAACAGATTATGATGAAAAAGTAGCAAATGTGGTATCTGATTACGTTGATTTGGTTAAGCGGTTAAAGAATCTAGCAGAGAGAAAGAGTGCTTCCAAACCAGAGCTCGATTATATATTAGGCAGGTATGGTAGTAGCATAAGCACAACAGGAGAAACAAGAAAATACAAGGACCTTTTAGGAGGGCGCTTCAGACTAACCAAAGTGGTTCGCATCGATCATAAGGATGATGGTAATAATGTTGCTGGCAAGATATTTGACTATTCACACAGAACTGTTGAAAAGCTAGTAGCAGAGGGATACAATGATGCACTGATTCAAATGGATATACGAACACGAAAAGATGAAGTTAAAGAATGGGCCAAAAAGGAATCCTAGCTATGATGGAAAAGGAAAATTGGATGGTCATATACAAAAGCTGGAAGAAATTCTTCATTTGATTCAGGAGACTATCAAAATTGGAAATGTATACGACGCAATATTAACCCGCATTGTAGAGTTTGTAAATGAAGTAAAATCTATCGAAGAACATGGTGAACATGAAAATAGACCGTCACTATGAAAAGAAAAAGCATTATTAACTGATATAGCAAGACAACTCGAAGGAAAAATAATAAATATAAAAAATGGTAATTTGGCGACAACTATGGCGTAACGATAAATTCCTCTTCTACATCTCATTTTTTATCATTTTTGCTTGCACTGTTAAACCTTCGGGTGCTCGCTAGTGATACTAAGCGCAAATTTTTGTGAAATGTTCCCAAGACTGAACAGCACAAAATGGTAGCATATCTCTTCCACATAGTGATGATACCACCTATCTTCCTTGGGCTATGCACTGGCCTGATATTGTTCTTTATGTTATAAAGGATGAGGAACCAATAGATGGCGGAAGATAGTCAAGCAAGTGGCGTTATGGACCAGCGTTTAAGTTCTTGCTTATTCAGCTATCTAGATGTACACACAGCTGTAAGGCTGGGATGATAATATCATAACATGATCAAGGTTTCTGCTAAACTTCAACAGGAGTCCAAAATTCACAAAGATAAGCGTTGCGCAAGTTGTTATCATATGTCTGAAGCGCTAATCCAAGCCAGCGTCTCCATAGCAGATCTATAAAGCAATGATGTAACCAGAAAACAAGATAATTTGGCGACGTCCCATGGACTATTGAGCCTAAGCGGAGTGAGAACTAAGCAGTTCATGGATATAGTAAACCAAGAAAAGATAAATGAGCAATTGACCGAACAATGAGAAAAGCAAAGGCGGTCAGAACTACAAACTACATTATACTAAAGGAAACTAACATCTATGATATCTTGACAAATCGATACAGGAGATTCAATCAACAATTGCAAATGCATAATCTGAATTTTATCAAGAGAATATCTCTGCCACCAAAAATTCTTCCAAAGGAAGCAAATTGATATCGTTACTCTATTGCCCTTCCAAAAAGTCATCAGCCTAGAGCTTAATGGTGCCAGAACGAATATCTGATGGTAACCTAAGAACTCGGCTTCCTGGCATCATATCTGATCTCACTTGACTACATAGATTGCTGTTGCTCCGCCTACTGTCTCTCCCTTCCCGTTCCTTTGGGAGACATCAATTGTAAATCTATCTCTAGCTTTGGAATCCTTTGGAATTTCTATCTGCAACGACAAAGGATAGAGCTGGTTGGGCGTCTTTTCCATTTGTATTATTGTGGTATTGTCCTTGATGTCCACATACCGCTTCTCATTTCTGATTATTACATCGCCCCCTTTGACATTTATCTTCTTGATCTTTGCAAGTGTAGGACAATCAAAACGCGACCCCTTCTCGAGTGTAAGTATTCCTCTGCAGCAGCCCATAGTCATTTCTATTTTTGTGCGATCCAGGTAAACTATTGCATTGTCATTCTGCTTGTCTGTTTGCGAGTTATCGAGATCTATACGGGGAAATGCTCGAATGTCATCATCAAGTGACAGCAGTAGCTGCATTTCCTCTCTGAGCTGGCTTCTGTCCACTACAATTTCCATCAACCGCTCATTGTTCAGCTCGTTTCCTGCGATGATAGGGAACGAAGCAGTCGCCCCTGCCAGCTCATCGACTACAGACAGATTTCTTTGAGCCAAATTATTCCTTCTTACGATAAGATCTCCGCCTGTCCGACTAGCGGTATCAAAGGCATAATCGTTACCTGAATGGACTTCCGCAAGGAGGCACGGATGCCATCTCATGCCGCTTATCCAGCCCCATAGCGCATCAACCTGCGCTGACGATATAGTGAACTTGGCAAGCTGAGAACCGCCAGGGGGGATTGTTGCGAATGTGGCAGTGACAGGAGTGGGGCTTACATGCTTGGCATCTATAGCGGTCCAATCATGAGGATGGACGAATTGTAGTCCCACGAAGGGAGTTATGCGTGCACTTACTACAACATTCCTGGCAGCTCGTGGACCCTTGTTTGTGACTCTTATGTAGAGGTAATTGGTTTGCCCTCGCTCAACATTGCTAGATCTGATGGGGTCTTCTGGGACAATCGAGGCGTCATCAGTTGCCCTGACTACTATGTCCGAGAAGCTCCAGAAATTCCCGCTGGGTGGAGTTGACGGCTCGACACCTAAATCGTTCCACCAGTCCTTGATCATCACATCTGCAAAATCCAAACCTCGAAGCACGTTTATGCGCCCATAACCCATTTCCTGATTTCTTGTTCCGTTTGGAAAGCCTGGTTGGTCTGCATATGCCACTCTGCCTACTTTCTGTGCTGTTTTTTCTATGATATCTCGAACCTGGTTATTTGTCAAGGCCGAATACAGGCTCCGGAGCAATCCTGCAAAACCCGCCACATGAGGAGTTGCTGAAGACGTGCCATTGAATCTCATGGTATAGTCGCCCGCGGTCCCAGCAGCAGTATTGTAGCCATTAGCTCCTTGCCGATCAGTTGTTGGTATCAAGACACCAGGAGCTACTACAGAGACACCTGTATTTTGTCCAAGATAAGTATTGGTTCCAAAAGTTGAGCCCCACGTTTCTCCATCAGGGCTGGCTGGAGACTTGCGATTATCTGACTGGTCGGATGCACCACATGCAATAACAAGAGGATGGAGAGCAGGATATCCATTAACAGTGCCATTGTTTTCGTTGCCAGTAGCAGCACAAATTACGCAGCCTCTAACATTAACAGCATGAGCTATTGCTGGATCAATGATTGTAAAATCCCAAATCCCGACAGGCGCAAGCCCCACACCTACTACTCCAGCAGCATATACGCGCTGGCTTATACTAATTACTCTAGCTCCATTATCTGCTGCATAATTGATGCCAGCTGCAACCTCTCCATCAGAGGCCCTCTGTAAAGCAAGTGGCATAATTCGGCATCTTCCCGCCACGCCGGCTATTCCTAGATTGTTGTTGATGATTGAAGCAGCTATACCTGCGCATGCAGTTCCATGCGCCGCGGGTCTAGGATCAGGTCCGTTTGGACTGCCATCACCAGCCATTGTTCCGAGATCTATGCCTCGACCAAAAAACTGCAAATCAGGATGGGTAAGATCGCAGCCAGAATCAAGTATACAAATCACCACTGTATTGTTACCGGTTGATAGGTCCCAGCCGGTTGTTCCAGCTCCCCCAGCTTGAATCTGCCGCATATCCCACTGCTGGGCGTATTGCGTATCATTTGGAACAAACGCAGTTGGATTGATCATGGGCATATTTTCAAACCGAACATCTAAGCCGTTTACCTTCTCTTGAAGTATTTCTCTGAGTTGGTAGGAGTTTTGCTTTCTTACATCAGTTATTATGAAATAGCGGTAACCACTCAGATACTTTGACTTTTCAGGAATTTCTCTCAGATCGGTACCTACTGCTGCTGCAGCAGAGGATATATCGCTATCCCTCTCTCCTTCTTGATCTGCCAATTGCTTGATGAGCAAAACGTTCGGTATAGGACACATTAGTCCTCCCAGGCCAGGTGTATTCCCAACACGGTATACTGGTCCTATCCATTCCAATGTTTCGGCTAACTCCTGTTCTATTGTATTAAAAAGCTCGTCATTGACCTCACTGTTATCTTTGGTTCGGACCCAGAAATCATTAGTTGTGTTATTTACCGCATTCATTTGCCGCAAAGTTCTGTCAGTTGTTCTCTCAAAATCCCCATTTCTGCCAGTCTCGACAATAAGACCAAATCTTTCAATCAGTGACTCCACGTCTTCCTGCTTATGAGGTTGAGTAAAGCTGAGAAGAAGTCTAGAGAGATCGAGTGTCATCATAACGCCTGAGCCATGTGTGAGATTGCGAGGAAAATTTTTCATATATTCCCTGAAAAGGAGACTAATAGTTAAGTTTTGTGTAAGAATTTATTGTCTGCAGAATAACATGCAATCTCTCAAAAGCAAGGATTTTCTATACTCCTCAACTTCGTATGTGTATAGTTCAACACAAATATCGTCGTAACCTTACAATTGCAGGAACTTCCTAATTGCCTTAAAGCTACGGACGATTCTCTTCTTGATATACAACACGACTTTTTCTCTGATTTCAATTTTGATCTTTTGAATGTCCAAGATAGTGATCATTTTTCCGCTATCAGAAGTGAAGTATGCATGATGTCACGGTATCCTCAATTGTACATAGCTAAATTCATTATTTGCCTCTAAGCAGCAATAGTCCCTCACTGATCAAACTTATTTCTTGCAAGATTTGCCATGTTTGGTTTTAACTCTGTAGCTCTCCTCTTGTTCACTACTGACAGAATCCCGTTTTCGGGGGATAGTGCTTAGTCCTGGCTTAGTCATTTCAATAGCAATCCATAACTAATACGGATATGTATGAAATAACTCGACAACAATTTTCATTTTGGGCCACTGATTCATATCGAGTCTATATTGTGAAGATTTTTCTCGAATCTCTCAAGACTCCCTCAATAAATACAAAACCTTTTAGCTAACTGTCTCATCCCTTGAATTGCAGAAGTCAAAAAGTTTCCCTGTAAGAAAGTGTATGAATAAGATAATGTTACTCTTAAATATCTGTTAAGATATTTAGTCAAGATGTCAGAAGATATTCCTATCTGTCCCGATTGGTGGCCGCGTCTTCTATGGAATCTTCACTTTCAGCTTAGACCAAAACGTCCGATCCCGGGCGGAGATCCAATTGGTCCAGTCAACTATCCGCCAGCAGTCGATGACATCATGGCAGGACTACATATACATGCAATGTCCTATCTGATGCTCGACACAGACGCTGCCCAGGAAATACGCAATGTGGCTGAGAGACAGCTTACAAACGCTGTGCAAAATCTTCATAGACGTCACCAAGAAGCCATCAACAAAACAACAAATGCGGGGAGGCCTACGGGCTGAACCCGCCTTTCTTTTCTTTGATCTAAAAGAGTAAACGCAGTTATTAGTAGACCTTTGGCTCACTCAAAGCTCGTATTGTAAGCGCATGACTTCTTTATCTCAGTCTACTCCATTTTTAGATTACACATTTGTCACAGTTTTCAGCTGCATTTATTTAATTCCGCCCTCATGATAAACTTTAAGGCTAACAGCAACATTCTTGCTCTTCATATAAAGGGAGTAAACCCTCACGATGAAATCAAGGGTTCAAATCCCTCTTCTGGTGACTACTAACAAAACTTTTTAGCTAACTCAGTGCTTTAGAGCATTGAAACCCTCGCTTTAGCGCTTCTAAAAGCACGGGGACCCTTGGGCCCATTCCGATATCAGTTCTTTATTAGGTTTCAAAACCATGAAAGGGAGTAGAGACAACAAAAAATCGGAAACTGAAATTTAACAACCGAACCCTATCAGGCCTTTTTGTTTGCTATGAACAGTCCTGTAACTAGGGAGAGATACTCGACAAGATTGCGGTCATTCTTTGTCTTTATTGGTATTGAAGGTACATTAATGGACGAGCGGTGCAGAAGGTTTGTCGAAAAAGTAAAAGAAAGCGAAGAAAATGGCAATAGCAAATGTGCCTCCCTCTATTTCTCTTTTAAACTCTTCCAAGAGTAATTCGTTCACTTTTTCATGACCCCCATTTGAAGCCACGATTAGTCACTCCTATTTCATACCAGAAGATAATAAGGCTTCTTTTATTTTACCCAGGTTTTAATATAAGAATGTCTTCTTTTGGTAAAGAACTTTTAGGGCATTTTAATAATCTCAATCAATTAAAAACCTTAATTTTAAACTAAGGCTTGTACTAATTTGTATTATGACTTTCACTTCTTCGAATTGATCATTACGATGTGATGCATCCTACATGATCATCAGCTAAGAATTGGCTCCAGAAATCTGGAAAGCTTACCTCAACGGCGCCTTATCTTAACTATCAGAATACGGCACTAGGATTTTGAAGGCGGTGTCAACGAAGAATTAGTGAAGAGAAATGAGCATGATCTAGAGGTGTTATTGGTCTCATGTCGTTCTGTCATGCTACTTCTTACTTTTTTCCTCCATCTTGCTTCTTGCAGCAAATTGGGCTCTTTTCAGCGCATCGGAGAGCAAGGCTATCGCATCGGTAGGGAAAGCACGCGAACCTTCTTTAGTCCCACCCGACTTTGTGGAAGTCCCCTCGCGCTCACGCAGCTCTTGTTCTGAAGTGGGAACTTGCTGTTGTTTACACCATAAGTCAACACAGCCGCTAAGAACTTCCAGATTGATATTGTGATCCGCGAAAAACTTCCCAAGCACTTCCGGTCTAAGAAGACATTGAAGGAGTTCACATAGCCGTCCCTCATTTTCGCGGGTTCTTGGTCCGCTTGTACGAGGAGGGTCGTCGCCTCCAAGCGTTACAGCTCCGGTTAATATGTGCTCCCGAGTGAATGGAACACCCTGCATTGAGACGCCTGACGCTAGTAAGTGGAAAAGATAGACACCTTGCATACTAGCCGCCATGGTTGCATCAAAAATTCCTGGCGATATTTCTCTCATGGCAAGAGTTGTCCGCGATCCGTCGGGTTGTTCTACTGCAGTCACTATGCTTGCCCTATGATCTATGGGAATACCATATTCCGTGAGAGAAGCACGCAACGTCATTTTTGCACCAGGCTGCAGGCTATTCTGCGAAAGGCTTGCTTCCATGCGTAAATTAGAATAGACTTGCGCGCTCAAATTGTACCGAATACCATGGGCCATTCGCGCGGATCCTGCTGCAAAGCTTAGCTCCGAAGGTTGAGAGTATCTTCGAAAAAGGTTCTCTTCCACTTCTAGAAGGGCGTGCCATTTTCCTGCGTGTGCAGGCGTTTCGCCGAGGGGCACTGGAAGAGTGAAGCGATAGTAATTCATGTTCGTCCCGATTCCAAATACCGCACCCACAGCACCAGCCTGTGTTGGGTCCATTATGTCACCGGAAGGTGTCTCAATTCGAAAGCTAATTGCGGGGACATCCGTTAGCAATATCACCGTACTATCTATATCAGTGTCGTTCAACAGGAACGGGATACGCAACTTCATACCTGGTAAGATGTATCCATTTGGATCCCTTACAATATTGGTGTTCGTAACGCCGGCGAGAACTTGAAGGAAAAATTTGCTCAATCTAAAGTAATCATCGATGGTCGGACTGAGTCGTCCGCTCAGTAGCAAGCGACCTCCAGTATTTTTTGCTAGAGAGGTGAGCGCACTGACACTTACCTGTTGCTCAGTTCCAAGGCCAATTGCAAAAGTTCTGTCGTTGATGCTCCCCATAACGTCTGCAATGTAGAGTGGAGTGTTTTCAACGCCGTCCGTAAATACAATCATGGCTTTTCGGTCATAACCTGTTATCGGGTTCAAAGTGTTCCGTCCAAGGGCAACCCCATTACCAATCGATGTTGCGCCACCAGGATGAAGGTTTTGGATAGCAGCGATTACCGCCGCTAGGTCAAAGCCCGTTCCCATGTTGCGTATTACTGCCACACCTGGATGGGCGTTATGATCGAAGCTGACCATGCCTACTCCATCACCTTGCCTGCTAGAGTCTTGAGTAAGTTGAATGAATTGTGTCGCAGCCTGGTGGAGTATGTCAATGCGCTTTGTGGATGTATCTATGCCTGCTAACCAACCCATACTTCCAGACTGGTCCAATACAAGCATCACTGCCACCCTCGGCCGGGCGATGGTATTTGCCGCGATTGGGATGACAAAGTCTTGATTGGTTTCAGCGCAGTGAACTGTAACAACTCCAGTTGCGGTATCACCGGCATGGGTACCCTTATAGCTAATCCACAGCCGTCCGTTAGGCGGTATGCTACTCGATATATGAGGGATAACTACAGACTTGCCAAGGGGCGGAGGAAATGTTCCAAAATTTGTCCCCACAGGACCGGTCCGTACATTGGGACCCGCTTTAATCGAAAGGTTTACAGCACCGCAGGAAACTGCAGAAAAGACAATTGCACGCGCGGCCGTTTCACCGGCCGGGACATCATTGAAGTTGATGCTCGGTGTTTCTAGTGTAACGCTTGCCGGAAATATAGGCAAGGTGTCGTAACATGGAGGACGGACTACTGTAGGATGCTTGCTGTCTTTCGAGACCTTTTGGTTTTCAGGTGCATACCATGGACGTGTGGGCCAAGGTCCGGTCCCCGCCCAGGGGAGCAATAGTTCGTTGATCTCTGGATCAGAACCTAGTGTGCCATAGACTTGTTTGGGGTCAAGTCGTACAGCCTTGCCCGGTTTAGTCTGCCACATAGCCCATAGGCGATCCACGTTAGAGTGCAGCAAGAACACTAGCGGATCGCGAAATGCAGTGTGTTGGAAACCGAGCCCCAGCCAGCTGTGGGCCTCGCCATGTGCGTTTCCTGTAGGACCCTGCATTAGATTGTTGAAATCCGCAAAGGTGGCTGCATTGATAAATTGGGTGTCGCTCGGCCATCTCCCTGTACCTACCGGCGGCTTTCCCGACTTGACGTTGCGTGGGCGGCTTTTTGGAGGGTCAGCAGGGTTTGAATGTGTGGGGTATTTTCCTGACCAAGTGGGAGTGAAGGGATTACTACGGATCTCCTCATCACGCCATTTATCCTCGAGCGCATCAGGGTTGTAGAACTTGGCGTTTAGCCACGGTTGTCCAGCTTCTCCGCTCATATTTCCAAATAACGGAAATAGTGGGCTGATGTCTTGATTCCAATCCCAATAGTGCAGGGACAAGTCCGGATCTACTTGGCGCAATAAAGATTCAAAATAGTTGCAGAGCTCACGGTGCCAAGGTAGAAATGCTGGCCCCCCATGGACGTGAGTGGCTTGATGGATCTCATCCATCTTGAACCAATACGAGATGCCTCCCGCAGGAAAGTCTGTCCTGCTACCAGGAAAATAACGCTTATTGAGCTCGACAATAGCGTCAACGAACCGCTGCCGCTCTATTGGGGAAACTGACGTGATATTCCTGCGGATACCATCACCAAGAGTCATGTCCCAATGCTCCTACAAAGATACAATAATGTCTTCAAGACCAAAAAAAGCCTATATTGCTTTAGAAACTTCATTAGGATGGCTTCCTCGGGCGCCGAGCCGTCATATCCTTGCGGCGAGTCGCTGCCCGTAAGGGCGTCGTTTCTCGCGAAAGGCAGAATGTTGCGAACTTCTTTCCATTCGAACGAGAAATTTTGATTTTCGAATTCTAGCTGCTGCAGAAGATGCTCCTGGATCTGGAAAATATTGTTAATTGTCACACATAACGGGTATATTAGCACCATAAAAGCTTGATGATGGAAAATAAAGGTACATGATACTATTGGGGTGGTCTAGCCCCCTTCAGGGGTATGATTCTTGCAGAAGGTTTTGTATTTACAAGTATTGCCGCGCGCTTTAATGAGCCTAGATTATTGAGCAAATCAAATCATTATCCTTCCCCTCATAGTGGAGATGCAATAGAGTAAATTTTTCTGGTGATGATCAAACCAATAAATAATTTGATATACAAAATCTATATACCCGCAAGCTATGGCATCCACAGATTGAAGTTGGTGGCCGCATTGCCCTGGATGTATATACATTGGATTTTATACTGGCTTCATTCCTCTCGAAGCTTCTTTGAAGAACTTCATTCGCATCTTTCTTACCTTGGCCAATTAGACTCTTTATTGCAGTTTTAGTAACATCAAATGCTTTGTTTGAAATATTATACTATCAGCTTTGCATTCTATCCAAGTTATGCCTAATATCTTTGTTCTTCCGTGTATGTGAATTGTAAGGGGTTTTTCTGCCCATCCCTCCGCTGCTAATTCGCAGAAGTCTTTTTAGCTTCCTTTGCGCACTCCTAAATTGAAACCTCCTCTATAGCGCTTCTAAAAGCACGGCGACCGTTGGGCCCGCACTCCTTGAAAATGAACTGCAAGATTTTTTGTTGACTCTTTCCGACTATAGCAAGAACGAGCCCATTTTATGAGAGGTAAGGTGTAGAACGGATGTGAAAGGTCGGCTTGATAACTTGACCCTTTAATGATTCCTTGATTTCAAAAACTGAGATTAGCTGGATAATAATTATTTGAGTAATGGCCTTTCTATAAGAAAAGCTTTAAAGCTTGGTTGGTAGACCCAAATTATATGCAGGAATCTAGTCCCCCGACGGGCCGGCTCCATCATCGGTTCTTTTAGAAGGGTTCTATCAACCTATTACATAGAATGGGCTAAAAAATACTACTGCTACAATTCATTATCCAAAATTGTATATGTTTCAGTTCAATTATCGCTTCTTGGGCACAATATTTATCTAATTCCCTTCGGAAGAACAAATATGTATGTCATGGCTAGAAGACTAGATAAGGAAAAACTAGGTTTACGAGCATCCGAAACATTAATTCACTATCGGGAATCACAGTTTGCCGTTTCTATTGGAGTTGAAGCATCTCCATCTAGGCCCAAGTCAAACGAGGAAAAGGTTGTTATAGAATCTCCAGAGAAGCTCAAAGGCCTTAGAACAAAAAGTGTACTCAGATATACAGACAAATTTTCAGCAAATAGCGAGGTAGACGTAATGATACGAAACTTCTTCTATCATCTCTACATCCAAATGAGTGGAGCTCGGCTATAAACTTGAAGCTTCAGGAAGGTGAACATTGATGGAATCAATTGAAAATGCATCTACAAGAAATGATGATTTGAAAATGCCGCCCCACCGGCCGCTGAAAGTGTATGCGTTTGACCCAACACGCGGTCGCACTCTAGGCAACTACATGACGATCAATACTCCTTATGAGACATTACAACCTGGGCCAGTCGGCAAGTATTTGGAGGTTATAGACTATGATGCCAACAATAAATGTTATTATCAGCCAGTAAACCTAGACGACCCGCGGGTTATCTTAGGGGGTGGTTTGGATCCTAGCGAATCCAATCCCCAGTTTCATCAACAAATGGTCTATGCTGTCGCAAGCGAAATGATTGCACGCTTTGAATCTGCTCTTGGGCGTTCTATTAAATGGAGTTTTGGAAGAAGGAAAAGCGCAGATCGAAAACAAGAAGAAGAAGAAGAAAAAGAAGAGAATGATTCTTTGGATAGGCTCAGAGTCTTTCCCCATGCAATGCAAGATGCCAATGCGTATTATAGTGACGATTTAGGCGCTCTTGTTTTCGGTTACTTTCCGGCTTCTGAAGCTGATTCTGGACGGAATATTCCCGGTCAGACGATATTCACATGCTTGTCCCATGACATTATCGCGCACGAAACAGCACACGCTCTAGTGGATAGTCAGAAGGATTTTTTTACGGAACCAACTAGCGCTGATGCACTCGCATTCCATGAAGCATTCGCCGATATTGTGGCGCTTTTTCAACACTTCATGTTCAAAGAACCATTGCAAGAGATGATTCGTCGAACAGGCGGGCAGATATTTAGAGACATAGTAGGACCAGAAAATCGGCCTGATAAGAATGGTCCACTATTTCAGGCTGAACTTACAACTGATAATCCATTAGTTGCACTCGCAGTGCAATTCGGAGAAGCAATGGGTATGCGAAAGGCCTTGCGTTCAGCTCTTGGGACCCCTCCAAACTCAAAGGATCTTGAAAAATACTTTGAACCTCATAAGCGGGGTTCCATTCTTGTGGCAGCAGTATTTGATGCATTCTTTAGCATCTATGTCCGGCGTACCAGTGACTTAATGCGAATCGCTCGGGCAGGCGGAATGAGTAGTTTGTCAGATGACCTGCATCCTGATCTTGTCAACCGTCTTGCTGAAACAGCGACCAAGACCGCTACACACTTTCTTAATATTTGCATTAGAGCATTGGATTATTGTCCGCCTGTGGATATCCTTTTTGGAGATTTTTTGCGTGCAATGATCACCTCTGATCACGATCTTTTTCCCGATGACAGATACGGCTACAGGGCAGCACTAATCGATGCTTTCCGATCGCGCGGCATTGTTCCAGAGGGTGTAAGCTCATATTCTGAGGAATCGCTGCTTTGGTGTCCACCTGAAGTTACAGGTACTAATGAACTTCTTCGCTGTGAGGGGCTAAAATTCGATGTGTTCAACGCTGAAGACAAAGAATACGTAAAGGCTGAGCAGAAGAAAAACGCGATTATACTACATCAATTCACTGTGAAAAATGCTAAGGAGTTTGGTCTATCGACGGATCCAGATTTGAAAATATGGGTCGGTTCGTTCCATGAGATGCATCATATGTCTGATGATGGCAAATTGATGTTTGATATAGTGGCTGAATTTACACAGCGCAGAGAGGTTCCACTCGACCCACTTGATCCAGATTCCCCCACTTTTACCTTCCGCGGCGGCACAACTTTGATACTAGACCAAAATGGTTGGGTGCGCTACGCCATCAAAAAGAGCATTTGTGACAAGAAGGATGATAATAATAATAATAATGTTCGACTGAAACGACAACGCGATTACTTGGTTATGCGTCAGAGTGAGATGGGTTTGGCACCCTATACAGATGAGGAAACCATTTTTGAGCGCGCATTGAAAGCTGACTTTGGCGTAATTCACCGAGGGTATTATTAAGATGTCCAGTGGAAAAATGAAAAGAAGGAGGAGACCATCATCATCTGCCAAGGTTGATAAAGACGCAGAGCAGTTGAACCAGAGAAAAAAAATCCGAATCCGTATGTATCGCATTGGTTTTGGCGACTGCTTCTTGCTTTCGCTACCAGCTGAGAATGGGAAAAGCGCAGGGCGATACAGCCACATCCTGATAGACTGTGGTGTCCATGCACAAGGAGATATTGGCACCATGGAAAAAGTTGTCGATAATATCGCCAAAATAACAGATAGAAAGCTTGAGATAATAATTGCCACTCATGCTCATAGAGACCATATATCTGGATTTGGAAAGTTCGCAGATGTATTTGCCAAGTTCAAAGTAGGAGAAGTATGGCTGCCTTGGACTTGGGATGAGAACAATGAAAAAGCACTAAAACTACAGGAAAAGCATGCTGCTTTGACAGACAAACTCCATCAGCATTTCCAAGCATTAGGTGCATCTGCCGATCCAGATGCCTTAAGTGCAGCCATGAATTTGACAGGCAATCAGCATTCAATCGAATTGCTCAAGTCAGGGTTTGGAAGCGACAAAGTGAAGGTTCAGTACTTGAAAGCTGGTGATACATTGAAGCCCGGAGATATTTCTATACCTGGTCTTTTGGTCCGTATCTTAGGTCCCCCTCAATCAGAAGATTTCCTTGCACAGATGAATCCGCCAAGCGGACAAGGGTACTTGCGAGCAGGCCCAAACGGAATAAACGAGCTTGTCAATGCCATTCAGCCTTTTGGGCATAGATGGAAAGCAGATCCTACTTCCACGGACTTGTGCCTTCAGGCAAAAGAGGAGAATCAGCTCCAGGACCTATCCGGTTCCTCTATTAATGACGTAGCATTTGCACTAGATCAAGCGAGAAATAACGAAAGCCTAGTTATACTCTTTATCTTTTGCAATAAATATCTGCTGTTTGCAGGCGATGCGCAATATGGCAATTGGAGATGGTGGTTAGAGAATGAAAGATCTAGCAGTGATATGCTATCAAAAATTAACTTTTTCAAAATTGCTCACCACGGCAGTCACAATGCAACACCCAAAGCAGCTCTTGAGAAGATGGCTGATGGAGAATTCGCTGCAATGGTTTCCACTCAGAGCATACCGTGGAAATCAATTCCTCGTATTCCACTCATGTCGAGACTTGATGAAAAAACAAAGAAGAGGATTGTCCGAAGCGATTGGTTGTCTGTTGAAGGTGCACCAGAACCGCTGCCCAATACCGTTCCCACACTGCCATCCAAACTGCCTAAGGGATTTAGCAAAGGAGATTTGTGGTTCGATTACATTATTGAGGTCTGATTAAATGCCACACAATCGCAAGTCAAAACATGGCTTGTGGAGTATATATATCTGATTCCCGCCGTGCTTGCTGATATATCTCTCTACGCGTTGCATCTAATACCTACCTATCTTGGCAGGCATCTCTGTCCCATTGAAAGAATCAAATGCAGTGAATTCCCTTGATTGCGACTGCGTGGCTGTCTTGTTACTCCTGCGAGTTGCATTGCATTTATGACCAGCTATGGTGAAAGGCTCTCTCCAGTCAATCTCAACTGTCATGGTGAAAAGTGTGCTATTGCTTCGTCTAGCAATTTCTCAGCAGTAGTCTTGTTCACAACGTATTCTCTCCTTATGTGATCAACATATTGCTTTCTCAGCTTCTGGTCCATCAACATCTTGTCAGTAATGTTCTCTTGCCGCAAAATATCCACAATGTGATTCACGGTCGCCTTTTCATCTAGATTTTTTACGAGATCCTCTATCTGCTTTCTAGATTTGTTTCCATACACGATCGGTGAATCAGCTGCCCAAGGCACAAACTCCCACTTCCACAAAGTTGTATTACTGTCTTCTTCCGCCATAGCATGATTTGCGGTATTCATAAACACAATGGGATGCCTTCTGTTGGAGTAGTAATATTTTACTCTTCGCCTTGGAGCCTTTCTCAAAAACCATTCCCTATCGCCGTGGACAGAATCTTCCGTTATGTCACTCTTGCCGCTGTATATTCCGGAAAAAACAAAATGGGATGCATCGTTTCCTTCTAATATCACTCTGAATGATTCAAGGTCTGTGAGCCGACCGTACAGAAATGGCCTTAAGAATCTGTAAAAAGACTCAAGGATCCCATGTTTTCTGAGATGCTCGTCGTTGAATACGAGTGTAAGCTCGTCTTCAAAATCATCTAGTTTTGTAGAATGAACTTGTCTGACAAAGTTTTTCCATCCATCAGTAGATGGTTGAACTATTACTGGTATCACCTGGTCGTTGGCTTCAGTGTCATGAACATCGTCTAAGTTGATGTAATTTGATGATTTAAGTTTCATTTCGATATCTCTAAAGAGACTAAATATGTCGCTTTGTCTGATGTCTCCTTGTGAAGCCCATTGCCAAATTGAACAATCTGTTCTATCTCGATGTTGGTTTCCTTCCTTCTTCAAATGGATCACCCATTTGAACTCTTGACCATCATTTCTCCGACTACTTTGATCATATTTCTCTATAACAGGTTCTTCTATTGAAGAGATCTCAAAGCCGTATAGAAATTTGATTTCAATATTTCGTTTCATATACATGCTGTATTGGATGTTTCTTCTTCTTACGTTAACTCTGACCTTGCCGCTGTCTGTGGAAAATGCGCTTACGCCGCAATTCTGCCAATCGTAGAGTTTGTAGCCATTTTGTTCAAAAACTTTTCGGCCATCTCTGATTATTGAATTCCAATTGGGTTCCTCTTGAGAAAACCAAAACAACACTATATATCATCCTTTTAGTATCTGATCTAGCCGGGTAAACCTATACGCGCCTATCCTATAGTCGTCGCCGTATTGGTTCCATGCTTTGATTGTCTTTATCCATCTGTGGCTGGTTAAGTCGATTTTTATTATCAAACTTTGACAAATCATCTTCAATATTAATCATATACAGGTCGCTATTATTAGCACTACTAAACTTCCAGGGATTTCTATACTTCGTGATTGTTGCCCACTTTTGCTTATTTTATTTTTCTTTAGAGTGTCCAGGAATATCACTTCTATAGCTTGCGT
>Ga0126304_10000262_pt1 | contig 19472 bp, 17 predicted proteins | sample Plot25_FD_92538 | JGI IMG/M metagenome (GOLD analysis project Ga0126304, IMG submission 92538) | Serpentine soil microbial communities from UC McLaughlin Reserve, CA, USA - Plot25 | ecosystem: Environmental > Terrestrial > Soil > Grasslands | place: USA: UC McLaughlin Reserve, Lake County... | reverse complement strand
TAATGGCCATACACAGGATGAAAATATAAAAGAGAATCAGGCGCTCACAATAAAGCGGATTCAGCTTACGCATCAGTGCACGCTTTACATCAACGGTTCGTGTTTAGGTCTGGCAGCCGGGCTCTTTGAGGGTTACTCAACAATATTCATCCTAACTGAGCAAGGTCTAAACATGTACGATGTAAGCAGTCCGAGATATCCTCGTCTTTCCTATCAACTTCCTGGCTCTGGACTACATTCCGTGGTTATCTGGAAAGGCATGTTAATCACAGCAGATAGTCAAAGCTTGACTCTACCTTTGGATCGACAACGCAGTGTAACCAGAACATTTGAAGACTCGGGTATACGTGCACTAGAAGCCAGTCAGGAGTACCTCTATGCTCTTAAAGATGATGATAGTATAGACGTTCTATCTAGGAATTTTGAGAGGATTCGTTCATTCCAGATGGAAAGCGGGTCGCCAGTCGTAGACATTGCAGCTACCTCTCGCCTAGTCGCTGTGAACCGTGTTGATCGAATCGATGTCTACGATATGCAGAATCCAAACGGACCTAGTCCTGCTAGGACACTTGCAATTAATGGCGCTGTGAAGATTAGTAGCGCTAAGCTTGCGACAAGCAATAATTCATTTTATGTACATAACGCTAACGGGGGAGGTAGAGTCATCGATTTCAGCAAAGACAGTGGGATTGTCACAGCAGAATACCACGAAGATCCATGGTTTGTTGGCGCCGTACGCGTGGACAATGTGTTTGCTCGGTTAGGCTTGAACTCTACTCAGCTTGAATTATACAGCATCGTTGGGACAAAGACACGGTGATCTTGTGTTAAAACAACATCGACATATTCTCACAGTATTTGTTTTTATGATGTCATTTTTATGTGGAATGAGCTTGCTATCTGATATCTCCAAAACATATGCTGAGCCTTTTGCTAAATCTGATGGGGTTGTAGGCATAGTCACAAGTCCTGATGTTCCTGGTAGCTTTGCTATATTCCAATGGACCTATTTTGACAGGCCGTATTATCAGCAATTCCATAGTGAATTCGTTCGACAGCAGTATGAGTTGCTTCTTCACGATTGCTATAGTGAGGGTTCAAGTAAAAGTGGATCGCTCGATACATGTGATTGGAATACAGCTACTCTTGCTTTTTATTTGCCTCATACATCCTCTAACAGAGACGTTCCAGATGGATTCGTCGCCGTACCCCTTTTTGACTATCAGCATATGCCAGATGATCCTAACGATAATGAATACAGACCTTCATACCATCTTTATACAACCAACCGAGATGATGAAGGTCTACAATCTTTGGACTTTAAATCTCGAGGTACCCCAGGTAGGATTCTTATTCCTGCACCGGAACAGCAAGCCCCTGGGTTTATCGAGTCGCCTGTTTCAATACCACAAAAGCGTACATGTCAAGAACCACCTTCACAGCCTGGCGGTAGTTATCCTGGTGGTAGTGGTGCAGGCACTGGTTCTGGCAGTATTGGTCTTATATGTCAAGGTGTCAATCTTCCCTTATACCGCTTCAGCGTGTGTGAAATTACGGACATTAATCAACCTCCACAATTTTTAGGATACATTTACACTCTTGATCATGCCTCTATATCTACAGTATATGGTATCAAATCTGTTGATGTAGAAGAAAATAACTTTCTAGCACGTAATCCTAGTCTATCTAGTAGCGCCCCTAATCGTTTTGGTGATTTTAGTAATTTAACACCAAAATGTCCTGGTGAAATAAGTTCAGGTTTGACCAAAGAACCACCTTCACAGCCTGGCGGTAGTTATCCTGATGGTAGTGGTGCAGCCAGTGGTTCTCCGACAATTCCTACTATTCCCCCATCAGAAGCGTTTCGGGAACAAGAAGATTCTATAACTACTACACTTATTGCTGAGCCACAAAACTATGTGGGTGAGTGTCCTGCCCATGTCCAATTTAGCGGCATAATTAGTGATAATGTGGGAGGAAGGGACGTAACCTTTAGGTTTATCCGAAGTGATGGAGCTACGGCTGCAGATCAAACAATACACTTTGATGCCCCTGGTTCTCAAAGCGTGTCCACTACATGGGATTTAGGCGATGTTAACTTACTTCCTTCGTACAAAGGGTGGCAAGCTATCGAAGTCATAAATCCTGTCAATATACAGTCAAACCAGGCAGCGTTTGAAATCACTTGTTCTGGTTAGATCAGGCGGGTCTGTCAAGTTTTAAGTTTAGTTCAGCCTGGGGGATTAATTCGGACTTGTACGGAATAAGGAAATGGATGAACAATAAAAGGAGTATGTCCATATAATGAGAAATTGTCGTAAGATAATCCAATATGTGAGCAAAAATCGGTTAAAAAGGGTACCTGAGCAAATGTTACTGAATATATGCAAGGATAATTTGAAAAATACTCTCTTTTTTTCTTTTTATTTATGATTTTATTTAAAGACTGTCGATAACCCGGCTAGGCACGGATCTCTTCTTTCCTACTATCTCAACAATTTCAGTCCAAACTGTATCTTGTACACCATCCATAGCCTTTACTTTTTCAAGTATGTCTAGCAGCTCTGCATTATCTTTTACTATTATCTCTACTCTCAAGTCAATTGTATGTTCTCCAATACTTTTGCCAACATAAGTCACTTCCTCATTTTCTAACAACCGTTTTGCTACAGAATCTGTCTTTCCATTTCGTGTGGAGATTAACAAATCAACTCGGCGCCAACCAAACTTTTCAAGGTTTAGTGAATATGATAATTCAAGAAATTCCTTTTCTAGTCTGCTGCGTCTTCTCTGAATAGTAGTTTGAGGAACTCCAAGTTTCTTTGATAAAAGTGTAGAAGAAGAGCGTTTACCATTAGGACTAAGAAGAAGAGCCTTCAGTATTTCTTTATCTATTTTGGATAAGAATAATAGCTGTCCTCTAGTTTCCACTGATTGCATTCTCATTTTTCTAGCTGTAGAGTAATAGTATATCGTTAGGAATACCCTTTCCTTTTATGTAGTGGAAAATTATGCTAATATTAAAACAATATGGTGGCACCAAAAGGTATTTTATAATATATCCTTACTCACTCTTTAAGTCAACTGTATGTTCTATAATATTTTTTTGCCAACATAAGTCACCTTCTCATTTTCTACAATTATTTTGCTACAGAATCTGTCTTTCCATATCCTATATAAATTAACAAATCAACACGATGCCATCCAAATTTCTCAATTCCAATGAATAAGATAATTGTAGAAATCATTTTCCAATCGTTTACGCCTTTGCTGAATAGTGGTTTGAGGAAGCCCAAGTTTTCTTGACAAGAATGCAGAAGACAGTTACCCTCATTAGCATCAGGATCTAGGAGGACGTTTAATATTTCTCTATCAACATTGGACAACCGTTCCACCCATTATCTTATCCATTTTGTAATTCTTAAATCCTCTTTTTGCCAATTTCGGTTATTTTCTGTTTTTTTACTTAATAAATGGACATATTACTTTTATTATTCTGATTTCTAGTAAAACAAGAAGATATGCAATCAAGAAGGTACCCAAAAGTTACACAATCTAGTGGTGTAGTCTTGACTTTGACACCAGATGAAGTATATGTTGAATTCAGCAAGGAATTTCCGGCTGATGAAGTTAATGCCTTTATGAGGGAATATGATCTGGAAGCAGTTAAAGAAGATTCCGTGGGTACACCTACACATAGCCTTCATGAAGCATTTCCAGATCGACATTGGCTTCGTTTGCCTCAAGAAAATGACGTTGAGCAATACATTGATCGTTTACATGCTGATGATCGTATACGAATAGCCAGTCCTGTCTATCATCGTGAGGACCTATTACCTAAAAAGACAGGAGCCAGCTTTTCAAATTTCGTACTCGTGAAGCTTCATGGTAAAGTTGGCGATTCACAAGAGATAAAAAAACTTTTCAAAGATATAGCCGAAGATGTATCAGGACCATCAGAGATACCTGGAGGCGAGCTCCGCCGTCTTCGCATTAAAGATTCCATACAGAAGGATGCATTGGAAGTAGCAGATGAGATTACAAAAAAGTCACAATTAGTGATGGAGGCAGAACCTGATTGGATGCAACTTAATTCAGCAATTTCAAATACTCCTAATGATACACTCTATGGATTTCAATGGAATACTGAACGTATAGTCCTCAATAGGCCCGGTACGACGATGCCGGATGGATGGGATCTGTCTACTGGTGACCCAAATATCGTGATTGCCATCCTAGATACAGGGTGCGACTTAAATCATGAGGATTTGGCGGCTAAATATGTCCCTATTGCAGATAGACGAGATATAGTAGCCATCACACCTGCACGCACAAGAGCCCCCCCCACAAACACACCTAACGATGACGTTGGACACGGAACTTGTTGTGCAGGTATTGCAGCAGCTGAATCAAACAACAATCGAGGAGTGGCAGGAGTTGCTTGGAATTGCCGTATAATGCCAATCAAGGTGTTGGTGAACGACCATTTTTTGCCAACTGATCCTATAACCGGACGAACTGCTGATAATGACATTGCAGACGCTATTGATTGGGCATGGATGCATGGAGCAAATGTGATAAACATGAGTTTTCATTATGATGTGGGACACCCGCTAACGGATGTTGCTTTAACAAGAGCTGTTAGTGCAAATATAGTTTTAGTTGCTGCATCAGGCAACGGTAATCTTTCAACCATCGACTATCCTGCAAGGCATCCATCGGTCATAGCTGTAGGTGCAACAGACAAATTGGATCAACGCCATCGCCCGCCTGGGGGCGGACTAGAGCGGTCGCCAGGAAGTCCTGACCGTGAATGTTGGGGCAGTAACTATGGTACAGGTTTAAGTGTAATGGCTCCAGGAGTATTAATCTTGACTACCGATAGGACAGGTATTGCAGGATATAATACTAATAACGGAGGGAAATTTACATGGTCATGGGGAGATCCTCCTCGCTGTTCTGTTGAATATTCTACTTGTGGGACTACAGACGGCAATTATTTTTCTTTATTCCATGCCACCTCCGCAGCAACACCGCATGTAGCTGGTTTGGCTGCTTTGTTGCAGTCTGAGTATATACTCTCTTGCGATCCGATAGTGACAGGGTGCGAAACATCATCGAGCAGACAGCAGAGAAAGCGGGTGGTTACACCTACGAGTATTATGGCGCGTCCGGCCCTAACGGAACATGGAACAGTGAAATGGGTTATGGACTGATCAATGTCTTTAGAGCTTTAGACTTTGCCGATGTGTACATCAGAGATTCGCCACTGGATAATGGTCGAGTCCCATTTGGAGCTGGACGCTTTTGGGATAATAGTGACATAGTAGTAAGAAATTCTGACGATGGGGAGAAGTTCGAATACCAAGCTGCAGTACGAGGACGCGATAATTATGTCTATGTACGTGTGACTAACTTGGGCCCTGCTACTGCACGCAATGTGAGAGTACGCGTTCTAGCAGTCCCTTTCCCCGGTACAGAGTTTGTTTCTTCTGCAGATTGGAAGCCTGGCCCTGATCATATAGAGCTTGCAAGTATCAAAGACACTTTTGGTTCCGTTCCTGTAGGTAAGTCAGCAATTGCCAAGTTTAAGCTTGACTCATCCCTAGTGGATAAGTTATATGGTTGGGAGACATCCAAAGGATGGCACCCTTGCTTGCTGGCAAAGGTTACAGGGGATAATGATTATGGCACACCAGTGGGAACACATAGTTGGGAGGATAACAATCTAGCACAACGAAATATTTCCATTGCTAAAGTAGTGAAAACGCCTGGCGGTAGTTCAGCAGCTTCGTCATTCCCCTTCATGACAGGAAACAAGCTCAATATGGATCCGTATATGGAAATAGTAATAGATAGGTCAGCATTGCCTAGGGATGCCGAGGTATTATTGAATCCATCTGATACAGTCAAGTACTTTCCTGTTCTGGAGCAGCCAGAGATCGTGGGACTGCATCCTAATGCATTGATCAAATTCCTAGATCGAACGAGACTGTTGCTGTTACGGTCTAATAACTTCAAAGCCATCATGACTTTAGAAGCAGGATCAACTTTTGAAGATGCTGGGAATCATGAAAGTGATATTACTATCATCTCTCAACAAGATGCTGAATGGGTAACCCAGACTGGTGACAGATTAATCTCTATTCATGGAGATGATGTAACAATTGGAGTACAGAAGCAGCCAGGAGAGTTGAGGCAAATGTCCTTGACTATCAAAATACCTGATAATGCAAAACCAGAGAATCAGCATCAGATTGTTGTAAGCCAGAGAAATACCAGGGGGAAGTTGTTGGAGGAGTAAGTCTTGTGATAGAAACACAAGGTTATTAAGAAGTCTATGTAAAGGATCAAGCTAAAACTAACATCAGAAAACCCAAATTAAAAAAATAGAATCAAAAAGCCTCACGGTACTCGATTCCACTTCTCTTCGAACAATGAAACATCTCCGTGATATCTTCTGGGTATAGGTTCAGTCTTGGACTTCAATCGCGATCATATTAAGATATTATTTTCCTATTTTATCTGAACGTTTACTTATTTTGACGGTACCTATTCGCGAACATATTATACATATTATACATTGAATGATTATTACTCATCAATGGATGAGATGCAAATTTTGTTAATTTCTGTAATAGTAAAACAATCCACCGAGTAAACCATCTTCCATGAAACTTTATAGGGATGATATGATGCACCAAATTATGGAAGATTTATTTCGATTTGCCCTAATAACGCCTTATGAATCAATCAAGATCATGGGGACGCAATCTTGATAAAAAGTAATCCAAAATTGGCTACAGACTTTTCTAAACCGTATCGCTCTAAAAATAGCGCTACAAAACTTGTCGGTAAGCCGAAAATTCTCAGCAGACCGTCTACTACCGCTCTCCTCACAAAAGGGATGTAAGAATGCCCGAGTATTTGGCTCCAGGAGTTTATGTGGAAGAAATTGAATGTGGACCTAAATCCATTGAAGCTGTTGGAACCAGCACAGCCGGCTTTTTAGGTGTTACTGAAAGGGGTCCAGTCAAACCACGATTGGTTACAAGCCTCTTCCACTTTCAACGAATTTATGGCGATTATCTGGAAAATTCAAACCTGGCGTATGCCGTAGAAGGCTTTTTCAAAAATGGTGGCCAGCGCTGTTTTGTTGCACGCATAACGGCAAAAGAAGATGGTGAAGCAGCTTCTTTGAAATGGCCTGATGATGCTAATACAACAAAAAATATTACCATGAGCGCGATAGGCCCTGGTGAATGGGGCAACAGAGTTTGTGTAAAAATTAGAAACGGAACTCTTGCAAAGAATGCGGAAAAGAACCTAGAACTCTTCAACATGACACTGATTTATTTTCCCAAGAAATACGCTAATATGTTAGAAGAAGATGGACATGACAACATTGATAATAGCGGCAAATTTACATTTGATCCCACCAACCCCTTTAACAGAAATAACAAGACAAGAAATGATCTGTCGTCCATTGTTGTAGAGACCTATGATAACCTGTCACCGGATCCTAAATCGGCAGACTACTACAAAAAGAAAATAAATGGAATTTCAAATTTGGTCATAATAATATCTGATGATATGCATCTCAGCGATCCACCAGCTAGACCACCAAATACAGAGACGAAAGTATTCCAGTGGGATGCAGTGTCTCCAGGTTCTGCTGACGCAAAAGCACTAAAGGATTTTCTTTTATGGAATTTTGGACAAGGGTTGTTGAGTTGGATTGCTGACATCGAACCGACGATGTTGATGGAAACTATTGAATTTAGAAAAGATACAAACACAGTTCGGATCAAAAGGACCCAAAACAGAGCAACCGTCAAAATCAACGGCAAGGACTCTTATGAATTCACTGTGAAAGTGGAAAATGATATACAGATAGTCTACAGCTCTAATTTACAGCCTTTGAAGAACGGCTCTACAAAAGAAGATCTTAGCATATCAGATTATAGAGGTTTTCCGAAGCCAAGACCTAATCCGCATGTTCCTAGAGTTCCTGATATTACTGATGTTACTATAGATGAAAGAAAAATAATATTGGAACAAACTGGTTTACTTGGATTTGAGGAGGTGGACAAAATAAATTTTATATGTGCTCCAGACGAAGAGAAGGTGGCAGACCTCAGTGGGGAACTGATTGATCATTGTGAAAAATTAAGGGATAGGTTTGCCATCCTTCAGTCAAGAATGAGCGATGCATCTGCCATCGAAAAATTAGCTCCTGAAAGAGAGTCAAAATATGCCGCGCTTTATTTTCCATGGATTGGTGTATTCGATCCTTTAACGAACACTCAAAAGCTAATCCCTCCTGGAGGGCATGTGATGGGAATCTATGCCCGTAGCGATAGAGAGCGAGGAGTTCACAAATCTCCTGCCAACGAGGTAGTCAGAGGAGCCATCTCGCTACAGGTGCAGCTAACCAAAGAAGTTCAGGGAATCCTCAATGCAAGAGGAGTAAATGTAATAAGATTTTTTCCGGGCCATGGAGTTATTGTGTGGGGGGCAAGGACCATATCCACTGACCCTCTGTGGAAATATGTCAGTGTAAGGCGTCTGTTCTTGTTTCTTGAAGAGTCTATTGAGCAGGCGACACAATGGCTGGTATTTGAATTTGAATCTAACAACGAAAGGCTCTGGTCCAGAGTTATAGCAACCCTCACCGACTTCCTTACAAGGGTGTGGAGAGATGGCGCATTGAAGGGCATAACCCCTGAACAGGCATTCTTTGTCAAGTGCGACCGAACTACAATGACACAGGACGATATCGATAATGGGCGTCTAATAGTATTAATCGGTGCAGCACCTGTCAAGCCTGCGGAATTTGTAATCTTTAGGATTGCGCAAACTAAATCAGGCTCGGAGATTGACGAGCTTTGATTGGAGGGAGGTGACAAAATATAGAGATGGTTGCCAGAAAAGGCCCGTATAGAAACTATAGGTTTCTGCTTGAAATAGATGGAATATCTCAGGGAGGATTTAGCGAGGTGACAATTCCTGATGTATCTGCCGATGTGAACGAGTATAGAGAAGGAGACGAGCCTCCGACTGTCCGCAAGATTCCTGGGGTAAGAGAATACTCAAATATTGTGTTGAAACGGGGAATAACAAATTCGTCGGATCTTTACCAATGGTTTAAAGAAATAGAAAATGGAAAGATTAAATCATCGCGAAGGAATATATCTATAATACTTCTTAACAAGGGGGGAAACGAGGCTGCCAGGTGGAATTTTGTGCAGGCATGGCCTACAAAATATAATGCGCCTAACGCAAATGCTAAAGGAAACGAGATATCTATTGAAAGTCTGGAAATAGCTCATGAAGGTATAGTAAGGACCAAATGACCTTTCAGGCCGAATTTGGGTTCACGTTGCCAAAAGGATAGATAGATGAGGAAGGAATCCTCCACAAGAAAGGAGTAATGAGGCTGGCCACAGCAGCAGACTAGATCCTGCCAGCAAAGGATCCTCGAGTTCAGGCCAAGCCTGCATATCTTACGATAATCATACTGTCTAGGGTTGTTACTAAGCTTGGAAGTCTGCCGTCCGTAAATCCCAAAGTGATAGAATCGCTGTTTATTTCAGACCTGGTATACCTTCTGACATTCTATGAGAAGGTGAATGGAGACCGCCATTTGAAGGTCCCGACAACCTGTCCAAAGTGCGAGAACGCATTTGAAATAGAAATAGGAAATCTTGAATGACTCGAGGTTAGCCGCCTTGTTATTCTCAAGATATCCTTTGTTGACTAACGTTCAAGTACGAACTATCATCGAGCAGACGGCAGAGAAGAAGGGCGGTTACACCTATACCTATGATATACCGCATCCTAACGGCATATGGAACCAAGACATGGGTTATGGACGAATCAATGTCTTTAGAGCTTTAAACTTTGCCGATGTACATATCAAAGACTCGCCACTAGATAATGGTCAACTACCATTTAGAGCCGGACGCTTTTGGGATAACAGCGATATAGTAGTCAGAAATTCTGACGATGGTATATTCGAACATGAATCTGCAGTACGAGGACGTGATAATTATATCTATGTATGTGTGACTAATTTAGGCCCTGCTGCTGCACACAATGTGAATGTACGTCTCATAGCGGTTCCTTTCTCCGGTACAGAGTTTGTTTTTCCTGAAGATTGGACTGCGGGCCCAGAGGGACTCGGCAGAAAAAACTTCAAAAAATAGACCCACTGAATCAGGGGAACATGGAATGAAAAATGAGGTCCAGTTATTTTATAACTATGGATATTAGTTATAGATTGCTGTTGGTACGAGTACTCAGGGATGCGCACAGATTTGACTCAATAATTCCAACCGGCAGAATAGTCAATAGATTAACGAGTTCAATGGAACCTAGAGGTACCTAAAATACTGATTGTCTCGGTACCTGCGGGAAAGTCGATCGACAGTGTTCTTATGTCTGCCGTTGTCAGATTTTCACTTGGTACCGTAAATTCCGCGTCATCAATAAATGCTGCGAAATCTGCATCTGAGCCTTTGCTTGTTCTAGAATCTATTATGGTTCGTGGGAGTTCAATCTTCAGTGAACCGTCAGATGTTGAGCTAATGGCTACCGTCAATGTTGCAGTCTCTGGATCAGCTGACATATTCTTGAGTGTACCGCCAGTGATTTGGTATCTGACTTGATACGATTTGTCTCCTATCTTTAAGGAAAACGTGTTCCATTCTTCTCCGGCCGCAGGGGTTACGCGCCAGATCTTTCCTGCGCCCAACTCCTCGTTAAAGTCAGCAATAAACATACCACCGCCTAGAATCCCATTAGAATCAAAGACCACAGATGTAGCGTCCATATTAGTGATAAAGGGTGTTAATCTGCCATCTGGACTCATAATAAGCAAATTGCCCTCACCATGCAGACCGTCATAGCCGATGGTTGGAACATAGAGATCTGATCCAAACGATCCTCCGGGTCCAAATGCTAGTATCTCAACACCATCAAGACTAAGATCTGAAGTAGGAGAAAATGCAGATGCTTTACCACCGTTCAAATCTTGGCCAGCTAATAATGTGAAGTTCTTCCCATCAGGTGAAATTGCCAATATTGCTCCAGCGTCTCGAACCCCAAAGCTATAAGTCGAAAAGATAAAGCCGTTACTGTATCTACCAGTTGGGTCAAACATAAACCATTTGCCACTAGCTCCTCCTCCGCCAGACGATCCGCCGCCGCAGAGATCACTTGGACATTCCGTAAACACAGTGCTGTTTCCCTCTGGATCCACACGAAGGATCCTATCCCCATCAAAGTCTACTGCAAAAAGAACCTCCGGAAACTCTCCTAGCGGATCAGGTCCAAAGTCGATTCCTACTGGCCCGAATGGTTCGGTACCTACGGATGTGAAGTTTGTTAGAGTCCCGTTAGGGCTCAGACGCAGAATCTGCTGTTTTAACGGCGCTGAAATTAGCATGCCATCGCCATATGGACCCTTTGCGAAAACTAGTGCTTCATTACTTACGAAGCCGTCTCTGACTATATTCACCTTCTGAGTGCTACCCTTATTCATACATTGATCGACTCGAATCAATCTGTCTGAGCGATCATCTCCACTGGGTCCAGAGGTCACATACAGTCCAGCAGGAAAACCATTCTCTCCGTTTGTGAAGGTCAATTGGAAAACTTTCAATCTCCCAAATTCAGCTAAATCGGCGCAAAGTTGAATTTCGAACTTATCAGGGTTTTCTAATTTTGGAGTGTGATGAGCAGAGACATTATCGACTGAGACTAGTAACAAGCTCGCAGAGACAACGGTTATTATTAGTATTCGGGTTCCTTTTTGACTCTGCATGACCTGTAGCTGTTCCGGTACTTATTAAGTAGATCAAGAGGTAAAAGCATAAGAAATGCTCGTTCTGATAGCTTTTCAAATATTCTAAATCTCTGACGAGTCAAGATCTATAGCTTCTGCAAATGTTCTGCGTCGTTTGACATTTGACTTGAAACAAATATTACTCTTTTCTTCATATTTTAGTTAAGGGAGGAAAGTATTTTAACTATTTCTAACGATTGCTAAAATGCCAGTAATTTAGCCTGATCCGACGATCAGATAGGATTTCGAGGATTAGGTTGAAACTAATATCTGATTATGGAAAGGAGCGGATATTGTAAGCTCATTTGGGCCACCACACTTATTTAATAAGTTACAGTAGAAGCCCACTTTCGCCAGGATAGTCAGGTATTTTCAGTTGGCTTTAAGCCCCGATGAGAACTACCAATTATTCTGCAACAAAGACTGTTGGGGTGTCGAGGATCCAATAGATACTTATTTACCAAAATCATATACTGATTCGGTGAAGATTTATAGAAAACAGAGTCAATGCAAAAAATGATCATACCTCTGTCGATCTACGCTACTCTTGAACAAAAAGGTCTGTGACTATGTAAGGACATACGGAGCACGCTTTAGCATTATGTTGACGATACCATCTGCAATCAGATCTTATGGGACAGGCAGGAATTTTTGAGGGAGTTGCGATAGTGTTGGCCAAGTTTTCAATCAGCTTATCTATCAAGCCACAATGATCATTTTTCCAATGCATACAGGAATGTTCAGTGCATTTCCCACTGAAGCGGAACCGCTTTTCAGGGGTCCTTCCTTTTGATGCTATACTAATGAATTCCTCTGAAATCTCTAATTTGGAATTCAGAAAGCTTACTTTACCCTTGGGGCCAATAACACCTATGAGCGATGCATCTTTTTCACAACGGTAACTTGGACATAATAGATCCTTGTGCAATGGTGCTCACTGAGGACTAGGTTCAGGTTCTTCAGGTGGCCAGATACCCATTGTTTTTCCCTCTCCAGCGAAATTACATACTAACGACGCAGGCATCATCTGCTTAGTACGCTCGTCTCCTCTGAAATCCGACTTTGCAATCTCCTGTAGTACTGCGCGCTGGATTTCGATAGCTATGCGCCTCTCTGCATCCTTAGGCAGCTTGAGATCTCCCAAGTTCACTTCAAACCGGCTTCCGGTTTTTGTTCGCATAAACAATTTACACAATTCATTATATATACGGGGTGCGATACAACTTACTCTAGTTCACGAGTATACTGAAAGAAGATTCTAATCCTTTTGCCTATGACAAAGTTAGTCACAGCTGGTGTACATATATGGCGTGTCGATGTTGGAGACTATAGTAGTCAACAACTAACAATTCCTTGCTTTGAAATTTAGTTTGGTAGGCGTTTTGATATAATAAGAATGGGTGTCTTCATATTCTCACTCAGTAAGCTTACATATGAAACATAAAAGCATTCACAGAAAATAATGCCTTACAAACTTAGAAGATGGTTTTTACGTCACTTGTTATTTACAAAAATTGGGGTTAGAGCAAGATTATCGCATATAAATGCACAAATATTTTCGGGCTACAGTGCGTCGCTAGCTCTTCACAAGCAGACACTCTTGATTGCTACTTTGTCTTGGAGTTGTTAAACCTTCTACGAATGAGAAAGGCGACGGCAGAACTTGCAATTAAAGGCGCAGTCCAGTAGAGCCAGAGGTTGCCAAGAATGACGATTTCGGTTTTTGTACTCACGATAGTTTGGACTTTACTAGTAAAACGCCTCTTTACAGATGTAAACTAGTCTTGCTTTATGCTTAGGATCCCAGTCAATAAGCATTGTGTCCATTTTTTCAACGATTTTTTATTTTTAGCGGGCCCAGGAGGACTCGGCAGAAAAAACGTTCGAAATTTAGATTCGGTGAATCAGTGGAATAGGATGAACATTGGGATTTAGTTACCTTGTACATTTTAATCGAGATGTAGCTTGGATATCAGCAAGATTTACCGAGATTGATTTATGGCACAAATATGGCTCACCGACGTTTATCTTTTAAAGATAATTGATTATTGATGCCTTTTTGATTTACGATCAAAAAGATTATCTAAATTAGACCAAATATGTCAAATGGCGTCATGTTTTCTATTTCCCTTTTATACTATCATTTTCAGGATCTCAACGCATATTCAATGGAATTATTTGGGTAGGAGATGGCGCCATGGTCAAGGTTAGGAACCCCTCTATACGCCCTTTCGACTAATGTAAAAAGCCACTATGATTATAAATATATGTAGAATTACTTTAGCTTTATTATCATATTTAAGATAATTCTGGTGTTTTTTCCAGAAGGTTAATATAATATCTATGCCACAGCCTTTTATGGCAAAGGACCCGTCGAAAGAAGGAGCCGATCGTTCAATCTCGGAGAGCGCCTTTGAGAGAGTCTTGGCGTTAAGGAATCATATTGATGATGCGGCAAAGAGAATGGCGGGAGGAGACTCTTATCCTGACTTTTTTGTAGAAGGCGGAGGACCTCCTTGGCATGAATATTTTCCAGACGTTATAACACCAAAGGCCATGTCTGAGCAGAGAATGACATATGTCGATATGCTTCCTAGAGCAGACCCTTATCCTGACTTTTTTGTAGAAGGCGGAGGACCTCCTTGGCATGAATATTTTCCAGACGTAGTCCATGGTGAGAGATTCGACAGAGAGCAGCTATCCGGGGTAAGGGCAAGAGTGAAAGCACTAGAGCGACTAAGAGTCTTTCAAGCTTATCAACGGATGAAAGAAACACAAAAACCCACGTGATCTGTATTATTTCTCTATTTCCTCTTTCCTTAGGGAATAATAGTAATCTTCTGTCAGATTTACAGCTTCTAAAAGGAATAGACCCTTCGTCACCTACTTGCAAGGGAGAAATGTAACATGGATACAAGAAATGTGCAATGGGTAGTAAAGATCTCTAAACTTTGTAATCTGCGGTGTACTTACTGCTATGAGTATCCGTTTCTGGCAGATCGAATGCGTATGAAGCTAGACGATCTGCGAAATATGTTTGATCACATCGCAGAGTGCTACTCTGATTCGCCAAAGAGGATGGACTTTGTTTGGCATGGCGGAGAGCCACTTCTTATAGAACCGCAGTACTATGAAAAGATAGGAGAGATTCAACATGAAGCGTTCGATAAGATGGACATCCCATTCACAAATTCTATTCAAACCAATCTTTCAGTCATCAACGATGAAATCATTGATCTGTTTCAGAATTTCTTTCAGTACGTCGGAGTATCGATTGATCTTTTCGGAGATCAACGACTGAATTTAGCTGGAAAATCATCACAAGAGCCCGTATTAAGGAACATGCAAAATCTAATCGATAACAAAATTAATTTTGGCTGTATAACAGTACTGTCCAAATTTACAGCTCCTCATGTAGATGAGATATATTGTTTCTTTGAAGATATCGATACCAGTTTTCGTTTCCTGCCAATTTATAGGACAGGATATGAAAGTCAACAAGACAATTTGGCACTTTCAGACGAAGAAATTGTATCATCATTTAAGAAAGTTGTCGATCACTGGTTTGCATCAGACAGTTACATACAGGTACGCCCGATTCAGGATTATGTGGCGAATGTAGTATGCAGGTTAGATGGTGGAGCTGGTCCTCGTCACTATTATGATAAAAACAAGAATGAAGTTTTGTATATCGTAGATACAGATGGTTCATTGTATTCCAATGCGGATGCATATAATCCAAAATTATGTCACGGTAACATATTTAGAACGTCTTTGCCAATGATAGTAAAATCAGCCACCCATCTACATGCAATAGAATTAGCTAATCAGAGAATGGATTCAGTATGCCCAGAATGCCGATATTATGGGGTGTGTTCAGGGTTTTTTATGGCAGAGGCTACCCCGGAACAACGATATGTCGATGATCTTGGACATTTGAAATGCGGCATTGCCTTGCCTGTTCAACGTTATATAGAAGATCTTTTGATCAAATCTGGTCTTGTCGATACAAATAGCGATGTCCTATTGGCAGATAAGATTAGATCAAGATTAAAAGAGAGAAAAGAAGATGGTATGTTTGATGGATAACCTTCGACATTCGTTCTGGGAGAGCATAACCAAGTTTGTAGATAGTTATAGGTTTTAACCATTTATGCTTTATCATTATTATTAGGGATCAACTCTTCTCTATTGGATCATTATCTTGCTTTCGGTAAAAATGGAGGAGAAATATCGTAATGTATTACCTTGTGTCCTGTCTTAGCTAAGAAATGTAATGCCTGCTAATACCATATAATAAATCTAAAATTTGAGTATTTTGGCATTTCGTGTTCATTGCCTAGAACTTCAAATACATCGAAAATATCTCAACTGTCTCCACTACCTCCACTCTTGCAAGATTGAGCGTAAAATATTCAACGTGAGAATACTTGAAAAAACATAGAGAAGACATTTTAAAACGCCAGTTTGAGGGTTCTAGCCGTTAAGGGGTTTTTATTGTGGCAAGAATATTTTCAGCACGTGGTGGAATTCCAGGATCTCTTCCTTTTCAGATACCGTGGGCGGAGCCGCCAGAGATAACTGGCGCCCCCATTATTAATAATCTACGGGAGATCACAACTCCAAATGATGTTGATGTGCTTCAGGGACAGATGGGGTTTGGTATGGCAAATCAACCCGATGAGAACTCCTCGTGCACTATACTTAAATCCATATGCATGAATATAGGTATACCTCGAAACGAGTGGGGACTATTTATCAGACCCGCTCAGAGCTGCAAGTTATTGCAAGCTACCTTAGAGATGGTCTATTTCACACTGATGCAACCTGGGGTCGCATACCTGAAAGTTCAGCTTTTTTGCGATTGTGGGTAGAAGAATATAATCCAGATGGAAGCTTTATTCGCTCCCTAGAAGGTAATCACGAATTTATTGCTATTATTGCATCAGGAGACTGGGCTGGTGTAAACGAAACCCTGCAATTACCACCAGGACGACGCATCTTTCAGAGCGAAATAGTTGTTGAACCAAATCGCCAATATCGTCTGTATATTGATCTTGTAGGACACATAGCGGCAAATAATAGAGGAGTTGGGAGTTCTAATGCCTCAGCATTCCTCTTACTCCAACTTTCAAGAGTATCTGTCGAGTTTATTCTCCCTAAAGGATTTTGATAATTTAGCAAAATCAGAACAGATACTGTTCCAAAAAAAAACGCTTCTTTCGAGTTGGTCATTTATACATGAGAGAAGGCGTCCGCTTGAATTGCTGCTGTTATTTTAGTAAACTTTACCTTGACCATGAGCTGTTTAACTTGTGAAATACATCAGCTGAGATGCTCGTAGCCTACAAGCCTTGTGACCTACACAAGGAACTGATAAAGCGATACAAAGATTACTATCGAAATGATAGGTCTAGACTAAATAGAGCATTTGGCAATATGGAGAATAAAAACTACTATGGTCATGAAAACGTTCTACGACTTGAGCTTTACAAGTTCCTAGGCTATGACGACATCGCTAAAGTATTACACTGCAATAGATTGACAGCAGCGGAATACAAAGATGTCTTAGCTCTGTACATGATAAATATTCATTTCCTCTCCAGCTTTTCTGGTAGTAGTACTAATGTCACAGTACATGAGTTTTCTGACAAAAACGAGCTGCCTGCGGACATACACGGATAGCGTAAACTTAATAATCCAACAGATTCTTACCAGAAGCAGGGAACCACACAACAATTGAGCAAGGTGATTCGACCAAAAGCATGACATGGAAAAGGGGCAACATTAGGCTCAACCCCCCGGAATCGTTCCATTCCACCTACACTCGCAACCAAAAATGTCGCAATTGACCCCGCCCTCACATACACCAGCTGTCTGCATATTTGTACAATCTGCTGGTGTAATCCAATCAGCACTGCATTCACACGTCTTTGCACCAGATTTACTATCATATGTGCATTCAAATGGTTGCACAGTAGGCACGTTTGACACTATAGGTCTAAGACTAGTTCGTCCTCGCGTGGGGGGCATAGCGCCAATGGCAGTAGCGCGTGAAAGAGGTACCCTCCAAAATTGTTGCGGCTGAATATTGCTAATACCGAGGGAATCAGCAGTAATCGAGGCTTCATGATAGGCATGTTGTAACGCCGACTGAGCAGTAGTAATAAAGCCAGGTGTCACTTTCATTGTACAGTGTGGTAAAGCTGAACCTATAAAAGCTTTTCATAAAGGCAATTGGCGTTGTATCCACTATGAACACAACCCGCGTTACGGGGGTCTCAAAAACAAGCTAAAGCAGATCCGAGAAATATTGAAGCTGAAAAATAAGGCTTTTGTAGCTTATGTACGATGTGATAGAGTTCAATCATCTATTGGATCCCAACGCTTGGGAAGAAGCTAAGAAGGCGTGTGCAAATGATTCAGCTCTAATTAATGAGAGGATAGATTCGCCTGTGTTGTATGTCAAATACGTCCTCTAGCAGAGGACAACAATATGGGGAATGGTATGTAGAAGGGTAGGCTAGACGGCCCAACTATGTAATATCTTATCGTTACACTGATCTCTTTGGATAGTGGACTAATTTTTGGAGTTTATCCAGTAGGTTGTATTGCTGAGGATCATAATGAGCCAAATAGACTATTCATGGTTCTTTTGAACTTCAACAAGAATTTGATCTAGGTTTTGCATTATCTGAGTATTTAGCTTCATGATTATCTATGACATCGCACTACAGTAATTCAGATGCAGAGGAAAATGTTAGTAATGCCCTTAAGTTTCCTTATAATTATGGTTATGAAAATGTACTTCCTGGTTTTACTGCTGAAACTCACCACTTGAAGGAAGTAAAGATCACCATTTAGTCGATACTTTTGATTTTCGCCAGATGGACAAAATATTTCTCAGTATTGCTTATTAATTACCAAGTGAAAAAAGGAAAAAACTCAATTTGCTTGATTAGCTAGGGGAAGTTATATAAGACTGGGCAGGAGGTGAATTAGTAGGGCTTTTCTATACAAGTGTTAAACACCACATTGGTTTAATGCTCCAATTAGTGGTGATTCCTTAATAATTGTAATGATGATTCGCCATCTAGTAATGGTGGAACAATTGCCCTACCTCGTATCCTATTGAGCATCAATATGGAATGCATTATATGTTCCACTATAGCTTTTGGAAATGTTGACCAAAGAAGTGCAATAGCTCCTGTTACAAAAGGTGCTGCAAAGCTTGTTCCAACCATTTTACTATACCCTCCATTAGGAGATGTACTTGTAATGTTCACACCTGGAGCCATTAGACCGCGGCTACCTATTGATGGACCAAAATTAGACATGGGCGTAAGTCTGCCTTGCTCGTCGCATGCAGCCACTGGGATGACCCATCGGTAATTGAGAAGAGAACGATAGCCAATATTTCCTTGATTTCCTGCTGCAGCAACTACAATGACGCCCTTTCGCATTGCATAATTATAAGCATCTTCCAGCTCTTTGTAAGCAAGGAGAGAAGATGTTGATAGCCCAGCACTGATATTGATAATTTTTGCTCCTGCGTCAACAGTTTCTATGATTGCATTTGATAATTCTTTAGGAGTAGTAGAAGGAAGAAGGGGAACAGTACTGT
>Ga0126304_10000261_pt1 | contig 19476 bp, 20 predicted proteins | sample Plot25_FD_92538 | JGI IMG/M metagenome (GOLD analysis project Ga0126304, IMG submission 92538) | Serpentine soil microbial communities from UC McLaughlin Reserve, CA, USA - Plot25 | ecosystem: Environmental > Terrestrial > Soil > Grasslands | place: USA: UC McLaughlin Reserve, Lake County... | reverse complement strand
ATGTCTGGATTAGATTTAATAGAAAAAATAAGAGAAAAAGACCGAAACTATAAAATAAACATAATAGTTATTAGTGCAACTATTAAAAATAACATTATAAACTATAATGATAAATTCTTGGAACTTAAAGTTGATAAATTTTTAGAAAAACCTCTATCTTTAGAAAAATTAAAAGATGAAATCAAAATTTTAATTAAATAAACTAATAATCCTGCTAAGCATTTTTTTTTACATTTATTGAACTTTTTTACTATTGCACCTAATCTTTCAGAATAAGTTACTTTACTAGAGTCTTGGATATTGAAATCATGTATATAACTTTGGTAAATGATCCTAAATTGGTAGAACAAATCTTTAAACCAGAAAACTATCTTGTCCTTATTGGTTTTAGAATGTCTTTAATGGATGGTTTTGATCTTTACCACAAGTTACATGATTTATCAAAAAAAATTACAACAAGATACATCACCCTCAAATGATTTTAGAGTATGTTTTATGACTGCATCAAGAATAAATTATACGACGCTAGCAGAGATTCATCCAGAATTTGGAGAAGAATGTTATGTTTGCAAAGAAGTTCCAAAAGATGTTTTAGAAAACATGTTTACTCTTTGGTACCTTAAATTTGTTTATTGTCTATATATTAGACTCTATACTCTGGATTGCCTTTATAAAATCTTTTCTTATCCAGTCGATCTCTCATATTGTCTCTCTCGTTGATTGCTAACTTTACATAATCTTTTACGTTGGTTTCTGTAACCTCAGAGGAAAAACCTCCCACCTGCTTTTCCATTTCTTTCTGTTGTCTTTGTATCATCTTTGTTACTTTTTTCTCTATTTCTTGTTCCATCTGTGCAGATCCAATGGTACCAACTAGATCATGCATAGATCCTTTGATTGATTTTCTTAGCGAATTATCATTTGATATTGATATCGCTGAAAGATACAATCCGATACTAAACAAGTAAGAAGATAATAATACAAGAGAATGAGCGGCAACTCCATATGTCTGTTCTATCGCAGAAGTAGAAAGCGAAATACCGACAATAGTTTCACCTATTCCTACCATTATAAGATAATCCTTTAATTTTGACGAGGCTAAACTTTTTATAAATATAAAAAAGACAAGACCAAATAGAATATTTCCTCCTATGGTACCAATTCTAAATAAAAGTCTAAAAAAATAACGGTACTGTTCATCTACTCCTGAGAAACTCTCACCTGAAAAAAAGCCTGGAGCCTTACCAATCAAATAAAATATCAATGGAAGAGATAAAACGATCCAAAGTACCAAAGAGAGTTTTCCTACTCTCTGATAAAGAGACCGTAAAAGCGTGGTAGATGCTATCCATCTAAAAACAAATGCTATTGGAAGTACAGTGGAATTTAATAGATTATAGTATATCGAATTTGGTATGATATACAGAATAGTAATATCTGAATTTACTATCTTGTATATTATTTCTCCATCGTATTTCTCAGAGGGTTCATACAAGAAAGATGATTCAATAATTGCTCTTGGCGGTGACTTTTCTTCTATAACTTGTACTAATAATAATTTGGTACCAGCATCTTCTAATATTGATGAGGCAAGTGTAAATGCTGAAACTCCGTAGAATAAGATAACCAGGTTCTATATCTACTTAATCTATACCATGAAAACAATTTGTATGTTATGACTCCCAAGACAATACTTCCTGTTATTGAACTAACCGCGAAGACCAAAGGAGACAAAAATCTGTTATTAGCATTATTATTAAAAAGCATAAACAAGAGTACTACAAATAAAGAAAATTGGATTATAATCACAGTCCAATGCATTATATTAATAATTCTAGATTTGGCTCTGATTTCCTTGCTTATTTGTGAAATATATCCTAATAATATCCAAGATCCTATACCGTATCCAATAACAACAGTCAAAATAAACATAACAATCTCCATATCATCAGTATAAGGCAAAATCTGACGTGTCATCAATAGGTCAATAATTACAATGAAAATTATGATAATTCCAATAATAACTGGTATTTTTCTATTACGCATAATAGGTATTTGGAGAAACAGATATTTCCCAAAATTCATATTTTATATATATTTTAGAAATATTTAAGAATGATTAACTTCTTGTCGTTAGAAATGAGGTTCTGTTTGATTAAGGGACATCGCTAAAGGTTAGTAAATTGGAATATACCTTTTACCGTTTTTCATATACCACTTATATTTTCGCTTACAAGAATAATCAAAGAAGACTTGTCTAGAACAGAATGGGTGTTAAAGGGATACGAAACCAATAACACCCAAGAAGATGACATACTTAAGGTTTACTTGTTGTGTGCATTATGATAATAGAAGATAGAATAAAAAACTGTTTATTTTAGAATTATGTATCTTTATCGAAAAGTACCCTTTTTACTAATAAGATAATTTATCTCGAATTGCTAAAATTGGCTGAGTTATTGAGAAATGCTGAAAGCCAAGGCTTCAATGTAAAAGAGGTAGAAGTTGAAGTAGAAAATGATGAAGATGAACAAGAGGAGGAAAAAGCATAATTAAAAATAACAAGTTTTTTTAATCCTTCTTTTTAGAATATATTGGAATATTTAGAATTCTATAGTATTTATTATGTATAATGCAAAATGAATAAGCTATTAGTAATGTATTTGTCCTCTTATTTCACCTTCAGGATGGTCCCGGCTTTGAACATATACATACGATGCTCCATATTCAATTAATTCTAATAACTCACTTAATGATGAGCCTTTTAATGGACCTTTCAGATCTTTTTCTGTTAAAATTCCTTCAACTGATAAACCTGGTCCTTCTCTACAATGTCCTTTTCCCTTTTTTTCATCACACAGTGATAAGACCGTAGGTCCATTTTCATCGGGCATTCCTAGATGTATCTGAATTATTTCAACATCATCTCCTTCTAGATAACTCATACCTTCTAAAAACACTTCATAAGATATTTCATGGATAGAAGGATCAATTGATAGATAAACTACACCATGTGAATCCAAGTCATAATCATAATCTCTATATTCATTGTCAGATACAATTTGATATGGATCTAGAGAGGCAACAAATGGAATTCCATAATTATCAAATGCATCAACATTTTGATCCATGGTATATAAGAGTCCATATAAACTAAAAGAAATCACAAGTATAATTGATAGGAACATTTTTCGATGCATATGTATCAATTATACATAGAATATTTCAAGAATTCGAAAGATCATTTAGATATATGATATAGATATGAAGATACATAATATATTATAATGTATTGAAATAAATAACTAAATCTAATTAAAAGAATAGATATTTTGTTATTGAAAAACATTATAGTTTTGAGTAAAGTCTATAAAACAATTAACATACTAGACCGTTAGCATTATGCATTTAGGGTAAGAGTAAAGTTATTTGTAGATATCATATTTTACTTATTTGTATATTGAATACGAATTATGAAAATGAATTAAGTAATTGAATTGTGAAGAACAAGAAAATCAATTACAAATCTATTAATTAAAGAGATATTTTATGATTTTAGAGATTGAGAAAAGGGGTTAATTAATAAATCTCATTGATAAAACGATTTATAATCTTCAAAGCAAGCAATCATAGAAGAGGTATATATATATATCAAAGTGTATTCAAATTAATTTAATTTTCTAAAATTAAAGTTTCTCCGTCTTTCTTTCTCCATTTAGAATTTAAGTATCTAATAAAATTTATCATTATCAATAATTAAAATAAATTCTTCTAATAAATATAACTTACATTTTCGATTTAGAAAATGAGTACTTTAACCTTTAGAAATTTATTTTTTTCTGATTTTGGTATATGATTCAATAATCAAACTAATCTACAAAACTAGATTGAATTTCTTAATATAGTATTTCACCAATGACTTATTATTATTTTAAATTCAAAAAAGTATAAATGATTATAATTAATTACTTTATTATTTGTATCTTTCCTCTCATTGTATCTGGATGGTATTCACAATGATATTCAAAGAATTAGTAATTGCTATTACCTTCTTGTGTATCTGCAGGATTAAAATTGACTGAGGTAGAAGATCCATCTTCTATTTCATCACTTGCTGCTAATTCTTCACCTTTTTCTTCATTATCCGTAGTAGCAGAAGTAGTAACAGCATTAGAAGAAATACCTTCTATTATTAACTCGTGTTCTTCTGGATCTCCTTTTACACTTTTTATCGTAATTTGATTCTCTACTCCAGACGTAATGTTTAATGTAGGATTGGTAACATTACTATTGGTATCAGTCCATCTGTATTGGTTATCTACTAATTTAGCAGTTAAGATAATAGAAGGAGATGATTGTTTTTGTTGTTGCTCTTTTTCATCTTGAGCAAATACATATGACATATTAGATTCAAGGACTACAACTACAATTAATAAAGTACCAAATAAAACAAGATGATAAAACGAAAACAACATGTTTTTGATTTTTTTGTTATTGTTTAACATTGATTTAACTTGGCAAAGAAAGTTTAAATTAGTTTTACATTATTTCAACCTTAAAATTATTGAATTTTATTTTTATTTCTTCTCTTTTTCCTTCAGGAACTTAATATAAAAATTAACTGTAAAGTATTATTTGCAACAATGTGATTGAGTCATGAATCTTATCACCATATTCTGTTACAATATTAGTCTCATACTATTTTTGTATATTTGCAACAGATCCAGGTTTTAAACGATCAAGGATTACTTAAAGAAGATGATGGCGATAAAGCAGATTTAATATAAGATGAAATGGAAAGACTTATTCATAAACTGAAATTTTCTAAAACATTATCAAAGAATTCAAAAGATTGAAATTAATCGAATAAAATTGTGGGAAATTTATAATAATGAAACAGATCTATACAAGAGAGAAATTATTCTGATCAATTATAGTGCTCCAATATTACATATCTGTATACTCTTTTGATTTAAAAAATAAATTTTTCGAAAATAAGACGTAAATATTTTCAAATTATATTTATAATGGAATTGATTATCCTTGTTTTATGATTTCTAAAACCTTTGAAAATTTAATTTGTGATATTCTTCTACAATCTGATATAATTATTTCTATTAAGAACTCTGGAGGAATTTGTGAAACTAGGCTACAAGAAAATATGAAATTTAAAATCAGAGATCAATGGGCTACAATAGGAGATGAAAGTTCTCCTTGGCATATTCATATCAATATAAATGAGATTGCAAGTGCAAAATTTATAAGAGAATTTAATAAATCTCACAATCGTGAAAGTTTTAGTATTCGATTTTTTGATTCCAATGAAAACCTAATCTTGCGTGCTAATTTTTCAAAACTCTATGACCAAAATGGCAATCTTATACCAGATAAGATTTTAAAATTTCAGTATCTTTGGGAGAAATATGGCAAAAAGGAAACATTAAATTTTAAAAATTTTATAAATTAAATAATTAATTTAATGTATTATTTGTTAATGTAAAAAGATTTGAGATAAAGGTGACTACTTAATTGTTACTATTATTCTAAATAGTTCCCTTACAATTTGGTCTTAAATTACTTTAAATATTTCGAGTATGAATTTCTGAAATTGAAAGTTTTCTTTTTAATCTTGCTATTTCAAAATTTATCTGTTTCCAATTACATTCATTTATTATTACCGCACTTAGTCCAAAAAATTTATTATTTCTAAGTCTTTTATCAGGTTTACCACTATCATCAACATACATTAAATACAATTATGGGGTACAATTTTTTATTTAGGATAAATATGTTCATTAAATTAATTTTTTGATAAATGCTTAATATTTTTCAAGATCCTTAAACCTGTGTTTTACTTCTTCCCTTTTACTTTTTGGTTTTTATTAATTCAATTAATATAGTTTCTTTTATCTCTATACTTTATTAGTTTGTTAATAGGATATAGCGATAGCAAGCCTGTAATCAACAAAAACAAAAAATCTGATATAACAATCATTATTATTTACCGAAATGTAAGATTATGAAATTTATACATAAAGATTATTTCTAAAGATTTGGGAAAATATCAATTTTTTATGATTATTCAAAGTTTTTGTTTTCCTTTTCCCTCTTCTTTTGGTTTTGAATTTGTAATTAAAACTTCTGTATTTTCCTCGTATTCGTACGCTCTTCTAATAGGAAATTGTTTTTTTATTTTTCCTGTTGTTGCAATCTCTATCTCGTCATGCATTATATCTTAATGAAATTTGTTGTAATTAAATCAGTTAGACAAAAAAATTTGTTCATTTGTTAATTTGAATCCGATTTTCTATTTTTGTATTATATGAATATAAAACTTCCTTTTACTTCCTCTCTCTTACCTTTCGGAACTTCAAAGTATACAATCAATGAAATTGTATTTGTTATTTACAAATATGAATAGTCTAACAATAAAAAACTAAAAGTGGATATATTGATTATATAGCAATTAACTCTTCTTGTTGTTGTTCTCTATTATTTACTTCGATTCTATTATAAAGATCTACGATATGATTTGAACAACTATGATGTATTTTGATAGTACCATCTTTATGAAATTCATTTACGTCTATTACTGCTATTGTTTTGAGTAATTTCTCACTACATATTTCGCAATTCAATAATTCGGATTTATATTCTAGTTTATATTTCCACATTTTTTTCTATCTTTATTATTAATCAAAAAATAAGTATTAAGTATTGAGATAATTTTTTATATAGAATATTTTAGTAGAATTATGATTGTTTATTATAATACAAAATTCTACATAGGAAATCTAATGAATAATAATTTATTATATTATATTAGTCCAGTATAACAAAAAAAGTTGTAAAACCAATATTTAGTATATACACATAATTGCAATGTTTAGGTATTATATCAGTAGAATAGATCATTCTTGTTTTATCCATCCTTCTTGTTTTATCATTTTTTCGAATTCTCCTTGTGATGCTATTTTTTCTGACGCTAATTTTCCATTCTCCAATTCTTTTGCAAAATGTACAAAATCGCCTTCAAAAACTGCTATAATAGTAAAATGACCATCTTTATCTACTGAATATCTTTTTCATCTTCATCTTCCTTATCTGTTAGTGAAGAACACATTTCTTGTTATTATGTTGATTTTACAATGTCATCATTATTAAAGAAGTTTCTAAAAAATAAAAATTTCTGTAAGGTTATTTAAAAAATGTACATTGTTATCAATAAAAAGAAATTTAATGTAAAAAGAAAATTAGATACTCCACCTCGTCTAAGGTTTTAATCACATGTTTTCAATTTCTTTTGAATTTATAATGGTTATTAAATTCTTCATATTTTCTATTGATCTTCCATGTCCATCTTTAGATGGCGAAGACACACAATCTGAAACTACTAACTACCGAATAGAATCCTCGGTTCAACGCATCCCTAGCACTAGACTCTACTCCAAATTCTGTAGCAATACCTGTAAACACTACAGTAACAATATCTGCATTTCTAAGCATTCGTTCAAAGCCTGTATCTACGAATATACTGGCTGTATGTTTATTTATTACTATTTCATCTTGTTTGGGTTTTATTATAAAATCCATATCTTCAGTCGTAAACTGCTCGAATAAACGGTCAAATCCATGTTTGGCAAGATGGTATATGATTGTTGGAGATTCAAATCGTTTTGATAGCATCTGAATTGATGTAAAGAATATCGGAATGTTTGATTTTCGTGCCAATTCTACAAGTGAATTTAGATTCTTACTAAATTCTTCTTTATTAAAAATCATTTTTGTAAGTGCGCGTTGCACATCCCAGAGCACCAATGCTGTATGCGAAGGATCTATAATTTCTTCAATAGTATTATAGACTATTTTATCTCCAATCTTTTGCATATTATTATACACATTACTCCAGGAAGAGTTAATCAATATATTTATTGATAGTGCTTATCTGTCTTCAATGATAAAGTTTGCATAAAATCGACGCTCTTCTAATCAAGAAAAACAATTTCAAATATCTTAGCGTAAAAAAGTTGTCCTTGTAGAACTCGTTTTTTAATCATGTCTAGATATTTCTATTATTGAAGTTTTATCCTTACTACCATTGTTGTTATTTCTCTCATCATTAGCAACATATCATACAATCAATTCACTATTCCAATACAAATTTTTTATTTGTGCATAACTTAGATTATAATAGAAATGTTTTCCTCTGTTGTACATTAGATAATCGCCTATTTGAAATCTATAACCTTTTGGTTTGTTTACTATCTTGCCATTATCTAATGTAGTGATGGTACTTTCAAATTTATAACTATTAGTTATTTTTATTGGATAAAATCACACCCACATATTACAAATTATAATTATGTTTTTATTATCTACTACAAGTAAAGTCACGTATTTCAGATAATACATAATCAATAGTAGTCTCTTCAAGCCTATAGATTGCTACATCGTCTCTTAGTTCAGATTGTTTATTTTTGAGTATGGCAATTTTTCTTTTTTCATCAAGTTTTTCTCTAATTCTGTTTATTATTACTAGGTCTGATTCATTTTGCTGTTGTTGAATTTTATTTCTATGAATTACAACTCTATATCTTTCCAAAGTCCAATCAATCATTTCTATAATTTTTTGATAACGTTCTAGGAATGTAGGATGTTGATGTGAATTACGCTCAATTGTTTTTTGACATTCAGTTCTATAGGATAACAAATGGTTTTCAAATTTGATGCTATTTCCTCCTTCTTGTTCTTGTTCTGTGATAGTCTGATAATGCTGTTCATTTTCCGAGTGGTTTATCCATGGATCAAGATTTGGCATATTTCAAACACAATAATAGTATTTTATTAATAGGAAAGATACTTTGCTAGAGGGAGAGAGGTAGAGGGTATAGAAGAAAAAATGTATAGATGTTGGTTTACATGTCTCAAATTACAAGATAAAAAGATGAAAAGAAGAGAGAAGTGTATTGGAATTGTTAGGTATTAAACTTCTTTCGTACTAAAACATTTTATCCAATGTTTCTAAATGATTAATCAAAATTTGTAAAGAATCTATTCTTTTCTTTAATTCTTCTTGACTTATCTTTTCGTTATATTCCTCTTGATATGTAAATCCTTCCTCAAGATAAATTTTATATTGATTTAATTGATTAGTTTGATTATACAAATCTCTTTCTACTATCTGTATAATTAAATTAATTTGAGGATTAGTTAAGTCAAATTTCATTTCTTATCTTAGTTTCTTCCTCGTCATCTATAAAAATGTGGTTAGAAATATATCTTATTCAATTTAATAATATACTGTTTCCTTGTTTTCGTAAAACAAGGTGGTGGAGTACGAATAGGTTCGTATTATTGAACCACCTGACTATGTGATGTAGTCAGGGGTCTTTGTTTTAATCAGAACAAAATCTGCAATGATAAATGTTTTAAAAAGGAAAAGAATGACTAATAGTTAGTATCTTTTCTACTTAATAGATTAATTCCTATTTTAATTTCCTGTCTATAACTAGGTAAAATAATAGCATTAATAGCAGATTTTGGTTTAAACATCTCTATATATCGTTGAAAATAGAATTCTCTTGAGAATTCATTAAATATTTCAATCCATTTGGAAACATGAGTCTAACTAGTTAATGATTTTATCGTTATTGTTGACAAAAAGGAAATTGAATATCATTTATTAAAGTTTGAAATAAATTATTTGTCATTGTAGCAGTATATTTTAGATAATATTATCACATGATAATACTATATGACATAATGTTGAAACCTTTAACCTAATGTTATAGAATAATCTTCTTCTAATCAAATTAAGTAGAAACAAACAAAATGTATTAATTTCTATAAGAAATATAACAAATATGTATTTGACAAATCTCCTTACTAAATTGAAAACAATGAAGAAAGCAAATCTTCCTAAAATGGTCAAAACTAGTTAAAGCGTAAACTAGTAGTAGTAGTATCAAATCTGTGATCTCAAACGATCACAGTAATTTTATTGGAAAATATAAAAGATCTAACTCAATAGCATACTTCATGTATGAAGTTTTATGCTCATATTTCAATATCTATTTCTGCATCGGAAGGACAAGAGGATTTAAATTCTTTTGTTTCTAGTTATTGGTGACAATACATCAGTACCTTATCACCATTATGGTATTCAAAACAAATAATGAGATTAAGAAATAAACATATAAATAAAAATAAAAAATTAGAACCTATTACTAATTTATTCGATTGATTAGTTGTAATTTTTTTTATTTAGTATTTATTGTCTTTCATCATCATTTTATTTTTATTGTAGTCATCTTTATATTCATGACCGCCGCTGCCATATTTATCATATGTTTCTCCTTTCTCTTCACCATATTTCATTTTTTCATGTTCATCTTCGTACCATGTTATTTCTTTCTTCATCAAAACTTGTCCATTTCCTGGATCTACAATGACTTTATATTTTTTCATATTTTCATCCACAACTTTCAGTTTGTAAACCAAATATCCATGTGCATCAGTTAACTCTGCTTCCTTGACAAAAGAATTTGCTCCAACACTTGCTTGTGCTGCTTGTATTGCTCCTATCATGTCAGTAGTTACTTTAGAATTGAATGCTTCTGCTATAGTTCTTTCTACTTCTATGGTTCCATTCAATTTCATCTTACTATCATCATAATCCATTCCCTTCATTCCTGTATTGTTCCCAATATCTATTGTTTCATTGACTAAATCGTCGGTTTGGAAACCTTCTTGAGCAAATGCTAATGTTGCATTCAACATTCCGGTTGAATTCACTAATCCGGTCTCATTCTCTTCCACCATTTTCTCATCACCTTGTGCAAATGCATTATTCAATCCTAAAACACCTATTCCTAAAACAGCAACTAAAAAAGTTATTGTTAGAATTATTTTCATTAATAAAGTTAAAGTATACTAATTAATAACCATTAAGTATATTTTCCAAATAGAGTAGTTATTTTGTTTATTTTTAAAAATTTTAATATTCTAATACTTGTTTTTTCTTTTATTTGAGATTTATTAATTAATTAATTAATCTATTACGCTAGAGTAATATAATTTTTCTAGTATAAAAATTCCTAATAATCTTATTAACTAATTTTTTAATATGTTAAATATATGCCTAAAAAAAAGAAAACATTTGCATCGGAATTTATACGCCAAACATGTGTAGTTCCTGCAAATAAAGAAAAAAATAAAGCATTAAAAAGCAATAGGTCGAATGATGCACGACTTGCAGCAATAACTGAAATCAATTGTAAAATAGCCGAAGAATCATTTAAAACATAAAACTTTCTCTAGGTCTTGTAATTGATTATAGATAGTTTTTATTGGCATACCAGTTTTTTCTGCAATTTGATTTGCATTTAAGTCAATAGGGTAAGAATCTTTGAGAATGTCTATTATTATACGGTTACTTCTTTCCTATAGTTTCTATTTCTTCCTTATTAACACAATAATATCCTTTAAAATATTTTTTCAATATTACGAATTACTTATATAGCATATTCTTAAAGTTTTAGAATCTTAGAATTTTCTCAAATATTGGGAAAGTAATACTTTTATCTTCTCTTATTAACCTTTAAAATATGCAAAGTTCATTAATTGTATAAGGTAATCTTATACAATATATCAAATATAGGTTAATGATTTGGTAAAAGAACTATTTATATGCAATAAAATCTTCAAATAATATATATTAATTATATAAAAATAATTAGTTTTGATTGATGAATTTAAATTTTTAATTCATTGTGTATAATGCCACTATAAATAAGTTAATTCAAATGTTATGATAGGTATTCAATCACAATTATAGGAAATCCAAGGATTGCATATATATTAGCTTTATATTGAATTGACGAAAATTATTCTCATCCTTGTCTAAAAATATTTTAGTTATTCAAAATATAGGATGTGAACATTTAGGTAATCTTTCTAGACTATTTGAGTCTGATGGCTATAATGTATTATTATTAAATTCTCAGAAGGATTTGATTCCTACAGATCTTGTCTCTTATTCTGGCATTATTATTTTGGGAGGCCCAGTGTCAGTTTATGATAATTATGATTATTTGAAAGATCAACAAAAATTAATTAAAAAAGCAGTAGATATGAAGATACCGACATTGGGAATATGTCTTGGTTCTCAATTGATCGCAGAATCTATGGGTGGAAAGGTTTATCCAGGAAACCTAAAAGAAATAGGATGGCATGATATTGAAATTACTGAGAATGGAAGTAGAGATATATTCAATGGAATTTCAGCTTTCAAAAATAAAGTTTTTCAGTGGCATGGAGATACTTTCCATCTTCCTGAATCTGCAATAATTTTAGCTAAATCAGATACATACATCCAAGCTTTCCGTATAAATACTGCAATAGGAATCCAATTTCATATCGAGGTAAATGAATCTATGATCGAAGAATGGATAAGAGTTTACTCAAAAGAAATAAAGGATTTAAAATTGGAAAAAAAAAACATTATACCACAACAAAAACAGCAAACTACAAACCTTCACATATTGTGCAAGTTGGTATACAATAATTTTAAGAAAATGCTCTATAATTATAATCACAAATATAATCAACAATATTGAAACAATAAATTATACCAATTACTTTCCTTTACCATTAAACATCTAATAATCTTTTCATGTTATTTTGTTTCTGATCTTGTTAAATTAGTTAAAGTCAAATATCAAATTCTCTCTCTCTCGTATTATTAAAGCAAACCTGTTAGATACATCGTCATACTACCTAGCAAAAAACCACTTATAATAGCATTATTATGTAAATATATTATACTAAATAAAGTTAGATTACACTAACTTTTTAAGAAAGCAGAATATATAAAAGAAGTTACCAAATTTTAGATCTGATATAAACAGAGAAAAATGAATTAGAAAATTAATTCTGTGTTTGATTTGTTATAGGAGCTGTTGGTCTATTTTTTAAAGTAATCTGTTTATCTAGAATCTCTCCATCTCTATATATTGATAATGTAGCATTCTCATTTATCGACTTGTTCAATTCTAAATATGATATCAAATCTTCCATTTTGATTATTTGTTTACCATCTACTGCTGTAATGAGGTCTCCTCCTCTCTTTTCACCATATTGATTGATACTGCTACCATTTAAGCCTCCTAAATCTGCAGGACTGTCTCTGACTATATTGTCTACAAGAATACCTTTTTGGCTTCTATCTATGTTTTCTCTCTTGGCAAGGTCTGCTGTTAAGGTAGTTCCAGTTACACCAAGCCATGGATGAGTATAATTTTTCTCTTCTATCAATACTGGAATTATTCGTAATACTGTATTAGAAGGAACAGCTAATCCAATATTGCCTGGAAAAATGCCTGCAGTATTAATTCCTATAACTTCTCCTTTCATATTTAATAAGGGACCTCCAGAATTTCCAGGATTGATTAATGCATCAGTTTGAATAGCATTTGGTATTGAAAATCCTTTTTCATCTATAGATAAGAGTCTGCCTATCTGACTAATAATTCCTGTTGTCATTGAACTCTCTAATCCAAATGGGTGGCCTATAGCTACTACTTGATCTCCAATCCTTAGCTTAGATGAATTTCCAATTACTAATGGTTTAGGCAAGTTCGTTACATTTTCATTTATCTTTATAACTGCTAAATCACTGAAAGGATCTGTTCCAGTTATGTTTGCTGTATATCTATCTCCATTAATGAAAGTTATATCAAGGAATGGTGCATTTTCAACAACATGATTATTTGTAACAATATATCCTTTATCGTTATAAATAAATCCTGTACCTAACGAAGTACTATTCTCTTTATCTGGACCTAATGGATTAGTAGGAGGTGTTGTTTTTGTTACTTGAACTATTGATTTTTCTACCAGTTCATAGAGCTCAGTTAGGGATAGATTTTTGCTGTTATAGGTTTCGGTCAAATTTTGAGCATTAGCTATTCCAAAAAATGTACCACTGGCTACAAATACTAGCATTAAAACAATAGTACTACTATTGATATTGATTATAATTTTTGACATCTAAACATTAAGTAAATTTGTTATTTCTATATATTTCTTTTAAAATAGATTGATATGATTACAAAGTTATACAATGATCTATTTCCGTATATTTATAAAGAGGATTTTATATGAGAATCAAAAAAAAGTTTTTCTCTTATAATCATTAAATTTAAGAAAATTTTTTATTTTATAGTTATCTTTAGCTTTAATTTAATAACTAAATTGCATAATTTAGTTATTTCTAATGTAATAGAGAGCTAATGAAAAAAAGGGGCTGATCTTTAATTATTGAGAAATAACTTTCTAATTTCATATATGATTATGAGCAATAAGCATCAGCTTTATCTATTATTTGATTACTATTTGTTTTTTACTTGAATTTGATTTTGAATTATTAGTTATCCTTATTAGTTGTATAGACTAAATTGTTTGTAAATATGAATTATAAGAATATTAAATTCTTAAGTTATTCAGATTTAGAAATATCATTATTTATTTTAATTGTTTCTGCTATAGGATCATTTATACAAATTGCTGGAGCAAGTTGGGATATAACTTCTCATCTATTAAATCAACCAGAATCATTTTTTACACCTTCTCATACTATGCTTTATACTGGGATAGGATTAATAGTAATTTCTGGTGGAATCGGCTCATTTCTATTGAGAAAAAAGGAAATCAAACAATATGCTTCTATTTCTCTTTCATTTAAATTATTGATAGTAGGCTCCTTTTTGTCTTTAGTTGCAGGGCCTTTTGATTATTTATGGCATCAAATTTTTGGATTCGATGGTCTCCTAAGTCCAACTCATATAACTTTGGCTACTGGAATGCTGATTAACTCTGTTGCAGTTTTCATAGGATTATATGGCGTAATAAATAAGATTTCACATTGGAAAAATTTGGGTAAACTTTTCCTCATTCCTTGTCTCTCTTCGCTATGGTTTACATCAATATGGTATGTCTTTATATTCGTTTTACCATTTTCTGAATCTGAATTTTTTAATTTTAATTTAAATACATACAGTGCAACTCTGATAGCAAGTATTTTTCTTCCACTAATTAATTCTATTATGTTTCTATGCTCATCAAAGGTATTCAACAACGTTTTAGGATATGCGTTTATAATAGTCTCTTTATTGGTATTGGTAAATACTTTTTCAACTATTCTTCCAGCTGGTGATTTGCTCTCTCCTCTTATTCCTTGGTATCTTGTTACTGTTTTAGGAACATCTCTTTTTGCAGATATATTATTAAATTCAAGATTTATTAGAATTAATACTCAATTTAAAAATAATAAATTGATAGCTTCTTCTCTTGTTGGAGCAATTTCCTATTTCTTTAACTATCCTATGATCATATGGACATATGGAACTTTCCTAAATAGTAATTTAGAATCGTTAAATGATGTATTACCAACATTTCTAAATACTATTGTATCTATAACTTTTATTACTATACCAGTAGGTGTTATTATGGGATTAATTGGATATTTTATATTCTCAAAGATAGATAATTCTTTAAATAATGTTTTGATTAGTGCAAAAAATAATCCTAAAGTTATGAAATCCGATCATTAGAATCTATTCTATCAATTACTATATCAATAATAAAAAAGACAATTCATACTTTAATCTGAAGTTATATTTTCCAATTCTATATATAAAAAATGGATAAAGCTTATAAAAAATATAAATAAAAAATATTTGTCTTTAATACTTAAATATAATTTTGTCAGCTATCCGTTAATGAAAAGTAAGTTTTTAATCAGTATGACCATAGCAATAATGGCATTTGTTGGGATATTACTTGTAGTTTCAACAATTAGTAATAATAGCATTTTTGTAAATGCTCAACAACAATCACCACCACCAAAAGTAGACGCACCAGAAAAAGGAACTATTTTTGTATTTAATGAAAAGAGTAGACCTGCAAATAAACCAGAAAAATGTGCACAATTGGCTAGTGTAGTTAAAGGAAAAGCCGTACCTGATTACAACCTTTGTGATGTAGTAGTATATCGTCAAGCACCTCCTATAGTTAGAAATGATGGAATGGTATTGAACAATTTCTCAGGTTTTGGTCACTATATTGAAATGGTGCCAGCAGTAATTAATAATACTGGAGTTTTTGCTTCAAAAGATGCATCCAATACACAACAACAAAATAATCAAAAAGTAGCATTTGGGGAATGGGCATTAATCGATGCAGAAGTAGTACCTGTACAGCAAGTTATGCAAAAATACAATTGGACTCAAACTGCATTACATCATCATATGTTAAATGAATTACCAAAAGCATTATTTTTACATTGGTCAGTAACTGGCGATGCTGATGAATTGATAAAACAAGCAAAGGAAATAATGATGCAAACATCTACATATCAAAATCTTACAGGTCAAACACGAACTCCAACATCTGCAGGGCCATAATATAAATAAAAGATAGCAGACAAAAATCTTTTATTCTTTTCTTTTCTTTTTAAATCCTTATTAATAGACAAGAAAATTATATTTTAATATTAACAATTGTTCAATCCTTTCTATCCCTTAACCAAATATCGGAAGAAATAAACAAACAAATAACAAAAATTAGCATTAGCATATGAAAGTTTCAGATATGTTAAATAAAGTTATTAGCAAATCAATACCATTATGATCTATATTCGATATATAATATATGATTTGATTTTTCCTTAACAATTCTAAATTTAATTTTTACTATAATTTAATTATCAAATTAGTGCTATTAGGCTCTTTAATGATTGTCAGACTATGACAATTAAATTATATTAAATCAATATATATTATAATTATCATTCTTTATTACCCTAAAACATTAGCAAAGACAAAAGACTCTGTCAATGCCATAGCCTTATTGACATTCTCCATAGGCTATGGCATTTCAGTAAATACGGTATCAAAAACCATAAATGTTATGAAGGCCAAACAAATAAAGTAATTTTAAGATACTATATTCTTGTTATTTTAATTTATTTATTTATCTATTTATTTAAGCAGAGGGAAAGAAAGGATAAAAAATAATTGGCTTGAAATCTTTGCTATTTTTAATTTATGGTTATTAGGCATTTTCTTAAAATTTGTTGTAGAACCTGAAAAACACTAATATAATTTAAACTGTAATAGTCACAAGTCCAAAGGAAGATATGGAGTAAGAGTTTGGGCGAATGCCTGATTTGAACCAAATATTAAAAAACCATGCAATCCAGAATAATCATGATTGATTTTGATATTTTTTCATAACCTACAATATTGGATATGTTCCAGAACACAATTGCAAAAGTCAATCCTCCAATTGGTTTACTTAATGATAGAAATGTAGTAAATATATAGATATTTGCAGATAAATTGGTAAAAACGTAATTTACTAAAAAATACAAAAGTGTATAGATATAGTATGCAATATAATATAGCATTAATTATATTCTCTCTATAACAATTCATTAACAAGGTTGTTGTAATCCTATGATAATAAACTACAAAATAAAAAGAGGGTTTGTGAATATCATCCAAAAATACATAGTCAAAATAGAAAAGCACCACCCAAAAATATCTTCTTTTTCTGAGTCTTTCATTTCATATTATAGGAGCATATATTAGAGTAATATTTATAGTAATTAATGCAAAGCTCATTCTAAAGTGATAGTGACTCTATTGTATTGAGTTAATACAATGAGAGTTATTTAAAATTAAATAATATTTGCAATATATTTAAATCAAACAGAATATTCTATATAGATCTCCGAATTTGATATAGGATAATTTTTTTTCTTTTGGTTGTTAATATAAGATACAGACATGAAAAACGATTATCGCATTGATCATATTACAATCCCTATTGGATTGAAAGATGTGTTAAATAACGCAGGTTTTACAATTGAATCTATCCTTAACAATGATCCATCCAAGATTGCACAAGATTTGGGAATTGATGAATATGTAGGACAAATAATATTTAAAGAGACAAAAAGAAAATTTGAGAATCTTAACCCTTAATATTGTTATTTGAACAATTAAAATTAAGTAATTTTAAGATTTACAATAAATAATGTATGGAATATTTCATTTTCTAATTTAATTAATGCAGTTTAGTTTATCTAAATTCAATGTATCTATTATAGAATCCTTTCAAATCTTCTATTATATACATAAATGAAATAAAAAATATGTCTAAATTTTGTTATTATTATATATCTATTAATAAGTTATGGATTACTACTACTTTTTCAAAAGGATCTAGCAAAGTATTACATATATTTATGAATAAATCAAACTAAAATTATTCAAAATTATGATAGATTTTTTATTAATAAATAAATTTTCATAACATCGATTTCTATTATAACTGTCTTACAGTTGATTTTATGTTCCAAATATTGGTAAGCTAATGAATGACATTTATAAAATTAGCAATGGAGAAATAATATAACAACATAATAATTATAATTCTCTTATTTCATAGTTATTATCTTGTTATTATTCTACATATCAACTCCTAATATTCCTGCATTTCCCCAATTTTCTTTTGAAACTTCATAAATTAATACTCTCATATTTTCTTCTTTTGAATTTAAAATGCGAGCTGTTTCCTTAGTTAAAACCCTTACCAATTCTCTCTTTTGTTCAAGAGTTCTTCCTTCACTCATTGTTATTTGTATTACAGGCATGTTATTAGTGATTAAAAATCTCTATAACATTAATTTTATGGATATTTTTATATTATCTAATAAAAAAAGGAAAAATTAGGAATCAAATAGAAAATACTTTCAAAACAGTTTTATTATAATGTCAACTTTATTACTGAAATGAAAAAATATAACTTTTTAAAATATACTTCCATATTTACAATCTCAATTTTTCTTTTTTCATTTTCTTTGGTTGATCAAATATCGTATATTTATGCTCATAGTTTTACTACTGATGATTCATCTTATTTTCTTGGTTTAGATAAAACAACCAAAGTAGAGTTGGAACTTGCAGAGAAAAATTATCCATTAAACATTACTTTATCTATGGATCACTCGGATAATGCAGCAAGATTAGTTTATGATATTTATTATGCTGACGATGATATTGTGGAAGATACCGATTTTATTAAAAGATATAACAAAGAAATTACCTCTTCTAATTCAACGACTTATGCATTAGTAGTAGCCGACCTTTTAGATACTGTATTAAAGGGATATGCTGACGCATTAATAATAGATACAGATCTTACAAATATGTCTAATTTAATGCTATTAGATGGAATGAAAAAAAATCTTACAAAACAATCTAGTGTTAATAGTGCTTCTTCAATGAGTTCTGATGACGATGATGATGAATCAGAATCAGAGTCTTCCAAACTTTTCTCAAAAAACAATCCGATATTTAATTATGCTGATTATGAAACAGCAAAGGCATTACTTGTCGAAATTAAAGATAT
>Ga0126304_10000260_pt1 | contig 19486 bp, 20 predicted proteins | sample Plot25_FD_92538 | JGI IMG/M metagenome (GOLD analysis project Ga0126304, IMG submission 92538) | Serpentine soil microbial communities from UC McLaughlin Reserve, CA, USA - Plot25 | ecosystem: Environmental > Terrestrial > Soil > Grasslands | place: USA: UC McLaughlin Reserve, Lake County... | reverse complement strand
GTTCTTGCTGAAACACTGACTCGCTGAAAGGCGCGCTACAATCTCTGGGTTCATGTTCGTCGACGGGAAGGTGAACGCTTGACCATCGAGAACCAGAGGGCCAGGAAGAGCGGGTAGGGGCCACTTCTGGCTGTCGGGGACACACCTTCGGGAGCAGGAGCGCTCCGCAGGGCGCTCGCCTACCTGCGCTCGTACACGTGGGAGAGCGGGGTCGCGGTCTTTTCGTTACTGCTGGTCTCGGGGGCCAACCTGGCGACACCCGTGCTCATCGGGCGGGCCATCGACGAAGGAATCGGTCCGCGGCGACTCGGGGTCATCTTCGTCGTGGTCGGCTATCTGGTCGGGCTCGCGCTGGCGCGGGGCCTGTTCACGTTCTTGCAAGGATACCTGGCCGAGAGGGCCTCACAGGGCGTAGCCTACGATCTCAGGGACGCGCTCTTCGAGAGGATAGAGCGGCTCTCTTTCTCCTACTACGACAGGGTCCAGACGGGCCAGCTCGTCACCCGCCTGACCAGCGACGTGGAGCAGATCCGCAGCTTCGCCGGCTCCGGCGTCGTCCAGCTCGCCAACGCCGTCGTGATGCTGTTAGGAGCGACCGTGTTGCTACTTTACCTGGACTGGCAACTCGCCCTCGTCGCGCTGGCCATAGTTCCCGTTATCGCCGGGTTGCTCGTCCGCTTCGTTGGTAGGATCAGACCCCTTTTCAGGGAGGTCCAGCAGACCCTCGGACGGCTAAATACCGTGCTGCAAGAAGACCTTCTGGGGGTGCGGGTGATCCGGGCCTTCGCCCGCGAAGACTACGAGACGGCCCGCTACACTGCGGTCAACGACGACCTTTTGGACAAGAACTTGACAACCGTGCGGGTGTTCGCGAACAACTTCCCCTTCGTGTTTCTGTTCGCCAATTTGGGGACGCTCGCGATCATCTGGTTTGGGGGGTGGCAGGTCATCGGCGGCAAACTCTCGGTCGGGGACCTCGTAGCCTTCAACACCCTGCTCGGCTTCATGCTCTTCCCGATCCTCACTATAGGCTTCCTCTCGGCGAGCATTTCGCGCGCAGGGGCCTCCGCCCAGAGGGTCTTCGACGTCCTCGACGCCCCCCTCGACGTAAAGGATGCCTCCGACGCCTCCATCCTCCTCCCCATCTCCTGCCGGGTCGACTTCGACGACGTCTCGTTTCGGTACCCAGGCAGCGAGCGCGACATCCTCGCGGGCTTGTCTTTTACCGCCAGGCCGGGACAGACTGTGGCCGTACTCGGGACCACCGGCTCGGGGAAGTCCACGCTCATCAACCTCATCCCGCGCTTCTACGATGTGACGCGTGGGGCCGTCAGGCTCGACGGGAACGACGTGCGGGACGTGACGCTATCGTCACTCCGGTCCCAGATCGGGATAGTTCTGCAGGAGACGCGCCTGTTCTCTGGCAGCGTGCGCGACAACGTGGCCTTCGGAAGACCACAGGCGACCGATGAGGAGGTCGTGGCGGCGGCCGAGGCGGCCCAGGCCCACGAGTTCATCATGGGGCTCTCTGATGGCTACGACACCGTCATAGGCGAGCGGGGCATCGGGCTCTCGGGAGGACAGCGGCAGCGCATCGCCATAGCCAGGGCGCTCCTGATAGATCCACGGCTTCTCATATTGGACGACAGCACCTCGGCCGTCGACGCGGAGACGGAGGCCGCGATCCAGGAGACCCTCGACCGGCTCATGCGCGAGAAGCACCGCACGGTCTTCGTCATCGCCCAGAGGGTCTCCACGGTACGCGATGCCGACCTGATCCTGGTCCTCGACGACGGCAGTATCGCGGCCAGCGGGACCCACGGGGAGCTGCTTCAGGATAGCGAACTCTACAACGAGATCCTGGGCTCCCAATTGATCTCCCCCACGGAGACGGCCGCATGAACCGAAAGGAGTAGGTATGAAGATGGGGGTAATCGGTATGGAGAGGAGAGAATCATGAGTGAGGCAACAGGCGAACGGACGGGAGACTACATCTCCTTTTTGCGCACCCTGCGCGCCGTCCGCTCCTTCCGCCCCGACCCTGTCCCGCAGGAGGTTTTGGACGACGTACTCGAGGTGGCGCGCTGGTCGGGGAGCGCCTCGAACAAACAGCCCTGGGAGATCCTGATCATCCGCGAGCAGGACACGCTGCGCTCCCTGGCCTCGGTCGAGGGCTACGCGGGGCATCTGGCCGGGGCACCGCTCGGGTTGGTCCTCGTCATGGCGGGCGATCGGGCCGAGCAGGAGACCTACGACGAGGGGAGGCTCGCCGAGCGGATCATGCTCGCCGCCCACGCGCACGGGGTCGGCTCGAGCATAGGTTGGATCGTCGGCTCCGGCAGGGATGCGGCCAGAGGGCTACTCGGGGTGCCGCAGGAGAAGGTGGTGCGGACCGCGATCTCCCTCGGCTACCCCGAAGAGGGGGCCGGCAGCTCACGCGCCAGCTACGGGCCCGCACGCAAATCCCTCGACCAGATCGTCCACGAAGGACGCTACGGTTAGGAGAACTATGAACGATTCGTTTGACACGGAAACCCTCGGTCTCCTCGACGAGACGGAGGAGGTGCGCATCGAGACCCGCCGCGACGAAGACTCCCCCGAACACCGCACCATCATCTGGGTGGTAGTTACGGGAGGCGAGGTCTTCGTGCGCTCGGTGCGAGGGCCCAAGGGCCGCTGGTACCAGGAAATCTCAGCCTACCCCGAAGGCGCGCTGCACGTGGAGGACACCCGCATCCCCGTGCGCGCCGCTCCGGCCACCGAAGAGTCGATGGTAGATGCGGTAAGCGATGCCATCAGGAGCAAGTACGAACAGTCCGCGCCAGGACCTACGGCCGCGATGGTGCGTCCCGATGTTCTGCCCACTACCCTGAAGCTCTCGCCCGCGTAGGGACCGGGGGAGCCGCCAGAGGAGGACGAAGATCAGGGGCATCGAATCCATCGCACGCGTGCCGCAGGAGCGGGCCGCCGACCGGGGGACCACGACCAGGCGTCTCCTCGGGGAGTTGCGCCCTTACGGGGGCAAGCTCTTGCTCGTTCTCGGGCTCGTCGTGCTAGGGGCGGCGGCGCAGGCGGGGGGTCCGTGGCTGATCGGCCGCGCCATCGACCGCTACATCCTGCCTGGCGACCTGGACGGGCTCTCCAGAATCATGCTCGTGCTCTTCGGTGTCTACGCGGTCGGGTCCATCGCCTCGCGGGGACAAGTCTTCCAGGTGGGTTCGATCGGGCAATCACTTCTGGCCTCCTTGCGGGCCAGGATCTTCGACCGCCTCCAGCACCTGCCCCTGCGCTACTTCGACCGCAGGCCCGTCGGCGACCTGATGAGCCGGGTGACCAACGACGTCGACACCCTCAACCAGCTCTTCTCGCAGGGACTCACCCAGCTACTGGGGTCCCTGTTCAGCCTCATCGGTATCGTCGTGGCAATGCTCTTCCTCGACTGGAACCTCGCCCTGGCCTGCTTCACGATCATCCCCGTAATGCTCCTATTGACCTCGTTTTTCGCCCGCCGGGCGAGGCACGCCTTCCGCCTGACGCGCGAGACGGTCGGGGACGTGACGGCGGGGGTCCAGGAGGACATCGTGGGCGTGCGGGAGGCGCAGGCCTTCAACAGGACCGAAGAGAACATCGCCCGCTTCCGGCGGCGCAACGCCGCCAACCGCGACGCCAACGTGCAGGCCGTGGCGATAACCTCAGCCTTCGCCCCCACTATAGACATGCTCTCGACGCTGGCCACAGCGCTGGTGATAGGTTACGGTGGCTATCTCGTCTTCGCCGGCTCGCTCTCGGTCGGCATCCTGACGGCGTTCTTGATCTACGTCCAGCAGTTTTTCCGTCCCATACAACTCGCCTCCCAGGTCTACACCCAGGCCCAGGCGGCGGTCGCGGGGGCCGAGCGGATCTACAACATCCTCGACGAAGCGCCCGAGCCGGAAGATCCGGAGGATGCTCCGAAGCTCGGCGCCGCAAAGGGCCGCATCACCTTCGAGCACGTGACCTTCGCCTACGACCCAGGTCGCCCGGTTTTGCACGACGTGGACTTCGAGGTCGAACCGGGAATGACCGTCGCCCTCGTCGGCCCTACAGGGGCAGGCAAGACCACGATAGCGAGCCTGATACCGCGGTTCTACGACGCCACACAGGGAAATGTACTCGTCGACGGCAGAAACGTTACCGGGCTCGCCCGCAAAGACCTCAGGGCGAACATCGGGATCGTGCTCCAGGAGCCCTTCTTGTTCTCAGGGACCATCGCGGAGAATATCGGGTACGGCCGTTCGGGCGACCCTTCGGAGGCGACCCGCGAGGAGGTGGAGGCCGCCGCCCGGGTGGTCAACGCCCACGACTTCATCGCGGCCCTTCCCGAGGGCTACGAGACGGTGTTGGGGGAAGGGGGCGGTGCGCTCAGCCAGGGCCAGCGCCAGCTGCTCTCTTTCGCCAGGGCGGTCCTCACAGACCCCCGCATCCTTATACTGGACGAGGCGACGAGCAACATAGATACGCGCACGGAGGCGATCATCCAGAAGGCCCTGGCCACGCTGCTCGCGGGCAGAACGAGCGTCGTCATCGCCCACCGCCTTAGCACCATCAGGGGCGCCGATCTCATCCTCGTCATAGAGAAGGGAAGCATCGCGGAGCGCGGCAACCACGCGGAGCTCATGCAGAAAGACGGCCTCTACGCTGACCTCTACCGCCGCCAGTTTCGCGAGCCCGTCCCGGCGGGTGGAAGGTCTTGACCGCACTCTGACCGCGGCTTCGCTGTAATATGCGGGGTGGCGTCTGAAACCCTGAGCATGATAGGAGTCTACGATGAGCGTGTTTCCGGAGAGGATTTTGCTGCCGACCGACGGCTCGGATGATGCTGTGAGGGCGTCTGAGGCGGCCTCGGATCTGGCCAAAAGGAGCGGTTCCGAGCTGCATGTAGTCCACGTCTGGCACGACGTGCGGGGGTTCGCCCACGACTTCGTAAAGGGGGAGCTGAAGCGCCAGGGACAGGAGATACTGGACGAGCAGGTGGAGAGGATCAGGGCCTCAGGGGGGAATGTCGCGGAGGTCTATCTAAGGAGGGGACGCACCTCCAATGAAGTCATCGCCCTCTGCCAGGAGATCGACGCCGGGCTCATCGTCGTCGGCAGCCGTGGGCTCGGCACGGTGCAGCGCATCTTGATGGGTAGCCAGTCCGAGGAGATCGTGCACCACTCCAGGGTCCCCGTGCTCGTACTCACGGGCGCGGAGGACATCTGGCCCCCGGCCAGGATCGTGGTCGGGGAGGACTTCTCCGACGATGCCGGCAAGGCCGGTGATCTTGCCTCGGCCATCGGTAAGCTCTACGATGCCGAAGGCCTGCTAGTCTACTCGCATCCCGACCTGCCTGAGGTCCCTCCAGGGGAGGCGAGATCCACGGTCGAGAACCTCACACAGATGCGAGAGAGGGACGTGAGCATGCTCGAGGAAAGGGCCGGAGCGCTGGAGGGCGTTCTCGGTAGCAGGCCGGAAACCCTGATCTCCGGCGGCTACCCGGCCAGCGTGCTGCTCGACGCCGCCCAGGAAGTGCAACCCTCGCTCGTGGCCGTGGGCAGCAGGGGCCTGACGGGATTCGGGCGCACCAGGCTGGGGAGCGTCTCGACCAAGGTCGTGACCGCCGCGCGCGGACCCGCGCTCGTGTATCCCCACGTCGAATAGAGAAGTAGGGAGGAGCTCCATGATCCCGCAGACCACAGGAATCCACCACGTAACCGCCATCTCCGGCGAACCGCAGCGCAACGTGGACTTCTACGCCGGCACCCTGGGACTCAGGCTGCTCAAGAAGACGGTCAATTTCGACGACCCCGAGACCTACCACCTCTACTACGGCGACGGCGCGGGGAGCCCTGGCACGATCATGACCTTCTTCCCTTGGACGCATGCTCCAGGGGGGCGCATAGGGGCTGGCCAGCTCGTCGTTACCTCGTTCTCCATCCCCGCCGCCTCTCTCGGCTACTGGACCGAGCGGCTGGTCGAGAGGGGGGTCCGCTTCGAGAGACCGCGCGAACGCTTCGGCGACACGGTCCTCTCCTTCGGGGACCCTGATCGTCTGCGTATAGAGCTCGTCGCCGCTGCAGACCCAAGAGCTGGGCGGTCCGGCGGTCCGGTGCGGGAAGAGCACTCTGTCAGGGGTTTTCATCACGTAACACTCGCCGTCGAGGATACGGACCGAACCGTCCGTCTAATGGCCGACCATCTGGGCTTCCGAAGGGTCGATGAGGCGGAAGGTAGGATGCGTCTCTCCGCCGGAGAGGGCGGACCAGGAGGCCTCGTGGACGTGGTAAACGCGGCGGGCTTTCCCGGAGGCAGCATGGGCGTAGGCACCGTTCATCACGTCGCGTTCAGGGTCCCCGACGAGGAGACCCAGCTCGCGCTGCGGGAGGAGATCTCTGGCCTCGGCTACGACGTGACGCCCGTACTGGACAGAAACTACTTCCGCTCCATCTACTTCCGCGAGCCCGGCGGGGTCCTTTTCGAGATCGCTACCGATCCTCCCGGCTTCGCCGCGGACGAGGACCCCTCACACCTCGGCGAAACACTGAAGCTCCCACCCTGGCTGGAGAGCCGCAGGGACCGGCTCGAAGAGGTACTCCCGGCGCTGCGCGTACCCGAAGGAGAGCGCGTATGAGCGCCGACCTCGGCTTCGTCCACCGCTATCTGCCCGGCGAGGATGAATCCAGTCCGACGCTCCTCATGTTGCACGGCACGGGCGGGAACGAAGAGGATCTCGTAGGACTCGGGGAGACACTCGCCCCTGGCGCCGCCATACTCTCTCCCCGCGGCAAGGTCTCGGAGTACGGCGCCCCGCGCTTCTTCCGGCGCCTCGCAGAAGGAGTGTTCGATCACGAGGACCTCCTATTCCGCACGCACGAGCTGGCCGAGTTCGTGGAGGCCGCCTCCGCAACGTACGGATTCGAAAGGTCGAAGCTGGTCGCAGTAGGTTACTCCAACGGGGCCAACGTCGCCGCGAGCACCATCCTCCTGCACCCCGGGTTGCTGCGTGCTGCCGTCCTTTTCAGGGCGATGGTCCCTTTCGAGCCTGATGTAACGCCTCATCTCTCGGGAATGCCCATCTTCTTGGCAGCGGGACGCATGGACCGCATGATCCCCCCGGATAACACGCAACGCCTGGCCGACATTCTCATCGAAGCAGGGGCCGACGTGGACCTCCGCTGGCGAAACGTAGGCCACCCCCTGACCTACGATGATGTCAGCGAGGCGAAGCAGTGGCTTGCCAGCCTACTGCCGCAGCTCTCAGGGGCCCAGGACATCAGGTAGCCAAGACCTACCCGAACGGGCGGGTTGCCGGGGGTGTTAGAATTTTTTCGGAGCGTCCTAGGAACGCACGGGCGTAATTTGAGGGATGAAACAAGCATTTGACAATCGCATTTGAAGGGCGGGCGGTATGGCTAAGCCGGTGATACTGGCGGTGGACGACGACCCGCAGGTGCTGCGGGCCGTGGAGCGGGACCTCAGGCGTCGTTACGCGCGCGAGTACAGGGTATTGCGGGCTGACTCGGGGGCATCGGCCCTCGACACTCTCAGCAAACTGAAGCTGCGGGGGGATCCCGTGGCCCTCTTCCTGGTCGACCAGCGGATGCCGAAGATGACGGGCGTGGAGTTCCTCGAGGAGGCCATCGAGCGCTATCCCGAGGCCAAGCGCGCCCTTCTCACGGCCTACTCTGACACGGAGGCGGCCATACGCGCGATCAACGAGGTGGGCCTGGACTACTACCTGCAGAAGCCCTGGGACCCGCCGGAGGAGAACCTCTACCCCAACATCGACGACATGCTCGGCGATTGGCAGGCCGACTACAGGCCGCCCTTTACGGGATTGAGGGTCGTCGGGGACCGCTGGTCGCCGGAATCGTACCGCACGCGGGAGTTTCTGGCCCGCAACCGTGTGCCTTACAGGTGGCTCGACGTCGAGGGGTCCGAGGAGGGGCGCGAGCTCCTGGCGCACGCCGACTCGGGCGCGCCGAAGTTGCCGCTAGTGGTCTACGAGGACGGTTCCTACGCCGAAGCGCCCGAGAACGGGGAGATAGCGGAGAACATTGGGCTGCAGACCCACGCCGGGCATCAGTTCTACGACCTGGTAATCGTCGGCGGAGGACCATCCGGCCTTGCGGCCGCGGTCTACGGCGCCTCGGAAGGCCTTAGTACCGTCCTCATCGAGCGTGAAGCCCCTGGAGGACAGGCGGGGACCAGCAGCCGCATCGAGAACTATCTGGGCTTCCCCGCCGGGCTCTCGGGGGGCGACCTCGCGCGGAGGGCCGTGGACCAGGCCAGGCGGTTCGAGGTCGAGATACTGACTCCCCAGGAGGTGAGGGCGGTGCGCATGGAGGACCCCTACCGCATCGTAACGCTCGGGGACGGGACGGAGATCTCGTGCTACGCCCTGATCATTACGACCGGAGTCGACTACAGAAAGCTGGATGCTCCCGGCGTGGCCCGCCTCACCGGGCGCGGCATCTACTACGGGGCTTCCCAGACGGAGGCGCTCTCGTGCAAGAACGAGGATGTCTACATCATAGGAGGCGCGAACTCGGCGGGCCAGGCCGCGATGTTCTTCTCCAACCATGCGCGCAAGATCTATATTCTCTGCAGAAGCAACGACCTCAGAAAGAGCATGTCCGATTATCTGGTGCGCCAGATAGAAGAAAGAGACAACATCGAGACGCTCCTCGAGACCAGCGTGATCTCCGTCGAGGGTGAGAACCACCTGGAGCGAATAACCATGAAGAACTCCGCCACGGGTGAGACGAAAACCGTAGGGGCCCACTCCCTCTTCATCTTTATCGGGGCGGCGCCGAAGACCGCGTGGTTGGATGGTGTCGTGGAGCGCGACGAGCGTGGCTTTATACTATCGGGGCCGGATCTGATGCGCGAAGGGAAACGCCCCGACGGCTGGCGGCCGGACAGGGACCCGTTCTTGCTAGAGACGAGCATCCCAGGCATCTTCGTCGCCGGGGACGTGCGCCACGGTTCGGTCAAACGTTGCGCTTCCGCCGTGGGAGAAGGTTCCATCGCCATCCAGTTCGTCCACCAGTACTTGAGGGAGGTATAGGGATGCCAAGCGTCGCCGACAACCTGCGCCGCGCCAAGCTGATCTCCCTCGGAACGATGGCCGCTGGCCTCGCCCACGAACTGAACAACCCCGCCGCGGCCGCGCGACGTAGCGCCCAGGAAGCCAGAGAGGTGTTCCGCGCGTCGTCCGCGAAGGCGATTGGGCTCGGCGCGCTACAGATGGATCCCGAGGAACGTCGCGCCGTCGCCGGACTGCCCGAGGAGGTGGCGGCCCGAGCGGAGAACGCCGGGGAACTCGACTCGCTCGACAGGAGCGACCTCGAAGACGAGGTGGCGCTCTGGCTGGAAGACCGCGGCGTCGCGGAGGCGTGGGACCTCTCCTCCACCCTCGTCGGATCGGGCCTCGACGCGGAGTGGCTGGACGATCTGGAGGGTCGCCTCCCGGAGAACACCGTCGGGGAAGTGGTCGCCTGGCTCGCCTCCGAGGTAGCGGGGGACGAACTGTTGCGGGAGATCCAGCACGCCTCGAATCGCATCTCCGAGCTGGTGGGGGCGGTGAAATCCTACTCCCACATGGACAAGCTGGCTTCCCGGGAGGTGGACGTCCACGCTGGGTTAGACAGCACCCTGATCATGCTCGGACACAAGCTGAAGAAGGGCGACGTCGAGGTCGTCCGCGACTACGCGAAAGACCTCCCCCACGTCTGCGGCCGCACCGGCGAGCTGAACCAGGTGTGGACGAACCTGCTGGATAATGCCATTGACGCAGTCGACGGGCACGGCCGCATCACCATCAGAACCGCCACCGAGAACGGGAGGGTGCTGGTCGAGATCGCCGACGACGGCCCTGGCATCCCCGAGGACGTCAGGGAGCGTATCTTCGAGCCTTTCTACACGACGAAGGACGTGGGCGAGGGCACGGGGCTCGGTCTGGACATCTCGCATCGTGTGGTCGTGGAGGATCACAAAGGGGACATCCGCGTCCTCTCCGAACCCGGCGACACCCGCTTCCAGGTGCGGCTCCCGATCCTCCCCGAGGATAGCCGGTGACGACGTTCGACGAACTGCGCCGGATAGAACTCTTCGACGGGCTTGCGGACACGGAGCTGCGCGAGGTTCTGGAGCGGGGTTCCGAGAAGGTAGTCCCCGCTGGCGAGTTCAACGGCAGGGAGGGAGAGCCTGTCGAGGATCTGTACGTGATCCTGGAAGGGGAGCTCAGGATCACCAAGGAGGTGAACGGCGGAGAGGTGGTCATCAACACCTTCTCACCTGGCGACTTCTTCGCCGAGGTGCCCCTGCTCGCGGGGACACCCTTCCTCGCAACGGGAAGGGCGCTTACAGACTGCCGGATGTTCCTGATCCCCAACAACCTTTTCCGGCGGATGCTGACGGAGTATCCTTCCTTCAGCACCAGGATCCTGGAGACGATGGCCGAGCGGGTCCAGATCCTGCAGTCAGTCGCGGGACAGCGCGAGAGACTGAACTCCCTCGGCACGCTCGCCGCCGGCCTCGCCCACGAGCTGAACAACCCAGCGGCGGCCGCCCGCCGCTCGGCCGGGGACCTGCGCGCGAGCCTGGAAGGGTTGCGCGCCGCCGGAATGCGCCTGGCGCAGGCATCCACCGGCGGGGAGCCGATGCCGCCGGTGCTCGAAAGGCTGGAACGGACCATCGGCGATCTCCTGGAGCGCGCCGAGGCGCGAGAAGAACGGAAACTCGACGAGCTGGAGCGGTGCGAGAGGGAGGATGAACTCGGCCTGTGGCTGGAGGGCCGCGGTGTCCCGGGAGGCTGCGACCTGGCTCCCACCTTCGTCGCGGCCGGGCTGGAAGCCTCGAGTCTCGCACCGATTCTGGAGAGTGTGGCGCCCGAGTTGCGTACCGACGCGTTACGTTACGTGCAGGCGGCGCTCGATGCGGCCTCCCTCGTCGATGAGGTCGAGGGGAGCGCGCGGCGCATCTCCGGGATCGTCGAGACGATGGTAGGCTACTCCTACATGGACCGCACCCCCGTGCAGGAAGTAGACGTGAACGGGAGCCTGGCTGACACGCTGGCCGTGCTCGACTACAAACTCGAAGACGTCGAGGTGGACCGGGACTTCGACCCCGACCTCCCCCGCGTCACGGCCTACGGCGGCGAGCTTAACCAGGTGTGGACCAACCTCATCGATAATGCCATAGACGCCGTCTCGGTCACGGAAGGGTCTGGCCGCATCAGGCTGCGGACGTGCTGCGAGCGTGACCACGTGCTGGTCGAGGTCGTCGACGACGGCCCTGGCATTCCGGAGGAGCACTACGCCCACATCTTCGAGCCTTTCTTCAGCACCAAGGATGTCGGCGCGGGCAACGGACTCGGGCTGGACGTGAGCTACCGGGTCGTCGTGGGACGTCACGGCGGGGACATCCACGTCGCCTCCAGGCCGGGCGAGACCTGCTTCCAGGTGCGGCTTCCGGTAGATGGCCCGGATGAAGTAGACGACGAGGCAGGGAGTAAGGACCTTCGTATGGAGGCTGGCGCATGATGCGGACCCCCCAGGCTGCGTGGGAGGAGCAGCCCCTTACGCCCGGGCAGCTCGAGGCCCTCCTACCTTACGGCAGAGAGCTCGAGATGCAGCCCGGAGACTACCTCTTCGACGAGAGGTCCGTCGTCGACAGCTTTTACGTCTTGCTCGCTGGTGAAGTCGAGATCACGCGCCTCGACGGCGAGGAGGAGATCTCCATCGGGACCCACAGGGCCGGGGAGTTCACGGGCGGACTCGCGGTTCTGACGGGTAGGACGTCGATTCACCGGGCGCGGGCCGGCGAGCCGAGCCGCGTCCTCGAGGTCGACGCGGAGACTTTCCGGCGCGTGGCCGTCGAGCTGCCCGAGGTGGCCGACGTCTTCATCTCGGGCCTGGCCAGGCGCATGCGCTACACGCAGCGGGCTTACCGCCAGCACGAGAAACTCGCCGCCCTGGGCAAGCTCTCCGCCGGACTGGCCCACGAACTCAACAACCCCGCGGCAGCGGCGAGGCGGGCCTCCGACGAGATCGGCGGGGCGATCCTCGAGACCCAGCTCACCGCCATCGGGCACGACGAGCGCTTCTCCGCGGATGAGCGCGAGGCTCTCGTGACCCTGCAACGCGAGACGGCCGCCGGCACCACGGCCCTGCTCGACCCGCTCGCCCTGGACGAAGCCGAAGACGAGCTCGCCGGGTGGTTGGAGAACCACGGCGTCGAGGAGCCGTGGGAGGTGGCGCCGGTGCTGGCGGCCGCGGGCGTGGACGAGGAACGTCTGGAGGAGCTGGCCGGGGTGCTCGATGGGCGCTCACTCGCCGGGGGTCTGGGGTGGCTCGCCCTGACGCTGGAGCTCGTCGGACTGGCCAGAGAGATAGGTACGAGCGCCGGGCGCATCTCCGAGCTGGTCGGGGCGATGAAAGAGTACACCTACATGGACAAAGCGGCGGTCGGAGAAGTCGATGTGATCTCCGGCCTCGAGAATACCATGACCATACTCGGCCCCAGGCTGAAGGGCGTCACCTTGCGGCGGGAATACGAGGAGAAGCTGCCCCGGGTACAGGGACGCGGCGGCGAGCTCAATCAGGTATGGACCAACCTTATCGACAACGCCATAGACGCGGTCGACGGGGACGGCGAGATCACCGTCAGGACCCATGTGGAGGGTTCGCAAGTGGTGGTAGAGGTCGTGGATGACGGTCCAGGGATAGCGCGCGAGGCGCAGGTTCACGTCTTCGAACCTTTCTACACGACCAAGGAGGTAGGAGCGGGGAGCGGGCTCGGGCTGGACATCGTGCGGCGGGTCGTCGTCGCCCACGGGGGTGGGATCTCGGTCCGCTCGGAGCCAGGGGAGACCCGCTTCACAGTAAGGTTGCCAGCAGATAGCACACAGGATGGAGGTTGATCCCCATGGGCAAGACACAGCTGTTCGAAGCGATTTGCTCAGAGAAGCGCCAGGTAGACAAGCAGGTACTGGAGCACACCATCTCGCTAGCGGTCGAGATCGCGCGCGAGGGTCGCGAGGGGAGGAAGATCGGGACGCTCTTCGTGGTCGGCGACTCGGGCGAGGTAACGAAGCGGTCCAAACCTCTGATCCTCGACCCTCTGCACGGACACCCCGAAGAGAGCAAGCAGATAGAGAATCCCGACACGCGGGAGACAATCAAAGAGCTTGCCCAGCTCGACGGCGCCTTCCTGGTCTCCAACGCCGGGGTGGTGCTATCGGCCGCCCGCTACATAGACGCTGCCTCGGAAAGCCTCGATCTGCCGCTCGGGTTGGGTAGCCGTCACATGGCCGGCGCCTCTATCTCCCGCCAGACGAACGCCGTCGCCGTCGTCGTCTCGGAGAGCTCGATGGTAAGGATGTTCGACGACGGCGAGCTGGTCTCCGAAATCGTGCCCGAGCTCTGGATGTTCGACGGCTACCAGAGCAGGATGGAGGGCCGCACCTTCACCCGCCGCGACGAAGACATCACGGTGATAGGCCGTGCCGAGTAGGGTCGGGGAGGTACTCGACTTCTGGTTCGGGCGCGAAGGCGAGCCAGGCTACGGGGAGTTCCGCGAGGCTTGGTTCCGCAAAGACCCTGCGTTCGACGCCGGCGTAACGGAGCGGTTCGCCGATCTCTATGAAGAAGCGGCCGCCGGCAACCTCGACGGCTGGCGTGACGACGCCAGGAGCTGCCTGGCGCTCGTCATCGTGCTCGACCAGTTCCCCCGCAACATGTTCAGGGGCGACGGACGCACCCACGCCGCCGACGGGGTGGCGCTCGAGTCTTCGAAGTACGCCGTCGAGCACGCGTTGGACAGGGAGCTCCCCGCGTTCCAGAGGATGTTCCTGTACATGCCGTTTATGCACAGCGAGAACAGCGAGGACCAGCGCCGCTCCGTCGAGCTTTTCGAACTGCTCGCTAATGAGCCCGGCGCGCCGGACGTAACCTCCTACGCCGTCGGGCACAGGGAGATCGTCGAGCGGTTCGGGCGATTCCCGCACAGGAACGAGATCCTGGACCGCGCGACTACGCCCGAGGAGGCCGAGTTCCTGAAGACAGAGGGCTCTTCGTTCTGAGCGAGGGCATGGCCATGGCGAGCGCGTTCGCCACGGCGGTGATAATAGAGGGCAAGGGAAGTAGGGTCGAGGAGGCGGGCAAACCCAAGGGTAAGACCTTTCCCGTCTGAGGAGGATTTCTATGACGAGTTTTTTCGACTTGTTGCAGGGTGAGCAATGCGGCCACACGGACCAGATCAGGGACGTAGAGGCATCGGCGCAGGGCTGCGAGGATTGTATGGGGATGGGAGAAACGTGGGTGCATCTCAGGAAGTGCCTGATCTGCGATGACGTTGGTTGTTGCGATCAGAGCCTCAACCGCCACGGAGCACTTCCACGCGACGGAGCACCCCATCATCAGGTCCTTCGAGCCGGGGGAAGACTGGCGGTGGTGCTACGTCGACGAGGTGCTGGTCTAGTCTGGGGCAGCTAGCATCACAGCTTCGGAACCCAAGCGGAAGAGGTCTAGGGAGGAGCAACGGTGCCGACGATGATCGTGCTGGTCAATTTGAAAGAAGACGTAACCCCACAGGAATACGAGCGCTGGCTCGAGGAGCGTTACGTCCCCGCCATACTGGACCTGGCCTCGGTAGAGGAGTGGTACGGCTACAGGGTGGGGGGCCTTCCCGAAGCGGGCGGCGAGCCCCCCTACGAGTACGTGGTTTCGGTGGGGATAAACGATCTGGAACAGTTGGGCAAGGATATGGAGAGCGAGCAGGTACAGCGACTTCTCGGCGAGCTCGGCCAGTACGCTGAGGTCACGCAACTTATGACGGAGCGCTTCGTTTGAACCCGAAGTCAGGGATGTAACAGTTGCCTCAGCTCGAGATAATTCTAGGTCTTCTCGTCGTGGTGGTGGCGCTGGCTACCCTCGCCACGCGGCTGAAGATACCTTACCCGATCCTGCTGGTCCTCGGAGGATCGGCGCTCGGGTTCGTTCCAGGGCTGCCTCCTATGGAGCTCGACCCAGAGCTCGTTTTCCTTTTATTCTTGCCGCCCTTGCTGTACGTCTCGGCAATCTTTACTTCGTGGCGCGACTTTCGTGCGAATGTAAGGGCGATCTCGCTTCTCGCCGTTGGCCTCGTATTGATGACGACCTTCGTAGTCGCCGCTGTGGTGCACGCGGTCACCGGGCTACCGTGGGCAGCGGCCTTCGTCCTGGGGGCTATCGTCTCCCCCACCGACGCCATCGCCGCGACCACGGTCGCCCAGCGCCTCGGCGTACCCCGCCGCATCGTAACGATCCTGGAAGGCGAAAGCCTGGTCAACGACGCCACGGGCATCGTCGCCTACCGCGTCGCGGTCGCCGCCGTGATCACTGGGGCGTTCTCGATCTGGGAGGCGGGCCTGCAGTTCGTCGTCGGCGCAGCAGGCGGCATCGCCGTCGGCTTCGCGGTAGGCTGGCTCATCGTCTGGGCGCGACGCCACCTCTCGGAAGACCCCTCCGTACAGAACATCATCTCGCTGCTTACGCCCTTCGTCGCCTATCTGGCCGCCGAGGAGTTGCCGCACAGCCTGTGGGAGAGACTCCACGACCTGATCGGGGTGCCCGCTGATCTACACTTCTCCGGTGTTCTCGCGGTGGTGACGACGGGGTTGTATCTCGGGCGCAAAGGTCCTTACATAATCTCATCGGGGACGCGCCTTCAGGGGTACGCGACATGGGAGCTCATAACGTTCCTTTTGAATGGTCTGATCTTCATCCTGATAGGGCTCCAACTTCGGAGCGTAGTCGCACGCCTCGACGTTTACTCGGCGGGCGAGCTCATCTTCTACGCCGTCCTGGTAAGCCTGACCGTCGTCCTGGTACGCATACTGTGGGTCTTCCCGGCAACCTACGTTCCGAGGTGGGTCAGCCGCCGCCTCAGGGAGCGAGACCCCGCTCCCCCCTGGCGCAGCGTCACGATCGTTGCCTGGACCGGGATGCGGGGTGTGATCTCCCTGGCCGCAGCCCTCGCCCTGCCGTTCCAGGCGTCGGGTGGGCAGTTCCCCGACCGCGACCTCATAATCTTCCTGACGTTCTGCGTGATCCTGGCGACGCTCGTAGTCCAGGGGCTCTCTTTGCCTGCCCTGATCCGGGCCCTCGGCCTCGAAGACGACCGTATTGGGGAGAAGGAGGAGACCCACGGCCGCATCCAGGTCGCGGAGGCCGCCCTGGAGCGCCTGGTGGAGCTAGGCGCGGAGGACTGGGTGCGCGAGGACACGCAGGAACGTGTGCGCGGCCTCTACACCTACCGCCGCAACCGCTTCGCTTCCCGCTTCGACGGAGATCCTGATGGTGTGGAAGTACGCTCGGCGGACTACCAGCGCCTCATGGTCGAGCTGCTCGTGGCGCAGCGCCAGAGGCTCATCAGCATGCGCGACGAGGGCAGCATCGGTGACGAGGTCATGCACCGCATCGAGCACGACCTCGACCTGGAAGAGTCCCGCCTGGAATTGTAGGCGCTGCCTTGCCGGGCGGTTCGTCCCTGGGCGGGTTTGAAACCCGCCCCTACAATCAATGGGTTTCGATGGAGAATCGGACGGTGCCGTTTCCGGCACGCAGACTGCCGTAGCCACCGATCGGGAACGCGAACTGGGGTGTGGTGTGGCCGAAGCTCGCGCCGGCGACGATGGGAATACCAGCCAGCTCGCGTTTGCTCTCGATGATGGTTGTCAGGGTGTCAGGTTCCATGTTGGAAACCCTCTGGAACTTGCCAATCACTACGGCCCGCACCCCCTCGAAGCCCGGCTGGTGTATCAGGGATTGTAGATGCCTGTCGAAGTCGACGGGGTTTTCCTCTTCGTCGTCCTCCAGGAGGAGTATGGATCCCTCCAGGTCAGGCATGTACGGGGTGCCGAAGAGCAGGCACAGGGTGCCCAGGTTACCTCCGAGCAGCCTGCCCTCCGCCTCGCCTTCGTGGATGATCTCGTAGCCGGGGTTGGGTACGAAGTCGCGGTTCGCTTGGTCCTCGTACCAGGGGTCATCGCTCCAGTGGTCGGCAGGCTGTACTTCGAAGGGCTCCTCCCGCATGAGACACCGCTCGAAGTACTCCCTCGTGTAGTCGATGCCGAGTTTCATGCCGAAGGTCGTGAAATGCGGCCCCGAGTAGGTTACGAGGCCGGTCCTGGCGTAGATCGCCGTGGCGAGGGCCGTAATGTCCGAGAAACCGCACAGGATCTTGGGGTTCGCACGGATCAGATCGTAGTCCAGATACGCGAGCAACCCGTTGCTGTTGTAGCCGCCGAGTGTGGTTAGCATGGCTTTGACGCCGGGATCTGCGAACGCCTCATGCAGATCTGAGACCCGCTTCTCTACGGGGGAGGAATCGAAACGGTCCATTACCTCGGCGTTCGTGGAGTACGAGAGATGCAATCCGAGGCCTTCGAGCCGTTCCCTGGCGGTCTGCTTCTGCTCTTCCGGTATGAACCCGAGGCTTACAGCCGGCGATACGACCCGAACCTCATCGCCGGATTGGAGCTTCGCAGGGATCAAGGACCGAGCATCCTAATATGCGGCCCTCAGAATCGCCAGCGCTTCTCCGGCTCTCTCACCGTACTCGCCCGCGATGGCTTCGAGGTCCTCCTCCGGCACCCCGACCTCGCGGAGGCGTCCGGGTAACCCGAGCTCCTCGACCAGCGACGACACCCTCTCGGGCGGAGAACCGTCGCACGCTGTCGAGAGCTTTTGCCAGCGCTCCTCCGGCACGTGCCTCTTCATGACCTGCAGGCTCGGGGCGAGGATGATACATGACGTTATGCCGTGCGGCACTTCGTAGCTGGCCCCGGTCCTGCGCCCCAGTTCGTGCGAGAGGCCCATAGGCGTATTCGCCGGGCCGAAGTACGCGAGCCAGGAGGCCAATTGCAGTTCCAGGCGCACTTCCAGGTCTTCCGGCTCGCGCCTCGAGAGCGGCAGATACTCCAGCAGGCGCCGCGCCCCTTCGAGGCCGGTAACGTCGGTTATGGGATGGTCGCCCCCGTAGATAAAGCCTTCGATGGCATGATCCAGGGCCCTCACGCCGGTGGAGAGCCAGAGGGTTTCGGGCGTGAAGATCGTGGCTTCTGGATCCAAGACCACGACCTGCGGAACGGTCATCGGGTCGACGAATCCTCTCTTCCTCCCAGCGCTCTCGTCCGTTACCCCCGCCCTGTTGGCCCACTCCGCGCCCGAGAGGGTCGTCGGCATTGCCACCTGCGCGGGATGTCCCAGTCCCCGCGCCACGGCTTTGGTGCCGTCGATGACACTGCCCCCACCGACGCTTACCAGGAGGTCAGCGGCGGCTATCTCGGCCTCGACGGCGGCCCTCTCGACCGCCCCGCCAGGGGTGTGCTGACCTATGCCGGCGAAGGTCCCCGCGTGCCTGCGGCCGAGTAAGGTTTCCACGCTCCGGATGAGGCTGGTCTCCTCGTTCAGGCTGCGCCCGGTGATGACGAAGGCCCGGTCGTAGGACCGGGCCTCCTGTTCCAACTTCTCCAGGGCATCTGCGCCGAAGTGAACGCGCGTGGTCTGGAGGAAGGTGTGGGTACCGCTCTTCACGCACCCATCGTACAGCTACGCGCTGTCCCGGTCGACCGCGGCGTTCTCCCAGCCGTGGGTGCGGAGGTACTGCTCGAGGGAGACGAGCCCAGGGTGCTCCTTCCTCAGTCCGGCGACGTCGGCCTCGTAGCCATAATCGTTGAACCACCTGTACATGACGGTGAACTCCTCGCCCATCTGCTCCTCGAACCCTTCCCAGGGCACCTGGAAGTAGTCGACCTGGCGGCCGATCACCCGCGAGAACGTAGCGGCTATCTCGGGCATGGTCAACTCGTCTCCCGCAAGGTCGACCTCGCGGCCGATCCACCCGTCCGGGTTCTCGAAGGCCGTGGCGGCGAAGACGCCGATGTCATCTGCGTCGATCATCTGGAACGGCTTGCCGGGATCCAACGGCTGCGGCAGCGTGCCGCCGAGGATGGGCTCCCGCATCATCTCCCAGTTCTGCATAAAGTAAACCGGGCGCAATACCGTGTAGTGCACGCCACTGGCGCGCACGTGCTCCTCCACCTCCCACTTACTTTCGAAATGCGGGATACCCGTCTCCCTGTGCGCGCTACCGACCGAGCTATAGACGTAGTGATCTACGCCAGCCGCCTTCGCCGCGTCCGCGAGCTGCACGCCCTGGCGAACCTCTCCCTCATACCCGGCCTCGAAGAACTGCTGGACCGAGAACACCCCATGTACGTCCTGGAGCACGTGCTCGATAGACGCGCGGTCCTCGAGGTCCCCACTCACGACCTCGGCCCCAAGGTCGGCCAACTCTCTCCCCGCGGGCTTCGCCGGATCCCGGGTCAGCGCACGTACCCCGAAACCCCGCTCGAGAAGGTTCCGTACCACCGCGCCTCCCTGCTGGCCCGTGGCCCCACTGACCAGGATCAAACGTCCCC